>Ga0194113_10010868_pt1 | contig 10833 bp, 12 predicted proteins | sample TA2MahC200mmetaG_FD_146193 | JGI IMG/M metagenome (GOLD analysis project Ga0194113, IMG submission 146193) | Freshwater microbial communities from Lake Tanganyika, Tanzania - TA2015017 Mahale Deep Cast 200m | ecosystem: Environmental > Aquatic > Freshwater > Lake | place: Tanzania: Lake... | reverse complement strand
GCTGGCATTTGGCCTGGCATGGACGTTGTTTTTGGTACCGCTGGCGTTTGGCGCGCCTGGCTCGACCACACACCAGACCGCCAGCCTGGTTTGTTGGAGCCTGGCGATGTGGGCGCCGGGGGTGGCAGCCATCCTGGCAACCCGCCAGTCTTCTGGTGGATCCCTGGCAGCGCTTAACCTGCGGCGTTTGGGCGAGAGAAAAGCCTACCTGTGGGCATGGCTGTTGCCTCCCGTCCTGGCTGTGATCGCCGGATTATTCACCTGGCTGTTCCAATTAGGCAAGCTCGATTTGAGCTTCCCCCTGATCCGCGCCGCCATGGCGAACGCGCCGGGAGGTGAGTCGGTCTCACCGGCGCTGGTGGTGGGCATCCAGGCAGCGGTAGCGCTGACGGTTGGTCCGCTGATCAACGCCCTGTTAGGGTTGGGGGAGGAGCTGGGCTGGCGTGGCTTCTTACTGCCGCAGCTTCTGGGGTTGGGACAGATGCGCGCCATGCTGATCAGCGGGCTGGTGTGGGGTATCTGGCATGCTCCGGTAATTCTACAGGGGCACAACTACCCCAACGACCCGCTTTTGGGTATGCTATTTATGTGCATTTTCTGCGTCCTGATAGGAATCATTTTTAGTTGGCTGTACCTGCGCACCCAAAGCCCGTGGGCGCCAGCCCTGGCGCATGGCTCGTTGAACGCCAGCGCCGGGTTGCCGCTGCTCTTCTTAATGGGCGTCAACCTGACCTTCGGCGGTACGCTGGCGAGCCTGGTGGGTTGGATTCCCATTGCACTGTTTGTTGGCTGGTTGGTGTGGAGTCGCCGCCTGCCGGTGCAGATCGAAGCCGCCACGCCACCGTCGGGAGAGCAAACCAGCACAATCACGGAATCTTGATTGCTGTTGGGGCGGAGGCGAACACCGTTACGACTGGTGCAGCGTTTCCGCCCGCCGAGCCAGTTGTTGGATCATACCGGAGAAGATCAGGCGGTGCATCGGGTATAAGCCATACCAGTAGACTAGCCCCAGCAACCCTTTAGGTGCAAAAAACGCCGTCTGGGTCACCCGACAGGCTGCTTGTTGGGGAATGACTTCAAATTGCAGCCAGGCTTGCCCGGGCAGCTTCATCTCTGCCCGTAAGCGCAGCAGGCGCCCTGGCTGCACCTCTTCCACCCGCCAGAAATCCAGCGCATCACCCGGGCGTAGCTCGTCGGGGTCGCGGCGGCCTCGGCGCAGCCCCACACCACCGATCACGCGGTCTGCCAGCCCGCGCAACTGCCAGGCCCAATTCCAATACAACCAGCCATACTCCCCGCCCAGGTGCGAAAACACGCTGTAAACAGCCTGCGGCGAGGCTTGTACCAGGCGCTGGCGGCGCTCGATGATCATGCCTTCGTGGGAGGTCAGGATCACCGGGCGAACATTGCCCTGGCTGCTTGCCAGGGCATCGCTCCAGGTGCTTTCCACCTTGCCCGCCTGCAAATCGCTGAGGGCATTTTCAACCGCAGATTGATAATCCAACGGCTGGATGTGTGGGAAAAGCTGGCGGGCGGTATCTTCTCGCACGATGACCTCGTTACGCAGCCCTTCAATCAACGGACGGGCGATGCTGGCTGGCACAGGCGTCATCCAATGCACCCAATACGAAGAGAGACGCGGCGTCAGTACCGGCACCGGCAGCAGGCTGCGGCGCAAACCGCGCGCCCGGGCATAACCCAGCATCATGTCGCCATAGGTAAGCACATCCGCGCCGCCAATCTCGATGATCTTGCCTGCTGATTGCGGTTCGGAAAGAGCGGCGGTGAGGTATGCCAGCACATCCTGGATGGCAACCGGTTGGGTGCGGGTGAACACCCAGCGCGGGCAGACCATCACCGGAATGCGCTCGGTGAGGTTGCGGATCATCTCAAAGGACAGGCTGCCCGAGCCGACAATGACTGCGGCGCGAAACTCGGTCACCGGCACACCCGCCCGGCGCAGCGCTTCCCCGGTCTCCTGGCGAGAGCGCAGGTGCGGGGAGAGGTCGCTTTGCGGGTTGCCCAATCCGCCCAGGTAGATGATGCGCTGCACCCCCTGTTGGTGGGCTGCTTTGGCAAAATCGCTGGCGGCTTGAATATCGCGCTGTTCAAAATCGGCGCTGCCGCTCATGCTGTGCACCAGGTAGAAGGCCACACTGACTCCCTGCAAAGCTGCTGGCAGTGTGGCGGGGTTGAGCAGGTCACCCTGCACGATCTCCACCTGGTCGAGCCAGGATCGTCCTTGCAGGCGCGCTGGATCGCGCACCACCACCCGTACGCGGTAGCCAGCCTGCAGAAGATGAGGCACCAAACGCCCGCCGATATAGCCGGTGGCGCCTGTGACGAGCAAGAGAGGGGAATCCATTGTGTTTGCCTGCCTTTCTGGTGAGAGAGAATTACCTGGCTTGAGCATACGCTGATTCCACCCGCCTCGCAAGCTGGATTAGAGGCGTAGAACATCCATCGTCCATGACGCCAATGAACAAATCAGGCGAATAATGGGTGAAAATTGACGGCTGCTCTACTCTGCACTATACTATACAGTGAACACCCATAACAGACCAGGAAACCGGCAACCATGCTTGCACAAGACCTTGATTTGAAAAACTCTGATATACAACAACTGGCGGATGCCGAGGCGGTTGCCGCGTTGTTTAACAGGATGGGGTATGACACGACCGCGCGGCTTAAGCAGACAGCGCAGGCAATGGCGCTTGATTCGCTTTCTAGAGAAATCAGATACATTGAACGTATTGCGGATCAAGAACAGGGTTCTCTTCAGGTTTACCTGATCGAATTAAAACATATCACCGTGGTGAATACACAGAAGCTCGCTCAGGCTTTCAAGCGCCGCGCTGGAATATTTCTACTGGTACTAACCACCGATTATGACCGCCTGGATTTTGTTTTAATAAACCCGGCGGAGCTGGTAAGGCAGCAGCCCGAGAAAACCACTGCCATTGGTTTAAAAACCAATCGCCCGAGAATATTAAGCTTTCGACGCACCAACCCGGATACGGTTGCATTGCGCGTGCTGCGCCCGCTCAAGGAACGCCTGGCCTGGACGGATTGGTTGATCGATCAGATTGTGTATAAGTTGTATGGGCTGACGGAGGAGGAGATCAATGTGGTGGAGGGAAAAGGGTAAAATAGTACTATCATGTAACAATAAAAAATGGAGGTATACGCCATGTACGACTCCACATCTGAATTGATCCACGAGATCAATGCCGGGGAAGATACCTATTTGGAAATGAAAGAGGTAATTTTTCAGGGTGATGCACCCAGTTTTGGGGGCGAGCGGGTGAAACCCACCGAGGAAATCGCCCAGGTGTTATGTGCATTTGCAAATACCGAGGGAGGTGTAGTGGTCTTTGGTGTGAATAAAAAAGGTGCAATTGTGGGTATAGCCCCTGAGAAGATGGATCATTTCGAACAGTGGGTGATCAATATTTCACAAAATAACTGTATACCACCTGTGTACATCATCCCGGATCGCAAACTGCTCCCCGATGCTGCTGGTTCAGATCGCCTGTGCTTGAAATTGGATGTTCCCAAGAGCGCATTCATTCACCGTACAAGCGGGGGGCGCTGGATGACGCGTATCGGGTCTAATCGCTCGGATTTCCATCCTGATCACCTTGCCCGGATGATGGAGCGCCGCCAGATGGCGGGCCCTTTTGAGGAGCGGGATGTGCTAACCGCCTCATTACAAGATCTCGACCTGCAGCAGTTCGAAGCCTATCTGGAGCGGCGGTTTGGTATCGACCGAGAGGAAAACCTGACCGGTATAGAGCGACGCCTGGTCAACATGAAAGTGGCTAATCAATCGGCAAGCGGGCAGATTGTGCCAACTGTAGTAGGTTTGCTGTTATTTGGACGTTCTCCTATCACAAAGAAATTACCCGGCGCTTTTACTCAATGTGTGTGCTACCGGGGTGTGATTGCAGATGCAAATGAACAAATAGACGAGAAGATTTTTGACGGTCCAATTGCCGAACAAATCATCTATGCAGTTCAATTCGTTGACCGGTGGAATACGATAGCTGCCCGAAAAGATTCTATGGGTCGTCGGGATTACAGGTCTTTCTCTCTACGCGCCGTTCAGGAAGCCATTGTCAACGCCATCGTGCATCGTGATTACCAGATGGCTGGTTCCAATATTCGTGTCTTTGTATTTGCCGACCGTTTGGAGATATCTAATCCAGGTGGCTTGCATAACACTTTAAGGCCGGAAAACCTGTTTGCTGGCTGCCAACCCTATCGACGAAATCAATTGCTGTGTGGGTTTATGCGCGATTTTACCAGTCCCATCACTGAACGCGCTCTGATGGAAGCCAGAGGGGAAGGCTTTTTGATGTTGGTGCGAGAAACACAGCGTATTGGTGGGAGCGTGGAATTCATTCCGCAACCAGATGCTGTAACCCTCATCTTGCATGCTGCGTCGATCAAAGAATCATAAACATCTAGATCATGAGTCTATTCAATGCCTGTTGGTCATCCATCCTGGCAATCGTAGACGTATGAGACCCGTTCTTATACGCCAGGAGTATAGGATTTGTGTCTCATAGCATAAGGAAAGTGACCTATAGATTTTTTGGAATTATCAATTTCGGCGACGAGGCTGACGCCACCTTTAAAACCCTACCCTTGAAAAAGCCGCGGGTAACCTCCAGCGCCAAAAAATTCGCTTTGCAGACGAGATGAATACCGGCTGAAAATTGACGGCAGTTCTAACGGCAGTTCTACTCTGCACTATACTATACGGTGAACACCCAACCCAGACCAGGAAACCGGCAACCATGCTTGCACAAGACCTTGATTTGAAAAACCCTGACATACAACAACTGGCGGTTGCCGCGTTGTTTAACAGGATGGGGTTGAACTGCCAGTACCTTTACCAGGCTGTGTACAACCACGAAATGCTGACGGAGCAGGATATCAAGTAGGTGGAGAGAAAATATGAATCATCCACTGGATGTGGTAAGAATTAAAGGGTATAAATCCATTCGCGATTCGGATGAATTGTCAATTGGTAAACTGAATGTATTGATTGGCGCCAATGGGTCGGGTAAATCGAATTTCTTATCGGTTTTCAAACTACTTAGAAACCTGGCAGAGGAAAACTTGCAGAATTTTGTCAGCGCGTCTGGAGGCGCGGAGGCTTTGCTTCACTTTGGGCGGAAAACAACCTCAACCATCGATATCCAGTTTAAATTTAACTCCCTGGAGTATCGTTGCACACTGGCCCCCGCGGCAGGTGACACGTTCTTTCTGCAAGATGAAGAGCTTTGGTTTGAGGGGGTTCCAGCGATAAAAAGCACGATCACAGCTTCTTTTAGAGCAGGGAAAGAAACCAGCCTGCCTAATTATGCCTCAAATATGCAACTATCCATCGCAGAGCAATTGCTTTCCATAATGCGAAGTTGGCGTGTGTATCATTTTCACGACACAAGCCCCAACGCGCGCATTAAACAAACCGCAGATATCAACGACAATGAAGTCCTGCATCCCGATGCATCCAACCTGGCTTCTATCTTATATTTACTGCAAGAAACCAACCCCGATTATTTCAAGCGAATTACCGATGCAGTGCGCCTGGCAGCGCCATTCTTCCATGGTTTCTCACTACGCCCAAACCCGCTCAAACCCGACACAATCCTACTGCGTTGGCGCGAAAGAGGCGCTGAAGCGGACTTCGGTGCAGATGTCCTTTCAGATGGCACTTTGCGCTACATCTGCCTGGTTACCCTGCTGCTGCAGCCCAACCTACCCTCCACGATTTTGATTGATGAACCGGAGTTAGGGCTGCATCCGTATGCGATCACCATACTTGCCTCTCTGCTGCGCAGCGCAGCCACCCAAACCCAGGTGATCGTTTCTACCCAATCGGCGTCATTGGTTAATCAGTTTGGATGGGAAGATATTATCGTGGTTAATCGTGATGAACGTCAATCCACCTTTCGCAGGCTGAAAGAACAGGAACTGGAAAGTTGGTTGGATGATTATGGCATGGGGGATCTATGGGAAAAAAACCTGTTGGGAGGTCGCCCTCGATGAATCGAGTTCTTGCATCGGTAGAAGGGCAAACCGAGGAAGCCTTTATCAAAGAGGTATTACAACGGTATCTCTGGAACTTCCATGTCGATCTCCAGCCGGTCATAATCACAACAAAGCGAACAAAGCAAGGATTGAAGTTCAAGGGTGGCCTTTTTTCTTATGAGCAGGTTCGAAAAGAAATCCAGCGGCTGCTTAATGATACTGATGTCGTTGCTGTGACAACCATGTATGATTTGTACAATCTACCCAATGATTTTCCGAGTTATGCAACTCTTCCTGCCGCCAGTGGCCAGGCAAAAGCCATTCACCTGGAACAGGCATTTCAACGCGCCATTGCCTCACCGCGCTTTCGAGCTTATTTGCAGGTACATGAATTCGAAGCCCTTTTGTTTGCCGATCCTGAACGCACCGCCAGTTTATTTCCAGAGCAAGACCTGGAAGATCGAATTCGCCACATTCGGCAGTTATTTCCAACCCCAGAAGATATCAACGACAATCCAGAAAACACACCCTCAAAGCGCATCCTGGCGCTCTACCCGCAATACGACAAAGTATTTTATGGGTCATTGGCGACATTAGATGTCGGACCAGAGGTTCTCAAAGCAGAGTGTCCGCACTTTCGTGATTGGCTCGTCTGGCTGGAAAGCCTGGGATAGAAGACACTAAACCATCTTTTTTTCAAACCAATTCCCCCCTCAAATCAAAACCTAATTTATTGGTTGACAATTCCCCAATATTGTACTATTATATTGGGTGTTCGTGAACGTTAGTTTTTAGGAGTAGTTCCATGCCTCAACAGTTTCCAAGACGCGGTTTTCACGCCAGGCTCATGCGGCGCTGTATTTTTCACCAGCTTGCCGCCGACTCCGACGCTGAGATGCTTGACCCCTACCCCTTTGCCGAGGTGGACGTGGGCAGTCGCTTGCGCGAGCTGCGCAACGAGCAGGGGTTATCCATCCGCGCGCTGGCTGAGTTGAGTGGGTTAAACGTCAACACGCTCAGCCTGATCGAAAATGGCAAAACTTCCCCCAGCGTAAGCACCTTGCAGCAACTGGCGCAGGCTCTGGTGGTGCCAATATCATCGTTCTTCGAGACCGATACCCAGAAAAACAATGTGGTCTTTTTTAAAGCCGATAAGCGCCCTGGGGCGGTATTCTCACACGGCGTGCTGGAAGACCTGGGCGCCGGGATGGCTGGCGGTGGGATTGAACCTTTCATTGTGAAGCTGGAACCGCAGGCAGATAGCGGCGCTGCTTCGCTCGTCCATACCGGCAAGGAGTTCGTCTACTGCCTGGAAGGTTGTGTATTGTACACCGTGGAAGACCAGGCTTACGTCCTGGAAGCGGGGGATAGCCTGCTGTTCCAGGCACATCTGCCGCACCACTGGAAAAATCTGAACATGACCCCGGCGCGCATGTTGTTGGTGCTTTGCCCAACCGATGAGCGTGATAAGCCCATAGAGCGCCATTTTTCCAGCGATAAGCAATTCACTTAAGCTACCACCTTCACTGGGTAAAACCACCACACCAACACCTGGCATCCAACCCCATTAAACATTAAGGAATTCATTCACCTATGCAAACCAACACTTTCAACAAACGCATTTTCACATTTACCACATTCCAATCCTCCCTCGAGCAGATCTTCTCTCACCTGGATGATCTGCGCGCCGCAGCCCGCAGCCAGCGGGTGAGCAAAGCCTTCGCGGAAAAGATCATGTTGGTGGTCTCGCAGGTGAATGGCTGCCGCTATTGCAGCTACGGGCATAGCCGGGCGGCGCTTGCAGCCGGGGTGAGCCAGGAGGAAATCCAGCAAATCATGCAGGGAGAAATCGGGCAGTTCCCGCAGAGCGAGGCAGTTGCCCTGGTGTTTGCGCAACACTTTGCCGAAACGGGCTGCCAGCCAGAACCAGCAGCCTGGGAGCGCCTGGAACAGGTGTATGGCGCCGAGACAGCCAAAGACATCCTGGTTTACCTGCGCATGATCACCTTTGGCAACCTGTTTGGCAATACCTTTGACGCCCTGCTGAGCCGCCTGGTTGGTAAACCGGCAGCGGGAAGCAGTTTATCCAATGAATTGGGAGTGATTCTTGGGGCATTCGTGATCGCCCCATTTGGCATACTATCTCGTTTACTGGGGCGCCTGTTCCGGCGTACCGAAACAAGCATATCCAACACCTAAACTAAATCAAAATCAGGAGAAACAAATATGAAAATTGCAGCAATTACCGACGATGGCAAAACCATCAGCCAGCATTTTGGCAGAGCAGCCCACTACCTGGTGGTCACGGTTGAAGATGGAAAAATTACCCATCAAGAACTGCGTGACAAGCTGGGACACCAGCACTTTGCCAACCAACCGCATGAAGAACAGCCAGGACAGCCGCATGGCTTTGGGCAGGATTCCCATGATAAGCATGTGCGAATGGCGCAGTCCATCGCCGATTGCGAAGCCTTGCTCTGCCGGGGAATGGGCGCCGGTGCATACTACAGCATGGAGCAGCAAGGCATCCGCCCGGTGGTTACCGACATAGAAGACATCATCGAGGCGGTGATGGCATATGTGGAAGGTAACATTGTCGACCATGTCGACCGATTGCATTGATCCCATTGGGGGTGGGCTGGCAGCCTTCCGCCAGGAGTATGCGGGACAGTTGTGGGTGGAGGTGATGTTGATCCAGGGCTTGAACGACAGTCCGCAGGCGTTGGAAGAAATGGCACTTGCCCTGCAGCGCATTCAGCCAGACCAGGTGCATCTCAACCTGCCCACCCGCCCGCCAGCCGAAACCTGGGTGCAATCGCCGGATGAACAAACCCTGCAGCGCGCCCGGGCGATGTTCGGCGAGGTTTCGCAGGTGGTCTCACCCAAAGAGGGATATTTGGGCTTTAACCAAAACGATCCGTTAACAGAGGTGATCTTGGGGTTGATTACCCGCCACCCAATGCAGGAAGAAACGCTGGTAGCGGGTCTTTCCGCCTGGACAGCCGAGGAAGTGCAGGCGGCTTTGTTGCAGCTTAAAGAAAGCAGCGCCGCGCAACCCATTCAACGTTTTGGGGTACAATTTTGGAGCGCGGCTGCGGCACGTTATTCGGGTTAATAACTGATGATTCTCGAAGCCATTTTAGACACATTGACTGAAGATGTACCGGTGCGCTCGGTGCTGGTGGGGGCGCATTGGACGATGGTATGCAGCCGGGGGTGCGGGTTGGCATCCACCATCACGGGCAACCAACCCCATAGCCACCAGGCAGTGCGAGATGTGGGCAAGCTGCATCTTAAAAGCGCTCGCCAGTTGGCTGAATATGCGCTCTCCGAAAACCCACTGGAAGCCAGTATTGGCGAGGCAGCAATCAACTCACTACTGCCGGTGGATGAACGCCAGGCCGTGGAAATCAACGCCGCCGAAGTGCTGTCGGAACGCGGGCGTGGCAAGCGGGTGGCATTGGTGGGGCATTTCCCCTTCATCCCCCGCCTGAAACAGCAGGTGGGAGAGCTATGGGTGATCGAGCAGCAACCAACTTTCGCCAGGTGGAGGGGGTACGATTGCTAACATTTCACAAGGAGATTCTATGACATCCAACCCAACCACATCCAATGAAATTCATTTCCGTCCCATAGGCATCATCCATTCACCATTTCACGAGAAAACCCAAACGCCCATTCAACCCCCGCGCTCCACGGCTGACGGCTGGGTGGAAGTGTTCAGCGAGTATGCCGAGGGGCTGGATGACCTGGATGGTTTTTCGCACATTTTTTTACTCTACCAGTTTGACCGTTCGCAGGGATACGCATTACGCGTGCAACCGTTCCTGGATGACCAACCACACGGGCTGTTCTCCACCCGCCACCCCTGCCGCCCTAACCCGCTGGGCTTATCGATTGTCCGCCTGGTGAGCCGCCAGGCAAACCTTTTACAGATTGCCGGAGTGGATGTATTGGATGGCACACCGCTGCTGGATATCAAGCCTTACGTGCCGGAATTTGACGCTCACCCGCAAGCTCGCAGCGGCTGGCACGCCAATCGTTCCAAGGATTAGGCAGTACCCGTCTTGATAGACCCTCTGTTCTTTACCGCAGGTCTCCAAACGCGAAATACTACCTAACCACAAAGCAAAGAAAAACCTTGGTGTCTTCGTGTCTTGGTGTCAAATCCTTCGCTAGCTGCCGGGAGATTGCTTCGGCAAAGTGCGCCTCGCAAAGACGGTAGGGAAGCTGGCTGGTCTTCGCCGCAGGTCTGTTCCAAAAATAACACCATTTTCATCCTTCGGGATGAATGCGTTTCATGACAAATTGATGGGAATCAGGAACCCAGCACCGGGCGCCCGACGGCGGTGGCGGTGATTTCGCTGCCCAGGTAAATGTCTTCCCAGGCGCCAGTGTCGGTATGGTAGATCTGGTCATGACGCTGCACCTGTACCTCGGGTGAAGCCGCACCGGCGCGGCGAGCATGTTCCACCACAATGCGAGCAGCTTCCTGCTCGGCAAAAGCCGCCGCTGCTTCCACATCCTCGAAATCGCGCACTCCGTCTGGCAGGTGCAGGCGGAATCCCTGCCAATCTGGCATGCGGCGGATCTGCAAGCGCACGCTCTGCACCACGCTGCCCACCACTGCCCCCACCGCGTTGGCTACACCAGCATGTGCTGGCAGCACCAGGCGGGTGTGCAGCCGTTGGGCAACGGCGGGAAAATAGGTCTCAGCCGGTGCACCTACCGCCACCAGGGGGTTTTTCAAGGTCAACGCCACATCCACCAGGCTGCCTTCACCATCCTTGC
>Ga0194113_10010864_pt1 | contig 10835 bp, 15 predicted proteins | sample TA2MahC200mmetaG_FD_146193 | JGI IMG/M metagenome (GOLD analysis project Ga0194113, IMG submission 146193) | Freshwater microbial communities from Lake Tanganyika, Tanzania - TA2015017 Mahale Deep Cast 200m | ecosystem: Environmental > Aquatic > Freshwater > Lake | place: Tanzania: Lake... | reverse complement strand
CGGGCCAGGGAGTTCGGTTTTGAGCCGGTGGAGGCGAAACCCGACATCCAGGCCATTATCGCCCGCAAGGAACGGGTGATTTCGGGGCTGCGCCGTAGCATCGCCGGGCTTTTCCAGGCCAGGCGCATCGCTCTAGTGGAGGGCAGGGGCCGGTTCATAGCAGCGAACAAAATAGAAGTGAAGCGGGAGGGACAGAGTAGCCTGATTGAAGCCGCCAAAGTGGTGATCGCCACCGGCTCCCGGCCGGCCCGCCTGCCCCTGTTTCCCCATAGTCCCCGGGTCTTTCTGGCCGACGAGATTCTTACCATCGACTACCTCCCCAGGCACCTGCTGGTAGTGGGCGGGGGCGCGGTGGGGGTGGAGATGGCCGCCATTTTCCGGGAACTGGGCTCCCAGGTGACCCTGGTGGAAGTGATGGACCGCCTGCTGCCTTACGACGACGCGGAGATGGCGGAGTACCTGACCGGCGTGCTGAAGCGGCGCAAGATTGCGGTCAAATGCGGCGTCCAGGTGTGCGCGGTTGAAGAAGAGGCAGGGAATTTTACCTGCCGCCTGGACGACCGGTCCGAACTGACTCCGGACACCATCCTCCTGGCCACCGGCAGGCGCTTCAACACCGAAGGCCTGGGCCTGGAAGAACTGGGAGTTAACCTGGATAAAGGGCGCATCGTGGTGGACGAGCACATGATGACCAGTATCCCCGGCATTTATGCCGCGGGCGACGTTATCGGCGGTTGGCTCCTGGCCCACGTGGCCTTTGCCGAAGGCATCTGCGCCGCGGAGCACGCCCTGGGTCTGGGAAGCAAGATGGACTATCACGTCGTCCCCCGCTGCACCTTCACTATACCCGAGTACGCCGCGGTTGGGGTTTCGGAAGCTGAAGCGGAAGCCCAATACCCCATCAAAGTGGCCCGTTTTCCTTTCAAATCCTTGGGTATGGGCCAGTGCCTGGGGGAACTGGAAGGTTTGGTGAAGATCATTGCCGATGCCCAGACCGACCAGGTCTTGGGGGCGCACATCATCGGGCCTCACGCCGCGGACCTGATTCACGAACTTGCCCTGGCCATGCGGGGCGGGCTTCCCAGCCGGATGATCATGGAGACCATCCACGCCCACCCCACCTTGTCCGAGGCCGTCGCGGAGGTGGCCCAGGCCCTCCACGGCCAGGCGATTCACAGTGCGCCGCCGTGAGGCGCGTGATGTCTCTGCCAGCTCCGGAATGGCTGATTTCTGAAGTGCGTCGCGCCAAGCAAGGCAAGGGCGCAGAGATGGTGATGCAAACCCGCGATCTGTTGGACCGCCTTAATTTGCCCACGGTGTGCGAGAGCGCCCGCTGCCCCAACCGGGGGGAATGTTTCTCCCAGCACACCGCTACCTTTCTGATTCTGGGCGATGTCTGCACTCGAGGGTGCGCTTTTTGTGCGGTGAAAAAGGGGAAACCTTTGCCGCTGCAAGTCGATGAACCCCAGCGCCTGGCAGAGGCGGTTTCGGAGTTGGGTCTGCGCCACGTGGTCATCACTTCGGTGACCCGGGACGATCTCCCGGATGGCGGCGCGGCCCATTATGCCCGGGTGATCGCGGCCTTGCGGGAACATTGTCCCGGCATCCGGGTGGAACTCCTGGCGCCGGATTTTGCAGGATCAAAAAAGGCTCTGGAAATGGTGTTGGCCGCCGGACCGGAAATCCTGGCCCACAACCTGGAAACCGCGCCCCGGCTTTACCCTCAGGTGCGGCGGGGCGCGGATTACCGTCGTTCCCTCAAGGTGCTGCAACAGGCGAAACAGCTTTTTACCCGGATCATCACCAAATCCGGCCTGATGCTGGGTCTGGGAGAGGAATCCGCAGAAATCGACGAGGTGTTGAAGGATTTGCGTGCAGTGGACTGCGACATGCTTACCCTGGGACAATATCTATCCCCCTCCCTCCACCATGTCCCGGCGGCCCGCTATGTGAACCCGGAAGAGTTTGACGGCTGGCGGCGGCGGGCCCTGGCCCTGGGTTTCAAGAGCGTGGCCGCCGGGGCCCTGGTGCGTAGTTCTTACAAGGCGCCCATGTTCTTTCGGGACCTGGTATGAAAACCTGGCGCTTGCTGAACACCGGGACTTTATCCTCCGCCTGCAACATGGCCATCGACCGGGCCTTGCTGGCCCTCCATGCCAACGGCAAGTCGCCGCCCACCCTGCGCCTTTATCAGTGGCGGCCACCCGCCGTGTCCCTGGGCTACTTTCAAAAGCGGCACGACCTGGACCTGGAGGCCTGCCGGCGCCTGGGTTATGAAGTGGTGCGGCGGCCCACCGGCGGCAAGGCGGTGCTGCACCTGGATGATTTGACTTATGCCGTTATTGCCGGCGCCTCCGAGGGGATGCCTTCCGCGGTCACTGCGGCCTACCACCTCATCGCCCAGGGACTGCTCCACGCCTTTCGTCTTCTGGGAATCGAGGCCCGAATGGGTCGGGAGCGGGAAGACCCCCAGTCCACGGACATCTGTTTCCTCCGGTGTGCCCGGGGAGCTATCGTCTATCGGAAGAAGAAACTGGTGGGCAGCGCCCAAACCTGGCATGCCTCCTCCCTGCTCCAGCACGGCTCCATTATCGTCAGGCCCCAGGTGGAGGCATGGCTGGCCCTGGTGCGGGCTGAAGGCGAATCTCCCGCGGCCTTGCGGGCCAGGCTTGTTGCCCGTCTGACCTCCCTGGAAGAAATCCTGGGGCGGCCGCCCAAACTAATTGAGCTGAGGGAGGCCGTGGGCCAGGGCATGGCCCAGGCGCTGGAAGTGGAGTTGCAGCCGGGCGAGTTAAGCGCCGACGAGTGGAGATTGGCCCGGGATCTGGCCAACCAGGAGGAGGAAAAACATCATGTCCCAACCGGACATCACCCAGATTTTCCTGGGCAGGTTCAAGGTGGGCATCACCGGCCTGAAAGAGGCCATTGAAGAGGCCAGGGCATTCAGGGAGCGGCCTGACGAAGAAATCGCCCAGGTCCTGTTTGATAGACTCAAACCCCGGAACTATATCCCCGCCTCGTCCCGGGAGGATTACAAACGGGCTTTCCTGCGGGAATTTAAGAAGGCCCTGGGCGAGACGGTGGTGGAGGAACGCACCGGGCTGAACATCAAGATCCTGGGACCTGGTTGTCCTTCTTGCGAGCGGTTGGAGCAGACCGCCATGGAAGTGCTGGTAGAACTGGGCCTCCCGGCGGAGGTGGAGCACGTTAGGGATATGAAGGAAATCACTGCGCTGGGGGTATTTGGCACCCCGGCCCTCCTGATCAACGACGAAGTCAAAGCCGTGGGCCAGGTACCCAACCGGGAAGCATTGAAAAAATGGCTGCAGGAAGTTGCAGCGGCACAAAGGTGAGCAGAGCGGAACTCTATGAAGAAACCCAGGGGTGTGGCCTTTGTGCTCTTGGCTTTGGCCGCATTAACGTGCAAGTAATTCTGAGCCTGGGGAAACCTGATGGACAAGGGAAAAGTTGTTGTCCTTCGTTCCTTAATTTTTTTAACAATAATCCTTCCGAGAATGGGAGGGGTGACAGCCGCTGAGGTTCGGCCGAAGTTGCACCAGGTAGTCTATATTACTGCCACCGAGATTTGCGCCTGCTCCCGGGAAATTTGTACAAGAGGTGACCGCTTGATTGCGCAGATATTTGTCGGAGATCGGCGCAAGCTGCTTAAAGTCATAGACTTGGCTAAGGATGCACCGGCTGCCGAACCTTATTTGGATGAACTCAATCAGGGTTTCCAGATCCCGATGGTACTCTTTATTGACCTCCGGCGCCGAATTCTCTGGCATACCGGCGGGGTCTTTTCCAAGGAGGCAATTCTCAAAAAATTGATTGAATTCGGGGGGTAATACCACTGCCTTATAGAGAAGTATAATACCGTTTTCGGTTTTCGGTCTTCGGTTTTCGGTTAAAATAAATAAGATTTATCAATAAGTTACAGGTTGAGTTTGTTGCACCTGAAAGCGGACACGGTATAAATTACGCTTTGAAAATTCGTTGATTGGAGGAATTTTTCATAATGGTTCGGAAACCCGTTTTGCCACCCTGATGATTCTCGCGGTCGCCTTAAGCAACACTCTTTCCTTTTCTGAGCAGCCCAGGATGGTCCAAGCCGTTTACATCACTATCACCAAAGCCTGCGGCTGCATCCTGGACCGCTGCAAGGCAGGGGATTGGGTGGTGGAGAAAGTCTTTGAGGGCCCCAAACAGGGGCTGCTGATGCGCGTTGATTATTCCACCGAGAAACCCAAGGCGCTGGAATACATCAAGAAATACCGCATTGCCATGGCCCCGGCCATCATCTTTTTGGACGCCCAGGGTAGCGAACTCTGGCGCGCCATGGGGGAACTGGACCTGAACCAGGTGCAAGGTAAGCTCCGGGAATTCGGAGGGTAATACCTCCCGATAACGTCGAGAATGGGATAACTGCCAAATGGATCACACATCGGAAAAGGCTGCGGTCTTGGACCTGGAACCGAAGGAATCATATTGGATCACTGCCTGGAAAAAATGCACGGGGGTCTTGTTCAGCCGGGAAGGTAAAATCTTTCTTCTTTTTGTAGGCATTTTCCTCTTTGCTTATTATCTGCCCCTGGGAAAGCCCAAGGTGCAGGAAGCCGTCCTGGAATCTTTCCTCATGCTCCAGGCCTACGCCCGCAACCACACCCTCACCTGCGTGGTGCCGGCCCTGTTCATCGCCGGGGCCATCATCACTTTCCTGTCCCAGGCATCGGTAATGCGCTATCTGGGGCCCACGGCCAACAAGTTCGTGGCCTACACCGTGGCTTCGGTGTCCGGCACCATCCTGGCGGTGTGCTCCTGCAGCGTCCTGCCCATGTTCGCCGGCATCTACCACATGGGCGCGGGGCTGGGGCCGGCTTCGGCCTTTCTCTACAGCGGTCCGGGCATCAACATCCTGGCCATTTTTCTTACCGCCCGGGTGCTGGGCTTGGAATTGGGTCTGGCCCGGGTCATCGGCGCGGTGGGTTTCGCTTTCCTGGTGGGGCTGGCTATGGCCTTTATTTTCCGGAAGGAAGAAAAGGCCAAGGTAGCCGCGGCCATGCAACTGCCGCCCCCCGAAGCGCCCCGGCGTCCCTTTTGGCAGACCTGCGTCTTCTTCTTCAGCCTGGTGTTTTTTCTCATCTTCGCCGCCTGGGTGACCCCCCGGGACGTCACCATCCACCTGAAGGACGGGCAACAGGTGCAGGCAGTGGTCCTGGAGGAGCGCTCCCACGACATGATCTTCCAGCTCGCCCAGGACTGGGACGGCAAAAAGAAAGAAGACCAGGTGACCATCCCCAAGGAACGCTTGGAGCGCCTGGAGCGGGAGCAGAGCCTCACCATGACGGTGGCCCAGTTTAAGTTCTATATCGCCGGGGCCATCCTGCTGTTGATTCTCCTGATGCTCTGGCGCTGGTTCACCAAACCGGAGATCGACGAGTGGCTGCACAACACCTGGGAGTTCACCAAGCTCCTGGCGCCCCTGCTCTACGGCGGGGTGCTGGCGGTGGGCTTTGTTTCCGCCCTCATCCCGCCCCAATACGTAGCCTCCCTGGTGGGAGACAATAGCCTGACCGCCAATTTCCTGGCTTCCATCATCGGCGCGTTCTGGTACTTCGCCACCCTAACGGAAGTGCCCATCACCCAGGCTTTGATCAAGATGGGCATGGCACAGGGCCCGGCCCTGGCGTTGCTGCTGGCAGGCCCGACACTTTCGCTGCCCAGCATGATCGTCATCGGCCGGGTCATGGGCTGGAAGAAGACCTTGGTCTTCGTTACCATAATCGTCATCATCTCCACCTTCGTCGGCATGGGGTTCGGCTGGCTGGTGGGGTAGGACAGAAAATGGGGGGCACCTGCCACCCCTGCTTTCAAAACAAAGACTTGGAGGAATTACCATGAAAAAATTGCAGGTTCTGGGGCCGGGTTGCCCCAAGTGCATCGAGTTGGCCAAGCGCACCGAGGAGGCCGCCAAGGCTGTGGGCGGGGACTTTGAGGTGGAAAAGGTTTCTGAGCTTAACAAGATCATGTCCTTTGGGGTGTTTATGACCCCGGCCCTGGTGGTGGACGGGGAAGTCAAAGTAGTGGGCAAGGTGCCCAGCGTGGACGAGATCAAGAAGATGATCGCCTGAGGATGGCGCCCGATGCTGAAAGTTTTGTTCCTGTGCACCGAAAACGCCTGCCGCAGCCAGATGGCCGAGGGTCTGGTGAACCACGATCTGGCCGGGCAGGTGAAAGCCTTTTCCGCGGGAGTGCGGCCCACCCGGGTCAACCCCATGGCCATCCAGGTCATGGCCGAGTTGGGCATCGACATCAGTCATCACCGCTCCAAATCCGTGGACGACCTGGCTGGCGAAAAGTTCGACCTGGTAATCACCGTCTGCGACCAGGCCCAGGAACAGTGTCCCCTGTTTCCTGGGGACACTGAAGTCATGCACGTGGGCTTCCCGGACCCGGCCAAAAGTTCCGGCAGTGAAAGAATTTTCAGAAAGGTGCGGGATGCCCTGCGGGAGCAATTGATCCCACTTCTGCGGGAAAAACTCCGGCAGTGTCAGATGGAGAAAAAACCGGACCGGACCCAGGAGTCAAACTGATGCCGCTTGAGCCGTCCCGGCTGCAACCCGCCACACCTGCACCCACCCCCATTGCTGCTGGTCATGAAGCGGCTGGGGGAGAGGCTGCCGCCGGCAATCCGGCTGGGGCTTTACCGGGTCGGCCAGAAACTAAGATAGGAGGCTTGTGGAACTCTCTCAGACACTCTGCCCTCTGGTTTCTGGCCTTTTTCGGCATTTATGCCAGTTCTTCGGTCTGCGTTTTCTGTGGCACTCCCGGCTGTCCGGTGGGCGCCGGCGGCGCGGCCCTGGTGGGGGGCATTTTCGCCTGCCTGTGGCAGTATGGGAAAACGGTTTTAAATCGTCTTAAAGGATTGGTTGCCACCCTGCACCAAAGCAACCGGACTTAATATGTTGCTGGACCCGATTGATAATTTGGACATCTTTCGCCCGAAGATGGACTTCACCAAGGAAGTCCTGCACGGCATCGCCACCTTCACGGCGGACATCTCTCCGTCCTTCCCTTACGTGAATGCCGAATTGGGTGGCTGGGACTATGATCAAGCCAACCAGGTGCTTATGCTCAAGCTCTCCGAAGGCAAGTGGATCACCCTGCACCCCCACAAAATCGCCATCCGGGGGGCCCGGGACATGGAAGAGGCCCAGGCTCTATTCGCCTGGATTCAGGAACAGATCAACGATATCTATGAGCGTCGGGGAACCATCACGCCGCGCTACGTTAGCCAGGCCGGCCTCAAGATCATGGAGATTTTGAAGCTACTGCCCATGACCAACTGCAAGGCTTGCGGCTATGCCACTTGCATGGCTTATGCCGCCGCCCTGCGGGAAGGCGAGGTTCGCCTGGAGGATTGCCCCCCATTAATTGAAGAGAAGTACCGGGAAAAGCGGGAAAAACTTGAAGTCTATCTCAAGAACTACGGCTGGCGGGCCCTGGATGAATTTTGACATCCTTTAAGCCAGGGGCACAACCCCGGGAGGCAAGATGTTACTGGAGCAGATAAAAGACTATGAAATTTTCCGTCCCAAGTGCGACTCCACCAAGGAGGTCCTGCACCTGCTCAAAGCCTTTGAGGCGGGCGCGGATGCGGTCTTTGTGGCGGGGTGCCATGAGGGCGAATGACATTACCTTACCGGCAACATTAGAGACAAAAAACGGGTGAACAAGTTGAAAAAGGACCTTCCCCAAATGGGCATGGAGCCGGAGCGGCTGGAGATGTTCAATGTCGGCTCTGCTGAAGGGCCAAGGTGGGCCGCCATTTGTAAAGAGATGTCAGAGCGGGCGCATAAGCTGGGTCCCAGCCCCGTGAAGCGGGAGGCCAGGTCTGCCTGGCTAAAAGCCCATCCGGGCGCATCAACCTCACAGCCTGTTGACGGATAAAGTACGCAGCCGACCGGCTGCCTCTCAGGTCCCTCAGACCCCGGCCTCATGGCAGGCAGGGCCGCAGGTAACGCTGGCCAGGGGAAAGGGCGCGGCTAATTCCGGCGCGCCATCTTGCACAAACGGCTCCCCGGAACGCAAGCACTCCTCGGCCCGAGCCAGCTCCCGGCCCAGATAAGCAGCATGGTCCAGGCGTGAGATGAGACCCCGGTCAATGGCCGGGATGTAAAGCTCCGCGGCGCTGGCGCCTTCAATCACCATATCCAGCACCCCTTCATTGAGGTAATGCTCCAAGGAGAGGATTCCCCTGGCTCGGTCAACGTAGACCACGAAGTAACCGGCCGGGTCGCTCACCATGCGCGCGGGCAGATAGCCTGGGACCGGCGTAACGATGTGAGAGACGGCAAAGGGCATGGCAGCCCCCGGATTTCGGGCGGCGCACTGCTCCGCCTCCGCAACCACCTTCCCGGCCTTCGTTTCCCCGATGAGGTCGACTATCTCCACCACCTCCCGGAATTGAGCCACGGCTTCAAGGCTAAGGTTTTTCAGAACGGGCCGCCGTCCCTGCGCGGCGATAATGCGTTTTCGGTCATCCATGCCATGCTGCGCCAGGGCCATTAATGATTGCCCCGGATAGTGCCCCAAGGTCTGTACTGAATCAGCACCGCACAGGACCACAAAACGAAGGTGGGGGTTGGCCAGAACATTCTGAATGAGGCGCTCGATTCCCAAGTTTTCAGTGTGCAGCGTTCCGACCACAGCGATTTCCGGCCCGGCCAGCCGTGCCACCGCGGCCGCCAAGTCATCTGCGGGTAAAGTGCAAATAGCCACCGGCGCCTGGTAGCGTAGCACCTGGTAGGCTCCCGGAAGAGGCGGCCACCCCTTACGCTCCACCACCGGTTCGCTGGGGCAGACTTCCAGATCATAGACGGCTTCGCCCAAAGCCTGGGTCAAGGCATTCATCACCATCGGAGGAATGCAGACTTCACAACCCAGGCAGTCATAGCGCGGAGGCACCAGGCATTGCTTTGCCGCCTCCACCGTTTCCCAGAGTTCTCTGGGACCTTCTCCCTCCGGAAACCCCTTCTCCAGGGTCTGGAGCAAGTTATGAAAGCAGCCGCAAGCCCGGCATTTCTCCGCGGCCATGGACTCTTGCAAATGAGATAAGGCTTTATAAGCCTGCGTCTCTTCAGTTAATTTTATCTTCTCGTTTTGGCATCTTCGCTGAGACATAAGCCGTGGTCCAGAATTTCGATGACGCACGGGTCCACGATCCGGTAATAAATGTTGTTACCATTACGCCTGGACCCCACAATGCCCCGATCCGCCAAGCGGATAAGCTGATTGGAAATGGCCTGGGGCTTCATGGCCAGGAGACCCGTCAGGTCCGACACGCACATTTCCCCCGCCCTGGCAAGGGCATGAAGCATCCGCAGACGGGTGTCATTAGCCAGAACCTTGAACATTGCTGCTATTTCGGAAGCTTGCTCAGTGGTTAGAAAGGGTCGTTCATTCAGAGCAGGCTTCGCCAAGCAAGATATCGCCTCTGACCTTGGATTGTTAGATTTCATAAAAATACATTAATACATTAAATTGTGTATGTCAAATTTCTGTTCCTGAAGTTTTTTAAACGGATCAGACTATAGGCCGGGTGGGTTGGGTGTTACCTCCTGAACGCATCCTTTTTTAACCTGGAGAGGGTTGCCCTGAAGCTTCTAAGATATTGGTTCACGGCTTTTGCTTCTTTGCTATACCGGCCATGCTTGAGTTTGCTTTGCCGCATGCTCTCCTGGCCTTCCCGGGTACGGGGGCCCGTGGACTTCCCGCCATGAAACCGGCATCGGCCGTTCTTCATGGCTGGCTGAGGGCAGGGGTGGCCTTTCCTGGTCTTAGCACCGCAGCGCGGCGCTGTAGTGAAATCGCCTGGAGGATTTCCATTTTTCAGCCATCCGCGCCGTGGGAGATGGGGTTGTCCCTGGCTTTTAACTTTCACCCCTCCTCCCCCTCCCCCCTGGGAGTAACCATCCCTACGATGGCCTGGCCGCCCTGGTTGACGTGGACGTGTTCGACCGTGACCCGTTGTTGCCCTGCCTGGCCTTTGAGCTTTTGCAGACATGTTACCTGCTCCAGGAAAACCTTCATAAATTGGCTCGCCCGGGCGACATTGGCATCAATTCCTTCACTGTTTTGATCGGGATGCACAGCCCGCCGGCAGAACGTCATGGCCAGATTGTGCGCCGCGAACAGCTGAACGGCCAGCAGCCCTTATAACTCGTCCTGGGGATCAATTCCAGAAATGGCAGCAGCGACCCGTTTGCCGGCACTCAGTCCTTTTCCTGCGATAACGTCTTCTACGGTAACCCCCATAAGACTCGTAGATTCAAACATTAACTAGTACCATGTAACAATCATAGTTTCGGACAAAGGTGCTTAAGCTTTATCCTGGCATCGGCGGTGGAGAAACGCCAATTTATTTTTGATTGACGGTTGTTTCGGTAATTCTCCCAGGCGGCCATGTAGTTTCGCAAGGTTTCCAGAGCGGGGATGCGCCGATCTAAGCATTGCCCATTAAGGGTGCTTAACTCGATTTCAGCCACGTTGAGCCAACTGCCATGCTTGGGGGTGTAATGAAACTCGAGCCGCTCTGCCAAACGCCGGGCCTCTTGAGGTTCAAACGTTTCATAGAGGGAAGCAAGACCGTGGGTGTTCAAGTTATCCAGGACCAAGCGCACTTTAACGGCGTTGGGATAGCGCTCATCCAGCATGCCCTTGATCCACCCGGCCCAGTCTTTTCTCGTTCTATGCTCCATGGCCGCCACATGTCGCTTGCCGGTCAAAGGTTCCACTTCGAGAAAGATTTGGGCCACCCCGTGGCGGACGTATTC
>Ga0194113_10010862_pt1 | contig 10837 bp, 10 predicted proteins | sample TA2MahC200mmetaG_FD_146193 | JGI IMG/M metagenome (GOLD analysis project Ga0194113, IMG submission 146193) | Freshwater microbial communities from Lake Tanganyika, Tanzania - TA2015017 Mahale Deep Cast 200m | ecosystem: Environmental > Aquatic > Freshwater > Lake | place: Tanzania: Lake... | reverse complement strand
CCGGTTCTTTCTCGGAACAGACTTCTTCCGGATCGACACCGGCCGCGAAACGAACAGCCTGGCGGCTCGGGCCGTCGATGACGGCCCATACCTTCCGCTCGCCGTCCTCGCCGTCTTCGTGGATCAGACCGAGCACCTCCACGATGCGGCGGGGCTCCGCGAAGAGCCCTGTCATCCTCTCGGATTGTTCTTGCAGAGCAACTTCCAGCACACCCTTTTCGGCGAGGTACCGCGCGCTCAGGATCACGACAACCGTCAGCGCTTGTTGCGTGTCGTGGTTGCAGATTTCCGCGATGCTGCGGACCGCCTCACTCAGTGCATTCCTATTGCCGTGCTCCATGGCTTGATGGAAGGCCACCAGTTCTTCCTCGATCGCAGCGGCCATTTCTTCGTTGGTCGCCCAGCTTAACATGAGACCGCCCTCCCTCACTTCTTGTCCAAGAGCATTACCGTGACGCGCAGCTCAGTCAGGTCTTCGCCATCCGCCGGCCAGCCCCAAGCTCGGGCACAGAAGGGAGGCCGGCTCCCCACGATCATCCCCAGGCTGTGGAAACTCAGCCGGTGCAGCGACCGCAGATCATCCAGGGTGGCGTCCAGGAACTGCCGCGGCGAAACGCGGCCTCCGGATTCGGAAGGAACGACGTGCGTGTGAACGAGAATCACCGGCCGAGGCGATCCCGAAAAGTCAACCAGCTCGTCCGGCCTAATCGGAACCAATGCTTGAGTCGCGTCAGGACTTGCCAAGGCCCGAAGATCGGCGATTTCGTAGACGATTTCGTTCGTGCCGGCGGATCGCCAGATGTCGGCCGCTCCTATCCAGGCGAGTTCCACGGACATTTGCCGCTCAATCCCGGTCGCGAGCTTCTCCCATGCTTCAGCGTGGAGCAACACAACGGCATCACCATGAACACCCGCGCTGGACGACAGGATCCGGCCCGCCGCGGCGGGCCGCGTCGGGACCGAAGGGATCGCGACCGTCTCTTCTTCGTCATCATCGAACAAGATGGCATCGTCAGGGCGTGTCTCCCTGTCGTTGGCGGCATGCCGCTGCACCCAGTAGACGATCTTGCCGTCGTCCAGCACCTCTTGGCACTGCTGCCCCACGGCAAGGGCGGTCGACTGAAGCACGGCCAACGGCCAGCGGCGACAGAAGACCTGTTGGCCGTCGGCCGTGCACAATCGGACCGTCCAGCCCCGGACCATCCCATCGCTGCCACACTCCGATTCCAGGCTCGTTGTGACGAGTTTCCCGCCCAGCGACGGCTCTTGGCAGCCGGCCAACCAGAGTGTCCGATCGACGAGGGTCTGGTTGAACCAATCCGTGATCTCATCGCTCAGCAGTTCGGCCCCCGTGGCCTTGCTGTGCACATGGAGTAGATCCCGATACTGGCCATTCCGCATGTCAGGCTCCTGACGCAGTCGATACTCCGCGCCGAACAGCGGCTCCGTTCGCGTACCCCAACAACCGTCCGTCACGTGCCCTTCAACGCCCGGCAGAGCGCGGTTCAGCATCCGGCCGGGGCCAGGCTCCTGATGGGCTTCAGCTTGGCGCCCGCCTGCAGATCGCGAAAACGAGTCTCATCCGGATAGAGCCGGAATCCACCGTCTGTCTCCACAGCCAGCCGGACACCCATCCCGTCGTCGTCGGTGCCGTCGCCGAGTTCCGATTCATAGCCAGCTCGCTCGGCAAGCAGGTTCTTCACGTCGCCAATCGTGAGGTGCTCGGGTATCCGCGCTCCGATCTCCAACCCGTTCTTCTTGACCAGCGTGAACTCCCTCCTCGCGTCACCTCGTTCTTCTTCACACCCCGTTCGGTTCGTCGTTGTCGCACTCATTCGATGCACTCCTTTTCAAAAAACAATTGACAGGTTACAAACCGGCCTGATCGAGAAGGTCGGCGACCAACTCCGTGTGTATCCACCAGCGCGCCTGCGGACCCAATATCTCGAGCAGAACCTTCAATGCGTTTCTGGCACTTCTGAGCCACGCTTGATCCTGATGGAACAGGACTGCCTGCAACGCCACCGTGCCGTCTCCCAGGCACCCCACCCGGGCAAAACGGATATCCTCATTCAGACGCAGAACGTACTCCAGGAACGCGGGACAAGGCTTCCTGATTGATGCCAGAGGAATGTATCCGCGAAGCCGGTTGAGACTCGGGCTCCGTTCCCACCGCGCCGCACGCCACTTCGTGGACTCGTACATCGCCCCGTCGACGTCAATTCCATCACACTCAAAGCCCGCTCCGGGGCTGCACGCATCGGAGACAACCAGCGGCAACGGCTCCCTTAACGCCGCCTCACAGTCGAACTCGGCGACTCGTGTGCGGCTGTTTGGCACGTCGATCACGCGACACAACCTGCCCGCACGATCCCGAGCCGGCCGGCCAAGCGACCAGTCGAGCGTCACGAGTTCGTCCGGGTGGTGCGCGCCTTCGTCCAGGCAAGTCCAGTACCGGACGCCGTTGGAGAAGTGGTCCGCATGCCGCAAGTTCGTCGTTGTCCTACCCTTCATGAAACTCGATTCCAGAATCGTCTCTGCCTGCTGCCGGTTCCCTGGGCGCGACGCCACCGAGATAGAGCAGTTCGTCCCGGGGCCTTGAGACCGCCGCCGTTGGCAGCCAGCCCCGGCCAAGCGCTTCGAGTTGCCAGTCCCTCCCGTGCGGATTCAACGGCTCGGCCTCGAAACCCAGGACATTGCCCGTGATGATGAGCGCCGTTGCGTAAGCGACCCAGCCCAAGGTGAACCGCGTTGGATCCCAAGCGTTCGTCCAGCAGACCAGGCCGGGAACGCGGAGCTCGCCCCGATCGCCGGGCAGCGGCCTCCAATCGAGAATGCTGCCACTGATGGGCACGTGTCCGTGCTCGTCGCGTTCGACCTGGACCGACGGCTGGGCCGCCATTCCGCGGTGCAACATGATCTTCGCCGGCCACGGACCCGGCCTGATCGCGGGCGTTTCGTTCGGGTCCTCTCCACGAGCGTACGCCGGGAGGTTGAACGCGAGTCGAATCACACGTACCGACCCGCGCCCAATTTGCTGGCGGACCGCCAGCCAGTTGTGTTCTTTCTCCATTTGGCAAAGAGCTGGGAAATCAACGCGGTCGACTCTGACGCTCATCGCTCTTCCCCTATCAAATGCACCCACACGATTTCGCCGGTCGCCGTGCTGGCACAACGAAGGATGGCCTCGTCGGCGAGTCCCATTCCGGCAAGCGACAGCGGGCCGTCATCGTGCAGCGCGCGAATCTCGTCATGAGTCAGCCCGGTCGCTTGTTCAATGCCCGGTTGCATCGGCGAGCCACAATTGTCACAGGGTTTGGGTGGATGCACGGTGTGAACGCGGAATTGGTCGGTTCGCCCACATGCGGCGCACGCCCAGTGCCACGCCAATTCGCGGTCGGCATAGCACGCATCTTGACCGGCCAGCTCCAGCAGTTGGCTCACCGACAACCGATGAGGACTGGCCGAGACGCTGACGATGTTGTGACCGGCCGGCGTGAATGCCACGTCGTGCGGTTCTTCGCAATTCTCGTCTCGATTGAATGCGAACCATTGAATGTGGTCGCCGACGACGTGCGCGCCGGTTCCTCCCGGAAAATGCGATGTGTTGAGATAGTCCAGGACGACGTCAACCGCCAACTCGCCCGCCAACATCGCGGACCGCGGATTGACGCTCCAGGCCACGGCCGTTGTGCTGGTACGTGCTCGGACCTCCTCGCACGGCGTGCGCCGGTTCCATTCTCGATTGTGGCGATGGCAGCAGCAGTATCCTCCCGAGCCGGGCGAGAAGAACTCAACAACGGCTTCGTCCGGGCCGAGTCCGATGGCGATCGCGGGCGACTGCACCTGCAGGGACTTCTGCACCGAGGAACACTTGCACGCATGGCTGTCTGTTGCGGCGATCGTGATTGCATTCCGGTAGGCAGTTCGAGGACGACTGCGAACATCGCCGATGCAGGCATCGGCGCGCCAGCCAGCCTCGCGGTACCCTGCGGCGGCGGCGATCGCCTTGAGGGTGCCCACCTCTTCCGCCGGCACGAGTCCGGCGGCAGCGTGTTTTGTCTTCCACGTTCCGCAGTCCGCGATGACGACGCACGGCGGAGGACCGCACTTAGACCAACGGTCAGCCCCACGCAACGCGGCGTGCTGCACCGCCTTGCCAGCCGTGCCGAAGCCGTCGTGAATCAGTTGCTTGCGGTCGACGCCACTGGTCATCGCGACTCTCCCTGCAGGTCGGACCACGCACAGACAGGACAAACCTGTCCGAGATCGGCGTGCCAGGCCGCGGTCTCGCGGTACAGCCTGAAACAGCCGCCGCAACGGATGGCCGCCTCTCCCGCAGCCGTGCCAACCGCCGTGTAATCACATCGAATCGACCGTGTGCCGACAAACCGCACGGCGGGGCCGGCTCCGGAGTACGTGAACCGAATCGAGTCCCCTGACTTCCCCGCTCCCTCCGGGGACACGACCACATCGATGATGTCCCCCTCGCGCAACCGCTCGATGCCGCCGAGAACCCGTCGCTCGTTGATGCGACAGCCGACCGCCAACGAGACCGAGACGGCAAAGTCACCAAGAGCTGACACGCACAGGCGTGGCGCCTCACCCGTGCCCATCGTCGCCGGTTCGATCCGCCTCAGTCCACGACGTTCGAACGCATAGGTTCCCGGTTCCGACAGCACGATCTCAGTTCCGTTTGTGGTGAGAACGGTCATGCCGAGCGTGTTCCCGTAAGGTGTTCAGGCCGTGCGCTTGCGCGTTTCCGCACTGCGGACGGCGCCGCCAAGTCGTTTCGCGAATCGCGCCTGCCGGTGCCGCGCGTAGTAGGTGCGTTTGGCGATATCCACCGAGAATCGCCTCTTCCGCGTACCATCCGGGCGACGTTCGTCGCGGTTCCGCATTCCGTGATGCATTTCGTCTCCAACGGCAAACAGTTGCGGGGGCCAGGATTTGAACCCGCGACCTCGAGGTTATGAGCCTCGCGAGCTACCGGACTGCTCCACCCCGCCTCGTCGATCTCCACATCTGCCGGGAGCAACGTAGCAACTGACGTGCCAGAATTCCTGGATTAGTCGGCCGAGGAGACGGCGCCCGGCAGCAAGAGCGATCAACTCCTGCGGCGTTCTTCCAGGAAACGTTCACCAGACGCCGGAACGTTGACTTGGGCCTCAACTGCAACAACAATGCAGATGGCCGAATGCCGCATTCCCAACCTCGCACCGAGGGCCCGCCGTGGAAAGCAAGCTGCCACCCCTTCTCGCGCAACTGTTCCCGAACCGGCGCGGATATGTGCTGTATAAAGCCTACCCACCTCACCGCGGTGATGACATTGAGGCACTGGTTGAATTGGCGACCGCCTTGCCGCCGACTGTCCAGTTCATGCCGCTGACCTCGGCCGCGAGCTACTTGTTGGACGTCCGCGACCTGCTGCCCAGCGTGCTCGTGACTTGGTGGGAAGAGCTGGGACTGGGCTCCCCGGGAGCCATCAGCGGCGAACTCGCTAAGCACCCGGGACTGCCGCAGTCGCCGGAGGGACGGGAAGCGCTGATGCCGTTTCTGAAACAGGTGGCGGAGAAAGTGCCGTCCGGGGTTTCGCACCAGCGGCCATCCGAAAACGATCTGTACGACCGGCTGAACGAAAGCTTCGGCGACGCACTTCGCGTGATCCTGCAGTTTGTCTGTCCGCTGCCACCGGGACAAGACGCGGATACCTTCCGCCAAGAGTTCCATCTGGGCGATGACGCTCCGATGTTGGTGATTGGAAGACCGGAGAATTATGTCGGATACGGCGATCCGTCTCTGGACGAAAGCAAATGGACAGACTTCCGGCGACAAATGGATCGCGCCCGCTACCCCAACCGCTTCTACTTCACCGGCTCCCTATCGAACCCGTTGATGTGCGACCGCCGGACGCGGCAGCGGTATGGCGACGTTCGACGCGGACAGAATGACCTGGGATTCATCTTCATGAGTCGCCCGAACGGCGGCCAGCCCGTGATGGTCGCCACAGGCGCCTCGTCGCTGGGCACGTTTGCCGCGGTCCATCTGCTGCTGCAACACCGACTGGACTTTCGACGCGCGGCCGAACGGCTTTGCCAGGATTCGCGACTTTCCAGCGTCGACATCGGTTTTCGTTGCTGCCTGGAGCACCTTTCCGGGGAGCGTCGCTTTCCGCTCGGACATTCGGCGCAGTACCTGCGTATCGATATCCTGAATCCCGATGACTTCGTGGGGTACACGTGGAGCAGAGCGGCCTATAGAAAACTCGCGTTCCTGTTCACGAAAGAGCCGATCGAACACCGGGACCCCGCTCCCGAAACGGACCCGGCGTGCATGACATGGTCCGAACAGGACCCTGAGAAACCTCGCGGACGACTTCGGCGGATCAGAATCGATGTGAAACAACCGAAGCAAGTGAATCTCACGCAATGGCTCCTCCCCTGCTCCCGCATGCAGGCACTCATCCGTGACATTTGCGAGTTGCTCGAAACGGACCGCCACGACTGGAGCAGGAAACTCGAGCATTGGAAAACGGACCTGGCGAAGATACGAGACGACCCGTCCTACCGTACGTTCAGACCAACGCTCTTGCTCGGAGCCACCGGAGTCGGCAAGCAGTACGTGGCCGAACTGATTGCACGACACTGGCGTGGCGAGACGCTGGAAGGCGAGCGGGCCAACTGGCCGGATTCACACGCTGCAGGTTCGAAATCGCTGTCGATCCTGGACGCGGCCCGCACCTCGCTCAACAAAAAACTCAACGAATGGAAGGAGAGCAGCACCGACAACGACTCGTCCGCCAATCCCGTGTCGAGGTTGTTGACGTTCAGCGCCGTGTCCTGCCCGGAGACCCTCCTGGATGCCGAGCTCTTCGGGATTGCCAAAGGCGCGGCAACTGAGATAGTGGAAAGACCCGGTGCGTTCATCATGGCCGGCACGGGCGTCCTGTTCCTCGACGAATTGCTCGAGTTGCCGCTCGCGCATCAATCCCGCCTGCTGGTTGCCCTGCAGACCGGCCGCGTGGATCCCATCGGCGCGGGGCGCAGCTACGTGTATGTCAGCCGGTTGGTTGCGGCGACGAACCGCGCGTCGACTGAAGAGGAACTCGCACAGCTGATGGATGAAGGGAAGATCCGCCGCGATTTGATCGCACGCTTTACCCGCCGTTATGTCGTCCCGCGACTTTGTGATCGGCCGCTGGAGATCATCCCGATCCTGGCCTCGCTGATTCGAACCGACCGGCTGATCAAGGCGGACGGACCTTCATCCAGCTTGGTCCGCATCGGCCGCCAGGCGATGGAAGTGCTGGCCTCCTACGCCTTTCCCGAGAACATCCGCGACCTGCGCCGCCTGGTCGACGCCCTGCCACGGGAACTCATTGAAGCTCTTGACAGGGCCGAAGATCAGGACGCGGCAGGTACTCCGCGCGCGATCGGCCTCGAGCACCTCTCGTGCCTCGGCGTGGACCGTGAGCAGACGCGATTAGGAAAACTCGAATCCGATGAAGACGAGGTCTTCGAGTTCGAGCTGACGTTTGAGACTTCCGCCGCCACGACGCAACAGTCCGAACCTGACTTGAAGCCTTACCCGTTGCTGCACGCTCTCTGGGAAATCCGCGAAGACCTCGCCACGATGAAGACACGTGCCGACGCGGTCATGGGCCCGGCAGGAATGAACTCGGACACACTCCAAAAACTACTCGCAGACGACCAGTTCGGACGGGGCTTCGAGAAGCTGTGCCTGGCGTTGAAAACGCTGCACGACGAGCTCGTCGGTGTCAACAAGAAGCCCTCCCCAAAAGGAACGTCCGGAAAAGGCCTGCGGCTTGGATACGTGAAGAAACAGTTCTCCTTTTTTGGGGAGCCTGACGCACCGAGCCGCGAGTTCTTCGACCCCTACTTCCCCTTGGCGAGGGTCAGGGAGCAACTCTTCAAGCGAAACTCGCTCCGAGGTGAGAACCTGCTGCGCCTCAAGGATTGGAATGCGATCGTCGAGGCCGCCGCTTTCAAGGTGACAAAAGGCTGGGGACGTGCCTTCTGCCCTGGAGTCGTGTTGAGCGTGCTGATGGGACGTCGTCTGACCGAGAGTTGGTTCGAATGAAACCGCGCGCTGCCGAGACGGCGGTCGGAAAACGCGTCGCGTTCCAGGCTGAAGCGGCTGCCGCGAAAGAACGCATCAATGAGTTGGAGGGCGACCTCGCGAGGGCGAAAGCGTCGACCAGGAACAGCCCGATGTGGCCGGCAACGTCGGAGTTCCTGATCTCGATAGGGCACGACTCGACCGCCGCAAACGGATGTTCAAATGAAATACGGCTCCCGTTGTGGGCGGCTCACCAGCGCGCTGGCCTGGGCGTCGCCGATGAAATCTTCCGCCTCGGGGTCCCACCGCAGCTTCCTCCGAAGCAGCATGGCGATGTTGCACAGATGGCATGAACTGACGCTGCGATGGTGGGTGAATGCGTCGGAAATAGGCTGCTGCCGGTCGCGAACGCTGGCAAAGAAGTTGGCCATCAGATCGACGCTCGCCTGGTCGATGCCCGTGTTCGTGTCGCCGGTGGCCACCGATTCGGGATCGATCTGCCGACCCTTGTACAGCTTGATGATCTCGTCGCCCAATCGCCGCCGATCGGCTGTTGTCAGTTCCTCGATCGGTTTCCCGGTGACCCTGCCCCGGTTGACCTGGATTCGGCCGTCCTCGCCTTCCAGCAGGATGCCGTTTTCGCCCGGCGTGGTAACGATGGACGAGCCGTTGGCGAACGTGAGCGTCACGTCGAAGGTGGTCGCCGTGTTGAAGCCGTTGGGCAGCTTTGCGCGGCCCGCGAAGAAATCGACCGGATCGACGTCGTCGGGGAAGTTGGGGAACTGCCCGCGGCCCTCGGCCTCCACCGGCCCGGAATGATCGTAGCCGAGCGCCCACTGGGCGATGTCGAGGTGATGGGCGCCCCAGTCGGTAATCTTGCCACCGGAATACTCCAGCCACCAGCGGAAATTGCCGTGGCAACGCTCCGGCGTGTACGGAACCACGGGACACTGGCCGAGCCAGGCGCGCCAGTTGAGGTGGTCGGGCGGATCGCCGGTGGGAAACACGCCGCTGCCGGGTCCGCCGCCGATGCCGCACGTGGCCTTGATCCGCTTCCCGAGCCGGCCGCTCTGGGCGATTGCCACGGCCATGAGGAACTGGGCGCTGCTGCGCTGTTGCGTACCCACTTGGAGCATCCGCCCGGTCTCACGAACCACCTGGCACAGCTTCTTGCCCTCGTCGATGGTCAACGTCAACGGCTTTTCGCAGAACACGTCCTTGCCCGCCTTCATGGCGTCGATGCAAATCCTCGTGTGCCAGTGGTCGGGCGTGCCGATCGTCACCACGTGGATGTCGTCGCGTCTGAGCAGTTCGTGGTAGTCCGTATAGGCAACGCACGGGCTGTCGCTGGCGAATCGTTCGGCCCGGTGGCGGTCGACGTCGGCCGCGGCCACCTTGTTGCCGAGCGCGCAAGCGAGGTTTCCGACGTACGCACCGCGCCCACCCACGCCAATGCAGCCGACGCCGATTCTGTCGTTTGGGGCCGTCTGGTTCGCCCCGCCAAGCACGTGACGGGGGACGATGGTCAAGGCGGCCCCCGCGGCCGCGGCGCCGCGAAGCCATTGACGGCGCGTGATGTGCCGCAACATGGTCGTTCTCTCCCCATTCGTGGTGGTGTTTGCGATGCATGCCTGGCCGGCCGCACACGCGCGGCCCGGGAACCGTTCACGGTCTCGGGAACGCCCCGAGGAGGTTTCCCCAGACGGGCGAATGTACGCTGACCTTTAGCCAAGCGAAACGGGCGGCATTTGCTGGGGCCGCCACATGACAATACTCGAAAACCTCCGGCGTTCGTGGACGTATCAGGAGTGAACGCGTCAAGGCTCTTTCCCCGCACATGGAGGTCCGCGAGGCATTCCTAGCGTAATACACCGGATCACCCGACGCAAGCGAATTCTGCGATTGCCACTTGATCGCCAACGAGAAATCGGTTTTGGTTATGTCGTGAGTCGGAACTTACGGTTCGATGTCCACTCAGGCCTAGGAGAAATCACATGCTGGAAACCATCACTCGTCGGCGATGGCTCGGCGGCGTCGTGGCCGCGGGCGCATCCTTTACCATCGTTCCACGCCACGTGCTGGGCGGAGCCAACCACACGGCCCCCAGCGACAAGCTGGCGCTGGCTGGTGTCGGGATCGGAGGCATCGGATTCCCGCAACTGCAGGCGTGCGAGTCCGCCGGCTTCGAGATCGTCGCCTTGTGCGATGTGGACCACGTCTATGCGAGTCGCACGTTGGACCGGTGGCCCCAAGCCAAACGCTTTCGCGACTATCGCGAAATGTACGAGGCGATGGGTACGCGGATCGACGCGGTCTACTGCGGGACGCCCGATCACTCCCATGCCGTGATCGTGTTGCCGGCGCTTCGCGCGAAGAAGCACGTCTGCTGCGTGAAACCCATCACGCGGACCATCGTCGAGTCCCGCAAGGTGGTCGAGACGGCTCGCGCGGCAGGCGTGGCCACGACGGACACTTCGTCCTCCAACACCAGCGACGGGGCGTGCCGCACCTGCGAGCTGATCTGGGCGGGGGCGATTGGTCCGGTACGCGAGCTGCACATGTGGAGTGATCGGCCCTGGTGGCCGCAGGGGATGGCGCGTCCCAGCGGCGAGGATCCGGTTCCCGATTCGCTGGACTGGAATCTCTGGATCGGACCGGCGGCGATGCGCCCGTTCAAAGCGGTCTGGCCGGACGAGCACCTGGCGTTGGAGCAAGTTGAGCGGCGTTTCCAGAAGGCCGTCTACCACCCGTGGAACTT
>Ga0194113_10010858_pt1 | contig 10839 bp, 15 predicted proteins | sample TA2MahC200mmetaG_FD_146193 | JGI IMG/M metagenome (GOLD analysis project Ga0194113, IMG submission 146193) | Freshwater microbial communities from Lake Tanganyika, Tanzania - TA2015017 Mahale Deep Cast 200m | ecosystem: Environmental > Aquatic > Freshwater > Lake | place: Tanzania: Lake... | reverse complement strand
TAGAATGCCAGTCTCAGTTATTCCTGTGTCTTTTAGTAAATCTAAATCATTTACATTCGCGCGTATCCATCCAGTAATTTTTGGATATTCGTAACCTAACTCATTACATTTCTTAACAGCTTCTCGGTCTTTTTTATTATATAAAAAAAATTCAGTTGATTTTATAATACCATTAGGACCACTTAACTGGTGTAGTAGAGTATATAATTTTGTTAATTGATTCACTGTATAAGGTTCTCTTGCCTGTTGTCCATCCCTAAATGTAGTATCAGTTATCCAGATATTTTCTGGAAGTTTCATTGGAACATAATTTTCCTCAAAAACAATTTTTGGTATGAGGGGGTAAGGAAAAAATTCTCTGAATAAGTTTGGGTTTTCAACATTTTGAATGCTTCTCAAATCACACACCTATTCTTCAAACGCATATTTGTGACGAAGAATTTTTATAGAATAAAAACATAATTCCACGGAACCTAAACAAACGTTAGAGAAAAAAAGAAAGGGTTGGACAATTGAAAAAACACGAGTATGCTTTAGAATTCCTTAATGATGAAATAAATACTAGGATTATTCGTGAGTATTTAGATGATTCAAGGCAATCTATTAGGGAGATATCTAGAAAAATTGGTGTTGCACCTGGTACAGTAATCGCTAGAATGAAGCAGTGTGAAGATTATGGTTTAATTAAGAAATTTACTGCACAATTAGATTTTAACAAAATGGGATTAGTAATAACTGCAATTACTCATGTACAAATTAAAGGTGGTGGCCTATTTGAAAAGAATAATTTACTTAACAAAATGAGAGAAATATATGCAATTTACAAAGTAACTGGTGGAACCGATATTATCATAATAGCAAAATTTCAGTCAACACAAGAACTTGATGCATTCACAACAAAATTAAATGAAACTTCTTCAATTAGGAGAACAAGAACTTATGTTGTCTTAGATACGATTAAAGAAGATTTTAACAAATTCTAATAATTATGCTTTTATTTTTGTAAATAGTTCTTTACCAGCACCACAAATTGGACACACCCAGTTTTTAGGTAATTTATCAAATTGTGTATTAGCAGGAACCCCATTGGGGGGATCTCCTTCAGCAGGATCATAAACATAGCCACAGACACTGCATTCGTATTTATCCATAGAAATTGTAATTATCTTTGTTCAATTTAAAGCATATCAAGGATGTCAGGGTGGCTTAGTATTAAATGAATAAACAAAATTGATTTTTTTTCTTTTTTATACTTCTTTTTCTGCGGTTCTTTTCATAATTAATCGATATTTTCGGTATTTGTCTTCCATTGAAAATTTTGCTGGGTGTGGGCTAATCACATTGCCATTACATTTTGGGCACTTATCTTCATGTAATGTATAAGTGCCACAACTCTGACAACGCCTTAAAAGCCAAACCATTTAATCACTTTCTATGTTCTTTTAAATGTCAGGTTTCCTTCAAAACCTGACCAGATTTTTTCTGCGTGCTTGACTAATTTATCTAGCGCGATTTCTGCTTTCTTATAATCATCAGAGGTTACCTCTACTCTATATTTTGGTGCACCAAGCGTATAGATATTAACTGAAGACTCCAACTCATCACCCAAGGTTTTAACATCCATGAAAGCATTTCTGAGGTCTTCTACACCTTGACTGCTTAAAGCTGTTGCTTCAAATATTCCTTGAACAGTCACGCCTTTAACCACAATTTTATCTTTAGCAATATCTGCCAAGACTTGAGCAGTTTTATCCTTTACTCCTAGCTCATTAAATACTAAAACGCCTTTCTTTGCTGCCTCTTCTAAGGCATCATAAACGCTGTTGTATTTTGTGCTTATGATAGGGTTAATTTCGTTAAACAAGTCTTCTGGCGTCATCATCAGGGTTTGAGCTGCTTGTTTCAGGAGTGTTTCTGCTTTTCGAGTCTTTTTCCATTGCTCAAGCTTTTTTCTCTTATCATCTCTATTTACTCTACGTAGAGAAAGATCAACTTGACCTTTAGGCGCATCAACTCTTAGTACTTGCAAGACGACTTTCTGGCCTTCTTTAACATGGTTTCTTATGTTTCTAACCCAGCGAGAAGAAATTTCGGAGATGTGTAGTAGAGCTTCTTTTGATTCATATTCGTCGAGATTAACATATGCTCCATATGTTTCGATCCGACTAACTGTGGCTACAACCATCTCCCCATTTTCTGGCCATTCGGATCGTCCAAAACTCATATTAAACTCACCCTAAAACAGCCATTACAGATCCATTGATCTTAGCTTTTCCACCGGTTGGTTCAGCAATTACTTCTCCACATGTTCGGCATTTAACAACGTGCGAACAACTACTGAACACTACCTGTTCACTTTCACAGCTTAAGCATTTAACTCGTAAAAACCTTGAAGTGGGTCTTGGAATAAGATCATTCCATTCAGACATCTTACACTACCTCCGCTTTCTTGAGACGGACTCCTTCTCTCATGAGCGAATGTTTACATTCCTTACATTGGAGCTGTAATGTGGTTTTCTTAGTCACCTTTGCTTGGTTATGTTGCATTGGGAACTTTTGACCACCGTAACCTTTCTTACGAATAGCTTGATCACGTTCACCTTTACGAGCGCCTTGTCTTTTACCTGCTTTATGGATTGTTACAGTAAATTCTGTGTGGGTTTTGCACTTTGGGCAGAAAGTCCTTAGCATTTTTGGTATTTTCATTGTTGTGTCTCCACCACCTTAGCTATGCCCTTCCTTATTAGGTTTTCAGCGTTTGGAGCTGGTATACTGGCAACATCCTCCGTTTTAAATGGTCCATAAGTCTTCAGATCAACTCCCATTATTGCTGGTAGTGGTTGAAGAAATCTAACCACCTTAAGGTTTCCTTCCTGTTTCTCAAACTGCGGGATAGGTGGTGGAGTCTGAGAAGTCACTTGTTGAGCTGGTTCTAGCTTCTGTTCTCTACCCAAAAGGATCTGTTTAATTCCCTGATTGTATGCTGCAAGTAAACGCCTTAACTCAACTTGAAGTCTTTTCTCTTCAGTTGTAAGATTCAAAGGTTCGAGAGCAAACCCATTTAATTCTGCTTTGACAATTTTATTTAGTCGTATCTCCAAAAGATTATTGACTATTTTATCAGCATACATTTTTTCTTTTTCAAGAATTTTACTAATAATCGTAGAACTATCACTCTGACGAGTCTGTTCTTTAAGTTTAATTAAGTAATTAGACACTTGGTTTAAGAATCCTTCAGGAAGGGGTTGAATATCTTTCCTTGCTTTCTCTTTTTTCCAAATTTCAATTAATAAAGTATAATCATCAGTCAATTTACTACTTTCGCCCCCTTTTTACATAAAAGGAAAAGTGCTACTGGCAAAGGAACAGAAACCTCCTCTCCCTCATATGGCCCATAAACCGTGTCACCTATTCTAATTTTTGGTGCCCAACGAACGAATAATCTTATATCCGTTCCTTTTAACACCACAGCGCTCGTGAGGGGATCATAATCTGACAAATGCTCTGGTTTAATGGTTTGTGTTTGCCATCCTGATTTACCATGTAATGTATTGGGTAAACGGATTAATCTATGAATATCTGTTGTTACAACAGTGTCAATATCAGCTGATTGTTGTTTTATTGCTTTGGTAAGTAACTTCTCTAGATCTGCCATAACTCTTTCTTCATCTTTGCTAGCAAATTTCTGAATAACAAAACTTGGATGATTGTTCTCTAAAGTTTTTAAAATATCTGTTTTTTTCTCAATTAAATTTTGGGTAAGAGTGCGACCAAGATCTAAACTCCTTATTATTTCGGGTGGAGTGGAGTCAATAAAATCATACATGGCTTTTCCAGCACGTCCCCTCCAGCCTTCATCTCCTAGAATACTTTTTGCACCACGTCCTCTTGGAGTGAACCCAATGTATTCTGGTTTAATACCAGTTGCTAGGATATAATCAACAATTTCACGTCTTGCTGATTGATCAAAAAACCTGACATTCTTACTTCTAACATGAACATGGTAACCACGATTACCACTAAAATTCACTATTAAATCCTCTTTAATTGCAAAGCCAAAATCCTGAATTAAAATGTCTAAGAGTTTTTGGGTTTCATTTTTTGCTTCTTGTAAACAATTTTCGCATAACCATGTCTCCGTCTCAAATTGAGACTTCCCACACACACATAATTCAGGAGGTTTACCAACACCTGACTTACCACAATTACGACAGAGCCATTTATCATGATTCTTTTGACACTCTAAATTAAAATGATCAGCATCAATATCAAAAACAAGATCTGCTCCACTCCAACCTTTATTATTCATTTCAGCTTCTGGGTGTTTGTAATAGCTTGATGAATAGTAACTGTGTGATGGTGCATTATCCGTCAAATATCGTCTGAAAGCTGATTCGTCTGTAAATCCGATATGTCGAAACATCGTTTTTCCTTCAAAGGTTAGGAAAGCAAATTCACGAGACATAATCTCTGGAGGGGCTGATATGTATCTAGCATTAGATCTATACCACTTAGAAAATTGTTCTGCAACAAATTTTTGACTACCCCAATCAGAGTCCATACATTCTTAATATGATTTAGAAGTTTAAAAATTGGACTTTAATAAATTTAAGAAACAAGATTTTTTTTATTAAAATATTTTATGTGTTAACCCTGATTATTGTTGCTTGGTGAGTTTTTTTCTTGTACTGGATTAATTAGTCTTGCTTTTCTTCTATAATAACTTAGAGGATGTTTTATTCTTTCACAAATATTGTCCTTATTACGGCAAATTCCATGCGTTCTTAGAGTATCACATAAAGGTGGTGTATATCTGGTTTTATTCCCCTTAAGTCCAGCAATGTGTTCGATCTGATACCTTGTCAAGGATTCATCAAAATCAGTTACACTGACATATAAATCAACTATACTCTCGGTTGGCATACCAATATTGATTAGGAAACTTGTTAAAGCAAACCTTTCCATATGACTAGCTCGACGGCCTGACAACAGTCCTTCCATACAGTATCTTATACATGGTGGGAATGCTTCACGAATAACCTCCGTAGGAAGGTCTTCTGCACCAATTTTTCGTCTATTCTCTTCAAATACTTTAGTTATTTCATCTAATTTTTGTTTAATTGGCTCAGGTAAATCAAATTTTGGTCTTATTGAAACACGTTCTTTGATTAACATTTCAACTTCGCCTTGGATTAAGCGTGCTACTTCATTCTGTTGAAGCAACACGTATCCATTTTTTAGTACTCGGTTAACTAATTTCCATTTATCTTCATGGAAGCTATTGCTACTATGCAGATAGTTGCTGAAAAATAATTTGAATGTGTAAGATTGGCCATCAAAATTTTCTTTTGCTTCTTTAAGGTCCCAGTTAAACTCATTTATAGCTATCTCAAATAAGGTTTTAGTGTCTTCTTTCATGAGTAAAAAGTAAATTCTAACAGCTTCCGCAAGAGCATATCTTCTATCAAGAAAAGATTCGCCTTTTACACTAACAAGCATGGAAGCAACAGGATAAGATAACAGTTCAGTCATGTAATCATCAAGTTTTGATTCGACAACACCTTCAAGAATTGCTTCAGTAACTCTTTCTGTTGCCCTGTTTAATACTTTAGAGTAAACAGGGTCAGCTAAATCATTTAATTGAATATTTAGAGCATCAACTAACTTTGCTGCTTCTTTTAGAAAAGGGTATTTTGCAGCATCACGCTCTAACATAAATGACCACTAATTAGGATAACCAAACATATTTTAGAAGTTTTAGTAAAATGGATAAAGAGCCTTAAATAATTTTATAAAATTTTAAAGAACTACTAAATATTTTGTTACTTTTTGTACTTAACATTTTGAATCTTATCTTATAGCTTGTCTTTTTATCTAGTAAATTCAAAAAAATCCAGAAATACTCTTAAGTTAACTTCAAATTTTTTTTCTCTGAAAAACCTTCCTATTAATAAGAATAGACGAATAATTAAATAATAACAATGACTTTATTAATTGATTTTCGGTTTAATTCACCTATTCCTATTTTATACATCTTATTATGTATTTTATTTCCGTATAAAAATGATTAAACCCTTTTTGATTGGAACAAGTAACGCTGCACCTCATCTATTTAGAGGAGTTGAAGTTTTAAAAAAAGGTGGAAGTATAATTGATGCGGTTGAAGCCGCTGTTAATAGCATTGAAGAAAGCCCAACTAGCGGTAATGTAGGAGTTGGTGGAAGTCCAAACATTCTTGGTGTAATTGAACTAGATGCATCGATCATGGATGGAGCAACAATGAAGACTGGTGCTGTTGGAGCTGTGTCTAAATATTGTCATGTCATCAGCATTGCTAGAAAGGTTATGGAATGTACACCACATGCTTTTCTTGTTGGTGATGGCGCGCACAGATTTGCTAAAGCAATAGGTTTCAAGGAATGGGAACTACATACTGAAAGAAGCAGGGCTTTAGCTAAGGCAATGGCACTTGATGGTTATAAAAGTCTACCCGATGATTGGCCAAATAAGGAGTATTATGTTAAAGCTGCTCAAGAACTGAATCTTCATGAATGGTACAAAAAATTAGCAGATGAATATCAGGGAACTACAAATGTGATTGGTATGGATGAAAAGGGTAACATCTGTGTTGGAGTATCGACAAGTGGAACTTCTATGAAATTCCCTGGAAGACTAGGTGATACTCCAGTCATTGGTGCAGGCAATTACTGTGATAACAAATATGGTGGTGTAGCTTGCACAGGGAGAGGTGAACTAACGATTAGAAGATTAACTTCTAGAATGATTATAAAATATATTGAAGATGGGTTAAGCCTAGAGAATGCAGTAGTTAAGGCGTTTAAAGAGTTACATGCATTAAATGACGGTACCTGCCAGTGTATTGCAGTTGATAAAGAAGGGAGAACCTTATCAGCAAATATGAGTAGACCCTCAAGTCACTTCTACATGGATATCGATATGACTCAGCCAGAAGAACGTAAAGGTATAGTCGTCGAACCAAATTAATCAATTTTTATTATGTAAAATATATTAACCAATGGGGCTCCTAAAAGAATCTTGCTACTTCTTTTAAGAAGTTAGGAGTTAATTGAGTGCAAGCCATAACAATCACTGAATCTTTTTTAGATTCAGTTTTTAAACTCTCTACTTTTTCAGCGAGATTGCTATTGAGCTTACGCTTCTCATCCGTCCATCTGTTGATTCGAGTTGTTCGGTTCCTATTTCTATGTCTTCGACTGTTAGATCGTTTAAGAACCTGTTTTTTGTTACCTCAACTACGTCAACTGCTGTGCTAATGGATCGGCCTCTAGCTTTTAGAGTGACTTTGTCTCCTTTCTCCTGTAGCGAAGTAATTACTGCTATACAGTAGTTCATTATTGGTTTACTTCCAATATAGATTATGTTTTCTTCAGACATGGTTGTTGTCAATTGCAGTATATTTGTCAACTAATTAAAATTTAGGGTAAAAAAGCCTTTACACACAACTTTAAACAGATTTTATGGACAAAATTTTAATGAATCATCGATACGAAATAACTATTTTTACTTCTAATAATGATGTATAGTTAATTGAGGAATAAGTTTTGATTTATTTAGGTACTATGGGTTGGAGCTATCCCTTCTGGGTTGGTAAACTATATCCCTGTTATTCAAAACAACAAGATTATCTAAAATATTATTCAAGAGAATTCAATTCAGTTGAAATAGATTATACCTTCTATCGGATACCCTCAAAGACTTCTGTATTGGAATGGGGTTCATCAGTTCCTAATGATTTCCAGTTTTCTGTTAAAATGCACAGAGATATTACACATGCTAAAAACTTGCTTTTTGATGACTCAAAATTGGTGGTTTTTTTGGAGCGAATAAAGTTCTTTGAGAATAAACTTGGCCCAATTTTACTACAATTTCCACCTTGGTTAAAATCAGATAAAATTCATGAACTTGAAAGGTTGCTTACCCAATTTCCCAATAATATCCAATTAGCATTAGAATTTAGAAATGGATCTTGGTTAAATGATTCAGTATATTCAATACTTCAGAATTATCCGGTGTCTTTAGTAGGTATAAATAAGAAAAACTACTCTTTAGGAAAATTGTCCAAATTTTTTTATTTTCGATTTGAAGGAGATAGAAAATTAGTTAATGGAGAAAAAGGTGAAATTGAAATTAATAAAAGACAGGAGATTGTTGAATTATCTTCAATACTCCTTTCGTTGATAAATTGTGGAAAAAACGTATATGGTTATTTCAGTAAATATTTTTCAGGATATCCTCCTTCCGATGTTTATGAGATGAAAAACCAGTTAAAAAATATAGAATTTTATTTATAAAATTAGGATTTTTTTGAAAAGACTTCCATAGCAGCACCTATACCATTTCCCGGTTTTTTCACATAACCCATTTCAAATAAACCCATCTCCATCGCACTTATTGTAGCTGTTAAATCGTTAATCATATCGCTTCCCATATGACCTATTCTAATTGTTTTTCCAGCTATTTTTCCTAGACCTCCTGCGATAATAATATTATATTTTTTCATCATAATATTACGCAATTCAGCATCATTAACTCCCTCAGGTATACTGGGAACGCTTAGAGTAGATGCAAGATTGTTTTCATCAGGGAAGGATTTCAAACCCATTCTTTTTATTCCTGCTTGGAAGGCTTCTGAATATATTTGATGCCTTTTCCAACGTGCTTCAAGGCCTTCTTCATGGATTATTTTTAAGGCTTCAAGCATGCCAAGGATCATGCCTGTTGCGGGAGTAGCAAAATATTTTCTTGGATCTTCCATTATTGGTCTCCATTTTTTCAGATTGGTATAATAATCAACAATAGGAGTCTTCCTAGCCTCAATTACTTTCCAAGCTTTGTCATTTAAACAAAAAAGACTGGTGCCTGGAGGTGCTCCTATAGCTTTTTGACTACCAGATAAACAGAAGTCAATCCCCCATTCATCCATCTTTAATGGCATGCCACCGATACCACAGACACTATCCACAATGTATAACCCATCTACGTTTTTCATGAGTTCTCCAATTTTTTGGATTGGGTTAGCTATGCCTGTTGATGTATCAACATGCTCTACAGTGACTGCCTTGTATTTACCTGAAGATAGCCTTTCTTCTAATAGTTTTAAATCGATTCCTTTTCCCCATTCAAAAGTTAAACGTTCAACTACCCCACCATGTGGAGGTAGTATCTCTGCCCATTTTTCACCGAAGAAACCATTCTCAACACATAATATGTGATCCCCTTTCTCGATGAGATTTGAAGCTGCTGCTTCCATCCCAAGAGTTCCGCTTCCTGAAAGCATAAAGGGAACGCCTTCAGTCATGAAAAGTTTCTTTTGAAGTGTAAGAGCTTCAGAGTATGCTTCAACAAATTCTCCGCTCCCATGACTGTAAACAGTTCTAGAAATTGCACGAAGAACTCTTGGAGATACAATGGTTGGACCAGGAATCATTAATAATTCTCTTTCATGATCCATATATGACACCTTTAATTAAGGATGCTAGTCTTCATTAATGTCTTATGTTTGTTTAAAATGAGTAAACCTCATTTTAATTCATTTAAATTAAGTTATTCTTTATTGCATTTAGGAATCTTTCTTGACATTGGTTGATAATTTTTTTTGCATCATTAATATCCTGCCATGCTTCAACTCTTGTCTCTTTTTGTTCGGGACGCTTATAATTATTATAAAAATAGTTTAATTCATCAATCATCGATTTTGGAATATCATTTAGGTTTTGTATATGCTTGTAGAAGGGATCAGTTGTACTGACTGTAACAATTTTGTCGTCAACTTGATCACCATCCCACATTTTTATATTAGCTACTGGTCTTGCAGTTATTACACATCCAGTAAATGTTGGTTCATTAATTAATAAAACAGCATCTAATGGATCACTATCATCGTCAAGGGTACGTGGAATAAATCCATAATCGCATGGATAGTATGTGTAAAGTACTCTATCTAATGTGAACACACTCTTTTTTGCATCAAATTCGTATTTATTTCTGCTACCTCTAGTTATTTCAGTTACTACATAAACTTCTGTTGGTGGATTAGGACCAGTTTGAAAATCTCTCCAGTAATCAATCAAATATATTCGTTAAGGGCTTGAAGTTATTGCTTATTATTCTTTATGCTTCAGGTTCATCCATATTAGCTAGGACCTCTTTCCAGAGATCAAGAGTTTCAAGAGCCTCTTTCTCATCAAGAACTTGAATAACAAAACCAGTGTGAATAAGTACCCAACCTCCGATTTTAACTAGTCCAGGCTCCATTAAATCAATGATTGCTTCTCTTTTAATGCCCCCAAAATCGATTATTGCGGCTCTTCCATCAATGGATTCAACTTTACCTGGTATAGCAAGACACATTAAACTCAAAGAAGTAGTCGTGCTTTATAATCTCAACGAATATTCTGTTACATCACATACTCTCATTTTTTTATTTAATGATGTTTTTATGTTTATTTTCAAGTTTTTTATTTTTAATATAATTAATTATTACAATTATTCTACATACTAGCATAAACAATATATTCAGTAATTATAATTGATACTGATACGCTTGCCTGCTTTCATCTATATCATAAAAGGTTGTCTGAGGTTGAATGTATGGTAAAAATACTTTTACTAGGCTTATCTGGTGATTCAGGTTGCCAGGTAGCTGCACTGGGCTTACATGATAAGCTTGTAAAAATCTTAACCGCAAACGAGCTGGTTTATGCTCCTACATTAATTGATGCAAAGGAGATCCCTGAAAAAATTGATGTAGCAATTATCGAAGGTGGATTAAGAACCGAACACGAAATTGAAGTGATT
>Ga0194113_10010854_pt1 | contig 10841 bp, 5 predicted proteins | sample TA2MahC200mmetaG_FD_146193 | JGI IMG/M metagenome (GOLD analysis project Ga0194113, IMG submission 146193) | Freshwater microbial communities from Lake Tanganyika, Tanzania - TA2015017 Mahale Deep Cast 200m | ecosystem: Environmental > Aquatic > Freshwater > Lake | place: Tanzania: Lake... | reverse complement strand
CGGAACGGGTATGCTGATGGCAGGATTTCAGGGGCAGTATGCTGCGAAAGGATCGTGCAGGTGGAAACCCGAAGCAAGCGCAAGGATCAGAAGCCCGAGCATTCCAAACGGACCCATCGTCCGGCGGCCGCGTTTCGAGCCTTGGAATTCTGGATTTCAGATTGCCGCGCTGCGCTCGCAATGACATGTTTGTTTGGAATTTGGAGCCTGGAATTTGGAATTTCTCCGCTGCTGGTTGTCCTGCTGCTCCTGCTGGGGGGCTTGTGCGCCCCGGTGGGGCCGAATCGCCAGTACGCCGGACCGACGGAAAGACCCGCCGGCCTGCTCGCCTATTACAGCTATCCCAAGCAGCCGATCGAGCCCAACCTCGCGCTCAAGGCGCGGAAGAGGCAGTACGACATCCTCTTCCTCGAGTTCCCCTCCGCGCTCAACGTTTTCAGTAACGAGAACATCAAGATCGATTACTACGTTTGCACGACGCCCTCGCAGGACGTGTCGCAGGCGTCGCGCCCGCGCTGCGAGGGCGGAACGGCTTTTCCGCCGCCCGGGCCGGACGGGCACGACCCCAACGCTCCCCGGCGGGCGTACGAGCCCCGGCGGCCGACGGTGCTCATGCTGCCGATCTCCGGCGGGATCGATTTCTCCGTCGAGAGCTTCGCCCGGCTGTTCGTCCGGCACGGGATCAACTGTGCGCTCGTCCATAACCGCCGGGTGAACATTCGCGATACGAAAAGCGCCGAACAGGTCGAGGCGTATTTCCGCCAGACCGTGCTCGACAATCGCCAGGTGCTCGACTACCTCGTGACGCGGCCGGACGTCGATCCGAACCGGATCGGCTGCCTGGGCCTGAGCCTGGGCGGGATCAAGACGAGCCTGGTGGCCGCCGTGGACGACCGCATCCGCTGCGCGGTCCTGGGTCTCGCCGGCGGCAGCATGGCCGACATCACGATGCACTCGCGCCTGGGCGGCCTGCGGGACTACGTCCAGGAGCTGCTGGCGAGGAAGGTCGAGCCCGCGCTCATCCACGGCGAGCTGGCGCAGAAGGTGCGGACCGACCCGCTGCAACTGGCCCCGTACCTCGACGCGCGCGACACGCTGATGTTCCTCGCCGCGTTCGACCGGGTCGTCCCCACCTGGACCGGCAAGCAACTGCGCCAGGCCCTCGGCAGGCCCCGGACCGTCTACCTGCTCGCAGGCCACTACACGTCGTTTCTCTATCTGCCTTATGCACATTGGGAATCGCTGTGCTTCGTCAAGCGGAGATTCAACCTGAACTAGCACGGCGGGGTCCGACGGCCGGCGGCCCGGAGTGTGCGTGGCATACGATCCCACCGCGGGAATCGGGCGGCATATGAGGTGGACCCTGCCGGCGCCGCGGGTGCGTGACCGTCCTTGTGCGCCTTTGGGACCACGAGTATTCGGTCCCGGCGCGGCAGAGGAAAAGGGGACATTCTGCTTTTCCTTCCCCCGGAAGAGGAAAAGTAGAATGTCCCCTTTTCCGGCGATGGTCTGGTCAGGGCCGGGCCGGAACGCCGGCGCAGAAACGGTCCTGCACCCCGGCGCCGTTTGGCGCTTGCGAGGTCGGCCAAGAGACGTGTAGTATGGAACGGCGCCTGGATGGAAGGCCGGGCCGGGGAGACACCTATGTATGAGCTGCTGCTGAGAATCGAGACGCTCTTTCGGGGCGTGGACCCGCCGGTGCTGGTGGCCGCGGGCCTCGGGGCGGTCGTGGTGGGTCTGATGTTCTGGCTGGGCGGCACGCGGTACAGTGCGGCGATCATCGGCCTGCTGGGGGCGGTGGTCGGCTCCGCCGCCGGCCTGCTGATCGGTCCGCAGCTCAACCTGAATCCCTGGCTGGGCATGCTCGTCGGGGCGGCGGTGCTGGCGGGCCTGTCCATCCTGCTCAAGAACGTCCTGATCGTCGTGCTGGCCGTGCTGGTCTTTTCCGCGGTCAGCGGCGCGGGCTACATATCGGTGGTCCTGGACCGGGCCATCCCGCCGGCCCAGGCCGAAGCATCCACCGAGCCCCGGCCGGGCTTCCAGTACTTCCGCGAGCTGGACCGCGACAGCCGGCAGGACTACCTCAACGACATCAGCGGTGAGGCCCGGACGTTCGCCGAGCGGCTCGAAGCCCTGCTCGACAACACGTGGGAAGCGATCGGCACGCACCGCTGGCGGATCGGGATCGCCGTGGTCGTGGGGGCCGTTGCGGGCATCCTGCTGGTCTGGCTCATCGCCAAGATCGTGATCGCGTTGGCCTACAGCATCGTCGGCACGGCGTTGCTCGTGCTGGGGGCCCAGGCGGCCCTGCTCGGGGCCGGCGTCCTGGTCGTTTCCGATCTCGCCCCGCACCGCTGGCTGCTGCCCATCGTTCTCATCACCATGACCGTCGTCGGCTGGATCTGGCAGCTCTTCTATGGCGGCGCCCGCAAGCCGCGCCGGGAGCCGGACGAAGAGGCCAAACCCGCGGATCGACCCGCCTCGCGCCGCTCGCGATGACATCCGGAGCCAACCGGCGGGTGGCACGGACAAAATTGTTTGTCCGTGTTCCGCCGCAAACGGGACCGGAAAAGGGGATATTCTACTTTGATGCACGGTTTGTCGGCACGGTCCGCAGGGCGGGCCGTAAAGCAGAATATCCCCTTTTCCGATCCCGAGGCCGCGACTTGAAATCGCTCGCGGTTTGTTGGAGAATATCCCTTCTGGGAATCGTGGAATAGTGGAATGTTGAGTTCAGAGGGGCTCCCCAGCCCGCCCGGCATTCCATTACTCCGGTATTCCATCGTTCCAGGTGTGCACGGCATGAGCGATGTCACACGTATCTTGAACGCGCTGGAGCAGGGCGACCTCAAGGCCGCGGATGCGCTTCTGCCGCTGGTGTATGAGGAGCTGCGTCTGCTCGCGGCCCGCAAGCTCCACCAGGAGCCGCCGGGGCAGACCCTGCAGGCGACCGCCCTGGTGCACGAGGTGTACCTCCGCCTGGTCGGGGAACAGAACCAGAACTGGTCGAGTCGGGCCCACTTCTTCCGGGCGGCGGCGGAGGCGATGCGCCGCATCCTCATCGACAACGCCCGCCGCAAGAAGAGTCTCAAACGCGGCGGGCCGCGCCGGCCGGCGGCCCTCGACGAGTCCCCGGCGCTCGACGACACGCGGCGCCAGGAGGAAATGCTGGCCCTGGACGAGGCCCTGGCCAGACTGGACGCCGAGGACCCGGTCCAGGCGGACGTGGTCAAGCTGCGCTACTTCGCGGGCCTGACCGTGGAGCAGACGGCCCAGGTCCTGGGGATCTCCGCCACGACGGTCAAGCTGCACTGGGCCTACGCCCGCGCCTGGCTCCTGCGGGAGATCGGGGACTAAGAAAGGAAGCCACCGAGGTCACAGAGAATGTGAAGTGTGATGGTTGGTTCTTGATTGTTGATGTGAAGTGCGCTGCCCGGTCTGACTTCAAACTTCACACTTCAAACATCGAACTTCTTCTTCCCTCTGTGTCCTCTGTGGCCCAGATTCCTGTTTAGCCTTTGAGCGGACCATTGAATTTTTTCGGATTTTTCAGAAATTCTCCGTCCTGTCCAGGGACGGATTACGCGTTTTCTTACGAAGGCATCTCTGAGGAGTCCCATGGTGCAGGACAAAGGAAAACCGGAAGAGGCGATTTTCAAGGCGGCGATCCAATGCCAGGACCGCCACCAGCGGCAGGCCTACGTCTGGAACGCCTGTAGCGGCAACCCGCGGCTGCTGGCCGAGGTCGAGGTCCTGCTGCAATACCACGATACGAACAGCTTCCTGGACGCCCTGGCACTCGATCCCGATGTCCGCCTGGATGAGCCCGTGCTTACGGAAGGCCCCGGCACCGTCATCGGCCGGTACAAGCTCCTGGAGAAGATCGGCGAGGGCGGCATGGCGGTCGTCTACATGGCCGAGCAGGAGCATCCCATCCGCCGCAAGGTGGCCCTCAAGATCATCAAATTGGGCATGGACACCCGCCAGGTCATCGCCCGCTTCGAGGCCGAACGGCAGGCCCTGGCCCTGATGGACCATCCCAGCATCGCCAAAGTCTTCGATGCGGGTTCCACCGAGACCGGAAGGCCCTACTTCGTCATGGAACTGGTCCAGGGCGTCTCCATCACCGAATATTGTGATAAAAACAACTTATGCACCAAAGACCGGCTGCACCTGTTCCTGCAAGTCTGCCAAGCCGTGCAGCATGCCCATACCAAGGGTATCATCCACCGGGATATCAAACCGTCCAATGTCATGGTTACCAGCCATGATGGCGAAGCCCTCCCCAAGGTAATTGACTTCGGCATTGCCAAGGCCACCAACCAGAAGCTGACGGAAAAGACGCTCTTCACCCGCTATGCCCACCTGATCGGCACGCCCGCTTACATGAGTCCCGAGCAGGCCCAATTGAGCGACTTGGATATCGACACCCGTTCGGATATCTACTCCTTGGGCGTCCTGCTCTATGAACTGCTCAGCGGGACTACTCCCTTCAGCGAAGAGGAGCTCCGCAAAGCGGGCTACCTGGAAATGCAGCGGGTCATCCGGGAGCAGGAGCCGGTCAAACCTTCGACCCGGATTCGAACGGCTCTTCGTGGGGCGAGCGTCCCCGCTCGCCGTGGCGAGGGCATCTTGCCCTTGCGTGTCGCGGGCATCCTGCCCGCGCTTCGAAGGCGGCCGCGGACCGGAGAGCCGCTGCGCGTCCGGCTCGACACGGAAGAAACCAAGGCCAAGATGGCCTCGGGACGCAAGGGCGGGACACCCTCGCCACAACTGCCGTACCGCCGCCCGGCGTACGAGCAGGTCCGCGGCGACCTGGACTGGATCGTGATGAAGTCCCTGGAGAAGGACCGCACCCGCCGCTACGAGACCGCCAGCGGCCTGGCGGAAGACATCCGCCGGCATCTGGAACACGAGCCGGTCCTGGCGCGGGGCCCCTCCGCCGTGTATCGCGTGGGGAGATTCCTGCGTCGGCACCGCTCTGGGGTGGTCGGTGTGGCGGCGTTCGTCGTCCTCCTGGCCGGGGTGGCCCTGCTTCTGTCCATCTGGAAGCAGGACCGACTCCAGTGGCAGCAGGACCGGCTGCAACTAGCGGCAGCGGACGAGCTGCGGCACCAAGCGCTCCTGTCCCAAGCCCAGGGCCAGTATGCCGGTGGCGAACGGGACGCGGCCCTGGAAACGATCCAGCCGATCCTGGACAGCCCCCACGTCGGCGGCAAGGCGCAGCTTCTGCGCGCCGGCATCCTCGTGGACAACCGCCGCTCCGAAGACGCGGTGGCTGTCCTGGGTGATCTGCTCGATGAGAAGCCGGAGATCGCCGGGGCGGCCCATTCGCTCCTGGCGCGTATCCTCTGGGAGAGCGAATCGCCCAACACCGAGAGGCTCCAAGAGATTGAGGAGCGCCGCAAGAAGGCCGAGGCCCTGCTGCCGGAGACCGCCGAAGCCCATTTCCTGCGGGCGATGACCGCGATCACAGTCAAAGAGCAGCTTGCCGCCCTCGATCGAGCCTTGCAGCTTGACCCCAGCCACTTTGAATCCCGCCGGCTCCGCGCCTTCACCTTCTACGCTTCCCGCAAGTACGACCGGCTGAAGGATGACGCGCTCGTGATGACCGTGGTCCGGCCACGAGACGCGCTGGGCTATGCGTTGCGCGCCGTCGCGGGGAGGGAGCTGGGCCGCTATCGAGAGGCGATGGCGGATTACGACCTCGCTATTGCCCTCACGCCCTCCGCGGACCCCCAGCACGCTGATCTGAGTATCCAACGACGAGAGACCCTGCTGCGGATGGAGGATTTCGAGCGCGTCATTGCCGAGACTCCCCCAGCGTCGCAGGATCTCGCGTCTCCTGTCCTGCGGTACCACACCTTCGGCGCCCTGACGGCCCTTGGCGAATACGATACCGCAACCATTCTGTTCCGCGAGATCATCGCACCCGGCCGCGAGGCCCGACAGAAGTTCAACAACTGGTGCGCCAAGTACGTCTTCGACACACTGACAGCCGGACGGTCATGGTACCTGACCGACCAAGGACCGACGGGCGCGGCGTTCCTCCCAATGATCGAAGCCGAAGAGACCTATCGCAGCCTCGCAGGCAAAGGAGGCCGTCGCTTGACAGTGGATGGATTCAGTGCGGACTGGTCCCCGGACGCGAAGAAGCTGGCGTTCAGTCTGGGCGTTCACGGGCACAGCGGCGTGGCAATCTTCGATCCTGCGACCAAGGAGACCGATCTGTTGATTGTCCCGGGCAAAGATCCACGCTGGTCACCCGACGGCAAGTACATTGCCTTCGTTCGAGATCGCCAGTTCCTTCGTCTGTCGGAGTTCATCGCCGCTGTGCGGCGAGATCAGCGTCGAGTATTGACCGACGAGGAAGTCTGGCTCATGCGCGCTGATGGCACGGAGCCCAGACGACTCACCCGTGGTGGTTGGCCTTCGTGGAACCGCGATTCAACCACTGTGTACTACGCTTCGCGAGCAGACTATAGTCTGTGTTCGATTTCTGTCGAGAGAGAAAATGCTGAGCCCAACCGCATTATGGCATGCACATGGTACTACCCATCTGTATCGCCAGACAGTCGACGTGTAGCTTACTTGGAGGGCGGATACCTGAAGGTCAGGGATCTGGCCTCACAGAGCATCGTTGCCCAGCAGCCGGCTCCGTTCAAGACGTCGGGCGGGCCTACTTGGTCTCCGACCGGTGGCGAACTCTCTCTCGGCGGCCCCAATCACAGCGAGGAACTCACTGGATTGTGGGTTTATGATCTCGGCAAAAGCCAGCCGATCGGCGTTCTCAACGGGCAAGTTACGGCTGGTTCATGGGCTCCTGATGGAACCCAGTTCATCTTCTGCCTGGGGCCGCCATACTACGAGATCTGGAGCGCGGACCTGGACCCCCAAAGGGAAAAAACCAGTGAGGCATTTACCCCCACACAGACGCTCGATGAGCATTTCCGGCGAATGGTCGGCGTGTACACCAATAGAGTTGAGAGCGACCCCACGGATGCAAACAACTACCTCCAGCGCGCACAGCAATATCAATACCTAGGTGAGGAAGCCGAGGTCCGTGCAAACATGAGGCAGTACACAGCCCTCCTCGGCGCGGGGGGGTCTCCACGGGTCTTGGTCTCACCATCGTCCAATTCCACACGTACCATCGGCTTGCCATTCGATTGTGAACTCGTCTTTTCTGCAGAAAGACCCGTGAATACGATTCCAAAGATGTCTGTTGCCTTCGGGCAGAAGGGAAGGTGTGAAATGAAACTGTGTCAGGTTCCGATGTTCATCGCGTCACTGTTTGGCGTGCTCGCAGGTCTAGACGCACCGCAGGCACACGGGAACTTCCTGTTCAGTGAGCCTGTAAACCTGGGACTGTCCATCAACAGCCCGAATGGGGACGCTGCGCCGCATTTCTCGGCCGACGGACTGTCACTGTTCTTTGATTCAGACCGATCTGGCCAGTGGGAGATATGGCGGACAACACGGAAGACGAAGGACGATCCGTGGGGTCCATCCGTGAGTCTTGATCTTGGTGAGGGCGGTGGGCCATGTGTGAGCGCCGATGGCCTCACGTTGTACTTCCACTCGTCCCGGGCCGGCGGATACGGCAGGACCGACCTCTGGGTGACTACGAGGGGATCGATCGGGGATCCCTGGGGACCACCGAAAAACCTCGGACCAGTGGTCAATAGCGGCTCCTACGATTACCATCCGGACGTCTCTGCTGATGGTTTGACCCTCTATTTTCAGTCGAACCGGGCTGGCGGATTGGGCGATGCGGATATATGGATGACGACCCGGGCAACCAAGGAAGATGTCTGGGGCACACCCGTTAACCTCGGGCCAGCTATCAATAGTCCGGATTGGCAGGGCGGGCCTGCTGTCTCGGCGGATGGCCGCGTGCTCTTCTTCGCATCTGGCGACGACATAGCTATGGCCACGAGGCCGGCGCCAAACGACGATTGGGGTCCGGCCGCCAAGTTGAATCTGGCACGACCCAGTTCAGCGTGGGATGCACTTCCGTGCATCTCGCCCGACGGTTCCATCTTGGCTTTCTGTGCAGAGCGGCCAAATGGGGTCGGTGGTATCGACTTATGGCAGTCGCAAGTGATTCCTCTCGTGGATTTCAACGGTGACGGCAGCGTCGATGGGAAGGACCTGCTTGTCCTGCTCATGCGGTTGGGCGGGCGTGATTCGCTGTGCGACATCGGGCCGTATGCGTGGGGTGATGGCAAGGTGGATGTCGAGGACCTCAAGGTCCTCGCCGAGTACATTGGGCAGGGGTTCCAGGACCCGACGCTCGTGGCTCACTGGGCGTTCGACGAGACCGAGGGCGATATTGCCGCCGACAGCGCAGGCGACAGCAAGGGCAAGAACAACGCCACGGTGATCCGTGGCTCGCTCTGGCGGCCGGAGGGCGGCAGGATCGGCGGCACCCTCGAATTCACTGGGATGGCGAACTTCGCGACGGCCAACTCTCCGCTGAGTCCGGCCGACAACTGCTTCAGCATCCTGGCCTGGGTCAGAGGGGGCGCCCCCGGACAGGTAGTCATCTCGCAGATCAACGACTCCGATTGGCTCATGGCCGATCCCATAAGAGGCACCCTGAGTGCGCATATCCCTGGTGCGCCTGTCATTTCCTCCGATGTCGTCATCACGGACGGCGACTGGCATCGCCTGGGTTTCGTCTCAGACGGGTTCCATCGCGTCCTGTACGCAGACGGCAAGGAAGTTGCCAGGGACAGCCGTCCGGGATTGGCGGGCTCATCGGCGAGAGTGCTGATGGGCGCGGGCAAGAACTTGGCCCCCGGCACCTTTTGGAAGGGCCTGATCGACGAGGTGAGAGTTTACAACCGTGTCGTAAGGCCGTAAGACACACGACCCACTGGGCGAACAGACAAGGGCCGGTGGCCCAAAGGCTGCCGGCCCTTGGGGTACGACGACTCGGGGAGAGGTGAAGTCGGTGCCTGGCACCGATTCTCCTGTGAGGCCGCCGGGCTGGTGCTGGGCGACAAGTTCAAAGCCTGGAAGATCGCGACGCATACGATCACGACGCTGGAGCCCGGCCCTCTGGTGGGCAGCTACGGCGTGAACTACTTCGGACCGTCGCTGCTGGACCCGCGAGTCTGGCGCGGCCGCAAGCTGGACCGATCCGCGGTGCCGGTATTTCTGGACCGGGCGGACTTCTACGTGCAGACCAAGGCCACCGATGCCCCGCCGGAGTATGACGGCCACCTGACCAGCCCGGGCGATATGAAGCGCTCCTGCATCGACCGCCATAACGGTGGGGTCAGCAGCCTGTTTCTGGACTGGTCGGTACGCAAGGTCGGCCTCAAGGAACTGTGGACGCTGCACTGGTCGCCCTGGTTCGACCGCCGCGGCCCTTGGACGAAAGCCGGCGGCGTCCAGCCCGAGGACTGGCCCGCGTGGATGCGGGGTTTCCCAGACGATTGATCCCGCGGGAGAACCATGCCGGCGCAGGGAAGAAAAGCCAAAGGGAAGCGGCAACCGAATCCCCTTCCGACCTTTGCCTTTTCACTTTTTACTTTTTACCTGCTTCAGATGATTTCCAGCCGTTGCAGGATCGACTTGGACCAGCGGGTGGTGCGGGCTTGGGACAGCAGCACCAGCAGGGTGATGGCGGCCCAGTAGCCGGTGAAGCGCAGGTAGAAGATGATCGTGTTCCAGAGGCTGGCGCTCTTGGTGGGCAGCCAGCGGGCGAGCTCTTCGGGCGTCCAGGTGACGCCGAGGACGTTTTGGCCGAACAGTTGCCAGGGCACCAGGAGCACGACCGCGATCAGGGCGAGGATGAAGGCCCGCGAGATATGGTTGAGCCCGCCGAGCCGGCCGACGAGCGAGACCAACAGGCCGAAGAAGATGCTGGCCGCCAACAGCACGGCGGTGACGATCAGGATGCCGTTGAGCAGCTCGACGCCCCGGGCCGTGCGCTCGAAATCGATGCCCCCGAAAAGGCGGGCAACGAGGCCGCGGCTCGCCGGCGGCGCTGCGTCCGCCGACGCGACGGTCGTACCCGCGCCGGTGGCGAGGGCCCCGCCGCTGCCCATAACCGGCTCCAGGGTGGCGGGCGCCTCGATGAGACCCACATTGATCAGCCAGAAGGCGGCCTGGCTCAGCAACAGACAGACCAGCAGAACGCCAAAGAACACGTTCTTCCAGTTGCGGAAGACACTCACCGCTTCCAGGCTGTCGTTGATTTCGACCGCGCTGTTTTGACTCGCCAGGTTCTCGTTCATCGGTGATCCCTCGTAAATGCTTTGTTGTTGGCTTCGGGATTCAGTTGGACCGTATTTACCTTGTTTTCGGCCGCGTCTCGGCGTGGGGCAACGCAAACACGATATCGGCCCCCCAGCCGGAAATCGGCGGCGTCATTATGGGGTGCCCGGAGAAAGAACACAAGCAAATTCTCTGTTGACAGCAATTTCGAGGACAACCGCCCGCAGGCCGTAAGCACCAAACGCCGCCCGGGGGAAAGCACCAAAGCCGCCCCGGCGGCGGAAGCACCCGATCCGTCCGATCCGTCCGATCAGACGGATCGGACGGATTCTGGGACTTGTTTGAGATTTGGAACTTCGTGCTTGGCTCATTGCCGTGCGGTCAGAGGCACGTGGACGGCGCGGACGGCCTGCGCCAGGCCGCACAGCACCGGACGGACCCGCCGGATGTCCGTCGCGTGCAGAACCTGGGGCAACCGGCAGTAGAGCAGCACAAATCCGAGGGAGCGGCCCTGGTCGCTCAGCGGCAGCGTCATGAGCGAATAGCGGTTCAGCGTCTCCCAATCGCTATCCGCCCCCACCCGCGACAGATCATCGAGGGTGCAGGGTTGA
>Ga0194113_10010849_pt1 | contig 10845 bp, 7 predicted proteins | sample TA2MahC200mmetaG_FD_146193 | JGI IMG/M metagenome (GOLD analysis project Ga0194113, IMG submission 146193) | Freshwater microbial communities from Lake Tanganyika, Tanzania - TA2015017 Mahale Deep Cast 200m | ecosystem: Environmental > Aquatic > Freshwater > Lake | place: Tanzania: Lake... | reverse complement strand
ATCAATTGGATTATCGGAACCCCCAAGTAGTTAAGCCATGGAGTCGAAAGAGTTGGTATTAAGGTACTAATATAGCCAACAAGTATCGCGAAAAGGCCTAACAGCAACAATGCTGGTATTTTATTCTCCGGTCCAAAAACGCCAAAGAGCCCAAGAACCGCGAAAATGATCCAGATTGATGCACCGCTTATAGCTTTTCCAGCAGTGACCGGATCAGCTACCGCTGGAAACGCAAGAGGGCTAACCTTGCGCCTGGCAAGCTCTTCCACCGTGGATTTGTAGACCGGATAAAGTTCAGGATTGGAAGCAATGCCTTCATTAGCAATAACCTGCATTTCTTTCAACAAACTCACTTTTTTCTGAAGGCTCGAGTAGTAGAAATGTCCTGTCCAATACTCAAATGCCAAGACTGATAAAACGGCAAAACACACTAAGGCAAAAATTAGAATCCATCGAAGTCGCAAGTTGAGATCCTGGAATAGACCTGTGAGAAAGCTGGCTACCTTATCCATGTTTTCACCTCACTCTTTGCTCAAATATGGGTCATTGTGACACTTGATTTTTGCGCAAAATGCACGGGCGCTATTAATGCCGCCCCCGAATTTTGCGTTAAAGTGTCTACATCTGCACCCACCAATAGGCAAATGAGCCATTGGCAGACATAAAGATACGAATGGTTCTCGTCAGACAATGACACCTTTTGCCTACCAATTCAGGGATCCTCATCAAAATGTTGGCAACCTTGGATGAAAAACTGGCCCCCCCGGTTTTTGCGTAAAAGTTGGGTGACATGTGCCCACCGTCTACCAAAAAAGCTTGCTAGTCTGCCACCATCTCTCTATTATTGCCCCTACAATGCCACCAAGTATCAGTGTGATAAACCAGCTAATCGCTGCGAAAATCCGCCGGCGAGTTTTACCTCTGTCGAGTTCCGCGCGAATTTGAGCACGTACATGCTGTTCGATTTCTTTTATCAGAGCTCCTGCTAATTGCTCGTTCACTGATGCTATCTCTTTCCAACGTTCAGCGTCAGCTTGTCTAGCTTCTATCTCAACGAGTAGCTTCTCTAATTCTTGGTTCCTTTCACTTAACTCCATCTGCATATGTTTCTTGATAACACCATACAGGAGGTCGTAGGTAGCAGACATAACCAGACCAGTAATGACATTTTCCGAAATCTGGCCTGTTAACGCTGGTAAACTGACCATCAATTGCCTAGTGGAGGCCGCCAGAGACTCCATTAACTGGCTAGTAGAGGCCGCCAGAGATCCCATGAACTGGCTCGTGGAGTCCGCCATAGACTCAATGAATTGGCTAGCTAACGTTGCCAAACTAGATTGAATAGCGGATGCTCTCGCAACCAACTTATCAACAAGATCTTTAGTTCTGCTGTCGCTTCGCTTCGGCATTTCTTCTGTGCCTCCAATTAAATGCCCTGGTTTTGCGTAAAGAATGGAATGGCAAGGCTCAGTTACTCGCCCTTCAACTTCTCTATCAGGCGTTTTCTCAGCTCTGGATCAAGACTCTTCAGGTAATCCTCATCGACAAGAATTCGATCAAGTTGAACCATCAATTGTTGGGCTTTTGCTATTGTGTTTCGACGCCTCTCGTATTCTAGATTGTCGAGATTCCGCTGAATTGCTTTAGGATCCGGAACCTTGAATGTTATCGCATTCGGATCCGAAAGTATCTCTTCGATTTCCTGAAATAGCAGCTCAGCCCGTTTCCCAACCCCCGTGAGGATACACCAACCTCGTGTACGAGTCATAGCAGTAAATGCCATATTGCGTTCCTGAACAATAAGCTTCGGGTTTGAGTCCACCTGCTCAAAACCCATCACATAAACAACTGGAGCTTCGTTCCCCTTGGCATGGAAGATGCTACTGAGGGTAACGTGGTTCGGTTGTGCGAATGCGCCTGTAGGCATATCCCCGCGAGAGCCTGTTCTTGCTGATTTTATATCCATTGCAAGCAGGCGCCGTTTCAAGGCATCAAAATCATCTGGCATACTCTTCCAGTCAAGAGATATAACAGCTATTTCCTCGGGTTTCAACTCATCATCCTCGATATTGGCTCTGATCTGTTCAGCTATCCAATTAAGTTCATCTTGCCTGCTGTTGAAGGCCTTCCAGGACATTAGTCCATTGTAACCGACGAGCTTCTCAAGCGCATGTGGCGAGTTGACTTCAGGTCGCCGTATAGTGACTTCTTCGCCAGGTTCAAACTTACCAGCTAGTATTTCGTACCCAATGTCTTCCCATGCTCCTGGGGCAAAAATGAACTGAACAGCTCCCCTAGGACGCAACAAACCCATACCGAATATATGGGCAGCTACTAGAACCGGACGGGGTGTGCGGTAGCATTTCTTAAGAATCAACTCTTTTTCAACACCATCAGCATAAACACCTTCCAAGCTCACAACTGGTGTTCCATCGGACTTTGTTCCAAATATGTCTATAGTAGTAGGAACTGCCAGGCTCTCCAGGCTCTGGACATCATCGTAGGCCCAGATTAGGCGCTTAGGCTCTCGGAGGACAGCATAGCAAAGATTGTCAAATGCGAAATGAAAATCTTGTGCTTCGTCGATCAGAATAGCATCGAATAGCTCGGGAATATCCTGATTAGACTCTAGGATCTCTTTGCAGCAAGTACCCAAAAGTTCGTTGTACTGGCGATAGGAAAAATAGTTCTTGGCCTCGGTGTAAGTTCTATATGGTCGCTGCATTGCCCGTGTGATGAGGCTATACAATCCTGGAGTGTCCTTGGCTCCCCATCCGTGAACTACTTTCAATTTGTCCCAGTTGGGGTCTTCACTTGTCCAGTAACGATAGAAACGCGTTATAAGACTCTTGATCATGCCATACAGACCACGGGTATAGAAGGTGTAGGCAATATCCCACTCAGGATGTTTAGCATGCATGCAAGCCGCCTTCATTGACAAGACCACAGTCTTGCCTGAACCTGCTAGCCCTCTAATCCTTTGTGGGCCAGCCGGTGTGGGAACCGCTACATTTTCTTGCTCCCGGTCGATGGTCTTGATTTGTAGCTCAGCTTCTCTTAGAAACGCCGCTTTTGAACTTAGATTATTCGGCTGGGGCCTTGGCGCATGTCGGAGTACGGGGACTCCCTGGAGGACGCTCCTGGCGCTCAGCCATTGTTCGTTCGTCAGTGACTCTTGCTTTTCCTCAGGGGGGATACTCTGAAGGCGTGCCCTCAGGGCTTCTGGCTCCAGATCATCTGCGAAGATGATTGTGTTCGGAGATGCGGGAGAAACATCTAGCCCTTTTTGTTTCCAGTTCACCTTGGTTATGAAAGGCAGACCTATGAAGACATGACCTTGAATCAAATCACGGCTGCCACTTCGCAGGCAGCTTTCGTTCCTGAACTTGTTCAACACCATGAACATCTGGTCTTCTGCTTGAGGGTACGGCGTTTCTTCAGGGGAGTGCCAGTTTTCCATAATCCAAACAGAACCTTCTATTCGGCTGACGTTCTCGATATGGCAACCTTTGCACTCGATGACGAATAGCCCCCACTGCCGATGAAGAATCAGAATATCCGGCTCACGGCGCGATCTATCAGCCGAGAATACCGGATAACGATAGTAGCAAACCCCTTCATCGTCTGCGAGAGCATCCCTTAAAGCAGACCAAATTCTCCGTTGGGCGTTATTGGCATCAAAGGGCTCTGAAGGTATGAATTCCATCGTACTATCTCCTCTAGTTTATACTTTTGGTGGCAACGATGCGCCAACTCCCTGGATTCTGCCGCACCTGTGATCTAGTAATTCCCTTTGTGTAGGTACCACCCAGCCTGGTGAGGCGCGCCAGCCGCTCGGAGCGCACAGAGCGCGGTTGGACGGGCGACCGCCCAGCTGACCGTAGCTATGCTGCACAATTCGGTATAGGGCTATGGAAAATTCAAAAGATGAATTTCTTGAGAGTCGCGTCTGGCTAGAATCCTTTGAATAAGTGATCGCTCAACAGGCCAATTGTCAGCAGGCGCAAGTGCAATTGCTCTATTCAGTTCACCCGATGGGTCGCTATTTCTTTTAAGAACTGCTAATGCCCGTCCGACTAAAGAATGTATTACTCCCCATTGGCAACCAAGTTCTTCATATGCTTTCGATATGCTATCGTACTCTTCCAGCGTCTCCCTATCGCTTAAACGACGACTTTCGAGAATTGAAAGCATGCAGTGTGTAGCTTCCAACCGATGCGAGATAGAAGCGGAAACATCTAGAGCCTTTTCCGCAAGTGGCAGAGCTTTCTCCAAATCATGGGTTACACGGGCTATTTCGGCAAGTCCCAATGTTGTTGTAGCTATCCCATATTTATCAGCAATGTTTTCACAGATTTTCTGTGCTTTCTCATAGACTTTCATGGCTTGCTCATTCATCCCCCTGCAGCGATAAGTTTCAGCCAGGGCAATATACATCCATGCGCGACCATAAGGTGTCCCGAGTCGATCAACTAAAACCTTGCCCTTCTTACATGTCGCAATTGCTAGATCATACTGCCCAAACATGCGGTACATTTCGGCCAGCCCAAATAATGCTTCAGCTTGGCGATAAGTATCAGATGCGTTACGTGCCAACTCTTCAGCTTGTTTATAGCCTTCTAATGCTTCTTTGTGCCTGCCCAGCATTACGACGGTTCTTGCTCGGCCCCACGCCGTCTCTGCACGTCCGTACTCATCTGCATATCCCTGATACACGGCGCTTGCCTGTTCATAGGCTTCGAGTGCGCTGTAATAATTGCTTGTCAAGCGTAGCACTCTCCCAATTCCACATAGTGCTATACCCCTGTTCTTAGAATCGCTTGCTTCCTTTGCAATATCAGCCGCTGATCTGTAGGCAGATAGAGTAGCGTCATAGTTTCCCTGCATTCGGCGTGTTTCAGCAAGGCCACAAAATGCTTCTACTTGCTTGCTTTTGTCGCCCAAACGACGAAATTCGCTTTCGGCTTCTTCGAAAGAAGTAGCAGAGTGTTGAAACTTACCAGCCATGCGATACGCCCATCCTTTTGCAAGGGCAGCGTTTGCACGCCAATGGGGTGTAATATCACTTGTGCTAATTCGCTCCAATAGTTCAAGAGCGGATTGGGCTCGTCCCGTGTTGACTAATATAGTGATGTTGGCACTCAAGATTTCAACCGCTTTCTCTGCGGAATTGCCCTTGATGAAATGATATGAGGCTTCAATAAAACCTCCTTCGCGCACGAAACACTCGGCGACTATTCGATGAAAAGAGGCTAAGTTGTGCGGGTCAAAAGATGCCTTATAAAATCCATGCAAAATACTGTGAAGAAAATACTTCCCGCCTGCCCTTATTTCCAAAAAATGCCGACGAGCCATTCGGCGGAGTAACGAAACTAATCCCTGCATGGCGAAAACACAACCTAATGTATCAGCGGACACTGGCCCGCGAAACTGTGAGATGGATTGAACTATCCTTTGCTCGTCTGGTGTCAATGTTTCTGAAATCCTTGTCAAAATATATCCAACAGTCTCGCTCCTTTCTGGGAGTTGGTTGACAAATTCTCGAATTGCGGAGGCGGTACGGGGCTGAGCAGTTGCCCATTGAACGAAGAGACTGATGAGTTTTGCATTTCCTGCGGTTTTCTCCCAGAGTTCCTTTCTTAGTGGCTTTGAGATTTGTAGTGGAGTATGGTCTAGCCATTCATCCATATCTCGCTTGCTCAACCCCTGCAATGGCGGGCTATCATCATCTGCCATAAACTTTGGCTTTTCAAACCCAATAATTATGACGTTTGTAGTAGAAGGTTTTGTGGCTGATAATCGATTGCGTAATTCCGCAAAGAAAGAGTTGATTTGTTGGTCATTTTGAATGACTTGGAAATCATCGAAGCATAATAGAAGGCGATGTTTAGAAAGACTCTGCACAAGTTGCCCTACTTTGACATTTAACGGATAGGGTCTTTGGTCTTGAAGCATTTGCCACAACTCTGGTTCATCATGAATAGCAAGAAAGACGCTCAATTCCCAAAGCAGTGCTTCAAGAGTATCCCGCAATCCAGGGCGAAAAGTAAACCAAAAACAACTCACTCCCCTTTGGCGTTTCGCAATTCGTGCCCCAACCCAAGTTTTGCCTACTCCTGCCATGCCATCGATAGCCACAAACCCTTTCTTCAATCTTCGCTGATATTCTTGGATTTCCGCCTTTCGTGCTACAAAGCCAGGGGTGAGGGGTGGCGATTCCAGTTCAAAAAGGCTGATGGTCAGAGGGGTTTCTGGCTTAGACTTTACTAACTCTGTCAATCTGTGTTCCATCTCCGATAACCGTCTGGTTATGCGGAGAGTCGACAGGCCAGTAACACTGCGCTCTCGTTCTTCGTATGTGGAGAAAAAATCAGAAATCAGTTTTTCGAGGGTAAGGTTGTCATGCTCTAGTATTCTCCAGAGGATATAGTCATTTCCAATTTGCAGTCGGAGTTCGTTTTCTAGTTGCCCGTAATCAATTGGTATGCCGTCAAAAACGTATTCATAGAGCCTTTTACTGACTATGTCTTTCCGAAAAAAGTCGTAAATGTCCTGGAGTTGTCGTTCTGGATGATTGTGAAAGTAAGCCGCATAAGTTTCTGTAACTATCTTGCGATATTGGTCTTCCGTGTCTTTGTCGAGCAGGCCAAGACGGACTCTTAGTACAGCGCCGATCCTGCGCTTACCGAGTAATTCTTCTCCACCCCATTTGAGCAAGTCGGTGGCTAGGTTTGAGGCGATGCCTAGGATGAAATCAGGAAACATTGCTGAAATTACCAGTGTGTTGGGGTAGAAGCGACTCGTTCTGCAATATCCTAGGCGATAGGTTTACGGACAGGGGTAATTGTAGAACGAGCGGCACAACGGCAAGCGCATCAGCCGTGCGCGGTCATAGCGGCTGGCGCTGATCGGCTGTGATGATAGCTGGCAAGTCATCTCTGATTGCGGCGCGTAGCGCGTCGGCTGGATGCGCATGTGAAGAATTTCCCACTTTGGCATCGTAGGTCAGAATGGCAAACCATTGTTGCACTATTAGATGGCCTCTTGCTTACACTCTGCGAAACCAAATTGCCGATTGGTTTCTCACGCAATTGCAGATTGCAATCTAGTTTAGAGCCTATCTGAAATCGCTGCAAGGATGCTCAACTTGCATAGACTCGCAAATACTCACTCATCGCTATTCTATCAACGTCTATATCAAATTCCTCTGACTTGGTGATTGGAATCCACAGCAATGACTCGGCTTCATTGTTCTCGATGGTTCCTTCCCACGCTTCAATGGCGAAATAGTGGATTCTCTGAAACTCCTGTGAACTATGAAGTAGTGTGCAGATATACCTGATAGTGCATGGAACAATTCCCAACTCTTCCTTTGATTCACGATAGAGGGCTTCTTCAAGGCTTTCTCCATCATCCATGTGACCTCCTGGAAGCGCAATTGCCCCAGGGTCAACTTGCTTTGTAAGTCTTCTTTTTTCTGCTAGAACTAGGTCGCTCTTGATGATTATAAAAGCGACACAATCCAGTGGTGTCATGTGATGTTGTTTCATAATCTCATCAGTGTATCAGGGCCCATAGCAGTAGGGCGGCCAGTCACCTGCCCTCCCTCCGCACAGACCCCGGCGTGCGGCATTATCGCACCGGGCTCGCCAAGTACACTCGCTTTTGCCATTCGGCTGATACCAAAAGCGGCCATTTTGACAAGCCTCACCGCGGAGAACGCTGAGATTCCGCCCTTTTCGGCGTCCTCCGCGGTGTACAACCTATGCTCTGTCCTCAGTCCCAGAGCCTGCCCGGAGCCTGACGCAGGGTCGCCGGACTTCGGACGTGGGACTGAGGACTTCGGACTATCCCCCTGCATCTCCACTAACATCGGCGAGCATAGCAGGGTGGTCGCTTCGTTTGGGAGTTGCTGGTCGGTGAAGCTGCGCTGCGTCTGTTGCGTGAAGCCTCGCATTTTCGGGATGTTCTCCGCAATAACTATTGCGGGAATCCGGACGGGGAATCGTCCCTCAAGCAAAAGCCGCCCTCCTGCCTATTGCAGAAAGGGCGGCTGCGTGGTAGATGTCGGCCGGCCTTCCTGGGGGCAACAGGGAACCGGAGAGCTTTTCTCTACCAGAGGATTATATCACCTTTTACACCGCCTGGCAAGATGAAAGGTGTTCCACCATGGCTCTCTGGTCAGGGCCACGAATCATCCAGATACTTCCGCCAAGCCTCCAGCGTTTAGCATTCCATAAAGCCTTCTTTCGTTGGCTGTTACTGAGACTCCTGATCCTCCAATTCGTCCCCGCCGCCCTCAGCAGTGGCGATCATCTGCTCATACTTATCAATAATCTTCTCAAACCATAACATCGCGGCCTCGCCATTCTTCTGTTCAATGTCGGTGGGTTTGCGGTTATGTTGCACGCAGTTTCTGAGTTTGCGATAGGCGCTGCTGTGGCGTTCGAACTCCTCTTTTCTCTGGAAGGATCCCTCGAATTGCCTCCAGTTTTTGAGGATTATCTTCTCGTAATGGGAAACGTCGCAGAAGTCCAACCGTCGACGCGCCGAGAGAAACTGTGCCTGATCCTCATATGGATGTCTCGATAACAAGTCTGCGATTAGTTCTTTCACGTCAACGATCACATCTCCAGGCATTGCCTGCTTCCAGTAGTTGGGGCCTAGGTATGCCGTGAGCACATGATCTATGAAGTCGCGCAGGCGAATCTCCAAGGTGTCTACCTCACTGACAGGCGGAGTCTCCAGCCTCACAGTGATTTCTGCGCAGCCGCCTACCAAGAGTCGGTTTAGCTCGTCTGCGATGCGCTTAGCTCGTTCTTCTATGAAAGCGTTGAAGTCATTCTTCCATACCGCGCCAGCAGGAGCAACAGGCAATATATGGGACTCCGCCGCTGCAGCAAACTCAGGGTTAACACTCTGGTACTCAGCGAAATACTGGGCAGGAGCGCGATTGCTGATTTCCCTGTTCAAATCGGCAGGGATTAAACAGAAGTTTGGGAGTAGGTGTACCTGTGTCGCCGGAATGTCTCGTGACCTAAGGTAGCCGACCGGGAATACATGGTGCCGTTCAGGGCTCTTTAGGTTGGAGAAGAAGCTGTCTTTCAGATTAACTGGGCTACCATCCTTGAGATTTCTCGGTTGTTTTAGCGCCAGCATGCAGAGGGCCGCATTTCTGAGCGAAGATGTTGTGCTGGTCATCCGGGTACGGGCTACAGATTCAGGCGTCACGGTAGATGGGTAGTTGAATACTACTTCTTGGCCGTCTATCAAGGTCCGCAGCTTTTTAGCGTCCTCGGCCATTCTGGACGGGCTGGTGGCACTATAGCGCTCAGAGAGCGTTACACGCCAGAACCAGTTCCACAGAGCTTCTCGCTCCTTTGCCGTGATTGCGCTTGTTGGCGCGTGGTAGAAATAGTAGGCCAGCACAACGATGATGCCACTGTAGGGTAAGTACTCAGCATGCCTGACACCAAGGTTGTTAACCACAAAGTCTATTGCTAGGTGCAAGGCGCGCAGAACTCCTGTCCACACACCCAAGATTTCATCTGTTTCCAGAGACAGCTCTGCTACGGTTGTGCACTGATCCTTCAAGATGAGCGCGAATGTTTGAGTGAAGATGGTTTCATCAATTGCGCCGAACCCTTGCAGGGCATACCCTCGGTTCAGGTCAGCAACGCGTTTCCTTAGGTCGAAATCATCCGTCCATACATTCGCGCAGACCAAATCGTAGCGGCTAAGTCGCTGTCCTGCTTGGTTTATGCGTTGAAAGATCACAATGGCATCCTCCAGTGTTTGCTCCTGAATCCATACTACAGAAAATGGATAGTTATTGCGCAAAAGATTGGAGGCCTTGTTGAAGGCAGGTTGCCAATTCTGTAAGATATTGTTGTAGATCGTCAGGTTGTCTGGACCCACCAAATCCTTTACGGCTACATAGCGGCGATTGTCGCTGCTACGATAGACAAAAATCTCGTCTTTGGAGTCCTCTTCCTTTTTTTGGTCATACTGTGTCGCGGTCTCGAGATCAATGCAGATACGGCCATAGTCCCGCCACTCCACTCGAATGCCCTTGATTGCTACGTATAGAGAAGCCAAGCGCTGCTGACCGTCTAGAATGTAGGAGACAGGCATCCCCGGCTTTGGTTCCGGAATGCCCATGTCTCCCAGTGGGCGATATAACGGCTGACTTCCAGCCGGGGCGCGCCACAGGAAGAAAGTGCCAATTGGGAACTCCTTGTAGATGCTATCTAGGAGTTCTCGCGTCTTCGTCAGCGGCCAGACGAATTCACGCTGGAACCTGGGCACCTGCAAGTTTCCTGTTTCCATATCGTTCAACAACTGTGGAAGCGTCCGATCCTGGACGTCGATTTTTGGTAGTTGCATTTACAAGCTCCCCAAATTAGTTTGGAATCCCCCACCCAGCCCGCCTACTGGTTGGTCTTCTCTACCAGGGATTATATCACCTTTTACACCGCCTGGCAAGAGGAAGAGGGCCGGAAAGGCCAGGCCCAGACCCGTGGCCACATAACTGGGGGCGGCGTACCGGTTCACGTAATTTTTCTGTGGGTTTCTGTGTCCTTCTGTGGCTGCCTCCCCGCCAGCGCTATGCGGCAACGCGTCTACTATCCCCGAAGCCGTAAACTGTATTCGGGCATTGCCAAAAAGCAGGGAAGGTTGTATAATGCCTGAAGCAAACCTTCTGTGCTTTCTGTGTTCTAGCAGCCTGTCGGAGAGACTCTTCCCGACAGGCGCGATTTGTGCTAAACTGTGCACAGGACCAGATTGCTTCCACTCATTGCGGGAGGTGACACGCACATGTCGCGCAAGTTCAAGACGGTCAAC
>Ga0194113_10010847_pt1 | contig 10845 bp, 13 predicted proteins | sample TA2MahC200mmetaG_FD_146193 | JGI IMG/M metagenome (GOLD analysis project Ga0194113, IMG submission 146193) | Freshwater microbial communities from Lake Tanganyika, Tanzania - TA2015017 Mahale Deep Cast 200m | ecosystem: Environmental > Aquatic > Freshwater > Lake | place: Tanzania: Lake... | reverse complement strand
ACGACCGAATACTTCCTCCGGATCGCAATTGCCGCCGCGACCACCATTAAACTCAAACCGACCAGGATACCGGGGATGTAGCCCGCAATGAAGAGGGCGGCGATGGAAGTCCCGCCGCTCGCGAGAGAGTAGACGATCAAAATATTGCTCGGGGGGATCAGCAAGCCGGTAGTGGAAGATGTGATGTTCACCGCCGCCGAAAACTCATTGTCGTACCCTTCTTTGCGCATGAGCGGCGTCATGAATCCGCCGATCGCTGCCGCTGCCGCCACGGCCGATCCTGAAATCGCACCGAAGAGCATGCAACCGAGGATATTCACAAAGGCAAGACCGCCGGGCAGCATTCCCACGACGGTTTTCGCAAAATCGATCAGCCGACGCGCAATGCCTCCCCTGTTCATAAATTGTCCCGAAAGAACAAAGAACGGAATCGCGAGCAGCGCGAAACTATCGAGGCCGGTCGACATCCGCTGCGCAATGGTTGTAAACGCCGGTCCGGTCTTGATACTCATCGCCATGGTGAACATCGTCGCAAGCCCGATGCAGAACGCGATAGGAACTCTGAGCGCCAGGAGCACCACAAACGAAATGACCAGCACGAGGATTTCATTGAGAACCATATTGACCTCTCCGGGTTACGGCATAATCGGTTAGTCGACCGGGAACACCTGCGGCGTTTCGACGGTACTGTTCTTCCATCCGGTCAGGGACCGCCAGAACGACGAGGCGGCGTAGAACGCGATAATCAGTCCGCTGAGCGGGATCGCGAAGTAGACGTAGGCAAGTTTGATTTGAAGTGCGGCCGAAATTTGCTGGAGCGTGTTCGTGATATTGACGAGACTGGCCCCTCCGAATATCATGACCACGCCGGCAAAGAGGAGGACGCAAGCGTGGACAAACATGTCCGCAACGTGCCGCGTGCGCCCCTTCAGCTTCGGTCCAAGAAGATCGATCGCCAGATGGACTTTCTTGCCGACTCCGTACGCCGCACCGAGGAGACCCAGCCAGACGAGGATGTACCGGGCGAGTTCCTCGGTAAAGGAGCTCGGATTTCGCAAGATGAACCGTGTGAACACCTGCCACAGCACATTGAGGGTCATCGTGCCCATCAACGCCACGAGGAGCCATTCGAGCGATTTGTCGAGATAGTGTCGGATGCGTTCCATAGTCATTGCACCGATTGAATGCGAAGAAGGAGTTGGTGAACGTCAGGTCTTGTCTTTCGGTACTCTTCGTAGAGCGGCTGAACCTTGTCAAAGAACGGCTTCTTGTTCGGAATCATCACCTGCACGCCCGCTTTCTGAACTTCTTCGATCGCGTGTTTGGTCGCCTCCTGCCAGAGGCCTTTCTGGAATTCCGCCGATTCGTCGGCCGCTTCCTGGAGAATGCGCTGCTGATCTTCGGTGAGATCATTCCACACGACGGTGCTGATCAGGACAACATCGGGAACCGACGTATGCTCGTCGAGGACATAGAATCTTGCCACTTCGTAATGACGTGAGAGATGGAAGGAAGGAGGATTGTTCTCCGCTCCATCAACAACGCCCTGCTGAAGCGCAGTGTAGAGCTCGCCCCAGGCGATCGGCGTCGCCGATCCGCCGAGCACATTCACCATTTTCACGGAGGTCATACTTTCCTGCGTCCGGATCTTGAGTCCGCCAAGATCCGATGGGGCAAGAATCGGCTTGCTCTTCGTGTAGAAACTGCGACTGCCGGCGTCGTAGTAGCAGAGTCCCCGGAGATATTTCTGCTGTGTGCTCATCAAGATTTCCGTCCCGATGTCTCCCTCAAGGACTCTGAATCGATGCGAGTCGTCCCTGAAGACGTATGGCAGGCTGAAGACGCTGTAGGACGACGAGAACCCCTCCATCACACTCGTTGACACTTTCGTGACGGCAAGACTCCCGATCTGAAGAAGCTCCACAAGCTCCCGCTCGGTTCCCAGCTGGCTGCTCGGGTACAGGTCAATGCGCATCGTGCTGTCGGATTTCTCGGCGACCCTTTTCGCCATGTATTCCATCGCGATATGGACGGGATGGGTGACATCGAGGCCGTGCGCCATCTTCAGAACCGTCACCTCCCGGTTCTTGCTGCAGCCGCTGAATCCGAGAGCAAACGCGACGAACAGAAGTAGAAGAGGGTGTTTCATGGATCGGACTCGCCTCCTATTTCGCACTCTTGGATTGTTTGTGCATCAGATACATTTCAGTCCCCGCAAAGAGTATCCCGCCGATCCCGCATTGACGGTTTTGAGATCATCACCGTTCAGAACCCTTCGCGTCACGGTGTCGATGACTTCATAGGAGGTTTCTGCCACAATCCCATTGGCAATGCGCCGAAGAACTTCTTTCGGCCATCCCCGATGTTGGGCCTTAGCGCCAAAGAGTGAACAGAGGACTATGGTGGCTACGACGATGGGATTTCGCATGGTCGGCTTTCTTCTTGTCGGATTAGCGGATTCGTGTTGGTCAGTCAGATAAAAAATCCCGAGAAATCATCCGGGCTGAATCGCGATCGAGATACAGTTTTGCATTCCGATGGGTCCGAATGATCGATGCGGGACAGGAGAGGCTGATCGGCCCGAAGAGTGTATTCCAGACCGCTTCGGCCTTTCGCTCTCCGGGAACCACGACGAAAAGGGCTTCTCCCGCCAGCAGTTGGGGAACGGTCGCGGTCAGGGCGCGCACAGGCACCTCATCGATCACCGAAAATGCTCCATCATTGACCTGCTGTTGCCGGGAGCGTTTGTCGATTGTCACCGGCTTCATCATCAGCAGATCACTGAAATCTGCGACCGGCGGATCGTTGAATGCGATGTGACCGTTCTCTCCGATTCCCATGCACACGATATCAAGCGGCGCCGAAGCGAGGAGTGAAGCATAGCGCTGACATTCCGATCGTTCATCGTGAGCCGACCCGTCAATGTAGTGAATTTTTCGAAAACCCTTCCCCTGAAAAAACTCTTCCCGCAGCAAGTGTCCGGACTTCTGCGGCGCGTCTTCCGGGAGACCAAGATATTCATCCATGTGGAAGGCAGTGACGCAATTCCACGGAATCTCTCTTCGCTTGCTCAACTCGTTCCAGAGATCCCGTTGCGATTGCGCTGAGTCAAACCTGATCCGGATTTCCTCCTGTTTGACTCCAATTGCGCGAATCTGTTTCTCCACATCCTCCGCCGCTGCACAACCGAGGTCTTCACGGGTGCCATAGACGGAGACAACGAGATTGTCAGTTCTGAACTCCGATACCTTTGACATACGACTCCCAGACTAGTCAACAATACGGTATTTGTGATCCGGACTCCTCGTTACGACGTCGGGGAGGCGGAACGAAAATCCCCATCCCGCTTTCCCCTGATCGATACGGAGGAGCAAGTGATTCTCCCCCTTTTTCAGTCCCAGGAGCGCCTCGTCTTCGTCAAGCGTAAGATTCCGTTTTGCGCGCCTGGAAAACACTCGCGACCCGTTGAGAATGACATCTATCCCATCGTTGCTTCCGAATGTCGCCCTGACGTTCAGATCGCGGGGGCTGTCGATGCGACAGTAGGCGTACGCGACCACATCGGTGTTCGGATCGAACATCGCCGCAAGGTCGATCTCCCCGTGCTTCGCTGACGTGATCTTTCTCCATCGTCGCTTGACTCCCGGCTCCCACTCCACCTCTGTATAGACCATGGGGCGGATCTTTCGTTCGCCGCCACCGACTCGAGGTAATCAATTTGGGTATCCTTCTTCTCGAGCGGAAAAGGTCCGCAGTGCATCGATCCCGTCGCCGATGACCAGACCGATCCACCTGAGGCCACGACGCGATAAGACGATGACGATGTTCGGTTGCTTACGACTCTGCATGGAACTCAACATGCGGATGCCTGGCCCCATCGCCACAGCGCCGAGCGCGGCTCCCGATACGCCCAGGAATTCACGTCGATTGATTTCTGTCCTCATATCTGTCCCTGTGCCGATTGACGTATCAAAGATACCAACAGCGGCTACTTGCGTTTGGCGGCACCGCACGATTCGCGCACGATCAACTTTGGCCGGAGAACTGTACGCAATGCCGTCTTCTTTCCATCGATCATTTGTTCCAGCACCGCGACAGCCTTCTTGCCGATTTCCGTTCTCGGTTGCTGGATCGTTGTCAATGGTACCGTCGCATACTCTCCCCGCTCGATATCATCAAATCCGACGATCGCGATATCGTCCGGAACGCGCAGACCATGGCGAAGCAACGCGTCCATGCATCCGAGAGCAGAGAGATCATTGTAAACAAACAGAGCATCCGGTTTTTCCCGTTTGGCACAAATTGACCGACCGATTTCAAATCCCGACTCGTAGTCGTACTGCTCACCTTTGTGTCCCAACGCGAAGACTAGTGAGCGATCGATTGTTTTCCGATGTTCACGGAATGCCTTTTCATATCCCTTTCGCCGGAGTGCACCGACAAGATTTCCTCTTTCACCGTCGATATAGCCGATCCGCTTGTAGCCGAGGCCGATCAGATGCTTCGCGGCGAGATAGCCGCCGAGTTCGTGGTCTGTGCCCACAAAGGGGATATCATCATCGGCGACGTAGGATACCATCACGAAGGGAAATCGTTCGTTCTTCAGCCTGCGAATCAACGGTGTTGCATGATACTTGTGCGTCATCGACGCGATAATCATGCCGCTGACACCGCATTTCTTGAAGTGTCGTATCTGTCCTTCTTCCCGATCTATCCGACCTCGGGAGTTCGAGAGCATCACATTCATTCCGGCTTCGAATGCGGCTTCTTCCACCCCTTGAGCGATGAGAGAAAAGAAGGGACTTTGTAGGTTCCGGAGAACCAATCCAATGGTGATCGCTCGGCTGTACCTTCCATCGTTGTGTTCTCTCGCGACATAACTCCCCTTTCCCACCCTCGTAAACAGAAGGCCCTCGTGGACGAGATTTTCGAGGGCCTTTTTGATGGTGATAATACTTACGCCGTAATGCTCTGACAACGACGCGTGGGAGCCAATCTGATCTCCAACCCGAAGCCGCCGCTCTTCAATCTGAGATCGAATATCCTCGGCAACCTGGATATAGAGCGGAAGCGGTTTTGTGGGATCGACAGGCATCGGGAGATGGTGAAATTATTCGGCAGCGCCAACTGAGGGGCCGCTGCGGTGAGAAACTTGGTATACCAGGTAGTTCAATGGTAGCGACCTTTCCGTTCCGTGTCAAGCACTTTCGATGACACTCCGACGATTCTCATGGATGAAGATTCCTTTTTACGATAGCGAAGCGGCTCACCTTTTTTGAACAGGGCGACGTCCTGGCGCAATTCTATCCTCACTGACGCCGACCGTCTCGACACTCCACTCCACTTTCTGCAAACTACCGGCTTCGCAGATGTCGGTGTCGTGAGATCTGCTAATCGCGCTCCGAAGCACCGGAAGCCGTGTGATTATCGGTTCCATGGCGGAGGCTGACAAAATGAGATGATCTGGAATTGATGTGCAGAGCATTTGCTCTTTTCCTTTTTTGTCGTAGCTTTGTGATTGTTATATCTCGACACGCGGGGTTTGAACTGAAGGGTTGGGTGTCACCGCTTCGTTCACCGACGTCGTGACACGCAATGCGGCACCATCCCTGATCAGTTCCTCCCTCTCCGTCTCCGGATCGTTCTTCTCTGTCCTCTCACGAAGGAGTCATCCACATGGATATTCGATTCTATATGCTGTGCTACCGGTACGAAGCACTTGTCGCTTCCCACCTCAATCCAGAGGCGTTCGGGCGCTACATGGCCATCGGTACACAGAAGCTCACACGCGGAAACGTCATGTTCTTCGAAATCGATCGCCGGCTCAAAAGCAGCTACTTCAAGCTGGATGATATTGAAGAGCGATGTGTTCCGCATGCAGATGGGGGTCCAAAACGAAGCAAATACATAAGCATTTATCGAGTCCTCGAACATCTCCCGCTCGAGTCGTTCGGTACGCTTCATCTCGTCACTGCCGATGGTCGCATCATGGGACTCAACGCGACTCCTTACGCCGGAACCGAATCTCTGCGTGCGGCACATCTGTACCATGAGCTCTGTCCTGTTTCTCCGCTTGTCGCCTCAGCGCTCCCGCCACGCGAATTCGTAGACTTCATGACTGATGAAGCAAATCCCCTCCATGTACCACGAATATTCTTTGCCGACCTCCTTGCTGATCGCGACGAGTCGGGTCATCTGGCCGGCTTCCTCCCCTACCACGATCCGATGCACGTTGTCAATTGCATGGAGGAGGTTCTCCTGAAGGGGAAGAAGAACACGAAGACCATTTCCCGTCATCCCTCTCATCACGGATTCTTCCGGACGATCAACCGCGGATTCTACCTCGGGGACAAGACCGGAATCAAATGGTACCGCTTCCCGGAGCGGCGGGTCCTCGAAATTGAGCATTCGTATTGGTGGCGTTCGGCCTCTGAAAGCTTGTCGTAGATCGCCGGACTGTTCATCGACGAGTCTGCCACTTTCCTCATCACGAAAACGAGGGTGTCTTTTATTATGATACGATTCAGAAAGCTCTACAAATCAGAAATGGGGCGCAGGATCCTTCTCCTTACCATGCTCCTCATATTCGCAGTCGGGTTCCTATGGAATCCGTTCGCTCAATCCGCGCAGGAATCATCCGGAACTGAGCAGCCGACTTCCCACTTCACACCATTTAGTCTCTTCAGCGATCCCAAATACACACCCCTCGAAATCTTCAGTCTCCTCGCTGTCCTGTCGATCGCGGTCGCAGGATTGCTTTACGCCGTATTCCTCAGCCGGCAGGTGAAGCGCGCCGATCAAGGAACAACGAAGATGCAGGAGGTGGCGAATGCCGTGCGCGAGGGAGCAAATGCCTACCTGAAGGCACAATTCCGCCGCATCGGACCGTTAATCATCATCACCACCATTCTCCTCTGGATCACCTATACGGGATTTGATGACGCGTTTCGATGGGGACGCGCAGCAGCGTTCCTCATTGGGGCGCTGTTCAGCTGGACAGTTGGGTTTGCCGGAATGCGGTTGGCCACCTCCGGTAATCTGCGTGTCGCCGCTGCGGCGACGCGAAGCTACGGCGAAGCGATGCAGCTTGGCTACCGCACCGGCACGATCACGGGAATGCTTACCGACGGCCTGGGCCTCCTCGGCGGCACGCTCATCTTCCTTGTGTTCGGCGAGTCGGCGTACGAGGCATTGTTGGGCTTCGGATTCGGTGGAACGCTCCTGGCACTCTTCATGCGCGTCGGCGGTGGCATCTATACCAAAGCGGCCGATGTGGGGGCAGACCTCGTCGGCAAGATCGAGAAGGATATTCCCGAGGATGATCCGCGGAACGCCGCGACGATCGCGGACAACGTGGGTGACAACGTTGGTGACTGTGCCGGGATGGCCGCGGATATCTTTGAAAGCTATGAAGTGACGATGGTCGCAGCGATGATCCTCGGTCTGGCCAGCTTTGGCCACAAGGGGGTCATCTTCCCTCTGATTGTCCGGGGCATCGGTGTCTTGGGTTCTATCATCAGCACGTACACGGTGAAGGCAGGTCCGGAGGATACGTCTGACACTGCGCTGAAGGTGGTTCACCGCGGATTCTGGATCGGTTCCATCATCAGTGTGGTTGGATTTTTTGTGCTCGGATTCTTCTATTTGAATATTGATCAGGAATACCTCCGGATGAATCCGATGGCGGCGCTCGGCTTCCCGAACGGCGATCCTGCGCAACTCGGTTTCTTCGCGAACTTCGGGATCACAGGACTGGATCTCCGACCGGCCCTGACGTGTCTCATCGGCGTGTTCCTGGCAATCGCTCTCAACAAAGTGACGAGCTACTTCACCCATACCAGTCACGCCCCGGTGAAGGGACTCTCCCGCGCATGCCAGACTGGTCATGCGACGAATATTATCGAGGGATTTGCGGTTGGCTACGAGAGCACAGTTGCATCGATTCTCGTCATCGGCGTCGCGATCCTTTTGTCGGTGCTGACCTATGCTGGTGCGCCTCCCATCTTCGTCGCATACGGAGTTGCCATGGCAGGCATTGGCATGCTGACACTCACAGGGAATACGATTTCCATGGACGTGTTCGGACCTGTCGCGGATAACGCGAATGGAATCGGCGAAATGGGATACGATCCGGTGGAGATGGAGAAGCAGAATCCGGGAAGCTATCGGCGAGCGCGTCAGATCCTTGCTGATCTCGACGCCGTCGGGAACACGACCAAAGCCGAAACGAAGGGGATCGCGATCGGATCGGCAGTCATCGCCGCCGTCTCATTGTTCTCCAGCTTCATCGCGGTCATTGCCGTCGGCAGCGAAGACCGGATCACGGAGATGACGATCACACAATATTTCGAAGAAGCGGGGAGACTGACCATCGCCGATCCCACTGTATTCATCGGCTTTCTCATCGGCGGCGCCGTACCGTTTCTCTTCAGCAGTATGCTGATTCGCGCCGTCGGTCGTGCGGCATTCTATATCGTCAAGGAGTGCCACGAGCAATTTCGCGATCAGGAAATCTGGGCCGGCACGAAGAAGCCGGATTACGGCAGAGTCGTGGACATCTGTACCGAAACAGCTCAGAAAGAACTTATTGGTCCGGGTTTCCTCGCGATTATGGCTCCCCTCCTTGTTGGATTCATGCTCGGACCCTATGCGTTGGGTGGATTTCTTGCAGGAATGATTCTGGTTGGCCAATTGCTCGCGGTCTTCATGGCAAATGCCGGAGGCGCGTGGGACAACGCCAAGAAATTGATTGAAGATGGAATTTACGGCGGAAAAGGATCCGAAGCGCACAAAGCGGCTGTCACAGGAGACACAGTTGGCGATCCGTTGAAGGATACGGCAGGACCCGCTGTCAATCCGCTCATCAAAGTCATGAACATGGTGAGTTTGCTTGGCCTCGGGCTCGTTCTGAATTACAATCTGGTCAGTCCCAAACTTCAGACGACGGGCGCGATTGTTGTGGGAGTACTCATCGTACTCGTTGCGGCAGGATCGATTGTCTGGTCTGTCTGGCAGAGCAAGAAAGATGTCGGATCTATCGCCGAACAGGCGTAGCGCCGAATGCCGTCAAAAAAGAATCCCGTCCCGAAAACGATCGGGACGGGATTTGTCTTGTGCTCAGACGGCGTCGGATTTCGGGATCGCGCAAACGCGTCATCGCTGGATGCGCGCGGATCCTCCGGCGGCAAACGCTTTCACCTGCTCCACGCTTGCCATTGTGGTGTCGCCAGGGAACGTGGTGAGAAGCGCTCCATGTGCCCAACCGAGTTTCACCGCCTCCTCGGGTGATGCTCCGTTCAGCAGTCCATAGAAGAGACCGGCTGCAAAACCATCACCCCCTCCAACGCGATCAAGCACATCGAGTTCACAGATGGGAGAGACATAGGTGTTGCCGTTGATCCACGCCACCGCACCCCAGGAATGACGGTTTGTGGAATGGACTTCCCGCAGCGTTGTCGCAACGACTTTCACGTGCGGATATTTCGCGATCACGCTGTCGATCATCGCGAAGAAGGCGTTCGGATCGAGCTTTGATTTTGATTCGACCTCGGGACCCGGGATCCCAAGACCCTTTTGGAGATCCTCTTCGTTGCCCACGAGGACATCTGTGTTCTCCACGATTCCCTTGATCACCTCGACGGCCTTTTGCTGTCCTCCCCAGATATTCCAGAGTTTTTCCCGGAAGTTAAGATCGAAACTGGTGATTGCTCCGGCCTTTTTCGCTGCCTTCATTCCATCGATGATCAGAGCACCAGTCGTTTCTGACAGTGATGCAAAAATCCCGCCGCTATGGAACCACCGGGTGCCCCCGGAGAACATTGCATTCCAGTCAAAGTCTCCCGGTTTCAATTGCGCCGCGGCTTCATTTGAGCGATTGTAGAATACCACTGGTGCGCGAACACCCTGTCCGCGATCGCTGTAGACGGTCGCCATGTTCGGTCCATTCACTCCGTTGTGTTTGAATTTCTTGTAGAACGGATGGACGCCCATCGCCTTGACTCTCTCCGCGATCAGGTCACCAATGGGATAATCGACCATCGCCGTTACGATGCCGGTCTTCATCTGAAAACAATCGGCTAGATTCGCGGCGACGTTGAACTCACCGCCGCTGACGTGAATCTGGCACCCGGTTGCCTTTCGAAACGGAATGATCCCAGGATCAAGTCGATGAATCAATGCGCCGAGGGAGATAAGATCAAAGCCGCCTTCTTTGGGTACGGTCAGTCCAGACGTCATCAGATACTCCTCATCAGATACGTGAACGTAAAGTTGTCATTGATCAGAAGAATCCCGCCGAAATCGGCGGGAAGTAATGAATGTACAAACCGAAACTAGCGGAGAGCGAGGGACCGACTACGTCCCAGAAACTGGGACTTCGTCGGTCAGGATTCGCTTTTTCAGTACTGCCTTTCCAGAACCAGTCTTCAAATATCTTTCCAGTTCCACGGCCTTCTTCTCCGTCTGAACCGCGATGTAGGCAACCATCTCAAACGGCAAAAAAGCCTTTGTGGATTGCGTCTCCCCTCGATTGTGCTCCCCCAGTCTCCGCTCGACGTCCCGCGTCGAACCTACGTAAATGAAGTCCCTCTTGAGACTCCTTAGAACATACACATACCATTGTGGCAACATGTTCCCCCCTGTGAAATGCGTAAGCCGCCTGAAAAACGATCGACTGCGTCCCGAAAAAAACATCGGGACTTCGTCGATTTGTGAAGGTTGCCTGAAAAACGATCGACTGCGTCCCGAAAAAAACATCGGGACTTCGTCGATTTGTGAAGGTTGCCTGAAAAACGATCGACTGCGTCCCGAAAAAAACATCGGGACTTCGTCGATTTGTGAAGGTTG
>Ga0194113_10010842_pt1 | contig 10847 bp, 10 predicted proteins | sample TA2MahC200mmetaG_FD_146193 | JGI IMG/M metagenome (GOLD analysis project Ga0194113, IMG submission 146193) | Freshwater microbial communities from Lake Tanganyika, Tanzania - TA2015017 Mahale Deep Cast 200m | ecosystem: Environmental > Aquatic > Freshwater > Lake | place: Tanzania: Lake... | reverse complement strand
CTTCTTCTAGGCCCTCCTTGGTTTTTATCAAATCGATAATGTGGACTTTGCCTTGGGCCTTATAAATATACTTGGCCATCTTCGGGTGCCAACGGCTGGTCCGGTGGCCAAAATGACAGCCCGCTTCGAGTAATTTCTCTAAAGAAACTTTAATCATCTTTAGCCATTCTATCAGGGGAAACTTTGGTTTTCAAGCCTGAATTTTCGCCTCTTTCTAAAAAGGCTCTCCCGAAAGCCACCCTCTTTAACAAACTTCTCCTCGGTCCAACGGAGCTTCTGGTCTAAAAGCGAGTTGGTCTGGTTGATTAAGCAAATCATGGTATTGGCCGCGGTCTCGGGGTCCTTTTCAATATAAATTTTATAATTTTTATAACTTTTATAAGAATTATAGGCGATCCTGCGGATCGCCAGGGACCGAGGATCTCCTTTCGACCAAAGATTTAAGTTTCGCTGGCGAAGAAAGTCGAGAAAGTCATTCAATAATTCTTCATAGGAGCCGCGAGAAACGCCAAGCATCTTTAATCTCCCCTCAATACTTTTTTGCAGATAGCCTTCAGCGATACACTGTTTGCCAGAGCGAGCCGCTCTTCGAGTCTGAGCCTGAGGGCTCTGCCCCTCAGAGTCGAAGACTTGAATCATCTGGTCGTAGGTTCGAGATCTCTTATCAATGTGTAACTGGCAGAACTCAACCGTCCCGTCATAAATAAATTCCGCTTGCTGGAAAAAAGGCAGGCTTTTATACCCTTTATAATCTTTATAATTGCTACCGACTTTATTCACCTAACTTCATTATAGCATCTTGTTTTATTTTGGAGGATTAGTTATACTTCGGTTGTCATGCCCGTAATAAAGGGTTCAAAGAAAGCTCTCCGTCGAGACAGGCGTAGAACTATTATTAATAAAAAAGTAAGAGAGGCTTATAAGGAAGCGGTTCGTTTGGCGCGGCAAAAACCGACACCGGAAAATCTCCAAAAAGCCTATTCCGAACTTGATCGGGCTGCCAAAAAGAACGTTATTCATAAAAACAAAGCCGCCCGCCTCAAATCGAGGCTGGCCAAGCTTTTAGTTAAAAAGGGCGTAAGGGAAACCCCGGCCGAAAAAAAGGAAGTCAGACTTCCAAAACCAAAAAGAAAGGCCAAGAAATCCTCCAATATCTCAAAATCTCCAAGCGCCCCGAAAACCCCATCTAAGAAATCGAAGAAATAAACTTAAACCCTAAGGGTCTAGATCTCTTCGCGAGTAAATTATGATAAATGAAATGCGGCCGCATTATTCTTATCATAAAATATTTGGAAATTTCGGAAAGAAATTTGCTTCGATAGGGACTAGTCCCCGAGTCTTTTTGTCAACTCTTTTGTGTGAATGCCCACCAGCTCCAAGGGTAAGAAATTTGCCATTGCCCATACATGAAGATCAGGGTGCGGTTGTTTCCCTGCGATATAGCGTAAAACGGCATTCGGATTCCTCGGACGCAAATAGAAAGCAAGTTGCTCTAATACCTTGGCCGTCACCCCTTCCCCCGGCGCTTGATAAATCGGCTTAAAAACGGCCTCGAACCACTTTTGGTTAGCACACCCTGCCTCTATGTTCGCAATGTTTGTGTCTATCGCCTGCCGCTCTTTTTCGGACAGACAACCCAGTACTGGAAATAAAACAGCAAGAAGCCCAGTTTTCATCCCGATATCCCAAGCCCTCTGTGGATTTTTTTGAAAAGCTTTAGCCAACTCTCTGACTACTTCCTCGGGCTTAATCCTGTTAAATCTCCGCGCCCGCGTCGCTCCAAGTCCTGTTTTTCTTGCTTTGCTAGTTAACTTTTCCGCTCTTACAAGCCAAGCGCTCTCTGTTTCCCCCGAATATCTATAAACAACTAGCGCCTCCGAGTTTTCCGCTAAAAATTCAGCCAATTTAGTAATCTCTTCTTCGTTCTCGCCTGTAATTACTAGAAAGCGAAAAATGCGCAGAGCGTTTCCGGCCGAAATCTTTTCAGCAGTTGTTTTGGTCATTAATCCCTCAAGATCCCTTCTCCCTTCGCAAGGGTCAATCAGCTCTCCCAAAACAACCCTATCATCCATTACCTCTAAGCAGTAAGCCATTCGGTTGTAAGTGGGATCACCGCGCGAAATTAAATGACCTCTAATTGTTGCTTTCGGGTCTGGCTGGTTGTTTTCGCCCCTTACCAAAACCAAGTCCGCTACCGACTGTCCCGGTGCTACTCGTTTCCCTTGGTCGTAACGAGGGCGCTTTATGACTTGAACAGTGGTAGCGGCTACTGCATCTGGCTGCCTCTCTCCGCCAATCAAGTAATCAGGTTCTTTTCCCCAAACTCTCTCCGCTATCGCTCTTAAGCGCCCAAGATCGTCAAGTCCGCAGACGATAAAATCGACGTCGCCTGGAGCCTGAGCCAACCCCAATGTCGCTGCTACAGTTACCCGTGCCGCCCCCCCAGCCAAATAAACGACACCATTCATCTTGGTTATCTCCTCGATAAACCCGACGACAATTTTCTCTCCGCCAACCAGCGGCCAGAGACGAGCCCGAGCATAGGCAGAAGGCTCGACGCCGGATAAAAGCTGATCTTCTACGACGCAAGGTTCTTTCTCCGTCATAACTACCCTATAATATAGGATTGATTGAATTTATTCAAGATTCGCCTTATAATTTGCCCCAATGAAGCTCATTCAGCCCCTATCTTCGGCGAGTATTCAAAGAAGACTAGGCTCCCTTTTTTCCTCAATTGAAAGAAACCTCTCCGCGAAGCTTGTCGGCTTACCCGGGAGCGGCAAGAGCACTCTGGTTCGTTTTGCCTGCGAAGATCCCGCCCTGCGCCGGATTTTGAAAATCTCGTCGGGTCGCCAATTCTTATATCTTGACCTGGTAGCTGCCCTTCTATCTGGAGGAGAAAAAACTCTCATCAATGAGGCAGAGAAAAAGCTAAAAGTCATAAAAAAACAGTCCTTGACGGTAGTCCTCAACTCCACTTTACTCTTAGGAAACATCCCGTCTTTTCAGCTAATGCTGGCGGAAAATTATCTAAAGTACCGACCTAACTTAAATTTTATTTTTCTCTTCCCCGGCCCTTGCGATGATACCGAACTAATCAAACTTTTCCCTCTTTTTAAAATTCCTCTAGAAGAGGCCAAAGTTATTTTTCCTCTTTTTGCACCCGAAGAAATTAGGTTTAATCTGGCGGTTTGGGAAAAAATTTTGAGTTGCCAATTCAAAGAGGAGGAAGAGAAAATTATTGCGAATCTTAGCGGCGGTTTAGCTTCCCTTATTAAGTCTTTAGCATTATTAACTAAGGAAAAACAAAATTTGGGTAGCGACCATGAGTCTCTTCTAAAATTAGACGAAATTACCGGTCCCCTTGATAGAATTCTTCAAGCCCTAAGCGATGATCAAAAGATCATTCTTAAGGAAATCGCTCAAGGCAAGGGAGACAATAAGCTATTTTTGCTAGAAGAGACCAAAGCGCTCATCGACCTAGGAATAATCATCCGAAAAGAAAAACGGCTCTCGCTCTTTAGCCCGTTTTTAACCAAATATCTTCTCTCAAGACGCGAGCCAGCCACCGAGATTTCCCAAATTGCCTTTAATGATTTTCTAACCCCCAGCGAACAACGTCTTTTAGACGCGCTTCTTGCCAGCAGGGGCAGGCGCATCTCTCGCGATCAGGCGGGCGAGGCGGTCTGGCGCAAAAATTGGGAAGAGAAATACTCCGATTGGGCTCTTGATCAAATCGTCAGCCAGATCCGCAAAAAAATGACTCATTTAAAAGATAAAAAAAGATTGGTTACTCTCCGCGGCATCGGCTTTGAACTGCTCCCCTAAATTTCCCTTAGATTTCCCTTAGATATCCCTCAAGCAGGAACAAGAACAGAATCTTATTATTCCCCTAATGCCCCAAGTATGAGAACCGTCGAGCTAGAAAAAGAAAGAAACCCCTTAACTCGTTCCGCGGTAACCGAGCAAGCAGTTCGAGCAAATTTTTGCGAGCGGGGTTTAGTCGTCCGTCCGGAATTGGCGAGATTTGCCAGCGAAATGGTGGGCTTGCTCGAAAATCCCCAAAGAGTTTCATACAAACCTGGAAAAGAATTCGTAGGCGCTCCCGGAATTGGCAAAACCACTCATCTGGAATCGCTCAGGGAAGCTTGTGCGACCCTTGGGATTCCGCGCGCTTGGTTTAATTTCAATTCAGGGGAAAGCAAATTATCTGCCTATAGCGCTGATCCTTGCCTTCTGGTCGAAGACTTAACGACACAACTGGCAGAAACGCGGCCAAAAACTATGCTGCCGGCCGAACGAGCGACTTTAGATACAGCCATAGCTTGCTATCGAGATGGCGTGGGCTATGATCCCCGACTTGCGGATGGGCTAGGGTGCAAACTGGGAACTGCCCTTTTGGATCATATCCGGCGATATGAAATGCAAACTCCGGTCGCGATATTTATTGATGCGACCCAGAGAGCTAATCCGGCTGTTATAGGTTGGATGGGAGAATACATTCTGCCTTATCTGTCACAAAGCGGCCGCTGCCTTTTCGTCTTTGCCGGTCAAGTCCCGGTACATTGGAGAAGCCCTGCTGTACGCTGGCGAGTAACAACGGAAAAACTGGGAGCTTTCGCACCCGAGCTTACTCAAGAGCAGTGCGGACTGGCGAATTTTCCAGGGTTGGCTGGTGTCGCCGGGGAAATACAAGCGCTAACCGGCGGCCATCCGCTGGCAAACGCCGTGGTTTTATCCCGCCTCCGCGAATTAGCCACGGCTGGCGAGGAAATCAGACCAGACGCACTTGCCCGCCGTGAAACAGAATTGCTAAATCTAATAGGCACGGAAGTAGTTGACAGTTGTGCCTTCCGAGAAGTAAGAAAAGAGCTGGCTGATGCTTGTCGGGCAATTGCTTTAGTCCGCCGGTTTGGCGTTGGGCATCTCCGGGCAATTCTGCCAAAAAGTGTCCCCTTCTTTGCAGACTATCCGCAAGATAGTTTTGGGGGGTTATTGGCCTTACTTCACGCTACGCACCTTATTGGCTGGAATGACGCAGATAGACAACCCGCTGGTTACGGGATTGATCCCGCCCTACGCCATCTTATCGCCCTCCATACGCAAAAGACAAATCCCGCCCTTTGGGCGACAGTTAACCAGGGAGCGGCGGCTGTTTACGAAGATTACGCTCAAAGAATCGGTAAATATTTTTTTGGGCACTTCCGGAGCGACAACCGAATAATTTTAACAAAAGCAATTACCGATCAGAGCCCGGGACCATACCTGGTTGAAGCTCTGTATCACCGAGCTTGTTTAGGGGAAGATTCTTTAGCAACGATAAGGAAATGGCTTACCCAGTTTGGCGGCCAAACTAATCAGGGCAAACGCCTCGTTTCAGAACAGATTAGGATGGCTCTTCAAGAGGACAAAGACCTCCGGGCCAAAATTGGGGAAGAAAAAACAGCCGAATTAATGGCCATCTTACAAAGAACTTAAGGCACTGGAAATTTTTGGCAGAGCTCCTTAACTTCTATTTTGATTTGTAAAAGCGGGGGCTGTTTAAAAACCTGTTGCTTGAATCTTTTTCTTGCCTTTTGATCTTTCTCTTTGTCCTGGTTGCCAATATCTTGCAAATCCATTTTTCTGGCGCATTCGATCACTTCATTAATCAGTTGGCCGACTTTAACCATTTCCCTCTCCCCCATTCCCCGCGTCGTTACCGCCGGCGTTCCGAGGCGTAGACCGGAGGGATAATAAGGCGAGTTAGAATCAAAGGGAATAACCTGGCGATTGCAAATTATTCCCGCCGCTTCAAGGGCCCAGGCCGCCGTCCAGCCATCCAGGCCTTTATTAGTCAAATCGATCCAAATCAGGTGATTTTCGCTTCCACCGCCGATAAGAGTAAAACCATATCTTATTAATTCGCTGGCTAAAATATGAGAATTTTTAACAATTTGCCGAGTATAGCGTTGAAAAGCCGGAGTGTTAGCCTCCTTTAGGGCTACCGCCAAGGCCGCAACCTGATTCTCGTGCGGTCCGCCTTGGAGCCCCGGGAAAACGGCGCGGTCAATTTTTTTCGCTAACTCCGGCTCTTTTTCTAATCCTTTTTTCGTCACCATAATCATCGCCCCTCTTGGCCCTCGTAAAGTTTTGTGAGTGGTAGTGGTAATTACATGAGCATCGTCTTTGGGCGAGGGATGAGCGCCGCCGGCAACCAAGCCAGCGATATGGGCAATGTCCGCTACAAAAAAGGCCCCTGCCTCATCGGCAATCCGACCAAAGCGGGCAAAATCAAAGACTTTCGTGAAAGCGGTTCCCCCACAAAAAATAATTTTGGGCCGACATTTTTTGGCCTGTTGTTCCAACTCCTGCCAATTAATATCACCCTCCCTGGTCAAGCCATAATAAGAGGCCTCGTAATATTTAGAGGTCATCGACGCCTCTTGGCCCATAGACAGATGCCCACCCATGGACAAATGTTGAGACAAAATTTTTGCTCCTGGCTGGCAAATTGCTCCTAAAACGGCCAGGTTGGCCGGCGAACCGGAATAGGGCTGGACGTTGACGAAGGGAACGTCGAACAATTTCTTTGCTCGCTCGATGGCAAGATTCTCGATTTTGTCGATAATCTCATTTCCTTGATAATAGCGTTTGCCCGGATACCCTTCGGCATATTTGTTAGTCAAAACACTCCCCAGGGCTTCCCGCACTTGGGCCGAAGTATAATTCTCCGAAGGAACAAGCATCAGCGTTTCTGCCTGTCTCTCTTCCTCGGCGCGAATCAATGAAGAAATTTCTTTATCCTCCATTGTAGGGAATTCTATTTTTTAATCAGTTTTTTGAACTTCGGTTGGGCCTTAATTAATTTTATAATATCTGTCGTGATTGCCTCTTTTCCCCTCTCTCCGTCAATGGCGGCAATCTCTGCCCACCAGTATTTATTCGCCAGCCAGTGGTAGGTGTCCCAGGCTAACTCTAATTCTTCTTGCTCTTTGAAAAGCGCGAGTCCGCCTCTCTCCTTCGCCAACCGCTCCAGGCAAACTTCGGGTGAGACATCAATAAAAACCGTTAAGTCCGGCATGATAAAATCGCGGTTAAGTTCAAACAGCCACTCCTTGGGAAGATGAACCGCACCGTAGGCGACCGAGGACCAGGCATAGCGATCAGTAATGACCGTCCCGCCCTTCTCTAAGCGAGGGATAACCACGTCTTCTAAGTGGAAACAGCCATCGGCCGCAAAAAGAAGGCGCAAGGCGGTGGGCGAAACAGAGGCAGGATCTTTTTTCAAGATCTCATGTATCAACTTGCCAACCGGGCCATCGGTCGGCTCCTTGGTTAAATAAGGCTCGAGTCCCAGTTTCCTTAGCTCTTCTGTTACTAATTTAACTTGCGTATTCGCCCCGCTGCCATCCAGGCCCTCAATATCAATAAAGAACCCGGGATAAGGATTCAGTTTCATCTCTTAAATTTTAGCATTTTTCTTTTCTCTTGCAATCTCTGATCCAAAAAATTAAGCCCTTTTTTCTCCAGCCTTACAAATCGATATACTGATCAGTATATCGATTTGCATGATTAAGCAATTACCGCGCTATAGTGCGCGGTAGTTATGCAAGTTTCCCGTTCTGGTAAGGCTTCTAATACTATTTTTCTTCTTGCAAGCGATTGGTAATTACAATTCCCATATTTTCTTCGTAAGGAAGAGATAGAATTCCCCTCTCTAGGTTCTCTTTCGCTCTCAAATAATAAGCAAAGTCTGCTCTGGAGCCGCCTCGTGATCGCGGATCAGGAGTAGCTAATCTCTGCCGAACTAATCCCTCGTCGCATGTAACTAAGGCAAAAGCCGGCTCGCACCCTAGTCTTCTCAGTTCAAAAGTAATTATTCCACGAAGAAATGGATCGAGAAACATCCCGTCTAGGGTCACTTTCTGTTCTTGCTCGATATCCGCTTGTGCCCTAGCTGCCATCACGTCATAAACCCTTCTCTTTCCTTGGGGCGTATAAGCAGCACCTCCGTCCCGGTTGTCTTCGGCTGAAAACAGCTCATCGCGAATTTTGTCGGTTGAATAGGAGGTGCCACCCCTAATTTGATATAACGCTTCGGCGACTCTCGTCTTGCCTACCCCAGGTAAACCAGCCATTATTAAGCAATCAGGAAATAAAATAGCTTCCACTGTTTTACGAAGACAAAGATCTTCTCTCATTAATACCTGCCACTCTTTAGTTCCATCTCGTATGATTTCCTCTTCCCCTTCACGAATTAGCGAGAGGGCTGGTGTTGACTGCACTATAGTATGATCAAGTTGGCGAACGAACGATAGGGGAAAAAACCTTGACGGCCCGCACAAAGTAGGAACACATAAGCTGGCTCCATCGAAGGTTATCTCCACCGAAGGTTTTACTAACTCTTCCCAGCCTAAAAGAACCTCTGGTTTCATAGATAAATTTTTCTTTGGGCAGGAGAAACGGGGGAGAAAAAAGTATGCGCCCTTCATACTTTTACCAAAAACTTTTTCTTTCGTCAACTGGCAAGAAGTGGATCAGAGAGGCCTGTCCTGCTCAAATTTCATTCCCAACTTAATCGCGTCTTCGGCGCGGCCGAGTTGCTCGCCGATGTCTAGGGCATGATCAACTCGAGAAATTACTTGCGATCTGAGCAATTTCTCCTCCATTTTAAGAGCGGCTTTTGCCTCTTTGCCGTTAACTCTAAACTCCTCTAAAAACCGACCGTCGGGAGAAAAATGTTTAACGACAATTTCTTCTTTTTCAACACCAATTACTAAATTTCCCCGCGGATCCCAGGAACAAAAGAGCTGATCATATTTCTCCACAATTTTTTGCGCGGCCGCTAGATCGCTTTTATCAATAAAGGCCGACTGGGAGATGGTGGTTAAAACTCCAACTTTCTTATTTATTTTTTCCGCCAAAACACTTTGCAATTTTCTTAAGGCAAAAGCATTCTGCGGCCAGGCGCCAAACATATCGTTTGAGCGAATATAACAAGTCAGGTGCAGTTTGTCCTCTCGGCAAATCCCCTGGATCAAAGTCAGGCAGGGTGTATGCCAGGCCAGGTCCTTTCTGGCAAAATTATCAACGGCCGGCTGCCATAAAACTGCCAAGGCGCCTTTATTATAGGGAAATTGTTGCAATTTCTTGGCCATAATGGCCAATTGGTCCAGGCTCTGATAAGCAAAAATTCGCTCCCCATAAGTATAGGCTTGCTCGCCCCTCTGGGGATTAAAAAACTCTCGCAAATAATCCCTTAAACCATCCTTATCGAAATTAAAGAAGGGGTAAAACTTTGGCTTTTTAATTTCTTCCCCGGTAATAACCGCTGCCAAATTCAAAACCATCCTCTCTGCGCCGCCGTAACCCCAACCGCGGGGAATTTCCCAACCAAAGCGTAAAACCGTCTTTAAAATCTCAAGCCAGGCTAGGCCAATCGTTGACGACTCAACCCGAAAGAGCGAAGTTTCCGAAGGAAACATGCCTGGCAATTCTGCCTGCGGGAAAATTTTTCTGGTTTTGGCAAATGGCGGGCAGTATCTTATTTTCGCCACTTTCTTGGCAATCTTTTTCTCGTTAGTCTCGCCCCGAAGATCAACGAGTTTTACTTTTTTTCTTAAAAGAGTTAAATATCTGGCCGGAATCTTTTCATCAAAAAGATCAGCCTGCCCGCCAATTGTTCCTTTACGAAAGAATTCCAGAAGGGCCTGGCCGCTGCCGGTACGATCCTCACCGCAAACGACCAAACAGGAAACGCGCGGATTGGCCCAAAGATTGCGGATGATATACTCAATGCCAGCCTTGGTATAGAGTTGGCCGACAACCGCGACTTTCTGTGGCATCAAGGGGGCAATTTTTTCTCTGGGTGTCCAAAGCGACGCTACCCCGATAAATCCCTCTTTTGGATTCACTAACCAAAGCCTCTCTTTAAAATACACCGGCCAATCAAGCATGTTCTTGCATCTTAATATCTCTTAGCCTCTTCTGGGATTCATCTTTTTCTAATTTAACCCTTTCGCAATCAACTCCTAACTCTTTTAGAAAAACTTCGCCGGTTTTGTCGCCATAGATATCCAGATAAAAAACCTTCTTAATCCCTGACGCAAAAATCAGCTTGGCGCAGTTAATACAAGGCTGGCTGGTCATAAAAAGAGTGGCCCCTGAAAGCGAAACGCCCTTTTTGGCCGCAAGAGTAATCGCTTTGGCCTCGGCATGAATCGAGCGACACTTTTCCAACTCCTTTCCCAATCCCAACTTTAATTTATCCCGCAAACAGCCGTGTTCTTGGCAGAACCGATTATTAGGGAAAACGGTATTATAAGCGCTTACCAGAATCTGACCGTTTTTAACAACTACCGCCCCCCTTTTTCCTCGCAGGCACCCTGATTTCAAAGCTAGTCTTGCCGCTTGCCGAAGAAAGACTAATTTTTTCTTAACCATAACCTGTATCAATGAATTAATTCATTAAGACAAACTTTCTCTTAATTTTTTAGCCATCACGATTGGTTCCATCGTCAATCTTTTCTCCCCCATTTTAATTACTTCCTGATCATAAGGAATGAGGTGAACATGGAAATGATTGACCGTTTTCCCCGCTTTTATCCCCTCGCCTTCCCGCAGTAAAATCCAGATATTCTCTACTCCCAAGCGCTCTTTAAGTATCTTTGCTCCGTATTTTTCTAAATAAAAAATCGTTTCCTGCTCTTTCTCGTTAAGTTCTCCTAGCCGTTCGACGTGCCGGCGGGGAATGATGAGAAGATGGCCGTCAATATAAGGGAAAAGAGCGACAGTCAAAACCACCCCATTTTTCTCGGCGATGAGATATTTTTCTTTCAGATCGCAGAAAACGCACCTACCCCTTT
>Ga0194113_10010841_pt1 | contig 10848 bp, 7 predicted proteins | sample TA2MahC200mmetaG_FD_146193 | JGI IMG/M metagenome (GOLD analysis project Ga0194113, IMG submission 146193) | Freshwater microbial communities from Lake Tanganyika, Tanzania - TA2015017 Mahale Deep Cast 200m | ecosystem: Environmental > Aquatic > Freshwater > Lake | place: Tanzania: Lake... | reverse complement strand
GGCGGCTCGCGCAAGTTCCTCGAGAGCGATCTCGACGAGTACCTCGCCCGGCTCCGCTCCGACCGCAACTGAACCTCACCCACCGCCATGGTCGCCACCATCTATCGTCACCGGCGCCGGGTCGACGGCGAAATCATCACCGCCCGCACCTACCGCGGCCGCTATCGCCTCGATGGCGAGAGCAAGATCGTCGAGGTTCCCCTCAAGACCAGCGACAAGCAGGCCGCGCGCATCCGTCTCGAACAGATCATCCAGGAGAAGGAGCGCGAGCGCGCCGGCATCCTTCCGCCCAAGGCGATGCGGGACGCCGCCGTGCGCCCGCTGACCGATCACCTGGGGGACTTCCTGAGCGATCTCACCGCGCTGCGACGGTCCGGGAAATACCTCTACCACCTGCGATCCCGGGTCACCCGCGTTCTGGAGGAGTGTCGCTGGAGCGTTCCGGCTGACATCACCCGCGACAGCTTCGTTGCCTGGCGCGCGCGATGGACGAAGTCGCCCAAGACCGTCAACGAGTACCTCAACGCGCTCAATGCCCTGCTGAACTGGATGCTGCGCCAGGAACGCATCCCGCGAAACCCCCTGCAGGGTGTCACGCACGCGGATACACGCGGCCTGCGCGGACTCAAGCGGGCGTTCTCCGACGACGAGTTCACTCGCTTCATCGCCGTCGCCGGCGCCCAACGCAGTCTGTATCTCACTGCCGCCTACACCGGCCTGCGGTTGGGCGAGCTCCGCGCGCTCCTCTGGTCGGACGTCCATCTTGATCACGCGCGACCCCACTTCGTCGTGCGCGCGGCGACGACCAAGAATCGGAGCATCGCGCACGTCCCGCTCCACCCGCAGATCGCCGATGAACTCCGGCGCATGCGGCCGTCGGGCGCGCGCCCGGCGGACGCGGTCTTCGCGGGCTGCCACCACGCCACGGCGGCGCGCCGCATCCTCGTCGATCTCGCCGCCGCCGGCATCGCCCGCGTCGACGAGCAGGGCCGCAAGCTCTGCTTTCACTCCCTGCGGTACACCTTCGCCACCAAACTCGCCCAGCACGGCGTCGCCCAGCGCACTGCCCAGGAACTCCTGCGGCATTCAGATCCGCGATTGACCGCGAACCTGTACACGGACGTCACCCGCCTGCCCACGTTCGACGCGGTCTACGCCCTCCGCTGGCACGCAGAGCCCACAACTTCGCGCCCCAGCGATGCTCTTATTGCAAACGGAGCCGGCCGTACATACGGAGGCCCACAAACCTCAGACACAACTGGACATCTTCCGGCAAACCTTGACACCTTAGAAAGGGATCCTCATCAAGTCATAACTCCCTCCATTGGAGGAAATAATGCGGGTTTTGAGGGCCAGGTCGTTAATGAAAAATGGCGGAGAGAGGGGGATTCGAACCCCCGGTAGGCTTTTACACCTACAACGCTTTAGCAAAGCGCCGCTTTCGACCACTCAGCCATCTCTCCGGAGCAAGCCCCCACAGAAAGAAGGGCCGGTCCAAAAGCGCAAGGGCATTTCTCGCGGCGAAAGCACGCCGCAAGGGCGCGCCCACCCTTTGTCCACGCCATGGGCTCATCCGTGGTCCGCGCGGGAGATGCGACCTCGCGCCGCCGGGCCAACGCGGACGCCTTTCCGGCGGTGCAGCGGCCGGCGCGTGTCCTCAATCCGCAACCGCCTTCTTGCGCCGTCAGCGCCGGCCGGTGGCTCGGGTCACGCCGCGCCGCCCACGGAATGGTAGGTCGCGTTCGCCGGCAGGATCACGCGATCGCACCAGTCACCGAAGCGCTCACCCGCCCCGCGCTCGCGCGCGTACCGCTCGATCACCGGCGTGAGCATCCTGACAGCGTCGTCGAGCGTGACACTCGGCGCGAAGAGTCGGTTCAGGCGCGTGCCTTCGTAGCTGGCACCGAGGTAAAGCGCGTACTTCCCCGGAGCCCGCCCGACAAAGCCGATCTCGGCCAGGTAGGGTCGCGCGCAGCCGTTCGGGCAGCCGGTGATGCGGAGGCTGATCGCGTCCCGGCTCAAACCGACCGCCGCAAACACAGCGTCAAACTTTTCGAGAAACTCCGGCAACGCACGCTCGCTCTCCGCCAAGGCCAGGCCGCAGGTCGGCAGGGCCACGCAGGACAGCGCATTCAACCGCAGGCCGGAGCGATCATTCTCGTTCGTCAGCCCGTGCCGCGCGAGAATCGCCTCGATCACCGGCTTCTGCGCGTCGCTGACCCCGGAAATCGTCAGGTTCTGCGAGGGCGTCAGGCGAAAATCTCCCGCATGGATCTCCGCGATCTCACGGAGCGCCGTCTTCATCGACCAGCCGGGGAGGTCGCGGATGCGTCCACTGAGAATGTGGAGGCCGTGGAACCACGTGCCATCCGCGCAGCGGTGCCAGCCGGGGGGATCCTCGATGGTCGTGAAAGTGAAGCCACGGGCGGAGCCAAACCGGACGCCGGCCCGCCGCTCCACCTCGGCCTTGAACCACGCGAGGCCGCGATCCTCGATCGTGTACTTGAGGCGGGCGTGCTTGCGGTTGGTGCGATCGCCGTGATCGCGCTGCGTCGTGAGCACCGCCTCCCCCACCCGGTTCACGTCCTGGGGTTCGATGAAGCCAAGGACGTCGGCAATCCGCGGGAACGTCTCCTCGTTGCCGTGACTCATCCCGAGTCCGCCACCCACGGTCACGTTGTAGCCGACCAGTCGGTCCGCCTCGACGACCGCGATGAAGCCGAGATCCTGCGAGAAGACGTCGACGTCATTCGAGGGCGGCACGGCGAATGCCGTCTTGAACTTGCGCGGCAGGTACGTCGCGCCGTACATCGGCTCGACCTCCGGCTCACCCCCGGCCACACGTTCCTCGTCGAGCCAGATCTCATGGTACGCCCGCGTCTTCGGAAGCGCGAACCCGCTCCACCCCCGCGCGTGCTCGTAAACCTGCTGGAGGATCACACTGCGCTCCGGGTTCGGCGGAGCCATCACGTTGCGGTTCACGTCGCCGCACGCCGCGATCGAGTCGAGCAACACCCGGTCAAGCTCCTGAATCAACGGCTTGAGGTTTCCCTTCAGCACGCTGTGAAACTGGAAGGTCTGCCGCGTGGTGAGCCGCAGCGACTGGTTCGCCACGCGGTCCGCCAGCGCGTCGAGCACCCGCCATTGCGCCGCCGTGCACCGCCCGCCCGGCAGACGCACGCGGAGCATGAAGGAGAACGCCTTCTCCTTGCCCGCCTTCTTCAACGCGTTCCGGTGGTCACGGTCATCCTGGAGGTACAGGCCGTGAAACTTGGTCAGTTGCGCGTTGTCATCCGCGATCGCCCCCGTCGTCGCATCCCGCAGATCCTCCGCGATCGTTCCACGCAGGTGCCGCGAGGCGGACTTGATCACTTCATTCGCCGCAAGCGGCGTGGGAGCGGAGGCATCGGTGCTCATGACCAGAGGTCAGACGGTAGCGCCGCACGGACGCACGGCAAGTTTATTGGGTTTGTTGACCTACACACTCAACACTCGCGCAAGCACCTCGGCTGGAGTGGTTACGCTGCCGAACGTCAGCCGCAGGCGCATCCGCACCGTGGGTCCGCGGGGCCTCGGGAGACTCCTACCGTGACCCAGCTCTGCTTCCTCGCCCACGCCACAGCGTGGACCGGTGCAGAGCGGGGCGACGCGCCAGAACCGATGCGCCCTCACCCGCTCGAGCGCAGTCACCGCGCAGCGGCGGGCGGCGGGTCAGTAGCGGTAGTGCTCGGGCTTGTACGGCCCCTCCACCGGCACGCCGAGGTAGGCGGCCTGATCCTTGCTCAGGACCGTGAGCTTCGCCCCGATCTTCTCGAGGTGGAGGCGCGCGACCTCTTCGTCGAGGTGCTTCGGGAGGCGGTACACGCCGACCGCGTAGCTGGCGCGGTTCTTCCAGAGGTCAAGCTGGGCGAGCGTCTGATTCGTGAAGGAATTCGACATCACGAACGAAGGATGGCCGGTCGCACAGCCCAGGTTCACGAGGCGTCCCTCGGCGAGGAGGTACATGCTGCGACCGCTCGGGAAGACGAACTGGTCGTACTGCGGCTTGATGTTAATCCGGGTCACGCCCGTCGCCTTGTAGAGGCGGTCGACCTGGATCTCGTTGTCGAAGTGGCCGATGTTACACACGATCGCCTGATCCTTCATCTGCCGCATGTGCTCCAGCGTGATGATGTCACGATTGCCGGTCGTGGTGACGTAGATGTCGGCGGTGCCGAGCGTACTCTCGATCGTGTTCACCTCGAAACCCTCCATCGCGGCCTGCAGCGCGTTGATCGGATCGATCTCCGTGACGATCACGCGCGCGCCGAAGCCCCGGAGTGAATGGGCCGAGCCCTTGCCGACATCGCCGTAGCCGCACACGCACGCCACCTTGCCCGCGATCATTACGTCGGTCGCGCGCTTGAGGCCGTCGGCCAGCGACTCGCGGCAGCCGTAGAGGTTGTCGAACTTCGACTTCGTGACCGAGTCGTTGACGTTGATGGCCGGGACGAGGAGCTTGCCCGCCTCGTGCAGCTGATAGAGGCGATGGACGCCCGTGGTGGTCTCCTCGGAGACACCCTTCCAGTCCTTGACCATCCGCGTGAACACCGTCGCATCCTCGCGGTGGATACGCTTGAGCAGATTCTTGATCACCTGCTCCTCGTGGGAGCCCGAGGCGGAGTCGACCCACGTCGAGCCGTTCTCCAGCTCGTAACCCTTGTGCAGGAGCAGTGTTACGTCGCCGCCGTCGTCGACGACGAGCTCCGGTCCCTTGCCGCCGGGGTGACTGACGGCGTGCCACGTGAGGTCCCAGTATTCCTCGAGCGTCTCCCCCTTCCAGGCGAAGACCGGGACGCCGGCCTGCGCGACGGCGGCGGCGGCGTGATCCTGCGTGGAGAAGATGTTGCACGAGGCCCACCGCACGGAGGCTCCGAGCTCGGTGAGCGTCTCGATGAGCACCGCGGTCTGGATGGTCATGTGCAGCGAGCCGGTGATCCGGACGCCGCGCAGCGGCTTGGCCGCGCCGAACTTGCGGCGCAGCGCGGTCAGGCCGGGCATCTCGTGCTCGGCGACGGCGATTTCCTTGCGACCCCACTCAGCGAGGGAGAGGTCACGGACCTTGAAATCAGAGAACGAGGCGGCAGCTTGGGCGGACATGAAAAGAGAGGAGAGGGTGAAAACCGAGGACGGGACGCAGGGACGGAACGCGCCTGGCACCGGGGCGCCCGCGCGGAGGGGGGAGGACGGATCAGCCCTCCAGGCGCTTCACGGCGGCGCGCAAAGCGGCGGCCCGGGACGTCTGCTCCCAGCTTAAGCCATCCTTGCCGAAGTGCCCGTAATTGGTGGTCTCGCGGTAGATCGGGCGCAGCAGATCGAGCTGCCGGATGATGTCGGCCGGCTTGAAGCTGAAGACCTCCTGCACCGCCTTCGCGATCACCTCGTCGGCGACCTTGCCGGTGTCGAAGGTGTCAACGAACACGCTCACCGGTTTCGGATGGCCGATCGCGTAGGCGACCTGCAGCTCGGCGATGCGCGCGAGGCCCGAGGCGACGATCGTCTTGGCGACCCAGCGCGCCATGTAGGCGGCCGAACGGTCGACCTTGGACGGGTCCTTCCCCGAGAAGGCGCCGCCACCGTGGCGGCCCCAGCCGCCGTAGGTATCGACGATGATCTTGCGGCCCGTGAGACCGGAGTCGCCCTGCGGTCCGCCCACCACGAAACGCCCGGTCGGGTTGATCAGGAATTCGGTGCGCTTGTTGAGAAGATCGGCCGGGATGACCTTCTTGATGACCTGCTTGATCAGGAAGGACTCGATCGCGGAATGCTTCACCTCTTCGGTGTGCTGCGTGGAAATCACCACGTTCACGACCTCGACGGGCTTGCCGTTCTCGTAGCGGACCGAGACCTGCGACTTGGCGTCGGGGCGGAGCCACTTCACGCGGCCGCTCTTGCGGATGCGGGTCAGCTCGCGGCCCAGCCGGTGCGCAAACATGATCGGCGTCGGCATCAGCTCCGGCGTCTCGTCGCAGGCGTAGCCGAACATCAGGCCCTGGTCGCCCGCGCCCTGCTCTTCCGTCTTCTTGCCGTCGGCCGCCTTGGCATCGACGCCCTGCGCGATGTCCGGCGACTGCGTCGTGAGCAGATTGTGGATGAACACCCGGTCGGCGTGGAACACGTCGTCGTCGTTCACGTAGCCAATGTCGCGGATGGCCTGACGCACGACCGAACCGATGTTGATCGCCTGATCGATCGGCTTGGTGCCAATCGCCGGGATCGTGATCTCGCCCGCCAGTACGACGGCGTTCGACTTCACCAACGTCTCGCACGCCACCCGACTGCGGGGGTCAAGCGTCAGACAGGCGTCGAGCACGCTGTCCGAAATCAGATCCGCGACCTTGTCGGGATGCCCCTCACCCACGGATTCCGAGGAAAAGACGAAGGAGTTTGCCATAAGCCCCCGAGCAAACCGTGCCCAGCACCGGCGGCAAGCCAATATCAACGTATTCGGATACCTTGATACGTCGGTCCGGTCAGCCCCGGTTGCGCTTAACGCTTTTCTATGAACGTCGCTCATACTCCGACGCAAGGGCTCGAAAACCGTAACCCCTTCTCAAGGAGGCCCAGCATCGGGCCGTTACCCTAGACGCTCGCCACCTTCCACCTCAGATTTTCCGCATGAGCTCCGAATTTCCCGTCATCGACCCAGACGCGATCGCGAACCTGCGGGAGTTGAGCCCGGGCGACGACTCGTTCCTCATCGAGATCATCCAAACCTACTCGGAGGACACCCCGAAGCGGATCGAGGAGGCGCGCGCCGCGTTCGCCGCCGGAGACACCGCCACTTTCATCCGGGCGACGCACACGATCAAGGGCAGCTCGAGCAACTTGGGCGCGGAGCGGCTTCGGCGGACCGCAGAGCGTTTCGAGCACAGCGCCCGCAAGACCGGGCTCGCCGGCATGGCGCAGGCTGCGGCCGAACTGGAAGCCGAATTCGCCCGGACCCGCGCCGCGCTGCTGGAGCTCATCTGAGCGGGCACCGTCTCGCTCTCCCGGGCCGCCTCGCTCCACCCTAGGAGCGATCCAGAAAGTAGCCGCGCTGGCGCTCGGAAATCGCGAGGCCCGCCCGCTCCATCACGAGCAGAAGGTCCTCCCAGATCGCCCGCTTCGACCGGTTCGAGCCGTTGCGCAGGATGTAGCTGGGATGGTAGGTCACCATCACCGGCCGACCCGCAAACGCGTGCCATCGGCCGCGAACCTCACCCAAGGCCTTGAAGGATCCGGCCCCGAGCAGACCCTGCGCCGCCGTCGAGCCGAGCGCGATGATCACATCTGGGGACACGATTTCGATCTGCGCCCGCAGGAACGGCAGGCAGTAAACGAGTTCCGCAGGGGTCGGCGGCCGATTCCCGATCTGCTCCCGACCTTCCTCGGTCGGAAGATCAGGGCGCCAGTTCATGATGTTGCCGATGTAGACGTCCTCCCGGCGCACGCCCATCCCTTGGATCATCCGCGTCAGCAACTGACCCGCCGGTCCGACGAACGGCTCGCCCTGGAGCTCCTCCTCGGCCCCGGGCGCCTCGCCGCAGAAGAACAGTTTCGCGTCGAGGCTGCCGGTGCCCACCACCAGTTTCTTGCCGGGGCGCAACCGCTCGCGACAGACGGGATCCGCGAATACGCGCTCGCGGAGCGCCGCCATCCGCTCCAGTTTGGTGCCCGCCGGCAGGTTCACGGGCTGCGGCGTCGGAAACGTCGGCGCAGACGTCGGTGCCGGATCAGCGGACACCAAACCGATTCGCGTCTCCGCTCCCGACGCTCCACCCGCGCGGACGGTATCGGTCGACGGGGCCAGCGAAGACGGAGAAACTCGGCCAGAGGGAAAACCGGACCCACGCGTCTCCACCGCGCCTACGCCCGCGCTCGCGCCCACGCTCGTCGCGACCGATGGCCTCGCCGCCCCGACTGCCGTTTCCGCGCTCGGAGTCGCCGCCGTGGTCGGCGGCCCTCCAACTGCGGGCCCGGCAGCGGAGCCCGCGCCGCGCGCGGGCCGCGGTGCCTGCTCGGCCAAGCGCCGCAACGCCGCCAGCGCCTCCGGCGAGATCGGCACGGTCTTGACCCCGGCCGTCTTCAAGCGGCGCAGTTCCGACGCTAGCGCTTCGAGGATCGCATCCATGGGAGTCAGGCCCCGCCGGGCGTCCACCGCGCCGCGCCCCGCCTCGCTGCAAAGGGTTGCCCCGCCGTCTTCATGCCCGATCCATCACGGCGCTCCGCCGGGCGCGCCCAGCCTCGCCTCGAGCATTCGTTCAACGTACTTGCCGAGCACGTCGAACTCGACGTTGACGACGTCGCCGACCCGCCGGGTATGCAGGTTCGTGACGGCGAGGGTGTGCGGAATCAGCCAGACCACCACCGTGTCGACGCCCACCTCGGCCACCGTCAGGGAGACGCCATCGAGCGCAATGCTCCCCTTGGAGATGAGGTAACGACCGGACCCGGCCGGCAGCCGGACGCGCAGGTAATGATCGGTGCCGCGGGGCTCGAACGCCTCGATCGTGCCGACCGCATCGACGTGGCCCGTGACGAAATGGCCGCCCATGCGTCCGCCGTAGGCGAGGCTGCGCTCGAGGTTGACCTCACTTCCCGGCACCAACGCCGCGAGGCTCGTCACGCGCCGGGTTTCCGCCAGCAGGTCGAACTGCAGCACGTCACCCTCGCGCGCCGCCACCGTCAGGCAGCACCCATTCACCGCAAGCGAGTCGCCGATCGCGAGGCCCTCGAGCACGCGCCGGGCGGCGACGCGCAGCACGTGCTGCCCGCAGTAGGCGTAAAGCTCGACCACCCGGCCGGATTCCTCGACGAGTCCCGTGAACATGGAAAGCGACCCCGACGCTGGCGACTTCGGCCCGATCCGCAAGAGCCGGGTTTGACGGCGACCGCTCTCCCGTTGACGTGCACCCCGAAAGACCCAACCTCGGGGGGAATTTCCAAATGGCAACGCATTGCAAGGACTACGACTTTCTCCAGATCGAGCCGCACTGGCAGGGCTTCTGGGAGCAGAACCGCACGTTCCGCGCCAGCGAGGACCCGGCGAAGCCAAAGTACTACGTCCTCGACATGTTCCCCTACCCGTCGGGGTCGGGCCTGCACATCGGTCATCCGGAGGGCTACACCGCCACCGACATCATTGCCCGCTACAAGCGCGCAAAGGGCTTCTCGGTCCTCCACCCGATCGGCTGGGATGCCTTTGGCCTGCCCGCCGAACAGCATGCGGTGAAGACCGGTACGCATCCAGCGAGCAACACCCAGAACAACATCACGAACTTCCGCCGGCAGATCAAGGCGCTCGGGTTCAGCTATGACTGGGAGCGAGAGATCGACACCACCGATCCGCGTTACGTCCGCTGGACGCAGTGGATCTTCCTGCAACTCTTCCGCCGCGGCCTCGCCTACGTTGACGAACGCCCCGTCTGGTGGTGCCCGGAACTGCGCACCGTCCTCGCCAACGAGGAAATCGTCGACGGCAAGTCGGAGGTCGGTGGCTTCCCCGTCGAACGCCGGAGCCTGCGCCAGTGGGTCCTCCGCATCACCGCCTACGCCGAGCGCCTGCTGGCCGACCTGAAGGACGTCGACTGGCCCGACTCCACCAAGCGGATGCAGGAGGCGTGGATCGGCCGCAGCGAGGGCGCTGAATTGCTCTTCGCCCTTGAGAACGCCGCCCTGGGCGACCTGAAGGTCTTCACCACCCGGCCCGACACCCTCTTCGGCGCCACCTACATGGTGGTTGCGCCGGAACACCCGCTGGTCCCCGCCCTCACTCACCCGGCCCGGACCGCGGCCGTCGAGGCGTACCGCCGCCGCGCCGCCGCCAAGAGCGACCTCGAGCGCACCGATCTGGCGAAGGACAAGTCGGGGGGTTTCACCGGTTCCTACGCGATCAATCCGATCAACGGGAACCGCATCCCCATCTGGGTCGCGGACTACGTCCTCATGGGCTACGGCACCGGCGCGATCATGGCCGTGCCGGCGCACGACGAGCGCGACTTCGAGTTCGCGATCCGCTACCGGCTGCCGATCGTTCCGGTGATCGAGCCCGATGGCGGCGCGGACGCCGAGGGCGCCCTGCCCTACACCGGCTCCGGCAAGCTCGCCGGCTCGGGTGCCTACACGGGCCTGCCGTGGGAGGACGCCAAGCGCCGCATCACCGCCGACCTGCAGGCTCAGGGCCGCGGACGCGCGACAGTGAACTACAAGCTCCGCGACTGGCTCTTCTCCCGCCAGCGCTACTGGGGCGAACCGTTTCCCATTCTCTGGGTTTCCGAGGCCGACTACCGCGCCGCCGCCGCGGCCGGCACGGTCCTGCCCGAGCAGCCGGTGACGTATCGGGACAACGCTGACGGCACGACGTGGTACGCATTGCCCCTCCCGGAGACGGCGCTGCCGCTGACCCTGCCCGAGGTCCAGAGCTACCTCCCGAGCGGCACGGGTGAGAGTCCGCTGGCGAACGTCACGGACTGGCTGGAAGTGTGGTGCAACCTGCGCACCGGCGAATCCCGGCCGGCAAGCGCCGCGCGTCCGGACGGCGCGGACTGGATCCGCGCCCGGCGCGAGACCAACACGATGCCCCAGTGGGCCGGCTCGTGCTGGTACTACCTGCGCTTCCTCGATCCCCGCAACGAGCAGGCGTTCGCCTCACCCGAGGCGCAGCGCTACTGGGATGTCCCGGACCTCTACGTCGGCGGCGCCGAGCACGCGGTGCTGCACCTCCTTTACGCGCGCTTCTGGCACAAGGTCCTCTTCGACATCGGCGCGGTGCCGCAGCACGAGCCCTTCCGCAAGCTCTTCCACCAAGGCATCATTCTCGGCGAGGAC
>Ga0194113_10010840_pt1 | contig 10849 bp, 8 predicted proteins | sample TA2MahC200mmetaG_FD_146193 | JGI IMG/M metagenome (GOLD analysis project Ga0194113, IMG submission 146193) | Freshwater microbial communities from Lake Tanganyika, Tanzania - TA2015017 Mahale Deep Cast 200m | ecosystem: Environmental > Aquatic > Freshwater > Lake | place: Tanzania: Lake... | reverse complement strand
AAGCGAACTTCCCCTATACGATTAAATCCGCCGGGAATTATACCGTGGCCATTCAGGTCGAGTGCCCGGGAGGATGGCGAGACTGATGAATAAAGAAAAGATTCTCACTTTTGGACTGATACTTGGTAGCATTATCATGGCCGTCTTGGCCGTGATTACGGCGATACGGTTAACCACGCGCGAGCCCGTAGCTCCCACCGTTCCCCAGGCCCGTCCCCGGGCCGCTAATCCCAGATGCACACTTTCCTTTACCGTTGGCGCGCCTACCAGCACCCCCACTCCTACCGGAGTGTTGACTCCTACCCTTACTCCTACCGGAGTATTGACTCCTACGCCAACTCTTACTCCTACCCCGACTCATATTCCTACGCCAACCCCGACTGCTCCACCCGCGCCAACTCCCACTCCGCTTCTTGGCTGTTATGCCGGGTGCGGCTCTGATAATGATTGCGGGGCGGCTTTCCGTTGCCAGACTGTTTCCGGGGTCAAGCGCTGCGTTAACATTACTTGTCCCGGAGAGTCGGATTGTATTTGCAATAAGGGCTGTTGGGAAGTCTGCGGCCAGGATAGAGAGTGCCCCGAAAACCTCCGCTGCCGCTCAATTGATGGCACCTATCGTTGCGTGAATACTTCCTGCGATCGGGAACAGGATTGTGATTGCGCCGGCCCGACACCTATTCCGACTAGGCCGGCGGTTCCCACTCCCAGCGGTCCGACCCCCACCCCGATTGAACTGCCCCCGGCCGGAATTAGCCTGCCGACAATTGGCGCTGTTGCCGGAGGAATAATTTTAACGATCGTTGCTGTCTTGCTGGCGCTTTAGATTGCCCAGATCTTAGTGGTGCCGCTTTCGAAGACGACTTTTCCCAGAGAATTGAATTTATCTTCATCAAGCTTGGTGTACTTTTTCCTTTCGAGATCGCCGACAATAATATATTTGACCTGATATTGATCAAGAAGCGCTCTTGCTTGCTCTGAAGTTCCCTCGTATATCTGGCTGACTTGACCGGCGCGTTTGCCTGGCTCGTCAAAACTGCCCCGCCAAAGCCACTCGTGGACCAACCACCCTTCTATTGTTGGGAGACCGGTCGCCATGGAAATTTGATTATAGTCCGTGTAGCTGTCGCCCGCCGCTTCCAAAATCACGGGTTGGCCGGGGACGTTTTGGTTGAACCATAAAACGGCCGCGAAATTGTCTGGCGAGTTTTGCTTAAGGAAGTTTAGCCCATAAAGTCCCTGGTAATTTTTAAGCGAGCCATAATAGCTCTTGATCGCAAAGTAGGGGTAGATCATAACAAAAGTAAAAGTTATAAGGTAAAAAGCCCGCCTTGCCGCGTGGCAGGTAAAAAGTAAAGAGCGATTTTGCCCTTTTTTAGTCGACGAGAGAATACGGACGATTATGTAACCGGCGGCCACAGAATACATCATAAATGCCTGGTAGGTAAGTTTGAACATCGTGTTGGCGCGGTGATACTCGGGGATGTAAATATCCTTAACATAAAGAATTTCCGGTAAAACGATTAACAGAGTAGAAACAAGTATGAGAATTAAAACGAAAACGTCGCTTGCTGATAAGTTAATAGCAGATAGTTTTGTTTTGGCGAGTCCGATTTTTACTCCCAGGAAAGAAGCAAGATTTTTAATAACTATTTCTGGTTTTAAAAACTCTTTTATTTTATCCGAGAAGAGAAAAACGATAAAACTTGCGTTTATTAACCACGGAAAGCCCCAGAGAACCAGAAGTTGGTAAAATGGAGTGCTGCTTCTTACCAGCCCGATTCCTTTTGCCATCTGCGAAAAATGAAAGTGAAAAGGCAGAGAAAATAAAATGGCAAAGAGTAAATAGCAAAAACTAAATAGGCCGGTTCTTACGATAGCCTGATAGGTGAGACCAAACTGGCGATAGTTTAAATAAAGGAGGGAGAGACCCAAAACCAGGGAGTAGATTGGGAAGTCCCAAGAGTTAGTCATGTACATAATTCCCAAGAGCGCTGAGGATAGTAAAACATGCGGGAAGGAAGATTTAAGAAGATCTTTAAAATTATCTTTTGGCCGAAGAGAGATTAAGAGGGAAAATGTGAGACTGAGAAATAGGAGCACGAAAGGAATGTCCGAGACATGACCGTGGAGGTCGGAGACAACGAAAGAGTAAATAGGAAATTCATGAATGGTTTTGTCTGATGTAGGAGGGTTGTAACCAATGTAGCGGGTAGCGTCCGGATACCAGTAATGGCTGGCACCGTTTTTCAAAACATAAACGATAGTGTGGAAGTTGCCCCCGAGAGTTAAGAGAAAAGCGGAAAGTAAACCGCCAAAAATTATTCGCCTAAGCTCCCCTTTGGAAAAATGGTGAAGTAAATTTGCACCAAGTGAAAAAGCGGCAGTGAAGGCAAGAGCGAAAAGAGTCGCTAGCTGGAGATTATAAGTGATAGCCGAGTCAATGCCGGAGAGTTTAGTCAAAAGCGCAGTGACAAAGTGGCCAAAGTAATAATAATTGATCGTTCCCCCGGCAAACCACATATCAGCGGGAGGAAAAAATTCGGTGCGCAGAATTGAGTTAACAAAGCCAAAATCCATAAATTTTTCTAACCCAAAAATATCGGGGGCGAAACCGCGGATAAAAGCCCAGAAGGTAAGGCAAACGAGAAAAAGAATCTCTTCGCCGACGAAGATTTTGAGCCTAGTAGCTATGTAGCCATGTAGCCATGTAGCTTTTAGCAACACGAGGTTAAAGACGGCCCAACCGGCAATTGCCACTAAGATTGTCTCTCTGGAAAAAGGTAGAATATTTAGGCTCCCCGTTAGCCAAACAACGTACGAAACTAAAAGAACACCAATAATTTTGCTTAAAGCATAGCCAAGGTCCCAGAACTTGCCAAAGATCTTGAGAGTTACCGGTAGCGAGATTATCCCTAAGAGAAAAAAAATTGACCACCATCTAAGAATAAAGGGAATGTCAGCGAGCATTTTTAGAAGAAATAAATAATGACAACGATACCGACACCCCACAGAAGAATTGTCAGCGAAAGGGGTATGTCGCGGTAAAGAATGCGCTCGGGCGATTCGCCCTCGCCTTTTTCGTAAATCAGCTGGAGATAGCGCAAGATTCCGTAAAGAACAAAGGGAAGCGTGATCATTAACCACTTTCGATTAACTAGTTCGGGAAGTATTCTGCCCAAGGATCTCGCTATTGAACCGCTTGATGTTCCGGAAGTTGTTTCAGAAAAAGTGTAAAATCCGTAGGTGATAAAAGTAGAGGTGGCAAAAATGCTGGTGTAAATATCGAGAAGTGCCTCCTTATAGCGTATCAAAGTGGCCCTGGTTTTAGGAATTGGTTTACCGGATACGCCTCCCGTTAGAAGAGTTAATTCGGCCCTCCTTTTACCGGTGGCCAGAAAGAGAGAAAGCGAGACCACGGCCAGCATCAGCCAGACGGAGAAATAATAGCCGGTGACAATTTCCCCCATATAAACCCTTAGGGTGTAGGCGGCGGCGATTATCAGAATGTCAAATTGGGGAAGATTTTTGAAAAAGAGACTATAAGAGAGCTGGAGGAGCAAAAAAATTAGCGTCATGAAAAAGAGGGGGTAAGACACGAGGTAAGCGAACTCTAAAGAGAGAAAGATTCCAAAGACGGCTGCCCAAAGAGCAAGTTTTTCGTCCAAAAGGCCCGCCGCGATCGGGCGTCCTTTTTTAAAGGGGTGAAGCCGGTCGTGTGGCAGATCGATAATGTCATTAATAAGGTAAATAGAAGAAGTGGCCACGCATAGAATTACAAACGCCTTCAAAGACACCAAGAGAAGAGAAAAGTCAAAAAGTTTTCCGGTAAAAATGATGGGCGCAAAAACAGCCAGGTTTTTGGTCCACTGGCGGGGTCGCATAGAACGAAAGAGGAGTAATAGAGTCTTTAACATTTGCTGCCTAAGAGATATAATAAGCAAAAGTTGGGGCAATTTCAATGGCCAAAGGAAAACCAATAAGAATTGGGCTTGACTTAGACGGAGTAGTGGCGAGGCACGCCCTGGGCGGCTTTTGGGTAGTATTACGAAAAGCGAAAGAGAAGGTTCTTAAGCAGATGCACACCCCTTCTTATTATTATCCCAATACCCCGCTGGAAAGATTTGTCTGGAGGATGATTAATCACCTTAGAATTCCCTTCAAAGACAAAGAAGGACTTTTCCCGTCTTTAATAAAAGAAAAAAGGGGAGAATTTTTTTTAATCACCGGCAGATTTAAATTTTTGGAAGAGCAAACCTTGGCTTGGCTAAAAAAGTACGGCCTAGACGGATATTTTGCCAGGGTTTTGGTAAATACGGAAAACGAAGACCCCATTTTTTTTAAAGCAAAGGCAATCAATCAGCTTAACCTGGATTTTTTTGTTGACGATGATCTTGAGGTCGTTAATGAATTGAGAAGACTAACGAAAACGAAGCTCTGCTGGATTGTTCCTGGCCATAGAAATAAGGGAGAGAATCATCATCAGGAGATCGTGGGTCACACCGATCTTGTTGACGCCCTGGAAAAAATCTTTAAGTCAAAGAAAGATACTTCTTAAAGAGCTTCCCCCAATGCGAGAGGAAAAAATCGTTAACCCTCTTTTTGCCTACGAAGTTGAACCAGAAGAAATCAAAATAAAATTTTGAGGCAAGATAAGACCAGGGTGCAATAAAGGTTTGCAAGAGGATTTTTTCTAACCAAGGAGGAGCATAATGATAGATAAGTTTTTGCCCGCAAGAAGCCAGAGTTTCGGCTGATTTGAAGCCAAAATTAATCTTATTGATATTTTCTCCCACAATTTTAATTTTCTTGGGGTCGGCGGTTCCCAGGTTTTTTTCTTGGGCGACTTGCAAATAGGCAATTTTTAAGGGATTGAAGCCCATCATTTTGGCGGCGATACTATCTAAGGCAACTAGATCCTGGCTTCCCAGAAGATAATTTTTCTCATGCCACGCCATCGCCCGTGGTCCTGGGCCAGAACCAACGGTGGCGCCGTCCATTACGCCCAAAATTTCCGGATGGATTTCCTTCTGAATTTGTAAGAGGTCAACCAGGGTTTCGTGAATAAACCGGTGGGCAAAATGACGGTTAACATTAAGCATGCCGAAGTAGTTTTTAATCGCACCGGTAGTAGTGGTAAAAACATGAGTTTTCATGGTACAAAGATGAACAATAGGTTTTCCGATAATGATTTTGGGTAACAGAATTCCCCGAGGGAAAATTTTATCCAATATGAGCATTTTCTGCCGCGGCTTATATTCAACATATTTTTCGTCAGGTAAAAAATGCATTTTAACGCCATATTTTTTCAGGATCTTTAGCCAGCCATGGTTTTCTGCTCCCCTTTTAACATCCGTTACCACGGTCCGATTTTCCACCGGAATAATATTTTCCGGTTTCCAGTCGTTCTCAAGTAGGGCCTTAATCACGCCTTCCAGTTGCCATGGCGGTGTTGAGCAGGCCGGATAAAACTTGGTCCAGGAGAGGTTAAGCTTGAGGATAAGTGGAACATTAGCCTTACCAATCTTGTTAATCCAGGCCTTCTTAACAATAACGTTATAATCCTCGAGAATTCTGGCAGGATGCGTTTTGGCAATTAGAACTATAGAGCTCGTGGACATAATAGATTACAAAAAAAACTTAGAACTTAAAGTTCCCCAAAACAAAAAGCCGGTTAAGACAATATAAATTATAATTGTCGAATATTCAACAAGAAATGATTTTTGTTTTTTAAATAAGAGGAAAAGAGCAAAGGGAATAATATAGTATCTTGGCTCTACCAGCCAAAGGAGACTTAGAAAAATAATTGTGAACGGGTAGAGGAGGTAGAATAATTTTTGATGAAGCTTGCTCACCCATAAGGAAAGGATCGAATAGCCGATGGGTAGAAAAAAGAGGATTTTGTTTTGGAGACTACTTAGGGCGAGACTGGCAATAAAATTTCTGAGAAAATAATCTGGGAGAAACTGATTATAGGGATGATTCGCCCGGAAAGTGAGAAGGTAAAAAATAAAAATGGCCCCCAAAATTAAAACACTAAGGGGATTTTTCAATAGCCTAATCACCAGAGGGAAGTTGGCGATGTTTAAGGGTAAAAAAAGGATGAAAAATGAGAACAAAATAAAAAATATATTGTCAAAATGGACCGACAGAGGGTGGATCCCTCCCCCTAAAATTGGTGCGCCATTCCACAGAATAAAAAACACCATTCCCATAAAAACAAGGGTGTTAATATAAGTGTCTTTGAGGAAATTAAAAATTACCCTTGGGGAGAATCTAAATCCATATTTTTTAAGATAAATGTAAAGCGAAAAAAAGCCTAACCAAATGACGTTATTTTGCCTGACTATGACGCTAAGCAAACCAAAAAACCCCGAGGCTTGGTAGCGTTTTTTGACCAGGAAGAAAAAAGCGAGAAGAAGAAAAAAAAGAGAAAAACAATCAGTGTAAATAATAAAAAAGAAAATGAATAAAAGGGGGAAAAGAAAAAATTGCACTACTTTGAGGGGGGTTTCTGAAGCAGAAATGTTTTTTGAGATCAGATAGAAAATAAAAATAGAAAAAAGCGAGAAGATTGTGCTTAAGAAGCGGGTCGCCGGTAAAGAATTTAGCCCCAAAAGGTATCTAAGAAAAGCCATGGCCAGGTGGTAGCCGGGAAATTCCGCCGTAATTCTTATGGTTTCCAGGGTGATCTGGCCTTCCGTCAGCTTGGATATTTCCTTATAATGATGGGGTTCATCTATGATAAAGGGCTGATCTTTAATAAGCCAGAATGCAATGATCGATACCCCAAAAGTAAATAGAAAAAGGATTAAACCAAACTTTTTATTCATATGAATGACTATAAGAGCGATTTTTCCACATAGACATTAAATCCTTCTTTATCTTTAAGGTCGCCTGGACAAATAAACCTTTTGTTTTCTTGACAGTAACGGAAAAGAATAAATTGTCCCTTTTGGGGAAAAGTGTTACAGGCTTTGCTGACATAAATCTCGTTTTCTAGGGTTGGAGAAAAAATTTCCTTTTGAATGACAGTGTTTGGCAAAAAGTAATCATACTGTTCCTTAATGTGGAGATAGTCAAAAAAGGTAAAGTTATTTGGAGAAATCAGAAGGCAAAGATTTCTTTGGGGCGGGAGAGACTTTAGCAAGTAGACGGTGTACATCGAAAGATAGTCCTGAGAACTCTTCCCTTTTGAGGCAGATTCACTGGCAAAGAAAAAATAACCCTGTAACAAAAGATAGACCAGCAAAAAAAGCTGACACCCTCTCCTTATGCCCAGAATCCATTGTCCGCTTGAGAATTTATCTGTTCTTTCTAGGACCGTTTTGATGCCTAAGGCTGCCAGGAGGGCGCTGACCGGCAAGAAGGGCGCAAGGCGGTGGTCACAATTAACACAATCAGTGGCGGCGCTGTTTAGAAGTGGAAGTAGAAAAGCAAAAAGGGCAAGAAGCCTAAAAATCGGCCTGTTTTTTGAAAAAAGAGCTGTCAAAAGACCAATCACGAAAAACAGAGAGACTAAGGGAGAAAGAAGCGGCTTTTGGGCTTGATAGTGTGAGCCGATAGGGGCGTCAAAATAACTCCTTACTGATTTTAAGTAATTCCTTCCTAAGTCTTTATAGTTAGCGAGAAGATTAGTCGAAGAAAGCTTGGTATCTCCCCAGGCGGCGTCGGGAGCTTTTAGCGAGGTGGCTGTTCTTAGATGAAAGAAAATTTCCGGGGGAGTAAATAGCAAGCGCGGACCAAAGCCTATCAGAAAGGAAATCGGTAAGAAGATCAACCCTAAGATCATCTCTCTTCTGTTTTTCTCTTGCAAAAGATACCACCCCCCCAACCCCAGAGCAACCAGAAAACTAACGATAACAACTGTTTTTACCGAGGCGTGAAAGCCAGCTGAAAAACCCAGAAAGAGGCCAAGGAGAAGAAAATCCGAAACCTTTTTGTCCCGCAAAAGAAAGTAAAGAAAGAGAATTATAAGCGAGGTTAAAAGGCTGCTTGTGATTACTACGATTTCAGTCCGAGCATAATAAAGATGGAGGGGGAGACCAATTAAGATTATGGCTGCCCAAAAGGCCGATCGTTTATCCAGTATCTTTCTAGCCAATAAATAGACCACTAGAATATCCAAAATAGAAACAATGGCAGTCGGAACTCTATAGGTAAAAACCGAGTTCTTGAAGATTAAATAGAAAGGGGTAATCAGGGTAGGAATGATCAGGCCGTGGGATTCGTACCTTCCATAGCCGTGGATATTAGTGATCGAGCCTTCAAGAATCTGCCGAGCATTTAACCCTCCGTCTCTTATCTCGTCAAGAACGGCGACAAAGGGGTAAGTTTTTAGAAGAGAAAAGCTGACGCATAAAGATAAGAGGAAAATCATTGGAAGAAGTAGGTCCTGCCCGAAGGCGGCTTGGCACTTTTTGATTTTGCCTAAAACTAAATAGGAAAATGAAATAGCCACTGCCGAAAACCAAAGCCAGAAAGACAGCCAGCGAAAAGAAAAATCTGTATCAACTTTTGCCAAACCTAGAGAACCGATGTAAGACAAAAGAACAAAGCCCCAGAGAGAAAAAGAGATAAATTTTTTTCTCATATTTTAGGTTTTCTTAAAAATAGTCACTTTTAGGTGGTCAGTTAAGGGTAATTTTGGCAAAAGATGGACGAGAAAGCAAGACTTTGGCGCAATCCAGGCTCAATTAGCCGCTTGACATTATTTTTTAGAGGTACTATAATACCTCTAAAACATGGATTTGGAAGCATTGATTTACCAGCAAAATCCTCAATGGCTGGAGCAGGATTATGCTAAGCCGGAAAGAAATTGGTTACGCAGACCGTCTTATCAGGAGATTCTTGCCTGGCTTGACAAGCGCCTGATAATTGCCCTAACCGGTTTAAGGAGAGTAGGCAAGACCACTCTTTTAAATCAAGTAAAATACCATCTCGAAGAAAAAATAGAGGCCCGGCAGATTCTTTATTTTTCTTTCGAGAAGTCCCAAGTTAAGTTTCACCCAAATAGCCTGCGGGACATTCTAAGTTGGTATTTTGAGGCCTTTTTGAAATTAATCCCCCAGAAACTGTCAAGCCGAGTTTTCATTTTTCTTGATGAAATTCAGTATATTCCGTACTGGCAAGATGTCTTAAAAACTTTTTATGACCAAAGCCAGGAGATAAAATTTCTGATAAGCGGTTCTGCCTCTTTGTTTATTAAAAAAAGGTCGGCCGAAAGTTTGGCGGGAAGGTTGATGGAAATCGTGGTCCCGCCGCTTGATTTTTCTGAATTTAGAAAGATAAAAGGAATTTTTCCCGGAAAGAGCGGTTTTTCTCTGTTTAAAATGCGACCAAGAACATTGATTAGCCATTTCGAAGATTATCTTTCTTTCGGCCAATTTCCGGAGTTGGTTAAAGAAGATTATTCGAGAGAACAGGCGGCAGACTATTTATCTTTAGTGGAGGAAAAAATTTTGGAACAGGACCTGCCGAAAATTTATCCGGTTAAGAGAGTTGACATTCTTCGTCTTATTTTTAGTTTTTTGAAGAGCCAACCGGGAAGTCTTTTGGAATTCGGCAACATCGCCAATGACTTAGGAATAGATTTGAAAACAACGATCAGGTATTTTGGTTATTTAGAAAGAGCCTATTTGATAAATTTATGCTTAAATAAAACGAAGAAACCAATTAAAGCCGCCAGAACCGCCAAAAAAATTTATCTTTCTTCAACTAATTTTTCCCAGGCCCAAATCCCGCAAAAGGCAGAAAATTATGTCTTTAGCCTCCTTAGGAAAAATTTTGTTCCTAATTTTTTCCGCCAAGGAAATTTTGAGGTAGATTTTCTGATAAAATCAAGAAACGGGGTAATTCCTATCGAGGTTAAGTATCAAGAGAAAGTCGAGGGAGAAGATTACAAAAATTTGGTTAAATTAGCAACTGATCGGGGAAGTGAAAGGGCTTATTTGATCTCCAAAAATCTTCTGAAAATGGAAAAAAGGGGCGGACTTCTAATCAAAACTATCCCGGCCTGTCTTTTTGAAGAACATCAACCTTAATCTTGATTCATCTTTCCTGGCTTTTCTTAAAAATAATCACCTTCGGATGGTCGAAAACCGTAAAATTTTCGTCGGCGGGATCATCGTTAATGTAAAATTTAAAATGCAAAATGTAAAATTCGGGGTAACTGGAGAATTCCGCGACTTTGGTAAAGCCAAGCTTTTCATTAAATAAATTTTGATAATATTCAGCCGTTTTAGGATAGCAAACTTTGTATTTTTGACAATCGGCGAGTTTCTGTAGAGGAACGTAGAGACGGTTGCTGGATAAGATCAGATAGTCTGCCCCCCCCAGATTATTATTGACTTTTTGCCACTTGCTTTCTGATGTATCTGGTTCGTACATTGGCATTTCCAAGAATTGATAGTTATGCCCGCCAAACAGGGGCAGTGAATCGTCCCAGTGCTCGACGGCCAATTTGGAGCCAGGCGGGATATTTTGGTTAATCCATCGGCTGGCAAGAACCCTAGAGTGCGGCTTTGCGTAAATAGAAACGAAACTTAATGGCCAGATGAGTAGAGACGCAAAGATGCAGAGATACAAACCGGCAAAGATTTTGGGACTTAATTTTTGTTTTAATGTATTAATGCATCGATGCAAGAACCAAGAGGCGAATAAACAGAAAAGAGGATAAAGGGGCAAGAAATAGCGCATGAATTTAATAGCGAAACGGCCAACAACCAGAAAATAGACCAGAAAAAAAGACGCTAGAATTAGCATTTTCGCCTCTTGATTTTCGTTTCCTGGCTTGGGCACCTCTTTAATTAAATGAACTAATAGCCCCAGGATGGCCGCCGTTGCCAAAACT
>Ga0194113_10010839_pt1 | contig 10851 bp, 9 predicted proteins | sample TA2MahC200mmetaG_FD_146193 | JGI IMG/M metagenome (GOLD analysis project Ga0194113, IMG submission 146193) | Freshwater microbial communities from Lake Tanganyika, Tanzania - TA2015017 Mahale Deep Cast 200m | ecosystem: Environmental > Aquatic > Freshwater > Lake | place: Tanzania: Lake... | reverse complement strand
AACGTGTGAAAGAGAGGCGGGCAGCTTTGCTGCCCGCCTCTCTTTCCTATCCAATCATAGTTATGCCAGGGCACCGCCGTCAACATATATCGTCTGACCCGTGACCTGGGATGAGGCGTCTGAGGCAAGGAACAAAGCCACCGAAGCTATATCCTCGGGCTCGGCAATGTGGCCCAGCGGTATGCTTGATTCTGTGGCTCTCAGTACCTCGGGGTCGCTCCACATGGGCTGGCTGAACGCTGTCTTCACCAGATAGGGTCCGATAGCGTTAACACGGATGTTGTGAGGGGCAAGCTCTATGGCGAAGACTCGGGTGAGCATGACCACGCCAGCCTTCGCTATGCTATACGCACCCAGTCCCACCGCCGCCTTCGCAGCGCCGGTGGAGGCCATGTTGATTATCTTACCGCTGCCTTTCTGCATCATCACCTTTGCTACAGCCTGAGTGCAAAGGAAGTAACCCTTAAGGTCGACATTCATCACCTTATCCCAGCCGTCCTCCCGCAGGTCGACAAGGGGACGCATGATATTGATAGCAGCGTTGTTTACCAGGATATCAATAGTGCCGAACTTCTCCAGTGTCTTGGCTACCATATTATCCACTTCGCTTTTTACGGCGATGTTGGTTTGAACTGCCAATGCCTCTTTGCCAAGCTGATGAATCTCATCTGCAACCGTCTTCCCGTTTTCGAGGTTCATCTCGGCAATGACCACCTTGGCTCCTTGCCTGGCGAAAGCCAGAGCTATTGCTCTACCTATACCCCGGCCGGCACCGGTTACGATAGCCACTTTACCCTTCAACGATGAATTGGTGATACTCATTGTAGCCTCCTTTTTTAGAAAACTGTTCTTCGCGAGTTTGTCCTGCAAAATTTATGTTAGCCAGCAACTTCTTGGGTATTATAAGTGTGGTTATGAGAAATCTCAAGTGGAGCAGTCCCGGTTCCCCGCAAAACCTTGACTAGAGTAGAGCGGTAAGATATACTAGCATCGCTTGGTTCAATGAGGCTACTCCTGATAGATTCTTTAAGGGAGATTGTGGGTATGATGTCAACATCTTGACATCATACCCACAATCTTCTATTGGGATAGCAGCATAAGACAATTTGTTTTGCCACCAGCCCTTCGCTCAGTAAAAAGGTTTTAGCAGAGATGGGAGGCCGGCCGGAGTGAAACATTCCGAGTTTGCTGAAGCGTATCGAAACAGACATAAGCTGGCTGAAGGATGGAAGAGGTCGGGGAAGAAGGTATTCGGGCATTTCTGCAACTTTACGCCGGAGGAAATCATCTATGCCGCAGGGATAATCCCTGTTCGGATAAGGGGCGGTTCTGAGAACATCGAACTTGCGGATGCTCACCTGCCGAGTATCTGCTGCTCTTATATGCGCAGTGCCCTCGAGCAGGCGCTGAAAGGAAGATATAACTACCTTGATGGTGCTGTATTTCCGAAATCCTGTGATATGACCCGAGCCCTGTACAGTATCTGGAAGAGGAATATCAAGCTTTCATATTACTGGAATCTGCCTATTCCGGGGAAGAGCACTGATGCAGCGGTGGACTTTTATATCGGGGAACTGCGCCTGTTCCAAGAATCTCTGGAGAAGTACACCGGCAAGAAAATAAGCGATGACTCGCTGAGGCAGGCAATCAAGCTGTATAACCAGAACCGCGCTCTGGTACGCGAGCTGTATAACCTGAGTCTGCGTGATAATCCGCCCCTCCCCGGCAGCGAGATATTCGAGGTGCTGCGGGCAGGTCTGGTGATGCCTAAAGAGGAGCATAATGCAATGCTCCGCAAGCTATTGCCTGCGCTCTCAACCGTTAAAGGCTCACAGGACGGAAAGGTGCGGCTGATGATAGCGGGGAACACCTTCGAGACCGTCGAGCTGCTACAGGCAATAGAGGAGAGCGGGGCTAATATAGTGGTAGATGATGTGGATATCGGAAGCCGATATTATTTTGCCTCTGTCAACGAAAATGAGGAGCCTCTGAGAGCGCTCGCTGAGCGCTACCTGCGCAAGGTGCTTTGTCCCTGCAAGCATAATGCTCAGCACAGGGTGTATCACATTTTGAAGCTGGCTAAAGATTACCGGGTGCAGGGTGTAATCCTGCTGACACAGAAGTATTGCGATACTCACCTCTACGACCGCCCCTGGCTTGAGGGCAAGCTCAAGGAAGAGGGACTGCCGGTGCTGGTAGTTGACCATTCGGATATAGGTTGGGCGGGCGGCAAGTTCAAGACGATGGTTCAGGCATTTATCGAAATGGTGGGGTAGTTCAGCATGGAAACCAAACAAGAGAAACCAGCGGTTCCATTTAAACCGCCGAGATTGGCGGCATCAGCAGCTCTGGGAACGCTCAACGAGATATACTACCGGGACTTGGCTAACGCCAAACAACAGGGCAGGCCGGTAGTCTGGATAACATCAATGACGCCTATCGAACTGGTCTATGCCTTCGATGGAATTCCCTTCTTCCCCGAGAATTACGCTGCGCTTTGCTCTTCGCGGAAGGTGGCTGAAGACCTATGCAAGGCTGGCGAGGCAAGAGGATATTCTCAGGACCTGTGTGCCTATGCTTTGTGCACCTTCGGCGTTATGTTTGAGAAGCGTGGTGCGCTTGGCGATGAAGGGCCTCCGGCTCCCGATATTTTGCTGGCTACCGAGGGCGCTTGCATGACACACCCCAAGTGGTGGGAGGCTATGCAAAGGCATTACAAGTGTCCTATGATTATAATAGATGCTGCTTATACGGTGGATAGCGATACCCTGTCCCCGCGTCACAGAGAATACTATGCTTCAGAATTAAAAGAAGCTGTCCGACTGATGGAAAAGTACACTAACAAAAAGCTCGGTGCCGCTAAATTACACGAGGTCGTAATCAATTCCGACCAGGCAAGCGCGCTATGGGACGAGATTGACGACATGCGTGCCGCTGCGCCGACACCGATAAGTCAGATTGACGTTTTCACATGTCTGTTCCCCCTGGTTACGCTTAAAGGAACTAAAGAGGCTGTGGAATTCTACAAACAACTGCGCGATGAAGTGAAGATGCGTGTTGATAATAAGGTCGGTTTCGTTCCCGATGAGAAGTTCAGGCTTATCTGGGATATGTTCCCCATCTATCACAACATGAGATTGCTGAACTATTTCGCCGAATTCGGCGCTGCATTCGTTACCGACCTCTATGGAAATGCATTCAGCGGGCGTTTGAATGCCGACGACCCGTATGGCAGCCTGGCAGACAGATATCTCAGTTTTTTCATGCGCGCCGCATCGTGTGGTAAGGCTGAGCTATATAAGAAACGTATCAAAAAGTACCATGTGGACGGTATAGTTTTCCATTCCAACCGTTGCTGTAGATGTTTCACCGCCGAGCAGCCTGATATCGGATGTATTTTGAGGGATGAATTAGGCTTGCCCTCATTGATGTTTGAAGGAAATATGGTTGATCCTAGAGGATACAATGATGCACAGGTAAGAGCCAAAATCGAGTCCTTTATGGAGATGCTGGAAGCTCGAAAATACCCTAAGAAATAGGCTATAACAAATTAAAAGGGAGGAAGCAAGCAGTGGATTTCAACTTAACCGAACAGCAGGAAATGTTCCAGAAGTCGGTCAGGAAGTTCGCAGAGGCCGAGTTGACGCCTCTTGTGGACATAATGGACAAGCAGAACAACTTCCCCCATGAGATTCGGCCTAAGCTGGCTGACATGAATCTCTATGGAATACCGTTCGACCCGAAGTATGGCGGCGCGGGTGCTGACTATGTGAGTCTGGTGCTGGCTCTGGAAGAGATTGCCAAGGTGCTGGCTCCCATGGCCATACACTTACAACTGCAGCATGTGGTGAACGACAGATTCAATAAACTGGCCACTGAGGCGCAGAAGAAGCAGTGGATGATTCCGATTTGTGATGCCAAGAAGGTCGGTTGTTTCGGTTTCACCGAGCCGGACACGGGCTCGAACCCAAAGATGATTAAGACCACGGCGAAAGAAGTCAAAGACGGCTATATCATAAACGGTGTCAAGAGATTCATCACCAATGCCCCTTGGGCTGATGTCATGTGCGTCTTTGCCAAGCTCGAAGGAGATATCAGCCTATTCTTTGTGGAGGCCGATAGAAAAGGGTTCTCCACTGGCCCTAAGATGGATAAACTGGGGCTGAGGGGTACAGACCTTTCCGATGTGTTTTTCGAGGATGTGCACGTGCCCAAGGACCACCTGATGGGAGGCAAGGGTGGCAAGTTCGATGCACTTAAGGACGCCATGACCATAGGCAAGCTTTGCCTGAGTGCCCAGTGTGTGGGGCTTATGCAGGCTTCGCTGGAGGAGGCTATCAAATATGCCATGCACCGGATGCACTTCGATGAGCCCATCTTCGATTTACAGGCTATTCACTGGCTGCTGGCTGAAATGGCGTCACGGCTCGAGGCATCGCGCTGGCTGGTCTATAGGGGTGCCTTTATGAAGGACGAGGGCAAAGACACGATAAAGGATATGGCTATCACCAAGCTGTTTGTGACCTCTACTGCGGTGGATGTGTGCAGGTGGGGCATGCAGGTGCACGGTGCCTACGGAATCAGCAAGGAGTACAAGATTGAGCGCCTGTTCAGGGATGCCAAGATGTATGAGCTGCTGGAAGGCACATCGGAAATTCAGAGAGAATTGATTGTAAAGCGCCTGCCCAGATAAGGCAGATTAACAGACGAGGGTTTCCTGTGGCGGCGGATGAGAGTTAAGGTAAGCCGTAATTAAGGAGGCTCGAAGTGGATTTCAAACTGACAGATGAGCAGGTGAAGCTCAGGCAAGAGTTTTACGATGTCTGCAAGGAATTGGAAAAGAAAAAGCCCAAAGGTTTCGCAGGTCTGGAGAGTATATACGATACAGACGAAGGCTGGCGATATCACCTTTACTGTGCCAGAGAATTCGCCAAACGGGGATGGATCTCCATCGGCTGGCCTCCCGAATACGGGGGCAAGGGCACAATTATGGACAAGGTGTTCTTCGCCGAGGCGAGGGGCTATTATGACTTGCCCGGAATAGACATCTTCGGGCCGGAGATGCTCGCCCCGACACTGCTGGGTGTGGGCAATGAAAAGCTGCTTAAGAGATTTCTCCCGGGTATCGGCTCCGGCGAAGTCCAGTGGTGCGAGCTGTGGAGCGAGCCTAATGCCGGTTCGGATTTGGCGGCGCTATCCACATCGGCGGTGAAGAAGGGCGACCATTATGTGATAAACGGACAGAAGATATGGAGCACCGGCGCTCACCGCGCTCACTGGGCGTTCGCTCTGGTGCGCACCGATCCTAATGCTCCCAAGAAGCAGATGGGCATTACCTTCATACTGCTGGATATGAAGTCACCCGGTGTAACCGTGAAACCGCTTTATTACATGGACCAGGCTCACGTTTACAACGAGGTCTTTCTTGACGATGTGCGTGTACCTGTGGAAAATGTGGTAGGCGAGGAGAATAAGGGATGGCAGGTGACTCAGCTTCTGGCGGGCTTCGAGAGGTCCAGCCTCGGAGCCATAATGATGATGCTGAGGCAGCTTGAAGAGCTTGTGAAGTACAGTAATGAGACCAAAGTGGGCGGTAAGCTACTGGCTAAGGACCCCCTGATTCGAAGCAGGCTGGCTCAAATGGCTTGTGAGATTGAGGCGCTGCGCAGCCTCGGCTACAGGATAGCAGATGCACAGAGCAGGAACGAGATGGCTGGCTTCGAGGCTTCAGGTGTCCACATACTGGCGAGCGAGTTGCAGGAACGGCTCGCCTGGCTGGGAACCGATATTCTCGGTCCCTACGGTCAGGTAAAGCGTTCCAGATGGGCACCCCTGGATGGCTGGTACGAGAAATGGTATCAACAATCGTTCGTGCTGTTCATAGCTATGGGCACCAACGAGATACAGAGAAATATTATCGCCTGGTACGGACTGGGTCTGCCCAGAATGAAGTAAACCAAGCGTATTACAGACAAAAGGAGCACTGAGATGGATATAGCCTTCACCGAAGAACAGGAAATGCTGAGAAAGGCAGCCAGGGACTTTCTGGCTGCAGAATGTCCCAAGAAAAAGGTAAGAGATCTCGAAGAGGACAGTAAAGGGCACTCGCCTGAAATCTGGAAAAAGATGGCTGATCTGGGATGGCAGGGAATGGTTATCCCCGAAAAATATGGCGGTCAGGGGATGACCTTTCAGGACTTTACCATTCTCCTCGAAGAAATGGGGAGAAACATCCTGCCCGGTCCATTTGTATGTACTGTTGTCGAGGGCGCTCTCCCTGTCATTGATGCCGGAACTGAAGAGCAGAAGAAGGAGTTCCTGCACGGGATAGCCGGCGGGGCGCTTATATTCACCATGGCTCATCTCGAATCCAACGGTCTGTTCGATGCCTCGGGAATTACCGTGAAGGCGACAGCCAAAGGTGACCACTATGTGCTTGACGGGACGAAGGTCTTCGTTGAGATGGCTAATGTGGCTAATTACCTACTCTGCGTCGCCCGAACCGGTAAAGGACCTGCGCCGGAGGACGGTGTCACCGTTTTCATAGTGGACGCCAAATCGCACGGGGTACATGTGGAAGTGATGCCCACCATCGGCATGGAGAAGCTGTGCGAGGTGCAGTTTAAGAATGTCTCCGTGCCCAAGAAGAACATGCTCGGTAAGCTGGATAATGGTTGGACTATAGTAGATAATGTTATGAGAAGAGGCGCTATTGCTAAGTGTGCCGAGTCCATCGGAGGCATGCAGGCTGCGGTGGAGATGACGGTGGCCTATTCCAAGGAAAGGGTGCAGTACGACAGGCCCATCGGGGCATTCCAGGCGCTTCAACATATCATGGCTGACATGTGGACTGCTATGCAGACCAGTCGCTACATCGTCTATCAGGCAGCGTGGCTGGAATCCGAGGGCCTTCCCAGCGAAAAAGAGGTCGCCATGGCGAAAGCCTATGTGAATGAAAGGTACAAATGGCTCACGGAGAAGGGGGTATTATTGCACGGCGCTATCGGAACCAGCAGGGAGCATGACATCCCGCTCTACTTCAGAAGGGCAAAGGCTGCCGATATCCGCTACGGCAGCACCGATTACTGGAAGGAGATAGTAGCTACCAAGATAGGCCTGGTTTCGTAAAAAATAGAGCTTTACAGAATAATAGAAGTGGACGTAATCAGCCAGCCCGGCCGGGCTGGCTGATTCTTTTTGAGGCTCTCGAGTTGCTTTTGGGGGATATTTTTGCTATCATCTGCGCTACCTCAGGTTTCACTTTTTGAGCTGGTTTCACAGGATAACCTTGTTCGGGTGCGGGGATTGACCATGAGAAAAGCCTCGGCGAAGAAATACTCCGGAAAGACCAAAGAAAAGCTCGTACGAGAATCTCAAAATAATCATAAGCGTTTAGCCTGCGATGAGCGCTCCAGCGGCAAGGGCAGTAACGTGAAAGAAATGCCGCAGCAGCGCAAGCGCGTGAAGACCGCAGCCATCGAAGATATGCCCGATGGAGTCATGTTCGTGAACATGGATGGCAAAGTTATATATGTCAACAAGACGGTAGAGAAGCTTCTGGGATTTAAAGCGGATGAGCTTGTGGGAAAAGCAGTTCTTGAGTTGCCTACATATCGCAGCCCCAGAGACATAAAAAAAGCTGGCGATGCCTTGAAGGAGCTTCTGGAGAAGGGGATTACCGAGCATATTGATATCGGCGCGGTGAATAAAGATGGCAAGGAAATCGCCATCAGTTTCGCAGCTTCGGTAATAAGGGATGCTCAAGATAACCCTAAAACATTAGTTGCTGTTTTAAGGGACATCACGAAACGTAAGCGGGCTGAGGATGCGCTCAAAGAGAGGGAGGAGAATTTCCGGGCACTTATAGATAACTCTATGGACATCAGCCTGATTACCAACGCAGACCTGACTGCGCGCTATGTTAGTCCGTCTGTAGAACGGACACTCGGGTACAAACCGGATGAGATAGTCGGAAGAAGCGTGCTCGAATTTTTCTCGCCCGACGATGTGCAGTACATCACCGATAATTTCGATAGTTTCATGCAAAACTCAGGTCGCCCTGCAGCTATGGAAGTCCGTTTCAGACATAAGGATGGCTCCTGGAGGGTCATTGAGGGTGTCACCAACAATATGGTTAATGACCCATCGGTTATGGGATTTGTGGTAAACGCCCGGGACATAACTGAGCGCAAGCAGGCTGAGGAAGCGCTTAAAGCTAGAGAAGAGCACTTCCGTTCGCTTATAGAAAACTCATTGGATGGTATTGCTGTTCTGAATGAGGACTACACAATAGTATATGAGAGCCCGTCGGCAGAGAGGATTCTGGGATATAAGCCTGAAGAATTGATAGGCAAGAAGGCCATTGAGTACATACATCCGGGCGATATGAAGAATGTTGCGAGAATCTTTCAGAGACTGTCCAAATATCACATGCAGGCTGTGCCGGCATCGGTGCGTTTTCTCCATAAAGATGGCACATGGAGAATTATGGAAGCTACTGCGAATAATCTTCTTGAAAACCCGGCGGTTAGAGGTATTGTCATCAACTACCGCGATGTGACCGAGCGCCATCGCGCCGAGGAGGCTCTGAAACAAAGGGAAGAACATTTCAGGGTTATGATTGAAAACTCGCTGGATGATGTTTCCATCCTGGATGCAAAAGGGAACATCATGTACCAAAGTCCCTCGATCGAACGAGTGCTGGGGTACAAGCTTGAAGCGCACAAGGGTACTAACGCATTTGTTTTTATCCACCCGGATGATATGACGGATGCCATGAAAGCCTTCGCTGAATTGATTGAGAAACCGGGGGCTGCATTTCAAGGAGAGCTTCGTGCACAGCATAGAGACGGCTCATGGCGTACACTCGAGGTCATTGTGAGGAACTTCCTGGATGATCCGATTGTAGGCGGCGTACTTGCCAATTTTCGCGATATAACCGAGCGCAAGATAGCAGAAAAGGAACGAGTAGAACATGCGGCTGCTCTGGCCAGGGCAGAAGGGCTTCAGCTTTCATTGCAGAGGATTATAGCGGCTCAGGAATCCGTGCGACGGGAAATAGCGCAACAGCTTCATGGCTCGGTGCAGAACAGGCTGATTATTCTACTTCATCGCCTGACCGAGTTGGAACGCACGGAGACACAAGGAGAGCTGTCCAGGGAAATAAAAGACTTGCGTCAAAAGCTCAGCGAGCTGATAGACAACCATGTGAGGCCTATAAGTCATCGTCTTTATCCTTCCATCCTTCGCCGCGGTCTAGTGGCGGCTCTGCAATCGCTGGGAGACCAGTTTGAGACCACTCTCGATATTGAAATGGAAGTGGATGAGGAGCTAACACATCAGGAGAGAAGCAATCCTCAACTTATTGCGGAACAGACACGCCTTGCGGCATATCGTGTAGCTGAAGAAGCTCTGACGAATGTGGTCAAGCACACCAAGGCCGGCAAGGTGGTTATAAGATTGAGGCAGCCCTCAAAAGAATGGTTATGCCTTACCCTGCGGGACAATGCTCAGGGGTTTGATATGCCAAGCGCTTCGGGTGGGCGAGGGATAATGATGATGCAGGACTACGCTGAAGTAGTTGGAGGCAGGTGTATCATCCAGAGCGCACTGGGTGAGGGTACTGAAGTTATGGCTTTGCTGCCCCTCGCAGGGCCTGGCGCAGAACATCCAGAGAAAATTTAGCCTTGGGTATGAATGCAAGCGCTCCCTCGTCTTTTGCCAGTCTTTCGTATACACGCTCCTCATATGCGCTCACAAGTATTGCCTTAATACTGGAGAAATGCCGTTGTACATATCTGGCAACCTCCAGTCCGTCCGGTTCCGGCATGTACATGTCGGCGATAACCAGATCCGGCAATAGCAACGGGATAAGGTGAACCGCTTCAGAACCTGTGCTGGCTTCTCCCACCATCTGAAAATCCTCGCTGCCGTCCAGCAAGGATTTAAGCCAGTCGCGAAACTCAGCCTCGTCATCGGCAACAATAACCCGGTACATCCTATGTCTCTCCGCGGATAGGCTCACGCCTTTTATAGTCATAGAAAGAGTAGCTGGTCTGCGGAAGGATAACATAGTGCTAGCCTGACGATTTATCCTCGTCTATCCTTGACGGCTCTTGGAGCTTTCCAGATAGAGGAGGGTGGCTTTGACTCTAGCGTGGATATCCTGCTCGTGGGAGAGGTGCAATTCCTGATAAATAGCGTTTATATAAGTCTCAACCGATTTTCGGGACAGCTTCAGCAATTGTGCTATGGCGGCGTTGCTGTAGCCCTGCGCCAGCAGTTCAAGCACCTCTTGATGCCTTGGATTTAATCTCGCAACTGCCGAGCCTTGTCTGGGTCGCAATCCTGCTACTACTGTGGGGTCCAATACGACCATACCAGCCTTACTACCCTGGATGGCTCTCACGACTGTAGCGAGGTCGGGCGCTGTTTGTTTTAATAGATAAGCCCAGCCATGAATGTCCTCCAGAGGCAGACTCGTTACATAGCGTCTTTCGCTGTGCGCAGACAGGATTACTATTCCGGTTTGCGGCTTTTCCTTCTTAATCTGTAAAGCAGCTTCGATTCCATCCAGTTTCCCCGGCATCTCAATGTCCATAATCACCACATCCGGTTTGTCCTGCCGGGCAAGGCGGACGGCGGTTTCCCCATCTCCGGCGACTCCTACCACCTCCAGCCCGGGCTCCGCTGCCAGAGTGCGGCATAAAAGCTCTCTGAATAGAGCTTCGTCATCCACTACTAGTAATCTCGTCGTTTTCATAGCCGCCTGCCCCCTCTCGAATAAAGCTAAACAGCTTGACTCGCCTCGAAACAGTGGTGTTTCTAACCCCGCAACTTTACTGCATATTA
>Ga0194113_10010831_pt1 | contig 10855 bp, 11 predicted proteins | sample TA2MahC200mmetaG_FD_146193 | JGI IMG/M metagenome (GOLD analysis project Ga0194113, IMG submission 146193) | Freshwater microbial communities from Lake Tanganyika, Tanzania - TA2015017 Mahale Deep Cast 200m | ecosystem: Environmental > Aquatic > Freshwater > Lake | place: Tanzania: Lake... | reverse complement strand
ATCAAACCTGGAAGCATTGTGTACCCTATTTCCCATACAGCGAGTGTATGTTTATGACATACGACCTGAGGTACAACTGAATTATATCCAGGATATGAGTGAAAAACTCAAGCTTGAGATCATTGGCGTTGATCAGCCTAAAAAGGCAGTCGTTGATGCAGATATTATCGTGACATCCGGACCCATACTCAAAAAACCATCACCAACCATCGAAAAAGATTGGGTAAAGCCTGGCGCCTTTGCCAGTGCAGTAGATTTTGATAGCTACTGGAAACCAGAAGCGCTTCACCAATTTGACAAGATCAGCACGGACGATCTTGAGCAGTTTTTCTACTACAAGAACGAAGGCTATTTCCAACACACGCCACATCCATACGCTGACCTGGGAGAGATTGTCACTGGAAAAAAAACTGGCCGCGATAATACCCAAGAAAGATGTCTGGCGATTAACCTCGGATTGGCGCTGGATGATATGGCTGTTGCCCCCGAGATCTATCGACGAGCTATTGACCTTAAGAAGGGAACCTGGTTACCGCTTTAAATATACAAGCGATCTTTATCCACCTCCTGACGCAATATCCTTAGTTCTTCATGGGTTGGTTCAGGATTTTCGTGAATATGATCTGCCACCACCAAGTCAAAACCAGTTTGCTTGACTACATACTCTACGCTTATACCGGGTTGGGTAGCCAACAACATCATGCGCAACGAGTCAGGGTGGTAGCCAAGTATTGCCAGGTCAGTCACCACACGATACGGACCAGTACCAGGGGGCAAGCCTGCTTTAATCCTGGCGCCCGGACCAGTTATATAACCGGGGGTGGTAAGAAAATCGACCTTCTCAACAAATTTGCGTCGATCATGCCGCATGATGGCAATTGTACGCCAACAATGCGACCCAACATCGTTACCCCCTCCACTTCCCGGTAATCGCACATCTGGAGTGCAATAATCACCAATAACGGTAGTGTTCAGATTGCCATATGGATCGATCTGAGCACCACCTAAAAATCCAAATTCAATAAAGCCTCTCTGGGCAGTTTCGACCGTGTCACATATTCCTGAGGCAACTAAAGCCTTATGAAATGTATTTTCCTCACCCACTGCCATCGGCAATTTTTCCAAAATTGCACCAGTTCCCCCAAATTCGAACACCGCTATCAGATTAGGTGCATGCATTTTTTGAGCTAAAGCAGCCGCCAACATCGGAATGCCAGTGCCAATAAATGCTGTAGTATTATCTTGAATGAGCCGGGAGGCAGAACATATCAATAATTCCGTGGGGTTATAGATGTATACTGAATCACTGCCCATGTTATTGTCCTCCTGAATAGCTTAATCCTGCCAACCTGCTCTTACCAATAAATTCCAGGTAAGCTTGATGATTCATGAGACTATATACATACCGATTCAAGTAATCACGGGTGGTGGATTTCTCTTTGGCAGCCTTCACCCACTCCTTAATCCCATCTTCGTCCCTACAATATCGATAGCACATCTCACCCGGGTGGGAGCCAAATGGTGCTTCCACCACGGCATCAACCAGGTAATATGGAATGATTGTCCGGTCTGGATGTTGCCGGATCAGATCCGTATCAACTATCTCCTCTGTACTGATGATCAAACGTTTACAAGCACGCGCCATCTCAGCGGCAAAACCTGAGATGCCATCAATTTGGGCATTGCCATATCGATCTGCACGATGAACATGTATTAAACCAACATCTAAAATCAAGGCAGGCAGCAGGGCAATCGGTTCACCAGTGAAAGGACATTCAACCACCTTGGCAGCACTATATCTCAGGGTATCGCTGCCCAACATGGAGCGAACAGGGATAAAGGGCACACCCATTGCTGCTGCTTTAAACCGCCAGGCAATACCAGCATTACTCCATTCCACACATGGATTCACTCGCCCGTTTTCAACTTCGCGACGCAAACAATTCGAAACACCATAGACTTCCAGCCCAATATATGTGATATCCAAAGCACTGACCAAACCGGCACCTAAAAGCATATCCAATTCCATCACCCCCTGGCCTGCCACCCGTAAATTTTTCTTACCTTGCCTTATTACCTCCCGCACCAATGACATCGGGCAACGAACCGTACCATATAATTCGGTACCAATATAGTCACCATCCTGTATGAAACGATCGATCGCCTCTGATTCGTTCATCTGTTTATCTATCAACGCTTTTGGTTTGTTCCGATTCCACTCCCGAAAACCGTTCAAGTCTGGTGGTTGGATCAACTTTCCCTCACCGCATTCGATCACACGCATAGCATCCTCCTGTGGTTTGGTTTAAAAAATATGGTGGCTATGGATCCAAATAACTACTCATACAATACAACATAACACCTTGAGATGCAAGTATTTCGAGAAATGTTCAACCATTACTATCGCGAAGGGCTGAGTGATAATAAATGTATCAGGATAAATAACATAAACGATCTAACCGAGATAAATAGCTTACGAATCGGTACGAAGTATGTTGACAAAATCGGCAAGCATCCCATAAGCAGTTGTACGTGGGCTAGGATTATCCTGAAAAATCGTCAGGCTTCCCAATACATCGGTTTTAAATTGAACCAGGCTGGAAGTACCCTGCACATGGTATAAAGGTGATTCAACGGGAACCATCTGGGGTTGCACAATTACATTAAGCTTACCATTTTCCAATTCGGCTTTACAAACCAATTTCCAACGCTTTTTTTCGTCTTGTGCGAGCTTAATCTGGGTTTGAGTAATATTTCGAATTCCTTCACGGTGGACATCCACAGGCAACAAGGGATGTTTCATCAGCACAGTAACCAGAGCTGCTACTTTAACTGCTGCATCCCAACCATCCACATCCCCCGCTGGATCTGTTTCTGCAATTCCGATCTTCTGACAGTAGGCTACTGCCTCATCAAAAGTTTGACCTTGCTCCATTAAAGTTAAGATCATGTTGGTGGTGGAGTTAAGTATTCCTTGAAAACCTAGCAAGCGCGCTGCTGGTAAAGTGGAACGAAAGAGTGAGAAGATGGGAGTACCATCCATGACCGCTGCTTCGAAATAATATTTACATTTCTGCTGTCTGGCAATTTGGGTCAATTCCTGGTGTGCATGAACAACCGGACCTTTATTCGCTGAGACAACATGCATTCCTGCTTGCAGAGCCATACGTGAATACTCCACCGCGGGTTGCCCATTGAGATAATTGACTGGGATGCTTTCAAATAGAATATGCGCGTTACATCGCTTAATGAAATCTTTCACATCTACTATCGGGCTTATCTCAGAAAGATCATCCATCGAACCAGGTTTCTCGACATTCTCTAATAATTTTTCCAGGTCGATACCACCCTCATTAATGGCAAACCCATGGCGTCCAGTGGCTATACCGGATACAATAAACTCTATACCATACTCTGAAAGCAATTCCTGCTTTTTTTCGAACAATAAATTGGCTAACGCTTTGCCTACATTGCCAAATCCTAGCAGAGCGATACGAACCATTACCATAATTCACCTCGTATTATTTTTATTTATTAAACCAATGGCCAGGGATATGGCCGACGATCTGGAGGAGGATCGGGAAATATTTTCGCTTGCATGATCCATTCAGCACGTCTGATTAATGCCTGGATTTCTGGACCATTCAACAAATCCACCAATAGTGAAGATTTGTTAGAATACTCTTCCCGACTAAGATGCAAATATTCCAGTAAATGGTTTATGTTTTCAAGCAAATCATCGGGAATAGGTTCGCCAGCAAAATCCCAAATCACCGTTCTCAGCTTGATTTCTTCATGGAAACAAATCCCATGATCAATCAACCACAAATGATCATCAGAATCTACTAATAAATGACTTCCTTTTCGATCAGCATTATTAGCCAGCAAATCAAAAACTACAACGCGTCTTAATCGTTGACGGTCTTTGAGAGAAAAATTGAAGTAATGATATTCTGGATCATGATCGATATATAACTGAATTGACCCGGGACCAAAAGGCGCATCCTGGCGAAAAATTGTAGGAGGCACCAATCGCCACCCTAATAATTCGCTGAGGGTAAAAGCAGCTACTTCCCTCTTTGCCAAAGACGCTGGAGGAAAATCCCAAAGCGGTCTTTCGCCCTTGACCGGTTTGTACACAACTTTAAAATTTTTATCCTGATAGCATGAAAGCAAAAAGAAGGTAGTGTTCGAACCCCAAATAAATTCTCCTTTTAAACTTAATTCCCCATATTGAAGAACTTGCAGAATTGATTCATCTTGCTTGAAGAGTGCATCCACATCTAAAACCAAATTATTGTTGGTCTATCCCAAACAATCAGTGTATGTGTCCATTTTTCTTAGGACAAAAATGCCCTTCGGGATCCATTGCTTGACCACATTGAGGGCAAATTGGACGACCGCGGGAAGCAATTTCAATTCCCCAGTGACACATCGCCCGAATTTGTGCGCGCGTACACCAATATCTAACCACACCAACAGCATCTTGATCCCCACCCTCCGGGACTATCTCCTTCGCTATCAACACGACCAGGTCATTCTCAGCATCATAACCCAGGCCAATTTCACCAATGCGGAAAAGTGGATCCACTGGTGGATGTATATGCATTTTCTCTTCGGTGTAATCTGCAGATGCATCAGATATGTGAGGAAACTTTTGGTAAATTTCAGCCAGGAATTGTTCAACTCCGACAGCTAAAGTCTGTATCTGCAATTTTTCTACCACCAGGGTGATGGTTTTCTCCTCTTGCCAGCCTTGAATATAGAATATTCTTTTTCCCGGTTGCCCGATTGCATCGGTGGTGATATGGTTTACCGGACGAAGATCAATTTCTGTTCCTGGCATTTGCTACTCCATCCTCAATTTCAGAGATTCAAACCCTGATGCGGTTTGGTGTATCTTATTTGATACCTTGATATTAATTTAGTATACCAGAATCATGCATTCAGAATTGTTAGAGATAAATCAAAATTCGAAAATACCAGTTGGGAGCTCTTATCGTTGATCTGAAGCATGGTCATGGAGCCAGGAGCTACGAAAATGCGTTGAAAAGAGTCCAGTGGCATACCAAGATATTGACAGATCACAAGCTTGATTGGATCGGCATGAGACACACAAATCACCAGGTCATTTTTTGCATGAACAGCAACAATTTGCTCGATCTCCTGGCAAATCCGAGATTGAGCTTCGAGAAAGGATTCTCCTCCAGGAAATCGCACCCGAGAAGGCGACTCCTGGATTAATTTCCATAGCTTCTGCTTACGCAACAATTTTAATGGTTGATCTTGCCATTCTCCATAATCCATTTCCAATAATCCAGCGAGCTGGATGATCGGTAAACCCAAAGAGTTAGCAATCGGTTCTGCGGTCTCTAAAGTACGCTCCAATGGGCTGCTGTAAATCGCCTTTACTGGCACTTTGGCAAGTATCTCTGCCAACCTAAGTGATTGGGACTGACCGGTTTGGTTCAGGTGCACACCAGGTATCCGGCCGGCAAGCCGTCCTTTCTTTACATAATCATTTTCACCATGACGGATCAGCAATAGATTTGCCATTATTTCCTTGATTATTCAGCCTTACACATTTCCAGATGGTTTATGTTTGTGTTTTAACACTTGAATTTCTTCATGAGAAAGGCCGGGCAACTCATTAATCTGTTCAATGCCTAGTACCTGACGCTGCGCTACCCGCCATTTTTCCAACCTTTCTTTGACCTGGTTTTCGTATCCCTGTTCAGATGGATGATAATAATAAGTACCTAATAAACGGTCAGGTAAATATTGTTGGGGTAAGAAATGTTCAGGTGACTCGTGTGGGTATTGATATCCTTTACCATGTCCCAGTGCCCTTCCATCACGACTGGCATCCTGTAAATGTTGCGGTACTGCTCCCACACCCTCTTGTTCGATTTGCTGAAACACCTTAAAGTAAGCTCCTGCACTGTTAGATTTTGGCGCGGTAGACAGGTATAATGTGGCTTCCACAATGGGATAGATGCCCTCCGGTAAACCGATATAGTCAAATGCTTGAGCAGCAGAGGTAGCCATAATCAATCCGTTTGGATCTGCCATGCCAATATCTTCACCCGCCAGGATGATGAGACGTCGCAGAATGAAGCGGGGATCTTCACCGGCATAAAGCATTTTTGCCAACCAATACAGCGCAGCATCCGGATCGGAACCACGGACACTCTTGATAAAGGCTGAGATAGTGTCATAGTGAGAATCGCCGTCTTTATCATACAGGACTGCTCGTCGTTGGATTGATTCCTGAGCAACAAGTAAAGTTATGCGAATAACGCCATTATCATCGGGAGGCGTGCTTTCTACAGCTAATTCCAGAGCATTCAATGCATTGCGGGCATCACCACCAGCCACGCGTATTAAATGCTGCATAGCATCATTTTCCAGCAATATTATTCGATTTCCATAACCTCTTTCCTGGTCTGATAGTGCAGCTAGAATAATTTTTTGAACAGCAATATCATTCAAAGGCTGAAGCTGAAAAATTCGCGAGCGGGATACCAAAGCGCCAATTACCTCGAAATACGGATTCTCGGTGGTAGCTCCGATTAACGTCACGGTGCCATTCTCTACGTATGGCAACAAGGCATCTTGCTGAGCTTTATTCCAACGGTGTACCTCGTCCACAAACAGGATAGTCTTTTTTTGATAGAATTTTCGTTGTTCTAACGCCTGGCTAATGACTATACGCCATTCCGCTTTGCCAGCCATGACAGCCGATAAGGTAACAAAATTTGAGCGAGTTTGATTCGTAATAATCTGTGCCAGGGTGGTTTTCCCACTTCCAGGTGGTCCCCACAAAATAATCGAAGAAAACAGCCGATCCGCCTCAATGGCACGCCGTAGCAATCTTCCTGCACCTACAATTTCTTCTTGACCTACAAACTCATCTAATGATCTAGGTCTCATTCGTGCAGCTAGCGGTGCCTCAGATTTTATCCGATCATTCATCGTATGGGTAAAAAGATCCAATTAGAAATCCCCCATCATCATAATAATATTTTTAACTGCTGCACTTTCTCTACAAGCGATAGTAGGATACAAACTACGATATGTATCCGGTTTGTAAACGAGATAAAAAACGGGATGCTTGTATGGTTTCATTTTCACCGCTTTACGAAAATTGATTATAATGCCAGGCACAGGCAGGAGCAAGGATAATATATGATGAGCGACCAGGTTACACGATTACGCTGGATAACCATATGAAAAAGCTGTTTCGTTTTCTCTGTTTTACCCTGTTATTGGCAGGCTGCAACCAAATAGAATCGATTCTCTACAGCCCAAGGCAAACACCTCAAGACTGGCTCAGTATCCAACCGGTAATGGAAATCCAAATCGGATCTCGAGCAATATTAATTATCCAGCCCACTACTTCAATAATAGTATATCTACTTGGATTTATTACGATTGCCGCAGGAATATACTTTTTTTCTATCAAAAATTCACAACAATCACGCGCCTGGTGGGGAATTGCTCTGTTACTATGGGGAATTGGGGCATTATTGGCTGGTACCAGTTACGAGGCGTTTAGCTATCACATAAAATGTGCCGGTCGTGAATTTTGCCTATGGACCAGTTGGTGGGAAATCATCTATCTGATCGTATCGGCTGCCAGTATAGATGCCATGATGATTGCACAGGCGTATAGTTGTACAATCAGAAAACAACGTAAGACGCTCATTCTCCTGGCATTGACCAGTATCACTCTCTATTTTCTAATTATTCTGATAGGGGCATTTATCCCAATTCAATTCTTGATTTCTTTCGAGCTTTTATTGATTTTCTCAACACCCAAGATCGTCTTTTTTATCATTCTGAATAGCCGCAGGTATTCTCAGTATAGACTCGTCATGGATCGTGCATTATTGGGAACGTGGGCTTGGCTTGCTATCACAATAGCCGGTTATTTTCTTTATCTGCTATCAGATTTGACACAACGTCTTTGGAAACAGGGTGTTTGGTTTTCAGAAAATGATGTGTTGCATATTGGCTTGATCCTTTGGATGGTTTACATCGTGTTGGTTTTGGCTAAGCATATAAAAGATATCAAACCTGCCTGATCTTCCTGAACATTGGCTTTGACATTCATAAAATGCTGATCAAAAACCAGTATTATTATCGAATTATGGATGATTTCTGCACTCGCCAGATCGTTGAATGGCGTTACGAAATACTAGTAAGAATAATTCGAGCTTAGAGAAAAAAATGGTAGAACAACATGACAAACAAGCATTCGATAAAATATAAACCTATCCTGCTAATAATCACAGGGATATTATTCATTACAGGGTGCGATCTGCTCATAAAATCAACCCCACTCGAAGGAACCCAATGGGTGCTGGTAGGATGGTCAAATAGCACCATTGCTCCTGAAGATTTTCGTATTACAGCCCAATTTAACAATGGAGAAATCTCTGGACAATCGGCAATAAACAGTTATGGTGGGAATTTCAGCGCTTATCGAAATGGGGATTTCTCAGTTAGCCAGATAAGCAGTACCTTAATGGCGGGCGAGGAACCTGCCATGCAAGCCGAACAGGTTTACTTTGAGTTATTATCGAAGGCTGCCTTCTTTACTATACGCAACCAAGTGGATTTATTTCTATATGATTCACAACAAAATGAATTGTTAGTTTATCACAAAACCCCTTAACCACCCTAAAGCATAAACCACGATGAAGAATCGCCTCATTTTCCCCCTCTTTAATGGCTTTATCTGTGCAATTTTTGGTGCTTTGATTGGCTACTACATCTCCCGACCTTATCATAGCATTCTTATTGGGGTTTTGATTGGGTTGCTGTTAGGTGTATTGGTAGAAGCTGGTTTGAGCTTGCCCGGCATAAACCATTGGCTCTACCGAAGACGGGTTATATTAGTAGTTTTACTGGAAATTCCACTGGCAATTTTTCTGTTTGGTCCATATGCTTATGTCATTGTTCAAACACGACCAGATCAACACGAAGTATGCTGTGAAACACCGCTGGACTATGGAGCAACGAGTTACGAAGATGTGCTTATACCTACAAAGGATGGCAACACATTGGCAGGTTGGTTGATTCTGCCAACAAGCAGACCTGGAGCGGTGGTTATTATGCTGCATGGTGCCCGAAGTGACCGGCGTGATTCAGCCTGGCATGCTCGCCAACTCATTCACGCCGGGTATGGAGTGTTACTCTATGACCAACGGGCATTGGGAGAATCCAGTGGTGATACAGTTTCCCTGGGTTGGTTGGATGGACCTGACCTGCTTGCAGCTTTAGATTATTTATCCTCCCGGTCGGAGGTGGATACGAAACATATCGGAGTAATCGGGTTATCGGGAGGCGGACATATTGCTTTGAACGCGGCATATTTAGCTCCTGAACGTTTCGCCGCGTTATGGTTGGATGGTGTTCAAGTACAGCAAATTGAAGATTTTCCCAAAGCGCAAAACTTCAACGAACAATTTGCGACATTCATCAACCGGATGATTCTCAAAATGGTAGAAATCCATTTAAAACGCCCCGCTCCGCCAGCATTTATTCAAATCCTGGCAGATTTAAATGCTCCACCAATTGTATTGGTGGCTGGTGGTTTGGATGACTTTGAACGCCGGGCAAATTTACAATATGCTTCTATTTTGAATGAAAACGCACAAGTATGGTTGATTGACTCTGCCTGGCATTGTGGAGGTCCTGTTGTAGTACCTGAGGAGTATTCCCAACGTATGTTAAAATTTTTCAAACTTCATCTTACCCCCTAGCTAGTTTTCATGGCATACAACAAAATTCCGGCAGCTACAGCCAGATTTAGTGAGCTGGCACGACCCTCCATTGGCAATGAAATCACCTGCTTACAAATTGAGCGTTGTTCAGAGGTTAAACCCTGCCGTTCACTACCCAATAATAAAATCATCGGTGGTTCATAAGAAATTTGATGTAGGTTATCGGACGTATGCTGTGCTGAACTACCATACACTGCGTAACCATGTTGATTTATCCATGCTGAAAATTCATTAAAACCTGCCTGGATAACCGGTTTCCAAAAGATGGTACCCATACTGGCACGAATACTGCCCGGATGCCAGGCATCCGTCCCGCCATCGAGTAAAATCAATCCGCATGCGCCAACAGCGTCAATCGAACGGATGATTGCACCAACATTTCCAGGATCCTGCGGACTTACCACAGCAACCCCCCAGGAAAAAATACCTGGCGAGTAATCTTTTAACTGGAAGTTTGGTTGGCTAACAATAGCGATAATACCTGGTGGATTTTCCTTTTCAGCCAGTGAGAGAAATACCTGTTCAGAAACGGGTGTACAGACAACCCCTTTTTGGATCAGACGATTGATTAAATCCAGGCTAAAGGTTGATGTCAGCCGTTCAGGCGCATAATAAATCCCCCGGATATCGATGGAACGCCCAGCCAGGTAGGCTTCGGCGGCTTCTCCTACATGCCGGATACCCTCGACTAGAAAGCATCCATATTTACGACGTGTTTCGATCCGTCGCAAAGCTCGAGCAAATTTTATTTTTGGATTATTACGACTGGTGATAAATTCCATCAAGCACGGCGCGGCACCCAGGCTAAAACAGTTGTTCCCTCTCCAGGGGCTGAAGTGATTTCCACATCTCCACCTACTTTTCGAGCTCGAATGTGCATATTCGATAATCCGTGACCGAGTGTGATGCTCATCTTGCGTAAATCAAAACCAAGCCCATTATCTGCCACTTCTACCAACACCCGATCTTTTGAAGTCCATAATCTCACGTCCACCCGGCGTGCATGAGAATGCTTGGCAGCATTTGCCAGAGCTTCCTGACAGATGTGAAACAGTGCAGTGGCA
>Ga0194113_10010827_pt1 | contig 10856 bp, 11 predicted proteins | sample TA2MahC200mmetaG_FD_146193 | JGI IMG/M metagenome (GOLD analysis project Ga0194113, IMG submission 146193) | Freshwater microbial communities from Lake Tanganyika, Tanzania - TA2015017 Mahale Deep Cast 200m | ecosystem: Environmental > Aquatic > Freshwater > Lake | place: Tanzania: Lake... | reverse complement strand
CCCCCTGGCCGGAGTGGCGCGGTTAATTCATGTAACCGCGGAGTTGAAGCGGAAGTGCCCGGGACTGGTTTACGTTGGCAGCGGCTATTCCTACCTGCAGCAATGGCTGCCCAATGTCGCCCAGAGCGTGATACAGCGTGGCCTGGCGGACTTTGTGGGCATTGGCCGGATGGCACTTTGCTATCCGGAAATGGTGGTGGATATGCTTGGCGGAAGGATGTTGAAACGCAAACTGATGTGCCGTACCTGCGAGGACTGCATGTCCGCACCGCGCCTTGGCCTGGTCTCGGGATGCTATGCGCTGGATAATTTTTACCGCAGTCGTCCCGAATACCAGCAATTGCAACAGCTGAAAAGACAGTCCCGAGCCGGTTAGAAGACCTGACTAGCGGCTATCTAAAAGGACTGGCAATATAGGTGATGTAGTAAATGCCGGCTTCTTGGTAGACTCCCACCGCGCCGTAGATGGCGACGCTATTGATAATATTTCTATCATATTGCTGGCTGTCTCTCCAGACTATCATTGCGGAGTTGGCCACACCTTCTGCCGAGTTGTGGCCAGCAGCCCAGTGAATCTCCTGCCAGGAGGCATAGCTTGAGTATTCATAGCGCTTATATGTTGCCATATTGCGGCTATTTTCCAGTGCCCACTTGTAAAGGTTAACCCCCCATTCTAGTTCCGTTACGCCTTTGCCGGTTCTTTCCTCGTTTATCAGTTTGAATATAGCCTGTTCCACATCCTCCTTGCTGAATTCAGCGGCGGCCTCGGCTTCGGTGGCTGCCTTCAGCAATTTTTCATACTGTTCACTCATTGCTTCATATTTATTGTTCAATTCTTCATAATCGGCCTGCAGGGCATCAAAATCGCTTTTTATAGTGTCGTACTGTTCACTCATTGCTTCATATTTATTGTTCAATTCTTCGTAATCGGCCTGCAGGGCATCAAAGTCGCTCTTTAAAGCGGTGTACTGTTTGCCCAGTGTTTCATTTTGCGTCTGCAATAGCTGGGCGTCAACCAGTTTTGCCTGCATTGTCGCCAGCTGGCTCTGGAGTGCGCTGAGTTCGCCTTTCAGTCTGTCATATTCTTCCTGTGACACCTTGGTGCAGGAAAATGCGCCGAAAATAATAAAAGCCAGAAGCATTGAAAATATGGTTATCTTTCTCATGCTATGTGCCTCCCTGACGGATTAATATTGCTTGAGCCACCAGTGAGGTAATGTTAAGGCCCTTGCTGGCGTTTGTCAATAGCTAAACTAAAGGCGGGCAAAATGGGGGCAGGACGCTATTTTTTTATCATAATATTGGGCAGCCACAGCATTAACTCCGGAAAGGCAACAAACAGGCCAAGCCCGACTATTATCAGGATAATGAACGGAATTACCCCCCGGATGATATCTGCGTTAGTCACCCCCAGCTCCGGGTCAGCGCTGCCCTGACAGACAAATATGGATTGAGCGAGGGGCGGGGTCATAAATGACATCTGCAGATTCACACATATCATCAGGGCAAACCATAGCGGGTCAAAACCCAGGGTTGGCGCGATGGGTAGCAATATCGAAACGATAATCAGAATGATTGATATCCAGTCAATAAACATGCCCAGAATGAAAATGATGAACATGATGATGGTAAAAGTGCCCCATCGTCCCATGGGCAATGCCAGAACCAGGCTCTCTATCACTTCTTTGCCGCCAAAACGTACGAACACGCCGACAGTGGCGTTGGCACAGGCGGTAATGAGCATGACAAAGCCGGTAACCCTCAGCGTCTCAAGCACGGCCTGTTTAAGCAAATTCAAGCTGAATTTACGGTAGGCAACAGTGATAAGAATCGATGCCGCGGCGCCAACGCCGGCCGCTTCGTAGACGGTAGCTATCCCGAAGAATATCGTCCCCAGCACCGCTAGCATGATGGCTATGGGCGGTATTATGGAGACAGCAAGCATGGTCATTTTCTGGGAAAAAGTGAGCCGTCTTTCTTCGGCAGGGGCATCGGGTGCTATCTGTGGCTGAAGCCAGCAGCGGATGATGATATAGCACAGATACAGGCCCGAGAGGACAAAGCCGGGGATAAAAGCGCCAAAAAATAGCTTGCCGATGGATACCATGGCGGTCATGCCCAGGACCACCAGCATGATGCTGGGCGGAATAAGAATACCCAGTGTCCCGCCAGCACAGATGGCGCCACAGGCAAGTTCCTTGCTGTAACCTCTCTTGACCATGGGGGTGAGGGATACCTCGGTCAGCATGCTCACTGAGGCCTGCACGACGCCTAAACCGGCAGCAATGATTGTGCCCAGTATCACGGTGCTTAATGCCAGCCCACCTTTAAGACGACCCAGCAGCAGATGCAGGGCATGGTATAGTCCATCGGATATATCCGAACGGGAAAGTATGACGCCCATAAAAGTGAAGAGGGGTATGGCAATCATGTTATAGTTCATTATCATTTCGTTCGCACGGGTGTACAGTAAATGGACGACGTTCGGGCCCATGGTAAAAAGGCCAAATAACATGCCCACGCCGATTAGTATCAGAGCGATATGATAGCCGGTGAGTGCACCAAGAAATATTGAGAGCAGAAAGGCTATCGTCAGAATCTCGGGGCTTATGTGAATCACTGCGGCCTGCCTTTCAGCAGAATATATATATCGCGCATAAATCTGGCCAGGAACTGTAGCCAGAATAGACACAAGCCAATCAGGATAAGTGATTGGTATATCACGCTGGTTGGGATTCCGCTAAGATGGCTCAGCGTCACATAGGACCGGTAAGCGCCCTTCACGTTCTGCGCGACCAATACGATAAAAGAAGCGAATAATGGCAGAAAGAGGAAGCCAGTGCCAATGACGTCAACCAGGGCCTTTTGGCGCAGGGAAAAGCGTGTATAGAGGATATCCACCCTGATGTGAGAATTATACCGCTGCGCATAGGCCCAACCAAACACCGCCAGGACAGCGCTAATCATGCGAAAGCTGTTGAAGCTCCAGGTTGTCGGTTTATTGAACACATATCGGGATATGACTTCATACAGGATGGCGATAACCAATAACAGTAGTAACCAGCTCGATATTGAGCCTGCCCGTTCATTGATTGAGTCAATGATATGCAGTAGCTTTCTCATCAGCGATTCAGACGAGACACCAACACAGTGGCAGCGCGTACAAAAAATGGGCTATTGTGGCCTCAAAACATGGACCAGGAGCAGAGAACAACCCATCAACAGCCCGTTAATCACGATACCATACCCACGGACAGGGTTGCAAACCGCGGGAAACGCGGTACTATTTGCCTATGGTTGTTCTTTGTACTCACCCCCTTGCTCCCCCTCTCAAACAGGTTTGTCTTTGGTGTTCCATTCTAATAATGTTTGAGAGGGGGAAAGAATTGGAGAGGGGGCGCCGCCCCCTCTCCTCTATACTCCCCTCTCCAGCCATTAAAGCCTGCGGTCATTTACCAGTGATTCTGGCTGGAGAGGGGTAAGGGGTGAGGTGCCAACTCCAACCAAAGGCAAATAAAACCAGAAATGCCCTCGCTTCCACCAGGGCAGGGGCCGTCTGATGTGTGGGCACTGCAGAACTCAACCAACCGTTCCGCTACTCCTTCCTCAGGGGAGTTAAGGTTTTTGTTCCAGATTTTTAAAAATTTCCTATTTCACGAGCCACGGTTCCCGGGAAATGGCAGCGGTTAAATTTTCATAGCCGCTTTTGGTGACTAAATAGACATCCTCAGGGTAATTGCCTAATTCTCTGAACTTGGGTATATCCAGAGCCGGGATTTCAATGGTAAATATCATCCCGGGTTCTAAGATGCGCTGGTCCGCGGCCGTAATCCAGGGGGGCTCGTGGAAATACAGGCCGACGGCATGTCCCATGAACAGGTGAGAATAAAGACATTCCACCCCCCGGGCCTTCAGGTCCTTGGGAACATCTTTGATGACGGTCATGGCTGCCGCATGAATGTCTGATATTTTTGCTCCTGGCCGGATTGCTTTCTCAGCGGCTTTCTGACCTTCTTCGGCAACGCTGAAGAGGCGTTTTTCAAGCTCGCTCTGTCCTCCCAACCACACCATTCTCTGCATATCGACGCGATACCCTTTCAGGCTTGCCCCGCCATCAAAGTAGAGCTGTCTGCCTGCCTCCAGCTTTTTGTCCGAAGGTCGTCCGGTGGACATGCTGTAATGCCTGGCCCCGCCCCGGAACATTATCTCGCCATGCATTGGTGTATCATAGGCACCCTGGTCTATAAAACTCTTCTCCAGGATGTACAGGAGTTCGCGCTCTGTCATGCCTATCCTTATCTTTCTCATGGCTTCCTTGATTCCGTTCACGCTTATCCGGCAGACCTCACGCATGACACCTATCTCCCACTCGGTTTTGATGGACCGTGAAGACCAGATAAGCCCCGTGCTATTGGTGAATGTCGCCTTGGGGAGCCCTTGCTTGATTTTTTCAAATTCGGCGAAACTGGCTTCCATATAGATATAGGCCGGGCCGCCTTCTTCCGTTCCGATTATCCCTTTTTCCAGTCCCAGGTCTTTTAATTTGTTGATAAAAATCCCCGTAGGTTCCTGGGGCAAATGCCAGTGGTCAGCCCCTCCCCAGGGCAGGATATTCTCGTCCTCAACCCAGCTCATATGCATTGCCAGCACATGACAAATCTGGGGCACAATTAAAACAGGGTCTCCCTTTTGCGGGACGATGGCGCCGTGAAGCAGGGGGAAATACCAGGTTTTACGAAAGCCGGTAAAGTAAGTTAAATCTTCTTTGGCAAAGAGTAACAGTGCATCAATACCGGTTTCTCTCATCTTTTTCTGAATATTTTTTAGTCGAAGCTCGTATTCTTCGCGGGGTATCTCAGGGAAAGGGATATCTCTTTTCATATGGCTCTCCTTTCTTGACCTTAAAGATAAACGAGTGATTAAATTATAGCCCTATCTGACGGGATGTCAATGTGTTGGTTTAGATGGTTGGGGTGCAAACTATCCGTGCCACTTTTCGTATTTAAACTGGGGATATATTCTGGGCAAGGTGCGGCATTTTAAAATAGGGAAGGATGCAAAAAGTTGACATAAAAGAAATGCGCGTATATTGATTTAAGGCATGAAATCAAAGAAACTCTCGTCCAGGTTCGCGCTATTTGAATAGCCGCGGCTCTCCCAGTAGCCACGGTAGTATTCGTTATCCGAGAGTTCAATCTGGGTTATCCATTTAATCCACTTATAACCCCACTTGCTTTCGGCAACGAGCTGGAAAGGATAGCCCCGTTCTGGCGGCATGGTAATTTCATTCATCTTATAGGCCATGATGATGTCATTAGCCATGATATAGTCTACGGGGAAGGAGGTGGTATAGCCATCGTAGGCGTGGAAGATAACCGTCTTGACTTCCGGCAATACTCCAGCGTCTTTCAGGATATCTCTCACGAGCAGACCTTCCCAGAGGATGTCAACGCTCCACCCTTCCACGCAGTTCAACCTTACCACCTTTTTATAGTGTTGGTAGTTATCCAGAACCTCGTCATAAGTGAAACTCAATGGCTTTTGCACGAGCCCGGTGACTGTTAACTCATAGGTGGCGATATCAACATACTGAGGCCCCTTGATTGAATTCTCGCGGAAGTCATTGACCGAAGACAGGTTTTTACCTTGGTATGCTGTGACCTCAACAGTTTGCAGTTGCTCAGTTGCCGCATTGGTGCCGAACCCGGTTTTCTTGACGGCGAATACTATGCCAGCGATGACCACCGAGAGCAAAACCACGGCCACGGATACGGAAGTAAAAAGCTTACGTTTCATAACCATCACCGCTTTCCCAGCCCGACTAGAGTTATCTTCACTTCTAATGATGGTTCTTTTTGAAAGAAACGTCAGCGACTTAAGTCACAGATGGCGAATTCGGGCTGGGGGTGTTATTTAATCATTCTATGGAAAATAAAAGCTCTATGAGTATGGCTAGCGTTTTAACTGAGCGCTTAATTGAGGCCGTATCCAGCTTTGAACTGGACATGTTATCCACCCAGCTTTCTAATTCAGCCGACAAGCTAAGTATTAACTTTCGTAGCTCATCGGTCTTTGGCCTATGTTTAAGCGAACTTACCTCTTGAATAATCTCGGGAGTGGCTATTGGCCTCAACTGTTCTAGGGCCACTGAAGCCTTCAGTTCAATTAAGCTTTGTTGCAGCTCACTTACCTTTTGTCTCTGCTCGGCGCGCTCGTGTTCGGCTTTGGTCCGCTCGTGTTCGACTTTGGTGATCTCTTTAGACAGCCGCAAGAGCTCTTCTAATCCGTTTTCGTTTGATTCCGATTTCATTTCAACCTGTCCGGGCATTAATGGATTGCAGATTACTTATGAATATCATAAATATACACTGTGCTGCAGCTCAAAGCAACCTATTCAAACTGCCAACTCACTGTCCGTGTTTAGACAAGGGACGTGTTATACCCATGTTTACAAGATAAGTAAAAAAATATACACTTTGATAACAATAATCAATAGGAGGTACAAAGCGATGAAAAACCATCTAAAAGAGAAACTTAGACGGGGAGGGACTGTCATCGGGACTTTCGTTGAAATCGGTCATCCGGACGTAACCGAATGGCTTTCCCAAGTTGGATTTGACTGGCTGTTAATCGACTCTGAACATTCCCCTTTAGAACTAGAGACCATTCAACGGATGATGCAAGCTATGAAAGGGACTAGCTGTGTCCCGATTGTCAGGCCTCAGTGGAATGACCCCGTGGTTATCAAGCGCGTCTTGGACCTGGGTGCGTATGGTGTGCTTATTCCTTGGGTCAACTCAAAAAAAGAGGCAGAGAATGCCGTGCGTTATTGTAAATACCCACCTGAGGGAATAAGGGGCTTCGGACCGAGGCGGGCTGGCATGTTTGACCCAGAATACTATCAAACCGCCAATGACGAGCTTCTGATAGCTGTCCAGATTGAGACCGATGAGGCAATTAGAAACCTGGACGAGATATTATCGGTGCCGGGTGTAGACGCCTGCTATATCGGTCCGTGGGACCTCTCGGTCAGCTTGGGGTTTGGTGTGCCCCCGAAATTAGACGAACCAAGATATCTGGCTGCTTTTGAGAAAGTGTTGAACGCAGCGAAACGACACCAAAAACCGGCGGGCATGTTCGCCACGAAAGAAAATATTGGCTGGGCTTTGGAAAAAGGATTCAGGTTTAATACTGTTGATGATGATGACACTTTTCTAATTCAGGGGGCGCAGCTTGCTTTGGAGAGGGCGCGCTTAAAGTAGCCGTTCTGTGTTTGCCGGCACGCCTTGACATGACAAATTTTCTATCAATATACTGAATACCGAAGCCGCTGAAGCTCGTTGGCTTGACAAAGTGTCAGGGCTTATCTCCAGGCAACTCTCGTAGCGAAGAACTACGGACCTGGAGACAATGCCTGGTTTTAAAAAGTTCAAGGAGGTGTTTATTGGATATCGAGCAGGTAGCAGCGTACTTGAGCCATGGACGGGTAATTGACCTCACCCTTAAGATGAACCCGGGGAGTACCGAAGGGCCGTCAGCTAAACCCAGCCGGCGTTACGAGATTCGTAAATTTGAATTCCAGCCATGGAGGGTCTGGTCTGGTCCGGGAGAAACCATGCACTATATTGAGATGGAAAGCCACGTGGCCACCCATGTGGAAGCTCCTTCCCACTACATACCAGCGCGGCACGGGAAAACAGCTCTTGACTTGAGCGAGCTGCCGCTGGCGACTTTCTTTGGCAGTGCCGTCCTGATAGACTGCACGGAGTTGGGTCCACAAACCCCCATCGGTGCCGAAATTCTACAGAAATTTCCCATCCGTAAAGGCGATATCGTTCTGATAGGCAAAGGCCAATATATCGGACCTGATGGGGATGATAGAAGCTTTCTGGTAAAAGAGGGGGCGGAATACCTTCTCTCAAAGAAGATAAAGCTCGTCGCCTTTGATGATACGATTATTCCCGAAAACACTCAAATCATGAGGGACCTGAGCACCATGTTTACGCATGAGATAATGCTATCGCATAATATCCCGATTATCGAGCGACTGGCCAACCTGGAAGAATTGACGCAAACAAGATTCCTGTTCTTCGCCTTCCCTCCGAAAATGGGTGAGATTGACTCCTTTCCTATAAGAGCAGTGGCAATCGAGTGATAGCATTACTGAAGCTATAATAAATACCTTGGCGATTATACTTTAAATAAATTACCGTCAGGCGTTATTTCTAGAGTTGTCGGGAGAGGAACCATATATTTCGTTTGGCGTATTCTAATTTTGTACCACGGTCAAAATAAATCTCAAAGACTTCACCTTCTGTTGTCTTGACTCTGTAATAGGTGCGGTGATGACGTTGCCACCATCTTTTGCGGCGTGCCGGGCTCCTGCCGAAGCCATAATCGTGCCAGGAGTCTAAAATATCGGCGACGGCGTATTCGCGGTCATCAAGGCGAAATGAAACCGGGACTTTTACTTTGCCCTTGGTAATAACGTTTATCTGCTGACTGAAAAATTGCGGCGCCACCATACTTTCAGACCAGTTAGCTATCAGTGTTTCTTAAAGTCATCGCCTATTCCTGTGCCTTGAATGTAAAAGACTCTCCTGGTTTCAGCAGTACTACCTTGGTACTAGGCACCAGCCCCCTGACTCTGGTGGCAAATTCAACACCCTCATCAGAATTTGGCTCAAAATGTGTGGGGATAACAATCTGCGGCCTTATCCATTGTACGCATAAAGAGGCTTCACGTGGCGGCAGATGAGCCCACCCTCCGGTTAACTCGGGAGAGCCACCTACCGGCACGAGGGCAATATTAGGCTGGTATAGCTCTCCGATCAATTTCATATCACTGAAAAGAGCTGAATCACCAATGTTGTAAATCCTGGTGCCTTCCTCCGGGTAAATAATAAAGCTGAGCGGCAAACCTGATATATAGCTATCTCCGGAAGCAAAGAAGGATATATGACGGCATTCAACAGCCTGTATCTTAACTTCGCCAATATTTATGAGGTCACCCCAGAGCATACTGATTATTTTGTTTTCCTTGACGCCGTTCCTCAGTGCGTGGACTTTTACCGCCGGGTCACAGACGATAGTGGCGTCGGTCTTCTTTTGTATAGAAATCGCGTCACCCATATGGTCTTTAGCCCCATGAGTGACCAATATGATGTCTGCTTGACCAATATCTTCAACTTTGATTGGACAGAGACGATTTGCCGTTACACAGGGGTCTATTAATATTTTGCCTCCCTTTGTGCCTATTTCAAAGAAGGAAATGCCGTAATATTTGAGCGTTGTTGACATATTTATGCTCCCTCCTCGGAAAACTGCCGGGCATGTTTGTTTGCCTTAAGTGACCTTATAATAATATTAATTGTCGTGTCAAACACGCCGGGCTTTCAGACAAATGGTTGTGCTAGGCGCGTTTAAATGAAGAAATATATTCCGTAGGCTTGGCTCGTTTAAAAAATAGGCAGGGTATTGTAGTTATTCCTACAGTTATCTCGATCAGAGCCGCGGCTCTACTTTCTGGGGTAGCGCTTAAGCAGTTCATCAAAGGCGGCGAACCATTTTAGCTTGACCTCATCACTCCAGTTCGGGTCAAAGGTGGGGAATTTAGCCAGCATCATGGTATTCCAGGACATCTCTTCTGGAATTTCATCCGAATCATGTGGCATTATCGCGTTCTGATTTATCCTGCGGCCTGCCCTCTTAGTGACACTTTTGACGCCGGCAATTCCGGCACTAATGTAGGCCCGCCTGGCCCGCTTGGTCATAAAAGGCGACAGTGGCAATCTGGCGTCACCGGCTAGAGAAATAAAGAACTTGATACATTTTCGGCACACATCAGGTGTTAACTGGAAAGTGCCGTGGAATACTTCCTCAAGCTGGGCATAGGTGGCATTTTGCAGGTCCAGCGAGCTCTGCAACACAAAGCTGTAAGCTTCTGAAATCAACCCTTTGAGCAACTCCGCCTGTTGCTCTCCCCTGGCGGATGCCAGCATCCTCAGCTGGTTTGTTGGTTTACCATTATTATCTATGAGCCCGAGAAAGCGCAGTGCCGCCATTAATTGGGTGCCGGTGCTGCCAGATAATGTCTCACCCCAGTAACTGCGGTCAATCCGAGCAGGAACCTGCTGCTGTAAGCGGCCGATAAAATTTCGGAAAGTCCGGTATGAGATATACGGAGGCAAGCGCTTCAGGCTTTTTTCGCCGGTCATGGATTTGTCACCGTTATTTAAATCCAATTATATGGGAAACGTTCCCTGACATCAAGAGCATTTCCCCACCTTTTCGGCAGTGTTAAATAATAATCTGGAATATTTTGGAACTAATGGCCAGCAATTGGAACCGTAAAGGACAAAAATTGACGGGTGATTTTGGCACGGGTTAGGATTTAGGGCAGTATCAATACTTTTGGAGGTATCGGTCATGGGAACAGCCATAGAGTATCAAAAACTGATGACGGAGATAGTTTACATCAACTTGCCCGGGCCTCAGGAATTCTCTCCAGGAATGAGCGGCAGTGAACTGCTGCACGGCTTTCTGGCCGAGCTTCACCAGACGCCGAACCCCGAGGTACAGAACTACGTTAATGCCCTGGCCAGCAAATGGAATATTCACTATCGCAACAAGAGTAAGTAACGCCTTTTGGCGCGGCTAGGAGGGCAAAACATGAGAAGGGCCAAATTTGGTGCCATTGATGTCGGCACGACCAAGGTATGCACCATCATGGCCGATAACGGTGGTGCTGACGAGTTTCGCATCCTGGGGGTTGGCGTGGCGCCATCAAAGGGGATGCATAAAGGCCTGGTAGTCAATGTGAATGAAGCCAGAGAGTCAATCCGTGAATCGGTACG
>Ga0194113_10010823_pt1 | contig 10858 bp, 6 predicted proteins | sample TA2MahC200mmetaG_FD_146193 | JGI IMG/M metagenome (GOLD analysis project Ga0194113, IMG submission 146193) | Freshwater microbial communities from Lake Tanganyika, Tanzania - TA2015017 Mahale Deep Cast 200m | ecosystem: Environmental > Aquatic > Freshwater > Lake | place: Tanzania: Lake... | reverse complement strand
AAAAGAAACCAAACATTGGTTTATGGAAAGAGCCTTCAAGCATATACATTGGCCCTGCAGGCGAAAGTATGGTGAGAAATGCTGCAGTAATGACAAAACTATGCCATGCATGTGGATATGGTGGCTATGGTGCAGTGATGGGAAGTAAAAACCTTAAAGCAATAGTAGCTAAAGGCCGTGGTATGATTCCTAAAGTTGATGCCCCTGAATCAGTTAAGCTTCTTTGGAAAGATGTTCATAAAGGGCTAATTAGTCGAGGAAGTTTCAGACGACAAGGTACTGGGTATGGTGGATATGCGACAGGAGCAAATTCTAGCAGTGAACCCGTAAGGAATTGGCAGGAAGAATGGCATGACGAAAAACAATTTGGTGGGCCATATTTTGAAACTAGATTTTGGGTAAAAAAGAAGTGGGCTGACTTCAATTGTACGGTAAATTGCATGAAAGTAAGCTGCGTTAAATCTGGAAAATGGAAGGGGGACATAACTGATATGCCCGATTATGAACTGCAGGCTTATTGTGGCACCAACCTAGGTATTTTTGATCCCGCTGATAATATTCATATCAGTACTTTGATAGACAATCTTGGTCACAGTGGCATTAATGGTCCAAACACCATGGCTTTTGCTGCTGAACTCTATCAACGAGGAATACTAAAAGAAGCAGACTTTGGTTTCAAGCCAATCTGGGGAGACGCAGAAGCTATGGACAAGCTGGCATGGTTAATCGCTAAACGAGAGAAAATTGGTGATGTACTCGCTGAAGGCACTTACAGAGCAGCAATAAAAATTGCACAGATGAAAAAAATGGAGCCAGATGAATTACTGAAATACGCAGTCACTGTCAAGGGAATAGAGGTTGGAGCACATGGCACTCGTAGTGGCTTAGATTACACTAAAGACATTAGTTATGCAGCAAGCGTTCAAGGTGGAGATCACACGAGCACAGCAGGAGATGGCTTAAATGAAATGACTGGAGCTCCCTTTTCTGATTCAGCTGTATTTTGCAATTTCTGTGGTAGTAGTGTAGCAACCCAATTCGACTTTGCTAAAGCTGTAACTGGTTTCCCCATCACCGTTGATAACTGGAGGAAAGAGACTGGGCCAAGAATAGTGACCTTACAAAGAGTTTTATTACTTCTTGGTGGTCCCGATATCATTTGGGAGCCTCTCAAAGATGATGATAATCCACCAAGATTTTATGAACCGTTACCAAGTGGACCTAAAAAGGGAATGAAAACTGATAAACAGGTAGTCGATAACAGAATGCAAACATATTTCCAGATTTTAGGATGGGATGACCGAGGTATACCAGCGAAAGATACTTTGAAGAAACTGGATTTATCTGATGCTGAGCCCTTGATGAAAAAACTCCGAGAATAAAATTTTCACTACCTTTATTTTTATTAATTCTATACATATTTTAATGAAAATTCTGGTACGCGTTTTTGGTGATATCAGTGATGATATAGGAAAAAGGTATGATTTTGAAATAATAGATAAAATTTCTGTTTATGAAATTATTGAAAAAATTTCTGCATTATCAGGGCAACGTCGTGGGTATCTTGGAACTTTTAGGATTGATGGAAAAGATCTTGGTTTCTTGGTTAATGGTAAAAATATTGAGTTTCTTGAAGGTTTAAAAACAATTTTAAACGATGGAGATGAGTTAATCATTATGCAACCTACAACTGGTGGCTGAGTTTTTATTCAATAAAAACGACAATATTTACGATTATTACCTTCAATTTCCTATTCGATAGCAAAAAGAATATTCTTGATTTAATAATATTTTAGTTAGGTGTTATTAATGAAAGGATGGAATGGACGATTTCTCCGTGTAAATTTAACTACTAAAAAAATTTTTCAACAGAATTATTCAGAGGAGTTTGCTAAGAAATGGCTTGGAGGACGAGGGTTTGCTATCAAATTATTGTGGGATGAACTTGCTTCCGGTACAGATCCATTAAGCCCTGATAATATGTTAATGTTTTTAACGGGGCCATATTCTGGGTATGCTATTCCAAATAGTGGGAAATTAGTTGTAGCAGCTAAGAGTCCCTTAACTGGTGGTTATGGTGACGGTAATTTAGGGTCTGCAGCTGGTCCCAATTTGAGAAAAGCAGGATACGATGCAATAATTTTTACAGGAAAAATCGATAAACCCTCATATTTATTGATTGACAACGAAACAACCGAGCTAATTTATGCTAAAGAATTATGGGGTTTAAATTGTTATGAAACTGAAAAAATTTTAAAGAACAAATATGGTGCTGCCATTGGTGTGCTTTCAATAGGTCCAAGTGGTGAAAATTTGACTCGTTTTGCTACAATAATTAGCCAAGAGGGACGAGCTGGTGGACGCCCAGGCATGGGTGCTGTTATGGGAAGTAAAAATCTTAAAGCAATTGTTATCCATGGATCGAAGGAGCCCCCTGTTGCTGATAAAGAGGCTTTAAGTAAATTAGGAAAAGAAGGTTATGCAAGCATTCAAAAACGAGATAATTATGGTTTTTGGAAAAGACAAGGCACTATGGCGACAGTTGAGTGGTGTCAGACTGCATCAACTTTACCGACACATAATTTTAGTGAAGGAATTTTCGAGTGTAGTAAAGAGATCGATGGAAATACTATGGAAAAACAAACCATAAAACAACGTGGTTGCCCAAACTGTAATATGATTTGTGGCAATGTAATTTTAGATACCAATGGCGAAGAATCTGAACTAGATTACGAGAATGTAGTAATGTTAGGCAGCAATATTGGGGTTGGAGACCTCAAACAAGTTGCTACATTAAATCGTATATGTGACATGCTTGGATTAGATACAATCTCTGCAGGATCCTCATTAGGTTTCGCGATGGAATGCTCAGAGAAAAAGTTAATTAACTCTGATTTAACTTTCGGTGATTTTGATGGCGCACAAAGACTTTTACATGAAATGGCTCAAATGAAAGGAGAAGGGGCTCTTTTTGGATTAGGAGTTAAAGCTGCATCCGAAAAAATTGGTAAAGGATCATCAGATTTTGCTATGCATGTAAAAGGATTAGAGTGCAGTGCATATGATTGCCATCTCTGCCCTGGCATGAGCCTAAGTTTTGGAACCAGCCCCATTGGTGCTCATCATAAAGATGCATGGGTGATTAGTTGGGAAATAAGTAGTGGAACACGTGAAGATTATGGGCCTTCAAAAGCAGACAAAGTCATCGAATTCCAAAGAATTCGAGGTGGAATGTATGAAAGCCTAGTTGCATGTAGATTCCCTTGGATTGAATTAGGCTTTGAGAATGAGTGGTTCCCAAAGTACATTAAAGCTACAACTGGCGTCGACTACTCTCTTAATGATATGTGGGTGCTAGGGGATCGAATTTACTCTCTAATTCGTGCTTTCTGGGTACGAGAATATGGAGGTAAATGGAATCGTTCAATGGATTATCCCCCAACAAGGTGGTTTAAAGAGCCCTTAACAAAAGGCCCTCTGACTGGAAAACATCTTGACTTAAATAAATACGATAACCTGCTCACAGAATATTATACGAAGCGTGGATGGAATAACAAAGGGGTTCCAACTAAAGAAACAATGATTAAATTAGGTTTAGAGAAAGAATACCTCGAATTGAATAAAATTCTCTAAACATAATAATAATATTTTGAATATATTCACTCTTTTTTACGAAAACTCAAATATTGTTAACCGGATTTTACATGAGGAATATTTATGTTAGCCATTAAAGGTGGAAAGTTTCTCACAATCACTAAAGGGATAATCGATGGCGGTGTTATCCTCATTGATAATGGTAAAATCAAGGCCATTGGACCTGATTTAAAAATCCCTGATAATGCTAAAGTGATCAACGCTAATCGTAAAATCGTTATGCCGGGGCTAATCGATGCCCATTGTCATATAGGCATATCTGAGGAGTTAGCGGGTCAAGCAGGAGCTGACTATAATGAAGCGGTTGATCCTATTACACCTCAGATGAAGGCTTCTGATGGTATTAAAGCAAATGCAGATGAGATGGGTCTAACTGCAGCTGTAAAGACCGGAATCACAACAGTGCAAGTTCTTCCTGGAAGCGCGAATGTTTTAGGAGGAGTTGGATGCGTAATAAAAACAGCTCCTAAAGTTGTCGTAACTGATATGATTATTAAAGAACCAAGCGGAATGAAGGCAGCCTTTGGAGAAAATCCAAGACGAGTTTATGGTGATCAGAAAAAGACTCCACAAACTAGAATGGGTGTTGCAGCGATTTTACGGGAATGGTTGGAAAGAACAAAAATTTACATGAATAAAAAAGAACGAGCTGGAGATGATACCACAAAGTTACCTGAATATAATCCAAAACTGGAAGCTCTAATTCCTTTATTAAAGGGGGAGATCCCTATGCGTGCACACGCTCATAGAGCAGACGATATAGCCATGGCGATTCGAATATGTGGTGAGTATGGGCTAAAAATGAGTTGGGAACACGCAACGGAGGGTCACAGAATTGCAGAATATATTGCTAAAAGAGGAATATCTGCAACCTTTGGACCAGCTATGATGGGAAGAGGAAAATGGGAGATGCGTGAATTAAACATTGCTACGGCTGTGAAACTTTATGAGGCAGGGGTCAAATTTGCGATTCAAACTGACGCAACCAGTTCAACAATTCAGTATCTACCCATTGTTGCAGGTCTAGCACACCGTGAGGGCTTGCCATATGAAGAAGCATTGAAAGTCATAACCATTAACCCCGCTGAAATTTTAGGAGTTAATGATCGTGTTGGCAGTCTTGAAAAAGGAAAAGACGCTGATATAAGAATTTTAAGTGGAGATCCCTTAGAGCTAAAAACTAAAGTTGAAAAAGTAATTCTAAATGGAGAACTTGTGTATAGTCGTTAATACTCTTTTCTCAATTTTTTTTGTTTGAATTTTATTTCAGGTTGAGGTAAATCAACTTTATAGGATGTAATGCTATCAATTTGGCCATCAAATTCACTTAAAAAACTCTTTAAGGCTAGGATAGAAACTGATGGTACAATTCTGTACATAGTCATTGGCGTTGATGATAGTGTTATAGTTATTGGGATAATTAACGCTTTTTTTAATCCTTCGAGATGAATACGTTTCGCTAAATTATTTAAATGGCTTGTAAATTTTTTCACTTTTTCTATATGATCCTCAATAATTCCCCGTGCAACCGTGTTTCCTATTCCATTTTTCCAGTGTTTACATTCAGCACAAATTATGTACGGATTTCGTATTGCTATTAGATCTAATTCCCAGCGTCTCGATTCAGCAGTGAATCTAAATCTCCTGAATACTCTGAAACCATTTTCTTCAAAAAGAAGAGCTGAAAACTCTTCAAACTCTAACCAACTAAGGCTTCGACTAACTGCTTCAAAATCTGCTCCTGCTTCTAAAGCAGCTTTAGATAATCCCATCTTTTGGATAAGAGAAATATTCAATTCATCATCGTATAATTCAATTAATTTTTCATTCTCTAATTCTTCAAGAATTTTCCTAAATAACTCCTCAGTAATCTTTAACTTATTTTTAATACTATCTATATATATTCTATCACTCTTAGCTTCTCGTAAAATATTTGTAATAACCATTTTCCGTAAAGTACTCAATGTTTCATGAGGTAATGTAATCTTCAATTCATGAACATTTTGTTTACAAAATAATATGCGGGGAGGGGGACTTGAACCCCCGAAAGCCTGAGCTACGAGATCTCTTCCCGAGCTGATCGATCTTAAGTCTCGCCCCTTTGCCAGTCTCGGGTATCCCCGCTCACCTCATAGACGAACCTTATCTTTTTTAAATGTTCCAGTATTTAATGAGAAAATTAATATAAAATTATATTTATTTTAGATGTTCTGAATAAATTAAACTAGACGTCGAGTTCTCTGGAGATCTTTTCTGCCCCAATTATATTGTCTTAAAGTCTTAGTTTCTCCAAAGCCACAAGCTGCACATTTTGCTAGTCTTAAGTGGTATGCTCTTCTTCCACAACGTCTACACCTAATATGGATCCGTTTACCAGTATGTAATGCATGTTTAGTGGGCATTTATTATTCCTCAATCCTCAGGCGGTGGTGAGATCATTATTACATTATCGCCACGTAAGACGATTGTTCCAATATGTTCTGAATTCATATTATCGCTGACATTTTCAGCATCTTTTAAAACAAGATTAACATGTTGGTCAAAGCCTTCAAGAGTTCCTCTAAGAGTTTTGCCTCCTCTAACCTTAATTAGGACTGTTTTACCAAGGCTTCTCTCAAGAACTCGCTCAATCATTTCAGCCAAATTAATGATCTCCTTAAGTATTTTCCCTTACAGGCTCTAATCGAATAAACGAGTTTGACTATTAAAGGTTTGTATTTTAAAGCTATACTGTTTAAATTGAAAAACCAAAGATGACATATTATACTGTTAAAACATAATCGATTTTTTTCTTAACAATAAAAAAAATGATTTTTGGTATTTTTAAATGACTTGAAAAGATTTATTAGTGAGTACTCGCCCTATTGCTTAGCCTCTGCAGGGTTTGGGCGGTTTCTAAGAAATGATATCGAGAAAGGAGGAATTAATTTAAGATTCACTTTTAATATGGAATTAGCTCTCAACACCTGCAGTATTTACATAGAATTAATTGAAGGTTGATTGAATGCTTCTTGCTGAGGAAGAGAATTGGAGTTTAATGAAGAGCTTCTTCGCTGAAGAGGGGCTCGTTAAACAGCATCTCGATAGTTATAATGACTTTGTTGAAAATACTCTCCAACAGATAATTGACGAGATAGGTGGTATCACAATTGAGGTGCCAAACCATACGTATGAGATCAAGTTTGGCAGCATTGAGGTTGGTGAACCCCGTGTTGTCGAAGTGGATGGAACCATACGTGAAGTATATCCACGAGAAGCACGAATCAGAAATCTCACATATTCAGCACCAATTTATCTGGAAATAATGCTTGACGATGAAGGCCGTGAAACCTATGAAAAGGTGAACATAGGCGACCTTCCAATAATGGTTAAGTCCAAATTATGTTTGCTTTCACGTCATACTCCCTTAGAATTAACGAATATTGGTGAAGATCCTGATGAAGTTGGTGGCTATTTTATTATTAATGGTAGTGAGAGAGTAATAGTAAGCTTAGAAGATCTTGCACCAAACAGAGTTTTAGTTGAAATCGATGATAGGGGAAGCAACCCTGTTTATAGGGGAAAAGTTTTCTCAACAACTGTTGGGTTCCGCGCAAGAATTGAAGCAAATCTGAAAGCTAAAGGCGAGATGAGTGTAACCATACCAGGAGTTCCTGTACCAGTACCATTTGTTGTTTTAATGCGTGCTTTAGGTGTTGAAACTGATAAAAAAGTCGCTGATATGGTGAGTTTAGACGCTCAAATATTAGCTGAGCTTGAGTCCAGTTTCCGTGAATCAGCAAATGTACATACCCGTGAAGATGCGATATTGTATATTGGGAACCGTGTAGCCTTTGGGCAAGTTAAGGAATTTAGAGTAAAACGTGCTGAAACCATACTTGATAGAAACTTATTACCTCACATTGGTCGTGGACCTAATGAGCGGATGGATAAGGCGATTTTCCTAGGAGAAATGGCTGCACGAATCATTGAATTAAAGCTAGGAATCAGACGAGAGGATGATAAAGATCATCTAAAAAATAAAAGAATCAAACTTGCAGGACCTTTGTTAGCTGAATTATTCCGATCAGCCTTCTGGAGCTTATATCGTGACATGAGATATCAGTTTAGGCGAATGAGCAGCAGGAGAAAAGGTGTTTTAATAAGCGCTGCAGTTCGACCTGGAATAATCACTAGCCGGATACAACATGCCTTAGCTACCGGAAATTGGCGTCGTGGAAGAGTAGGTATGACTCAATTACTCGACAGGACTAATACAATCTCTTCATTAAGTCATTTAAGGAGACTGCAATCACCTCTTAGTAGAAGCCAGCCTAACTTCGAAGCCCGTGACCTACATGCCACACACTGGGGGAGACTCTGTCCAAACGAAACCCCTGAAGGTGCAAATTGTGGTCTTGTTAAAAATTTGGCATTAACTGCAAGTGTATCTGCTGGCACTGATGCTGAGAAAGTCAAAAAAACACTTGAATTTATGGGCGTAGTAAAATCAAAAGATGCTGACGAACAACTAAGGCATGAAGGGGCTAAAATTTTTGTTGAAGGCTACCTATTGGGTTATACTACATCACCACAAGAGTTAGTTGACCAAGTCAGAGACATGAGAAGAAAAGGCGATATCAGTACAGAAATTAATATTTGTTATTACTCAAGTGGAAACGAAATCTATGTAAATTGTGATGAGGGAAGAATTAGAAGACCCTTAATCATTATTCAAGATGGTAAAAGTCTATTAAAACAAAGGCATGCAAGGAATTTGAGAGAAGGTCGATGGCAGTGGAGTGATCTTGTCCGTGAGGGCATAATTGAATACCTTGATGCTGAAGAAGAAGAAAACGCCTACATAGCAATCGAGACTGATAAACTAAATTACGAACACACCCACCTAGAGATATGTTCATTTGCTATTTTGGGTGTGACTGCAGCAATCATCCCATATGCAGAGCATAATCAGTCTCCACGTAACACATACCAAGGTGCAATGGCTAAACAAGCACCTGGAGTTTATGCACTAAATTATAGAGATCGTACTGATACTCGTGCACATCTCCTACATTACCCACAAAAACCAGTTGTAGAGACAAAACCAATGGAAGTAATTGGTTATAACAGGAGACCTGCTGGGCAAAACTTCATTGTCGCAGTTTTAAGCAGCAGTGGCTACAATATGGAAGATGCAATCATTTTTAATAAGAGTGCGGTTGAACGTGGATTAGGTCACAGTAGCTTTTTTAGAATGTATAAAGCAGAATGCAAGCAATATCTTGGTGGAGCAAAGGATCGTTTAATTATCCCTGAAGAGGGAATTCGTGGCTATCATGGAGCCGAAGCATACAGGCACTTAGAAACTGATGGATTAATCGCCATGGAAGCCGAAGTTAAAGGAGGGGACGTACTCATTGGACGAACAAGTCCACCACGTTTCATGGAAGAGTATGGTGCCTTAGAAGTCCGAGGACCCCAGTTAAGAGACACCTCAATTGGTGTACGTCCAACAGAAGAAGGAACTGTTGATGGGATATTCATTACTAAAGATATTGAAGGAAGTCATTTAATTAAAGTCAAAGTCCGAAGCAACCGGGTCCCTGAACTTGGTGATAAATTTGTTAGTCGTCACGGTCAAAAAGGAGTTATTGGTATGCTGGTTCCCCAAGAAGACATGCCTTTCAGCGTGCATGGAACCATACCTGATATTATAATCAATCCTCACGCGTTCCCAAGTCGTATGACTGTTGGTCAATTCATGGAAAGCTTAGCAGGAAAAGCTGCATCAGCTCGTGGCGATCCAGTGAATGGTACACCTTTCGATAATGAAAGTGCAAAAACCTTAGCTGAAATACTCACAGATTTAGGATTCCATCCTGGCGGAAGAGAGATAATGTTTGATGGCCAAAGTGGAAAAATGTTTGACACTGAGGTCTTTATTGGTGTAGTATATTATCAAAAGCTTCACCATATGGTTGTTGACAAGATCCATGCAAGAGCACGTGGTCAAGTGCAGATGCTTACTCGTCAACCCACCGAAGGACGTGCTCGTGGAGGTGGACTTAGGTTTGGAGAGATGGAGCGTGACTGTCTTGTTGGTCATGGTGCTGCTATGCTGCTTAAAGATCGTTTACTAGAAGAATCTGATGCTTATACAATTTATGTCTGCGAAAAATGTGGTAAACAAGCATACTTCGATCAACGTCAAAGAAAATACATATGTCCTATATGTGAAGGGAAAGGCGAAATCGAGGCTGTAACGATAAGTTATGCATTTAAGCTATTATTACAGGAAATGCAGAGCCTTTGCCTATCACCTAGTTTACAATTAGCTAAGGAGGTAGAGTAAATGAGCAAGGTAATTGATTCAATAAAATTTGGTTTACTACCTCCAGATGAAATTAGGAAATTATCAGCAGTAGAGATTCAGACATCAGACACTTATGATGAAGATGGTGCCTCAATTTCAGGAGGCTTAATGGATCATCGTTTAGGTACTTTGGAACCAAGACAACGTTGCCAGACCTGTGGTAACATAGCCATAAACTGTCCAGGTCATTTCGGGCACATCGAGCTTGCAGTCCCTGTAATTCATGTTGAGTTTGCTAAACAAATTTATAGACTATTAACTGCAACATGCCGTGGCTGTGGACGAGTACTACTCAAAGATGAAGAAATTGAACTCTTCACAAAAAGAAAAGAAGAAGATCTAAAACTTTTTGGAAAAGTAAGCGATGAGACAATAAATGAAATTCTAAAACAAGCAAAGAAGTATAAAAGAGGTAAAGAATGCCCACATTGTAGGATGATTCAAACAAACATCAAGTTTGCTAAACCCACTACTTTCTATGAATCAGAGTCAACAGATGAAGAGACGGAAACTGTAGAAGAAACGGATCTTGAGGCAGCTGAAGGTGATGAATCAGCTCGAAGGCTTACCGCAAATATGATCCGTGAATGGTTCGAAAGAATCCCTGACGACGATTTAACTATACTGGATTTTGAACCAAATGTTGCTAGACCAGAATGGATGATTCTTCAGGTTTTACCTGTTCCACCAGTTGATGTTCGTCCAAGTATAATTCTTGAATCAGGAATTAGAGCAGAAGATGATCTGACACACAAGTTAGTTGATATTATTAGAATCAATCAACGTCTCAGAGAGAATATTGATGCTGGAGCACCAACTTTAATCATTGAGGATCTTTCTGAGCTTCTC
>Ga0194113_10010822_pt1 | contig 10859 bp, 10 predicted proteins | sample TA2MahC200mmetaG_FD_146193 | JGI IMG/M metagenome (GOLD analysis project Ga0194113, IMG submission 146193) | Freshwater microbial communities from Lake Tanganyika, Tanzania - TA2015017 Mahale Deep Cast 200m | ecosystem: Environmental > Aquatic > Freshwater > Lake | place: Tanzania: Lake... | reverse complement strand
TCACGCCGAGCAGATGCTGCTGTTGCGAACGTATTACAAGTCGAAGCACTGGCAAGTCCTGATGAACAAAGCCTTTGGAACCCCACTGACAAATGCTGTATAACTCCTACGAAACTGCAATGCTCCCCAAGGGGATCATCGCCGAAGATCGACCACTTGTCAAACACATGCCCACAGGCAGTTCCACAGCCGGTGGTCGGCTTGCAGGCGACTCATTCCCCGATGATCTTCACCAGGACGCGTTTGTCGCGCATCCCGTCGAATTCGCCGTAGAAGATCTGCTCCCAGGGGCCGAAATCGAGCCGGCCGTCGGTGACAGCGACGACGACCTCCCGCCCCATGATGCTACGTTTGAGATGGGCGTCGGCGTTGTTCTCGGCCTTGTTATGGCGGTACTGGGTGTACGGCTTCTCCGGAGCCAGCCGCTCCAGCCAGGTTTCGAAGTCCTGGTGCAGGCCGGGCTCGTCATCGTTGATGAAGACGCTCGCGGTGATGTGCATGGCGTTGCACAGGACGAAGCCCTCGCGGATGCCACTTTCCCGCAGGCACTGCTCCACCTGCGGCGTGATGTTGATGAACTCCCGGCGCTGCTTGGTCTTGAACCGAAGCTCTCGTCTGTAACTCTTCATAGATCCGCCCTTCCAACCTCAACCGGTCGAAAACGATCGCACTGCAAAGCCCGTTGTACGGTAGTAAGTCTAACAGGTTTGATACGATTCATCTACGATGGAGGTGGCATTATGAACAAGAAGACCATCTTCTGGGATGTAGATACGCAGTTCGACTTTATGAAGCCCGAGGGGGCGCTGTACGTTCCGGGGGCGGAAGAGATCATCGATAAAGTGAGCGAGGTCCGGCGGTTCGCCCTGGAGAACAGTTATTCGATTCTCTCGGATGTCGATTGGCACCGATGGGAGAACCCGGAGATCGCGGAGCAGCCGGACATGGAAACGACGTTCCCGCCGCACTGCATGGCCGGCACGCCCGGCGCGGAACGGATCGGCGATCTGGGCGACGTCCCGATCGATACCGTCGAAATCGACGAGGCCGACCTGGAGGAGCTCCGCGAGCTCACCGAGAAGGACTAGTTCCACATCGTCATCCGCAAGCAGAGCCTGAACGTCTTCGACAATCCGAACACGCACAAGCTGGTGGACCTCGTCCGGCCCGAGCACGTCATCGCGTTCGGCGTGGCCCTGGACTGCTGCGTGTACTACGTGCTCAGCGAGCTTTCGAAGCACGAAGGCGTGAAGCTGTCGCTGCTGACGGACGCCACGAAAGGGCTGCAAGTCCGGCCGGATGAAGAGATCTACGAGGAGCTGCACCGGCGCGGCGTCGAGATCACGACGTTCGAACAGATCAAAGACCAGTTGTCAGTTGACAGTTCCCGGTTGACCGCGATTGGCGGATAGTCAACTGGGAACTGAAAACTGAGAACTGGGAACTGCCTCAATGTGGCTGATGCAAGGTACACCGGCGCTGTTCACGGACTTCTACGAGCTTACCATGGCGCAGGTGTACTTTGCGAAAGGGATGCGCGAGACGGCATCCTTCGAGGTCTTCGTGCGGCACCTGCCGGAACACTGGGGATTCTCCGTCATGGCGGGTCTGCCGGAAGTGCAGAGCTACCTGCAGGAGTTCCGCTTCGTGGCCGAGGACGTTGCTTATCTGCGTTCCACCGGCCGGTTCGAAGCGGATTTCCTGGAGCATCTCGCCGGACTCAAGTTGGACGTGAAGATCCGCGCTCTGCCCGAGGGCACGGTGTTCTTCCCGAATGAGCCGATCCTGGAGGTCAGCGGCCCGATCCTTCAGGCGCAGTTGCTGGAGAGCTATCTCCTGAACATCCTGGGCTTCTCGATCATCGAGGCCACGGTAGCCGCCCGAATCAGTATCGCAGCTCAAGGTATCCCGGCAGTGGACTTCGGCCTACGACGGGCCCAAGGACCGATCTCCTCGATCCGAGCGGCCCGCGGAGGCCAGATCGCCGGCTTCGCGGCCACCAGCAACGTCTTTGCCGCCCGGCTGCTGGGGCTGCCCCCTTCGGGGACGATGGCCCACTCGTTCATCGAGGCCCACGAGTCGGAGGAGCAGGCCTTTCGCGATTTCGCCGAGCTGCACCGCGAGAACGCCATTCTCCTCGTGGACACTTACGACAGCGTCGAGGGCATCAAGACCGCCGCCCAGGTGGCCCGGGGGTTCCTGGAACGGGGTATTCGACTGCGCGGCATCCGGCTCGACAGCGGCGACCTTGTGACCCTGAGTCGCTTCGCCCGGACCCGCTTTCGCGAGCAGGGCCTGGAGTTTCTGCGGATCGTCGCCAGCGGCGATCTGGACGAGTTCAAAGTCGCCGATCTGCTGGCTGCCGGCGCCGAGATCGACGGCTTCGGCATCGGCACCCGCTTCGCGGTTTCCCAGCATGCCCCGGCGATCGGCATCGTGTACAAGCTGGCTCAATATGGTGACAGGCAGGTGTACAAGACCTCGCCCGAAAAAGCGACGCTTCCGGGTCGCAAGACGATTGTGCGAATGCGCGAGAGAGACTTCGTCAAGCCCTTTGACCCACAGGCCCATGACCTGCTGCAACACGTCGAGGCGACCGACCCGATGCCGGTGGTCCGGCAGCGTCTGGCCGACGAGATGTCCCGCCTTCCCGACGCCGTAAAGGCCCTCCGAAATCCCGCCTGCTACCCTGTGGAATTTGCCTAAGTACCGCATTTCACAAGTACCGCGACGATGGTGGTGGATTGCCGCGCTCGGCGAGCCTCGCTCGCAATGACATAGGGCGCCCAAACATGTCATTGCGAGGAGCTTCAGCGACGAAGCAATCTCTACCCGATCGTCTCAAGACGTGCGAAATGCGGCACTGGAAGGCCGACCCCGTCCCGCCCGGCGGCGGAACCAGTCCGATTCCCTTCTTGACATCGGGCTTGGGCAGGGTAAGATGCGCTTGGAGTGTCGCTCTGTGGAAGGTTGTCCAGAAAAGTCTCAGGAGATGCACTATGCTCGACAAGAAAGCGGATTTGGCCGGTCCCGGCATTGGCAATTACACCGAACTGGAGAAGATCCTCCCCCGCGATTACCGTTCCCTGCTCTCGCCCAAAGAGACGCAAATCGCCCTCTACGCGGCCAAGGACTACATCGAGCAGAACCTCTGCCGGGAGCTGAATCTCATCCGCGTCACGGTCCCCCTGATCGTGGATGTCGACAGCGGCGTCAACGACTACCTGGACCGCGACGGCTCGCGCACGCCCATTCGCTTTCACATCGCCAATGACCGGGGCAAGAATGCGGTCGAGGCCGAAGTCGTTCAGGCCGCGACCAAATGGAAACGCATGGCCCTGAAGCAGTTTGGCCTGCAACCGGGCGAGGGTCTGCTGACCGATATGCGGGCCGTACGCAAGGACTACTTCCTCGACCACGATCACAGCGCCTACGTGGACCAGTGGGACTGGGAACTGGCCATCACCCGCGACCAGCGCAATCTCACGTTCCTCCAGGACGTCGTGCGGAAGATCTGGAAGGTGATCAAGGGCGCGGAAACGCACGTCCAGCAGCTCTTCCCGCAACTGAGGACGGACCGGTACCCGGACCTGCCGGAGGAGCTCACGTTCCTCCATGCCGAAGAGATCCTCGACCGGTACCCCGACCTGCCGCGCAAGCAGCGGGAGACGAACATCGTGCAGGAATACCCGGCCGTGTTCATCATCGGCATCGGCTGGATGCTCCGGGACGGCTACCCGCACGAGATGCGCGCCGCCGACTACGATGACTGGGTCACGGAGACGATCCACAACGACGGCCAGTTGATGCACGGGCTCAACGGCGACATTCTCGTCTGGAACCCGGTGACCCAACGCCGGCACGAGCTCACCTCCATGGGCATCCGGGTCACCGCCGAGTCTCTGCGCAAGCAGCTTGAGATCTGCCGGCAATTGGATTTCCTGAAATTGCCCTACCACCAGGCGATCCTGAATGACCATATCCCGCTGAGCATCGGCGGCGGCATCGGCCAGTCCCGCACCTTCATGTCGATTCTCAAGAAGGCCCATCTCGGCGAAGTCAGCGCCACCGTCTGGCCCACCGTCCTGAAGGATATGTGCCGGAAGAAGAACATTCACGTGATCGAGTGATCGCGTCTCCGGACCGGCCGGCGGCCAGGGCCAGGGATTCGCGTTTGAAGTCGTGAAGTGACTTGAGGTCAACGGCGACCGTCGAGCAGGGCGCGGTAGACGCTCTCGATCGTGTCCACCATCGTGTCGGGGGCGAATTTCGTGCGGACGGATTCGCGACCGGCGGCGCCGAGTCTCTCGCGGAGGGACTTGTCGGCAATCAGCTCGGCGCAGGCTTCAACAAGCTGATGAACGTTTTTCGGCTCGATCAGGCGGCCGGTGGTCTCGTTGACGACCTCGCGGGCGCCATCCACGTCAAAGGAGATGGCGGGCCGGCCGCAGAGCATCGCCTGCGGCAGCGTACGGGCCAGGCCCTCGCGCAAGGAGCAGTGGACAAGGATGTCGGAGGCCTGGATCGTCAGCGGGACCTGATCGGGCGGCACCAGGCCGGTGAAACGGAAGCGGTCGGTCAGGCCGAGATGGCGGATGTGCTCCCAGTATTCGTCGGCCAGATTGCCGTTGCCGACAAAGAGCCAGATCGCGTGAGGAAAGCGTCTCGACAACTCCCGGGCGGACTCGATGATGTAGTCGTGGCCTTTCAGCATGAACAGGCGAGCGATCGTCACCAGGACCACCGCGTCGGACGGGATGTTGTGCTGCCGGCGGAATGCCAGCAGCTTGTCCGGCGGGATGGGGGTCAGGAACGGCTCCTCCTCGATGGCGGAATAGGCGGTGACATAGGGCTTGTCCAGGCCGATGCCTTCGGCCCGGCACTGCTCGGTCATCGCGTCGGCGACGCTGATGAAGTAGTCCGTCCGCTTCGCGGCGGCCTTCTCGATAGCGATGTACAGCCGGTTGGCCCAGGGATTCTGGTAAGGATGGAAGGACAGGCCGTGGATCGAGTGGACGACGACAGGCCGCAGCACCGTGGCGAGGGCATCTTGCCCTTGCGTGGCGTGGGCGTCCCGCCCGCGCAACTTTATGGCATCGGCATCCTGCCGATGACTCATGGGCTGGAAGCCCATGCCACTTTCGCGGGCATCTGGCCCTTGTGTGACGAGGGCATCCTGCCCTCGCAGCGCGGGCGGGACGCCCGCGACACGTAAGGCCGGGACGGCCTCGCCACGGGACTGCCACTGGCCCTTGAGCGACCAGGCGGCGAAACGGCCGATAATGCCGGCTTTGGCGCTGTGGGTGTGGACGATGTCCGGCTGCAACTCGCGCAGCAGCGCCTTGACCTTGGTGTAACTGGCGTAGTCTTTGAAGGGCAGGATGGCCCGCCGCATCTCGTCGACCACGATGGTCCGATACTTCTGATCCTTGGTCAGATCGAAGAGCTGGCCTTCCGGACCGAGGGCCGGACCGGTGATCAGGGTGACCTCATGGCCCCGCTCGGCCTGGAGCTTGCAGGTGATGAGCGTGTTCTCCTGGGCGCCGCCGAGGATCAGTCGCGTGATGATGTGGACGATCTTCAATTTATGATTGATGAATTATGATTTATGATTCGATCCGGGCATGCCGCGCGGCACACATCATCAAATCATAGATCATCAATCATAAATCGTCAATCCAAAGGGGCGCAAGACCTTTCGCAGGGCCGCACGGCCCTGGGTCCAGGCCAGGAACAGGCCGTAGTTCGTGTACGCGACGCCGACGGCGTCGAGGTCCCGGATGCGGGCCAGCAGCTTCTGGGCACTGATCATGCAGCCGCCGCAGTGGATGACCAGCTTGTAGGAGGCCAGCCGCTCGTTCTCCTGGAATTCGCGGCCGAAGTTGTGCTCGACGACCACGCCGGGCCAGTGCCGCTGGAGGAAGCTCGGGATCTGGACGGTCCCGATGTCCTCGGCGATCCGCGAGTGGTTGCAGGCTTCGGCAATCAGGACCTTGTCGCCGGCCTGGAGATGATCCAGAGCCTTCAGTCCTTCGGCGAAGGAGGCGAGCCGGCCCCGGCTGATGTAGTTGATCATCATAATGGAGAACGTCGTGAGCATCACCTCGTCCGGGGTCCAGAGGTGCATCAGGTCCATCGCCTGGGAGTCGGTGATGATCGCCTTGGGGCAGCGCTTGAGACTGTCGAGGAAGACCTCGAAGCGCTGCCGCTCGGCCGCATCGCCGCCGCGGGCCCGGGACAAATCCATGCGGTAGGAAACGGGATAGGCCCAGTGACGCGTGATGTATTCTTCCGCCATCGCCTGCGGCCGCAGGTACCGGCCGGGCGGCGTCTCGGCGTCCATCGGGATATTCAGCACGTAAAACTCGTCCCGCTCGACGAACGGCAGCAGCTCCATCTTGCTGTTCTTCGAGACGAAGTTGGCCAGAAGGAACTCCAGCAGCGCCGGCCGGCAATTCGGATCGATGGCCGCCAGCTTGATCTTCTTATGGAACCGCAGCAGAGGCAGGCTCTCTTCCACATGCCCGATCCGCTGCTCCCCGGCGGGCGTGAACAGATTATAGATGATGAGGATCTGCTTATCCAGCTCGCGGGCCTGGGCGAGGATCTCGCTCTCGGTGGCGAACTCCCGCGTCTGGGGATCGATCACCAGCAGGACCAGGTCGCATTCCTTGAGATCGGCCAGAACCTTCGCCCGTTTCTTTTGACCGAGACCGCCGGCTTCGTCCAGTCCGGCGGTGTCGAACAGCTTGACCGGCCCCAGGCCATGGATCTCCTGCAAGGCGATCTTCGTATCGGCGGTCGTCCCCGGCATCGGATCGACAATGGACGTCGCCTGCTGCGTCAGCAGGTTCATCAGGCTGCTCTTGCCGCAGTTCATCTTGCCGAAAATGCCGATATGATCTCTCTCAACAAGCACAGGCGATGCTCTCCGTGGGAACCGACCGCTATTCAGATGATCTACGCTGCTGGCCGGCATAGAGTGCGAACCGGCCGGAAATCCCAAATTCCAAGCACCAAATCCCAAACAAATTCGAAACGGCAGAAAATCCGAAATTCCAAACGGCTCCGCCGAACAGCGACGGCGTCTTGAGCCTTGGTGCTTTTTCCATGTCATTGCGAACGAAGCGAAGCAATCTCCCACCCGTCGGATTGAGATTGCTTCGTCGCTGCGCTCCTCGCAATGACATGTCCAAGTCCATTCTGTTGGAGGCCCTGAAGGCTGCTCAATACCTGATCCACATCAGGCACAGGCCGTTCGGTGGTGCAATCGGTCCAGCAGCGCGCCGGTCCCGGGCTTCCAGGATCTCGGCGATCTTCGCTGGTTCCCAGCGGCTGAGGCCCACTTCGACCAGCGTCCCGACGATGTTGCGGACCATATTGTACAGGAAGCCATCGCCCTCGGCCTCCACGTAGACCCAACGGCCTGTTTCTGCCTTGATGAGGGGACCGGGACAGTCTCCCCCGACGGGTTCGAGATTGCTTCGTCGCTGCGCTCCTCGCAATGACATGCTTGGTCCGTCCGGCAATACCTCAGCCGGGGTTTCGGCGACTTCGCAGTGGAAGATCGTGCGAATGCTGTCCTCCCGGCGGTCGGCGGCGGCGGCGAAGGACTTGAAGTCTTTCTGGCCGACCAAGAGTCCGGCGGCCTCGTTCATGGCCGGGACGTTGAGATGCGCCGGGATGTGCCAGCAGTGCCGCATGTGCAGGACCGGGCGGACCGGGCCGTTATAGATCGTGTAGCGGTAGAGCTTGCTCGTGACGTCGCCGATGACGTCGAAGCCCATCGGGACGTCCTCGGCCTTCACAATCGCCATATTCTCCGGCAGCCGGTCGGTGAGGGCCTTGGGAAGATTTTCCGTGGGGATGGGCGAGTCGATCTGGATCAGGCCGACCTGGCCCACGGCGCTGACGCCGGCATCGGTGCGGCTGGCCCCGCAAATCCGGGCCCGGGGGCCCAGGAGACTGCGCAGGGCCTCCGTGAGCACCCCCTGGACCGTCACGCAGCCCGGCTGGATCTGCCAGCCGTGGTAGTCGCTGCCGTCATAGGCGATTGTCAGCTTGATGTTGCGAAGGGCCATAATGGGCCAAGCTCGGGACCGGTAACACGGACGAGCACGGACCACCACGGACAGACACGGACAAGAGCGTCCGCGGCAGTCTGTGACCGTCTGTGGTGATCCCGTGCCCGGCTCCAAACAGCGGAGCCGCTCAGAATGATCTCCCGAGCGGCTCCGAATCGCAAATCACAAATACAGACCCCGAACTACAGCAGTTCGGCGATCTGGATCGCGTTCAGGGCCGCTCCTTTGCGGATCTGGTCGCCGGAGACCCACATATTGATGCCGCGATTGTTCGGCAGGGACTCATCCTGGCGGATGCGTCCGACGAAGATATCGTCTTTGCCGGTGGCGTCGATGGGCATCGGGAAGCGGTTGTGCTCGCGGTCGTCGAGGAGACTGACGCCCGGGGCGGTCTGGAGGATCGCCCGAACCTCGTCCGGCGTGATCGGCCTGGTGAACTCCAGGTTGATGCTCTCGCAATGGGCCCGCATCACCGGGATGCGAATACAGGTCGCCGTGATCGCGATCTCGGCGCAGTCAAAGATCTTGCGGGTCTCTTTGACCATCTTCGTCTCTTCCTCGTTGTAGCCGTTGGGACCCAGCAGGGAGTTGTGACTGAAGCAGTTGAACGCGATCTGGTGCGGGAACACGTTGCGGGTCGGCGGCTTGCCGGCGAGGATCTCCCGCGCCTGGTTCTCCAACTCCAGCATGGCGGACAGGCCCGCCCCGCTGGCGGCCTGATAGGTGCTTACGACCATCCGCTTGACCGGATTGATCTTGTGCAGCGGCCAGACCGGGACGATGCCGATAATCGTCGAGCAGTTCGGGTTGGCAATGACGCCCTTGTGCTTCTTGATCATCTGCGGATTGATCTCGGGCACCACCAGCGGGACCTCGGGGTCCATGCGGAAGGCCGAGGAGTTGTCCACGACGACCGCACCGGCCTTGACCGCCGCCGACGCGAACTCGCGGCTGCGCGAAGCGCCCGCGCTGAACAGGGCGATATCGACGCCCTTGAAGCTGTCCGCGGTCATCTGCTCGACGACGTAGTCTTTGCCCAGGAACGGGATCTTCTTGCCCGCGGAACGGCTGCTGGCCAGCATCTTGAGCGACGTGAAGGGGAACTTGCGCTCTGCGATGATGCTGAGAAACTCCTGACCGACGGCGCCGGTCACGCCTGCCACTGCGACACTACGACCCATGCTCGAAAACTCCTCATAAAGGTCCGGCCTCGTAGCACGGGCATCTTGCCCATGGGTACCACGGGTGCGAACACCCGCGGCAGCAGGGCCCAGACGCCTCTGCGAGCCATGGGCGGGACGCCCATGCTACGGAAGGGTAGCCAACCAAGGCCACCCAGGAGATCCGCCGGAAATTGATAGAACTCGTGAGTATAGTCCCTCTATCGGCGGAATGCAAGAGCGGTTCGCTAATATCTTGCATTCATTCTGTTGCGATCCGAAGCGCCGTGCGCCGGCCGGCCCGCTGCCAATAGGCGGCCAGAAGCGAAGCGGTGATGATGCAGATGAAGACGAAAATCGCCGCGGGCATGGCCGCCTGGTCGCTGAAGTGTTCCGACGCCAGAACCGCCCCCAGGCCGGCATTCTGCATGCCGCCCTCGATCGCCAGAGACCGCCTCTGGGGTATATCCATGCGGGTGAGCCAGGCAATCCCATAGCCGCCGATCAGCCCCAGGACGTTCATGAGCACCCCAATGCCCAGAAGTATCCCCGTCACGCTCAGCAGGCTGTCCCGGTTGGCCGCAATGGTACGAGAACAGACCAGCACAATGAACGTCACCGAGATGGCCGGAAAGACCGCCGCGACCGTTTCCACCCTCTTGGCAAAGAGGTGCCGCACCGCGAAACCGAGGAATAGCGGCAAGATCACCAGCAGAATCACGTCGATCAGCATGCCGCGAACCGGAACCTTAAGTAATGAGCCCGCCAGGAGATACGTCAGGCCCGGAGTTGCCAGTGGGGCAATCAGGGTCGAGACCGTCGTGAGGGAGACCGAGTAGGCCAGATCGGCCTTGGCGATGTAGCTGACGACGCTGCTGGACATGGCCCCGGGGGCGCAAACCGTCAGGATCAGGCCCACGGCGATCTGCGGATCGAGCCGAAATCCCTGGGCGATCGCATAGGCCACCAGAGGCATCAGGCTGTACTGCGTGATGGTGCCAATGGCCACAATGCCCGGGCGGTGCAGAATCCGGCGGAAGTCCTCCGCTTGGAGAACGGCGCCGATCCCGAACATCGTCAAGGCGAATACGCTGTTGACGGAGCGACGGTCCAGGGAAGCCAGTGGCCCCGGCCAGAAATACGCCGCCAGACCCCCGAGGATGACCCACAGGGCGAAATAGCGCGTGTAGAACGACAACATCTTCTCGAACATGACGATGGGGAGTATACGCGGCGGGACTCCCTCGTGCAATCCCGATTCATCCTGGCTTCATGCTCTTACGAGCACACTACAAACCGGCACGCGCGCCGCTCCGGCGGAGGCAAAGGGACCCGGTTTTACTGCTGACCAGGGTGGCCCGGTGGATCGCTCACCTCGGCGGGAGCTCTCGCCTCGCGCGTCGCCTGAGGCGAAGACTCCGCTGCCTCTTCGGCGTGCCTGTACTTGGTAATGTCCTGCGAGATCTCCACCCCGCCGACAATCCCACCGTTGGCGTCGAGCAAGGGCGCCGCTTGGACAAACCACGTCCGGCCGTCGGGCGTCGATCTTTCGATCTCGATCCGGTGCCCCGCCTCGATGGCCTCCAGGGCCGGGCAACTTTCCGCGGCGTCGTGC
>Ga0194113_10010821_pt1 | contig 10859 bp, 7 predicted proteins | sample TA2MahC200mmetaG_FD_146193 | JGI IMG/M metagenome (GOLD analysis project Ga0194113, IMG submission 146193) | Freshwater microbial communities from Lake Tanganyika, Tanzania - TA2015017 Mahale Deep Cast 200m | ecosystem: Environmental > Aquatic > Freshwater > Lake | place: Tanzania: Lake... | reverse complement strand
CCACCTGCTCATCGACAACTACTCGATCCACGACAGCCGGGCGACACGGGCTGCCTTGGCGACGTTGGGTGGCCGGATTCGACTGCACTTCTTGCCTCGCTACAGCCCTGAATACAACCCCGTTGAGATGATCTGGAGGAACTTGCACGAAACCGTCACCCGCAACCACATCTTCCGGACGATGGGCGCACTGATGGAAGCTGTCCTCGGCTACCTGGAGAGACTCGGCAGGGTGTCCCTCCAAAGCCCACTACCCTTTCGCGTTACCCGACAAGGTCTGATGTTCTCAGATGCAAAATAAACGATCTAGCGTCGTTCCATACTAGCGAATGACGCAGATCCGTCCCCGCCCGCGCGTGTCGCCGGCGGGGCCGCGGACGAAGTAGATGCCGGGAGAGACGAGGCGGCCTTCGTCGTCGCGACCATCCCAGAGGACTTCCTGTACGCCGGGGTTTCTGAGAGACCAGACCCTTCGGCTCAGCGGGTCGAGAACCTCTATCAGAGAGCCCGCGGGGCAGGCGCCCAGTGGAATCGTGAATGGAGGCCTGCCGGGGGATGGCCAGGGGGCGAGACGCACTCGCGTTTCGCCTGCGCCGGCGATCGAAGCCGGGCCAACCACCATGCGCAGCTCCTTCAGGATCCAGTCGTCGGGATCGAAACGGATCGCCGCCGGCGCGAGCCTCACGGGGATGCGGAATGTCTGGCTCCTCAGGCTGTCCTGGATCGAGACGCGATAGGTTCTCTCGGAATCCTGGATCTCGATCTCGATGGGCATGGAGAAGGGAGGCTCGGGCTGGATCTGCTCCACGCGCAGCTCGAGGATCGGCCACGAGTCGCCCGCCGCGAGCGACCAGAAGAGGTCATAGGCCGGCATGCCCGTTCCATAGACCCATCGATCGAAGAACCAGCCGAGATCGCGGTTCGACACCTCCTGAAAGAGGGAAACGAGGTCCTCCGTCGTCGCATTGGCGAAAGCATGCGATTCGCCCCAGCTCCTCAGACCCTGGAAGAAGAGGCGGTCGCCCAGGACACCGCGTAGCATGTGCAGGACCCATGCGCCCTTGAGGTAGACGGTCGCGTTGAAGATGTAGTCGGGAGGCACGAGCGCCCCGGGGAACCACTCGGGAGGGCGCCACATCGAGCGGATCCACTCCCGATAGGCTTCGCCTCCGCTCTGCGACTCATACCAGAGCGCCTCCGAGTAGCGCGCGAATCCCTCGTTCAGCCACATGTGTTCCCATGAGGCGAGGGTCACCATGTTGCCCCACCACTGGTGAGCCAGCTCGTGCGCTACCACCCAGTCGTTTGCGTCGGTCCCATCCACCAGGTATTCCCCGTAGGAGGTGAGGGTCTGGTTTTCCATCGCCCCGCCCCACGAGAACTCCGCCATCCCGTACTTCTCTCCATGGAACGGGTAGGGGCCGAAGCGCTCTTCGAAGGCGGCGAGCATGAGGGGGATCCTGCCCCAGGATCGCTCCGCGGCCTCGCGGTGCTCCGGGTAAGGGAGGTAGAGGAGGGGAAGGGTCCGGCCATCGGCGGAGCGGTAGGTGTCGGTGAAGGGCTCGTAGTTCGTGCACGCCACGCTGATGAGGTAGGGAGCGATCGGATAATCCTCGCGCCAGGTCATTATGCGGCGACCCTCCACCGCGTCGTCGGCCTCATCGGAGACGAGGAGACCGTTCGATCCCGCATAGAGGGTGTCGGGCACGGTCAGGACGATCTCCGCGGTCACTTTGTCGTCGGGAACGTCCTTGCAGGGCCACCAGCTCGAGGCCGAAGAGGGCTCGCTCAGGGTGTAGGCGGCCGGCACGCCGTCGCGGCTCTGGAAGGAGAAGCCGAGCAGTCCGTCGCGCGGGGGACGCCCCGCGTAGGAGATCCGTACCTCCTCGCGCGCGCCCGGCGGGAGGGGAGGGTCCATCTCGATCAGGAGCTTGCGTCCCTCATGCCGGAAGAGGGCCTCGCGCCCCCCGAGACGGACGCGCAGGACGTGGAGCGAGTCGGTGAAGTCGAGATCGAGCGTCTCGAGGAGGCGCGTGGCGGCGATCGCGTGGCGGACCTCCCCGCGCAGGCGGCGTGCGCCGAAATCGAGCACAAGCTCGAGGCGCACGTGCTCGCAGTCGTAACCGCGATCGTCGCGGCCTTTCGCGACGACCTGGATCGGTGGATCTGTCTTCCCCGGCGGAAGCGGACTCGCATCAGGCAGTCCGCCTTGGTGAGGCGCCGATCCTCCCTCCGCCGCGGGAAAGAGCATGAGAATGGCACAGAGCGCGCCGCGGAGATGATCTCCCGCGCCGAGGCCGGTCGTCTTTCGGCCCCGCCGGAGGATCATCGCTGTTCCTCCCCGGCGATCAGGTTGGCGATGCGGGCCGCTTCGATTCCCCTGAACCCGAGGAGCCTCTCGATCGTGCGGCCGATCTCGCTATTCGGCGTGGAGGCTCCGGCGGTGAGTCCAACCAGAATGGGACCCGGCGGCAGCCACCCGCCCTCGACAACGGGGTCCGGATCCCCGAGCGGCTTGTGCCGGATCCAGCGCCCGGAGATCAGGTCGCGGCTGCTCTGCACGTGGTAGGTACTCGCCCTTCCCCGGCCGATCTCGACAAGGTGGGCCGTGTTGCTGCTGTTGAATCCGCCGATCACCAGCAGCAGATCGGGGCTCTCCTGGAGCAGCTCTTCGACCGCGTCCTGGCGATCCTGCGTCGCGCTGCAGATCGTCTCGAAGCTCGCGAATCTCTCGGCCGCGCCGTCCTCGCCGTGGCGCGCCTCGAAGCTCGCGCGCAGCGCCTCCGCGATTCGCAGCGACTCAGAGGAGAGCATCGTGGTCTGGTTCGCGAGCCCGATTCGTTCGAGATGGCGTCGTGGATCGAACCCTGGGGACGTCGCGCTCCTGAGATCCGAGAGGAGACCATCGAGGTCCGCTCGACCCTCGATGAATGCGCAGATCCGACGCGCCTGATCCAGATCGCGGACAACGACGTACTCCCCGCCGTGAAGGAGGACCTGCGAACAGGTGGCCCTGGTCTCTTCATGCTCCACCTTTCCGTGGATGATGGAGGTGCGATCCTGGCGGGCGTAGCGCGCGACGGCCTTCCAGACATTGAGAACCGAGCCGCAGGTCGTGTCGACCAGGATCGCTCCAAGCTCCCGCAGTCGCCGCAGCTCCTCCTGCTCGATTCCGAAGGCGGGAATCAGGGCGACATCCTCGCGCCTGAGCCCGGCGAACCGATCCCCGGGCGATCCCGGCGGCGGCAGGCGCCGGATCCCCATCTCCTGCAGGCGTTGATTGACCCACGGATTGTGGATGATCTCCCCGGTGATGAAGATCCGCTTGTCCGGGAATCGCAGACGAGCCTCGTACGCGTACTCCACCGCGCGATCCACGCCGTAACAGAATCCGAACTCCCTCGCGAGGACCACCGTCGTGTCATCGCACTTGAGGCGGCGTCCGTGGGTGCGGAGGTAGTCGACCAGGGCGCTCCTGTAATCGTGCTCGAGCGCGGGGAGGATCTCGCCCCGCATCCCCAGCCCCTTTCGATAGTAGTTCGACCCGCCCTCGCTCATCGCCTCGCAGCTCCTACCTCGATTCTACCCGTTTCCGGCCGGGATTCGGATCGCTGATTGTCGTCCGGCCTCGCCGAACGGCGGCCCTTCGCGACGCGGGACCCGCGCGACGCCGGATGCCGGGCCGGGCGATCTCAGGCTATGCTCGGCTCGGATGCGCGACTCGGGAGGGGAGGGACTTGTGGATCGTTACCGCGATGCGAATCGGGAGCTGTGGAATCTCTGGACCGGGCTTCACGAGACGTCTCCTCAGTACGACCTGCGGGGGTTCAGGGAGGGGAAGTGCGCGCTCAAGCCGATCGAGCTGGTCGAGCTCGGGGATGTCCGGGGCAGATCGCTCCTTCACCTGCAATGCCACTTCGGTCTCGATACCCTCTCATGGGCGCGGAGGGGCGCAGCCGTGACCGGAGTCGACTTCTCGGACGCCTCGGTGCGCCTCGCGCGCTCGATCGCGGAGGAGACGGCGATCCGGGCGGAGTTTCTCTGTTGCGATCTCTACGATCTCCCTCGCTGCCTGGATCGATCGTTCGACATCGTCTTCACGTCGTACGGCGTTCTCGCGTGGCTTCCGGATCTCGATGGGTGGGCGCGGGTCGTTGAGAGGTTCCTCAATCCAGGCGGGATCTTCTACATCGTTGAGATCCATCCCTTCTCGTACGTGTTCGACAACGGCCCCGGGGCGACGGACCTGCGGGTCACAGTGCCCTACTTCCGCAGCGGTGACCCGCTGCGCTTCGAGGAACAGGGATCCTACGCCGCGCCGGACGCCCCGGTCCGCTCGATCAGCTACGAGTGGCCCTATCCTCTGGGGAATGTCCTGACGGCGCTCATCGGCGCGGGGCTTCGGATCGAGTACGTGCGCGAGTATCCGTACACGGTCTACCCCGCTCTTCCGTTTCTCAGGAGGGGAGACGATGGGCTCTGGAGGTTCCCCGACGGCATGATCCCGATCCCGCTCCTGTTCTCGCTGAAGGCAAGAAAGGAGCCTCCCCGGCAGGGCTGATCCCAGGACTTCCGGGCGGCGCCGGATGCCGAGCCGGGCGGTTTGACGGTTCGGCCCGTTCCGTATATCCTCTGCGGAACCGTGCATGGGTGTTAGGGGAAGGCGCGCAAGCGCCGGGGAGGATGAGATGAGCGTACGGATCGGGGATGGCAGGCTCACCTGCGAGGATGTCCACCGGGTCGCGCGGAAGGGGGAGCAGGTCGAGCTGACGGAGTCGGCGCTGAAGCGGATCGCCCACTGCCGGGAGTTCGTCGAGAGAAAGGTCCGGGAGCGCGCCGTGATGTACGGAATCACGACCGGCATCGGCGAGCTCTCCGAGACGATCCTAGATCCGGATCAGACCGAGCGCTTCCAGCGTTTCCTCGTTTACAGCCATGCCGCGGGATACGGAGAGCCCCTCCAGATCGCCGACGCGCGCTCGGCGATCATCTCGAGGATGTCGGTCCTGAGCCAGGGGCATTCCGGAATCCGTCCCGTTTTCGTCGAACACATGCGCGAGATGCTCAATCGCGGCGTCACCCCGGTCATGTGCGAGAAGGGGTCGGTCGGCGCTTGCGGCGACCTGTCTCCGATGTCTCAGTTCGCCCTCGTCCTCATCGGGGAGGGGGAGGCGTTCCACAAGGGGGAGCGGCTGCCCGCGAGCGAGGCGATGAAGCGGGCCGGCATCCCGCTTCTCCAGTTCGAGGCGCGCGACGGCCTGGCCTCGATCAACGGGAGCAACTGCATCAGCGGGATGGGCGCGCTCGAGATCGTCGACGCTCTCCAGTGGCTGCGGCAGCACGACATCGCGGCTGCGATGACGCTCGAAGTCGTCAATGCGAACATGGCCGCCTACGACCCGCGGATCCACAAGGTGCGCGGCTTCCCCGGCGCGCAGGAATGCGCGGCGAGCGTGCGGCAGATCGTCGACGGGAGCGTGATGCTGCAGCAGAAGGGGAAGAAGGTGCAGGACGCCTATTCGCTGCGCAGCACGCCGCAGGTCGCCGGAGCCGCGCGCGACGCGCTGAAGTACGCTCGGTCCCAGATCGAGATCGAGCTCAACGGCGTGGGGGACAACCCGATCTTCCTCCCGGACGATGACGGCGGCACCTACCTGACGGGCGCGAACTTCCAGGGCACTCCGATGGCCTTCGGGCTCGAGCTCCTCGGGACGGCGATCACCACCGTCGCCGTCCTCTCAGAGCGCAGGCTGAATCGCCTCCTGAACCGGAACCTGAGCTGCGGGCTTCCCGCCTTTCTCACCAAGGGGGCGGGGATGTTCTCAGGGATGATGCTCGCCCAGTACACCGCCGGGGCGCTCTGCTGCGAGAGTCGCATCCTCTCCCATCCCGCGGCGACCGGTTCGATTCCCGCCGCGGCGGACCAGGAGGACTTCGTCTCGATGGGGATGACGACGACCCTCAAGATGAAGCAGATCCAGAAGAACGCCCAGGCGGTCCTCGGGATCGAGCTCATGGCGGCCGCCCAGGCATTCGACTTCCGCAGGCCGCTGAAGGCGGGGAAGGGGTCCGAGGCCGCCTACGAGGTGATTCGCAAGCATGTCGCCTATCTCGACGAGGACCGGCCGCTCCACGGGGATATCAACGCGATGGCGGCGCTCGTCGAATCGGGAGAGATCCTCGAAGCGGTCGAGCGGGCGGTGGGCAAGCTCCCCTAGCCGGGGGCGTGCCCGAGGTTCGCGCGAAGGATGAGGGAAGCCGAGATAGCAGGCGGCTTCCGTAGCGGTTATGCTGCGCTCGTCGGCCGGCCGAACTCCGGCAAGTCGACCCTCTTGAACCGCCTCGTCCAGCACAGGCTCGCCATCGTGAGCCCGCGGCCGCAGACTACCCGCAGGCGCACCCTGGGAATCGTCCAGGCCCCCGGCCATCAGATGATCCTGCTCGACACGCCGGGGATCATCGACCCCGCCTACCCCCTACAGCAGGCCCTGATGCGGACAGTGACCGACGTCCTCGGCGACTCCGACATCGCGGTGCTCCTTCTCGACGCGGCCCGGGAGGGAGCAGAGCCCCCCGAGATTCCCGAGTGCGTCCGCTCCTTCGCCGGGACGAGGATCGCCGTTCTCAACAAGATCGACCTCCTCAGGCGCCGCGAGGAGATGATCCCTCTTCTCCAGTCGATCGCCGACTCCGGCCTCTTCGCGGAGGTGGTTCCGGTGTCGGCTCTGACGGGGGAGAGGATCGAGAACCTGGTCTCCGTCCTGGTGGCCCACCTCCCCGAAGGCCCTCCCTTCTATCCCCCGGAGCAACTCGCCGAGCAGCCCGAGCGCTTCTTCGCGGGGGAGCTGATCCGCGAGCAGGTCTTCCTCCGCTTCCGCGAAGAGGTTCCCTACTCCGTCGAGGTCGTGATCGATGACTTCAAGGAGCGCGCGGGTGCAAGGGACTATATCTGCGCGACGCTCCTGGTCGAGCACGAGTCGCAGAAGGGGATCCTGATCGGGCGCGGCGGGCAGGCGATACGCTCGCTGGGCGAGGCGTCCCGCCTGGCGATCGAGGATTTCCTCGGCAGACCGGTCTACCTTGAGCTTCGCGTGAAGGTGGCTCCGAAGTGGCGCAGCGACGAGGCGGCCCTGCGTCGTCTCGGATACCGCCCTTGAGTCCGGGACTGTCGGCGGCGTCGCTTCCGGTCGGAGAGATCGCGGCCCTGGGAGCCGCGGCGCTCTGGGCCGTATCGACAATCATCTGGACGCGCCAGATGGAAGTCAGCTGGCCGCAAGCGATGAACCTCTTCAAGACCGGCCTCTGCCTGCCGCTCTTCATCGTCACGCTTCTCGCGACGGGAGCGGGGCGGTCGTTCCTCGAGATCGGCGCCCCCGCGATCGGGATCCTCCTCGTGAGCGGCATCATCGGGATGTCTTTGGGAGACACGGCCTACTTCTCGGCGCTGACGCGGATCGGCGCGAGGCGCACGATGCTGATCCAGTGTCTCGCTCCCTTGTTCGCCGCGCTCCTGTCGGCGGCCCTCGGCGAACCCCTTCCGGGCGCGATCGCCGCATCGGGCGTTCTCCTGGTCCTCCTGGGACTGATCCTCGTCCTACGGGAGCGCCCCGTGGGGGTGATCCACCCCAGTCGCGCGCGAAGCGGGATCCTCTTCGCCATGACGGCCGCTCTCTGCCAGGCCCTCGGCATCGTTCTCACCAAGAAGGGGCTCGCCCATGCGACGGTCCTTCAAGCGAGCACGATCCGGATCGCCGGCGGGGTGATGGGGATCCTGCTGCTGGAGCTCTTGCACGGCCAGCTCACGGCGACTGTCCGGCACGCGCTGCGTCCCCCCTCCCTTGGACGGATCGTGCCGGCAGCGCTGATGGGGAGCTTCCTGGGCTTCTTCCTCTTTCAGGAAGCGGTGCGGCACACGGAGCCGGCGGTCGCCGCGGCGCTGACAGGGACCTCGCCGCTCTTCGTGGCCCCCTTGAGCGTTCTCTTCCTCGGAGAGATGATGCGCGCCGGAGGCTGGATCGGGACTATCCTCGCGGTCGCGGGCGTCGTGGTCGCGATGCTCGGATGATCCCCCCGGCCGCGTGACGATGGGACAGGAGGCGCGCTTGAACGATCATCCTCTCTGGACGACCGACCCGGCCGTGCGGCAGGCCTATTCCGAGGACGCGTCCGGACTGATCGGCCTGCCTGACGCGGTCGCGCGACCGAAGGAGGAGAAGGAGATCGTGGAGATCATCCGCGCCTGCGCGGCGAGGAAGATCCCCGTGACCCCGCAGGGAAGCCGGTCGAGCACGGTGGCGGGCCCCCTCGCTTTCGGGGGGCTCGCGCTCAGCCTGGAGGGGATGGACCGGGTGATCGACCTGGACCTCGTCCACCGACTGGCGATCGTCGAGCCTGGCGTGAACCTCGGCGAGTTCAAGAGGTCACTCGCGGGGACCGGGCTCTTCTACGCGCCCGATCCGACGAGCGAGGACGAGAGCACCGTCGGCGGCAGCATCGCCGCGAACGCGAGCGGCGCGAGATCGTATCGCTACGGCTCGACGCGCGGGCACATCCGCGCGCTCCGGGTCGTTCTGGGCGATGGGTCGGTCACCGAGGTGACCCGGAGCAGGGCAAGCAAGAACACGGCGGGCTACTTCGGTTTCCAGGATCCCGTCGATCTCCTCGTGGGAAGCGAAGGGACGCTTGGGATCGTTACACGCGCGACGCTCGATCTTCTTCCCGCCCCGCCGGGATTCCTCGCGGCGATGGGGTTCTTCCCATCGCTCGCTGAGGCCCTCGGCTTTGCGCTTGCCGCGGACGAGTCGCGTCGCGCGGGACGACTCCGACCGCGCTGCCTCGAGCTATTCGATGAGGGTTCCCTCGATCTCATCCGGCCAGTCGAGACCGGGATCAAGATCCCCGAGGGGACGAGGGCCGCCATCTTCTTCGAGCAGGAGTATGCGGGGGAGGATGACGACGGAGGCATGGAAGACTGGTACGGCCTCCTCGAAGCGTCGGGGGCGTACGCCGACGCGACCGTCGTCGCGGCCAACGAGGAGCGCCAGACGGAGCTCCGCAAGCTGCGGCACGCCATTCCCGCGGGCATGAACGAGAAGGGGCAGGCCGCGCGCGACATGGGGGGGCGCAAGCTCTCGACGGACTGGGCCGTTCCGCTGGACGAGCTTCCGCGGATGATCGAGGAGGCGAGCCGGATCGTCCGCGACACATTCGGCGGCTTCTTCATTCGCTATGGCCACATCGGCAACGGGCACCCCCACTTCAATCTCCTCGCCGAGGACGCGGCGGCCCTCGAGAGGGCGCGAGAGGCGACCCACCGAATGGCGCTTCTCGCCGTCGAGCGGGGAGGGACGGTCACCGCGGAACACGGCGTCGGGAAGGTCAAGCGGGAGTACTTGAAGTACCAGTACCCGGCCTGGGTCGTGGAGGCGATGCGCGCCGTGAAGCGGAGGCTCGATCCCGCGGGAGTCCTCGCGCCGGGGAACATCTTCGAATAGCGGATCGGGGCGCGCGGCGTCGCCTTCCGGGGGCGGCCTGTCCCGCAGCGCGACGCCAGAGCGAGCGCGGCACCACGGCGATCGCCCGCAGCGCGAACCGATTCCGCGCGAGCAGTCGCGCGAAGGGATAGGCCGCCCCCGGTACCAACGAGCCGTCGCGCTTCGGGACAGGCCGGCCCCGGGGGCAACACTCTGGAGCATGAAAGAGCGCCCGGGGTTGACCCCGGGCGCTCGATGCAGTGGCGCTCTCTCTCGGGCTACTTCGTGAAGAGAACCTTGCGTGTGAAGGTCTGCCCCTGCGCCTCGAAGCGAACGAAGTAGAGCCCCGAGGAGACCGCGTGTCCGTCGTTCGACTTGCCGTCCCAGCCGATGGCGTGGAGGCCGGCCACGGCGTCGCCCTCGTGCAGCGTCCGGACGAGTCGACCGTTCACATCGTGGATGGAGAGCTTCGCGGCCCCCGCCAGCGGAACGTCGAAACGGACCGTCGTCTGCGCGCTGAACGGGTTCGGGGTCGGCGTCCGCAGGCCGAGAACCCTCTGGCCGCCCAGCTCCTCGACCCTGGCAAGGGGTCCGATGTGGAAGTCGTTGTAGATGTTCTCTGCGCCCCGCGGCGTCGCGCCGCGCCAGGTGGCCGCGTTGTCGGCGATGATGTAGTAGCTGATGTCGCAGTCGCCGCCCTCGTCCGGGATCCCGCCTCCCCACTCGTTCGGGTTTCCGGTGGGGGCTAGGACGACCTCGTGGTCGAACGGGCCGCCGAGGCCGATCCCGTACTTCACCTTGACGGAGCCGTCGACGATCGCGCTGGTCGAGGAGATCGTCACGGTGACGGGATAGGGGCCCGAGGCCGTCTGGTCCCCGAGCGGGGTGTGCGTGAGGACCGGCACGTCGAACTGCGACGCGGTCAGGAACTGGCGGAGGACGAAGTAGTAGTCGAGGGTGCCGGCGTGGAGACCTCCGTAGAGATCCTTGTCGGCCTGCATCATGTAGGCGGCCGCCTGGCGCATTCCATCGCTCGTCTTGACGCCGTAGTAGCCCTTCAGTTGGACCTTGTCGGTCACCGTCTTGCCCAGCTCAGCGAAGATCAGCCACCAGCAGGAAGCCCAGATCGTGCCGTCATGGTAGATGTCGCCGTTGATGTTGTTGTAGCCCTGTGTGGAAGTCAGGACGCGCCCGCCCCAGAACGGGTTGTGCCCGTCCCAGTTGAAGACCCATTCGGAGCGGTAAGCGGAGATGCTCCTCGAATAGCTGGCGGCCCAGTAGTCTCCGAACCCTTCGCCCATCGAGCGCTGCTCGGTCGTCGAGCCCCATCCCGGCTTGATCGAGTTGTGGATGGCGTGTCCGTACTCGTGGAGGATGACGTCGGCA
>Ga0194113_10010819_pt1 | contig 10861 bp, 7 predicted proteins | sample TA2MahC200mmetaG_FD_146193 | JGI IMG/M metagenome (GOLD analysis project Ga0194113, IMG submission 146193) | Freshwater microbial communities from Lake Tanganyika, Tanzania - TA2015017 Mahale Deep Cast 200m | ecosystem: Environmental > Aquatic > Freshwater > Lake | place: Tanzania: Lake... | reverse complement strand
GCGATGGCGCGGGCATCGCGTTGCGCGACTACGCCATCGTCAACCGCCACCCGGTCTGGTTCCGCAACGGCGAGTATCGCTTCCCTGGCAACTGCGTGCTCATCGCCGGCGCGACCGACGGACTGGAGATTCGCGGCTGTTCCATCGAAGGCAGCCATCCGATCGTTCCCATGATGCAACTGCTGCGTCGCGCCGTCATCGCCGGCAACACGCTCACCTCGTTCCCCCCCGGCCGCACCGATTGCGCCGGGTTCCGCAAACCGATCGAGTGCATCTTCGAGAACAACTATTTCCTCAACGCCAAGCGCGGGCTGGTGATCCAACCGCAAGGCATGGCCGTCCACAATTTCGTTGCCAACAACCGCGTCGAGCACACCGAACGCGGCGGCAACGCCGGCGAGGTCGAACTCTGGGAGGGCGGCACGGTGATGACGAGCGCGAAGGTCAAGTCCGCCGAACCCGCCGCGTTGACCGGCGACGGGGTCGAGTGGGAACCCACCGACCGTAAAGGCAACAAGCCCAATCTTCGCGAGAAGGCCATCGGCTATGTCTGCCTCATCACCAAGGGCCGCGGGCTGGGCCAGTATCGTTTCATCCGAAAGATCGAGGGCGACACGCTGACGCTCGATCGCCCTTGGGACGTGTTGCCGGAGCGGGGCGCTGAATTTGTGGTCACCACGACCAGCGTGGAGAACCTGATTCTCAACAACAGCGACCGCGACGGGGATGCTGCCATGCAGTTTTGGGGCGGCTGCCTTGCCAACGTCATCTGCGGCCACATCAGCGAGGACACCGAAGGGTTCATCATCCACGCCGCCGACCAGCGTGCAAACCCGAAGAAGCCCGCACCCAAGGCAGACCGGCCGTCGTTGGCGCGTGTGCAGAAGTGCTGGTTCAACGACATCCGCCTGTGCCGGTTCGAGCGCGGCGCGCGGCTGCAATTCACGCCGATGCGGCCTCCGAAAGCGGAGTTGGATGACGCCGGCGCGCTGGTATTCGGCAACACGGTGCGCGAGTGCGCGTTCGGCGACGCCCCGCGCCTGGCGCGCCAGAACCAATGGTATGCCCATTGGGAGAAGAAGGAGGTGCAAGACCTTGCCGTTCCCGAACATCATTGCGCCATCCGCCTGGCGGTGAAGGGCGGCCTCGTGGGCGACCCAGACGACCCGGCCTGGAATGCGCTGACGCCCGCCGCGACGGCCAACGTGATTGAGCGCAACTTCGTGGACCTCGGCTGGCCGGTGGGCATCTACGAGTCCCGCAGCGCCCGCGGCAACATCATCACCAACAACCACCTGGCCGCGAAGCTACCGCTGGTGCGGCGCAGTGAAGCGAAGAGTGATGAGTGATAACGTTCCAGCGATTCAAGAAAGGCACATGTTCGGCGTAGAGCGATGAGCGCGCACTCCGCGCGGCCCGCCGACCACGTCGTTCCTCCAAGCCGCAAGCGAAGCGCGTGACCGTAACCACCATCGGGATCTGGTCTTGCCCTGGCATCGGTGGCAGTGGCGGCTGAAGGGCCGTTGGCTCTCGGCCCGGATGGAATGCGCGCCGCGGATGCGCCGGTGCCGCGCTCCGTGCCGGAAAGGGGACCTGCGCACCGTGGTCACAAACGGACCTGTCCCGTTTTTCGCGTAGCGAGGTTCAGGCTCACTTCCGCCCAGGATTGGGGGCCGGCCTGGCAAACGGAAACGTCTTGAGGGAAGCTGACGCTTGACTTTCTGTCGAGGGCGTGGTCTATTCAGCCATGACGGGCTGGCGTGAGGGAAGGAGACCCTCTGGACGGCCGAGGTCCAAAGGGGAAGCGGCGCATGTGAGGAAGCAACGAATGACGAAGGTGAAATGGCTGTTGGCCGGCGCCGGCGACATCGCTACAAGGCGAGTTGGCCCCGCGCTGGTTGAGGCCGCGAACTCCGAGCTGATCGCCATCTGCGACATCAAGAAGGAGAAGGCCGTCAACCTGGCCGACCGCTTGGGGGTCAAGACGGTCTTCGCCGACTACCCGCAGGCGCTGGCGGAGAGCGGGGCCGACGCGGTGTACATCGCCACGCCGCAGACGGCCCACGTCGAAATGAGCTTGAAGGCTCTGGACGCCGGAAAGCATTTCCTGTGCGAGAAGCCGCTGGGACTCAACGGCGCTGAGTGCCTGCGGCTGCTTGAGGCGGCCCGCAAATCGGGCAGGATAACCAGTTGCTCCAACTACCGCCGACTCTCCGAGCAGTACAAGCTGACGGATGCCATGCTGAAGCGGCGGGAGATCGGGAACCTGGTGGGCGGCTGGGCCGTCTACTCCACTCCCTTCTACAACCCCGGCAATGCGCCCATGAGCAAGGCGCTGGGGATGAGCCGAATCAAGGAGTTGGGCTTCTACCAGATTGACATCGCTCACAACTTCTTCGGGATGCCGTCCAGCGTCATGGCGCAGGCGAGCATCATCGCCAAGTCGGTCATGAACGACGTCGAGGACACCGCCACGGTGGTCCTGAGATTCCCCGGCGGCGAGATGTTCACCCTCATCTTCAACTGCCGCTCCCCGGGAACTCGGCACGAGCTTGAGCTTTTCGGCTCTCAGGGGCGCATCTACTGGCCGGAGTGGCCGCCGCACGCTAACGGCCCCGTCCACAAGATCACCCGGTCCGGCACAGAGAAATGCGAGGCCCATACGGCGCAGAACTGGCATCTGCCGATGGTTGAAGACTATGTGGACGCCGTGCTCAAGGGCCGACCGCCGGTGTGCACGCTCGAAAGCGCCGTCAAGACGGAGATCATCACCGACGCGATCTTCCGCTCCATCGAGAGCGGCAAACTCGAACCCGTTGTCTGGGAAGAATGACCATGAGAGTCCTGCTTGTGGGCGGAACGGGCTGCATCAGCAGCGAAATCTCGGCCCTCGCAGCGCAGAGGAGCGACATCGAACTCCATCTGCTCAATCGAGGCCGGCGCGCCAAGTTCATCCCCCCGCGGGCCCATTGCATCCAAGCCGACATTTCCAGGCCGGCGGAAGTCAAGGAGCGCGTCAGGGGAATGGATTTCGACGTGGTCGCCGATTTCCTCTCCTACGGCGTGGAGCAGCTCGACAGAACCCTTGGCCTCTTCCGGGGGCATTTCAACCAGTTCATCTTCATCTCCTCGGCGGCGGTTTACCGGACCAAGTCGGAGAGCGAAATCATCACCGAAGAGCGGACCATGGCCGGGAACACACTGTGGTCCTACGCCCGGAACAAGATCCTCTGCGAGATGCGCCTGCGCGAGGAGCGCGAGAAGAACGGCCTCAACTACACCGTCGTCCGCCCGTCTTTCACCTACAACAATCTCCGCATCTTCCATCCGGTGGGGCCGGGCCATCAGGAGTACGCCTGGACCATCGCCAGCCGCATCCTGCAGGGCAAGCCCCTGCTCATGCACGACGACGGCAACGCGCTCTGCACCCTCACCTACGCGGCCGACTTCGCCAAGGCCTTCGTCGGACTCATGGGCAATCCGAAAGCGTTCGGCGAGGCCTTCCACATCACCTCCGATGAGCACTTCACCTACAACCGCGTGGCGGAGATGATCGGTGAGGCGCTCGGCGTCAAGACCAGGCTCTGCCACATCCCCGCGCACATCCTGGGCTTTGAGCTTGGCGGAGACTTCGGAGAGAAGCTCATTTCCTTCTCCCGGAACGGCGTCTTCGACAGCCGCAAGGTCAGGACGCTTGTTCCCGAGTTCGTCTGCACGACGAGTCTCGCGCAGGGGCTCCGCAAGTGCATCCAGTTCTATGACGGCAATCCGGAGTTCAAGGCGGTCAGCCAGGAATGGGACAAGACGATGGATCGCCTGGCCGAGAAGTACGGCGACGCGTGCCCGCCCTGAGCCAAAGAGAGGAAGCGACCATGCCCAAGCCATTCGATCTCGCCCGCAATCAGTTGGAGAGGCAGTACCTGGACGCCCAGTTCGCCCCGGCGTCGGGCCTCTCCAAGAAGGAGCTTGCCGCCGAGCTTGCGCGGCATCGCGCCGAGAACCCCAATGAGCCGCGGATAGTGACCCGGGCATGGCTCTTCCGGCTGCTGTGCTCAAAAGGCCGCATCGCGGTCGAGCCCGACGACTACTTCGCCGACAAGCTGGAGCACCACAATCTGCTCATTGCGCTTCGTGAGGAATGGCGGCGCGAGGAAGAGCGGAAGGAGTTCAAGAGCGATCCGCCGGCCATTCCGGGCGCGTATGCGGCCATCCTGGACGTGGGCCACACCTGCCCGGACTGGCGGAATCTTCTCCGGTACGGGTTCACCGGTCTGCGCGACCGCGCGGCGGCCCGGTCAGGCGTCTTCTATGAGGCCGTGGCCATGGTCTACGATGCCGCCGTCACGCTCGTCAAGCGGTTTGCCGCCGCGCTGCCCAACTCGGCGATGGCCGCCCTCGCCGAGCGGCCCCCGCAGACCTTCCACGAGGCCCTGCAACTCGCCTACCTCTATCATGAGCTTCAGGAGATGGAGGACGGCTATTCGGTCCGCTCCATGGGCAGGTTCGACCAACTCTACTGCCGCTTCTATGCCGACGACCTGAAGGCCGGGCGACTCACCTGCGACCAGGCCAAGGAGCTGCTCAAGTACTTCTGGGTGAAATTCTTCGCCAAGACCCGGGGCAAGCTCTTTGGGAAGCCCTTCCTCTTTGGCCCGGAGGTCAACGAACTCTCCTATCTCGCCTTCGACGTCTACCGGGAGATGCAGATCGTGGACCCCAAGCTCCACGTCCGGCTTGGGGATCGGACGCCGAAGGACTTCCTCGAGAAGGTCGTGGGCTGCATCCAGGCCGGCTGCACCGGCATCGTGACGGTCAACGACGCCGCGCAGGTTGAAATGCTGCGCCAGAGCGGCAAGACCCTTGAGGACGCCCGCGACTACATTCTCATCGGCTGCTATGAGCCGGCGGTCATGGGTCAGGAGCTGAACTGTTCCGGGGCGTGCGGGCTGAATCTGGCAAAGGCCGTCGAGCGGGTTCTGGCCTCTGGAGACCATGCATCCTTCGACGATCTGATGGCCGCCTATCTCCGGATCCTGGACTCGCAGATCGCCCTTGCCGCCGACAAGGTGCGGCGGGAGGAGCGTCTGTGGCCGAGAGTCAGCCCCTCGCCGCTTCTCTCTGGCGCCATGGACTCATGCCTTGAACGGGGCTTGGACGTTTCCCAGGGTGGGGCCAAGTACAACACAAGCGGCTGCACGGCCGTCGGCCTTGCGAACGCGGCGGACTCCCTTGCGGTCATCAAACAGCTCGTCTATGAGGAGCAGCGCTGCATCCTTGCCGAGTTGAGAGCCGCTTTGGGGGCCAACTGGAAGGGCCACGAAGAGTTGCGCCTCACAGCGCGCAGCCGCGTCCCCAAATGGGGGAACAACGACGATCTCGTGGATGGCATAGCCGTCAAGATCACCGATTTTCTCGGCAAGCGGATCAATCACGAGCCGAACGCCCGAGGCGGCGTCTTCCAAGCGGCCCTCTACGGAATCATCGTCACCGCGAAGGCGTTCGGGAAGCTGACCGGGGCCTTGCCGGATGGTCGTCTGGCGGGTGAGCCACTGACCATGAACACCGGCGCGACCCCCGGCATGGACAAGAACGGCGTCACTTCGCTCATCAACTCCGTCACGAAGCTCAATCTCTCCCAGTTCCCCATGGGAACGGTGCTGGACATCCTGCTGCACCCCAGCGTCGCAAGCGGTCCCGAGGGCATTCAAACGATCTCCTCGATCATCCAGAGTCATTTCGCCCAAGGTGGCATGGCCATCCAGTTCAACATCTTCGACGCCGCGTTGCTGCGGGAGGCCCAGCGGCATCCTGAGAAATACGCCAACCTTCAAGTGAGAGTTTGCGGCTGGAACGTCCGGTTCGCCGACCTCGCTCCAGAGGAGCAGGAGATATTCATCACCAAGGCGGAGGCGGCTTGATGAAAGGGCATCTGCTCGACATCAAGCGCCTGTCGGTCCACGACGGCCCCGGCATCAGGACGACCGTCTTCCTGAAAGGTTGCCCTCTGCAGTGCCGCTGGTGCCACAATCCGGAGAGCGTCTCGTCCAAGCCCGAGATCGGCTTCTTGAAGAAGAAATGCCTCGGCTGCGGGAGGTGCGCGAAGGTCTGTCCGACCGGGGCGCACGTCTTCCGCGATGGAACGCATTCACTGAACCACGAGCTCTGCAACGCCTGCGGGAAGTGTGTCGAAGCCTGCCTCGCGGATGCCTTGGAATACTATGGAAGGGAGATGTCCGTCGCCGAGGCGGCCGCGGCCGTCCTGGAGGACAGGACCTTCTACGCCAAGTCTGGGGGCGGCTGCACCCTCTCCGGCGGCGAGCCGATGCTTCAGGCCGGATTCTGCGCTGAGCTTTTCAAGCTCCTGCGGAAAGAAGGCATCCATTGCGCCATGGACACCTCCGGCGCGGTCGCGTGGGAGACCTTCGAAACCGTCCTGCCCTACACCGACCTGTTTCTCTACGACGTGAAGCACACCGACGACCGGCTGCATCGTGAACACACGGGCAGCTCGAACCGCATGATTCTCGACAACCTCCGACGCCTGTCGGAACGCGGCGTTCCCATCGAGATCCGCATCCCGACCATCCCCGGCTTCAACGCGGACGAGGAGAGCATGGCCGCCACGGGGAAGCCGCTGAGCGGACTGCCGAATATCGTGGGGGTGCGTCTGCTGCCGTACCACTTGGCGCGGCTGAAGTATGAGGCGGTCGGGCACGCCGACACCATGCCGCACCTCGCCCCGCCGACGCCCGCGCTAATGGCCAGGCTCAGACAGGCGCTCACATCAGCCGGCTATCAAGGCCCGGCCGTCTGCTCCATGCTGGAATAGACGTCTGCCGGGCGGACCGAGCAGGCCGTGCGTGCTGTTCCTGCAGAGTCAGTTGCTAGGGAGAATCTCTATGGATGCTGAACGAAACGAGTTGATCAGGGGGTTGGAAGAGAAGGCCCGGCGGATCCGGGTCTACGTGGTTCGGATCGCCGGGATGTCGGACTGCCACACGGGCGGCTCGATGTCCATTGCCGAGGTTCTGGCCGCGCTCTATTTCCACGTCATGAAGGTGGACCCGAAGAACCCGAAATGGGAGGGGCGCGACTACTTCATCCTGAGCAAGGGCCATTGCGTCCCGGGCCTGGACGCGGCGCTAGCCATGCGCGGGTTCTTCCCGGAAGAGATGCTGACCACGCACCTGGAGCGGGACAGCTTCATCACCGGCCACGCCTGCGCCCGGCTCACGCCCGGCATTGACGCCTCGACCGGCTCGCTCGGCCACGGGCTTTCCATCGGCGTCGGCGCGGCCCTCGGTGTCCGCATGGACAAGGCCCCGAACCGCGTCTTCGTCCTCTTGGGCGACGGCGAGCTGCAAGAGGGTTCGAACTGGGAGGCGGCGATGGCGGCCGGGCATCACGGCCTCGACCACTTGGTCGCCATCGTGGACCGGAACTGGTATCAGACGGGCCAGACCGAGAAGATGATGCGCCTTGAGCCGCTGGCGGACAAGTGGAAGGCGTTTGGGTGGGCGGTTCGGACCATCGGCGGCCACAATATGGCGGAGGTGCTGGCCACGCTGGAGGCTGTGCCATTCGAGGCCGGGCGTCCGTCGGCCATCATCGCCCACACCGTCAAGGGCAAGGGCGTCAAGTCCATCGAGACGCACCACATGGCCCGTTTTGACGGCGTGAAGCTGGCCGCCGCCCTGAAAGAACTCGGCGAACCCGTTGCGGAGACAACCCATGGCTAAATCGTTCTCTGAGATTCTCCTGGAGCTGGCCCGCAAGGACGAGCGCATCTGCGGCGTGAGCTGCGACTGCTGGGGCTTCCTTGCGCCTCTGGCGAAGGAATTCCCCTTGCGCTCCATTGAGGTCGGGATCGCTGAGCAAAATCTCATCGGCGTCGCGGCTGGACTCGCCCTCCGGGGCAAGATTCCCTTTGCCATCGGCATGAACCCGTTCGTCACGATGCGCTGCTTCGAGCAGATACGCACCGACCTCGGCTACGGCGCGCGGAACGTCAAGGTCGTCGGCGGCTACGGCGGCGGAATCATGTATGCGGGCTGGGGCTGCACCCACCATGCCGTTGAAGAGGTGGCGCTCATGCGGCTCATCCCCACGATGACGGTCCTCATGCCCGCCGACGCCTACGAGACAGAACAGGCCGTTCGGGCCGCCGCGGCCACGGAAGGCCCTTTCTTCATCTCCCTGGCCGGCGGCGTGCTGCACGGCGCCAGACCGGAATCGGAGCGCTCGTTTGCGGTGGGCAAAGCGGTCATGCTCCGCGACGGCCATGCCGCCACGGTCATCGCCGTCGGGTACACCGTGGCCGAAGCCATCAAGGCCGGCGACATGCTCGCAGCGAAGGGAATCCACGTCCGCGTCCTGAACATGCACACCGTCAAGCCGATTGACCAAGATGCCATCCTGCGTGCGGCCAGAGAAACGCCGCTGCTCATCACCCTTGAGGAGCACACGGTGGTTGGCGGCCTGGGCGGCGCGGTGGCGGAGGTGCTCGCCGACGCCGGCGCGGGCATACCGTTGAAGCGCCTTGGGATCCAAGACGTCTTCGCCGTCATGTCCGGCAGCCGGCAGGACTTCCGAGACCGTCTCGGCATCTGCGCGGAGGCGGTGGTCAAGGAAGTCCTGAAGAGTGTCAGCCAGCACTGAGATCGTGCCAAGCGGAGCCAACTCCCACCAGTTCATGAGGAGGTGTGTGCCATGTCACGACGGCTCATCGCAAGCCTGATAGTGCTGAGTGCGTTGGGATGTTGCTGGGCTGGGGCGGGCGAGCCGCAGACACCATTGTTCCCGTTCGTGTTGCCTTGGGACGATGCCACGCCGGGCGTGGCCAACATCAGCAGTTGGCTGCACAAGCCCGCGGGCAGGTTTGGGCACGTCACCGTCAGCGCGGACGGGCGTCTCTCCGCCGGAGGCCAGCGCATCCGATTCTTCGGCGTGGACTTGTCTTTCAGCGCGAACCTCCCCCGCAAGGAAGACGCGGTGAAGGTCGCCGCGCGGATGGCCAAGTTCGGCATCAACATCGTTCGCTTCCACATCATGGACTCGCGGCGGTTTCCCGATGGCCTCTTGGCCCGCGACGGCGTGAGCACTCGCGATCTCGACCCCGAGGCCCTCGACCGGCTCGACTACTTCACAAGCGAACTCAACCGCAACGGCATCTGCGTCTATCTGTGCCTGCTCAACTACCGTCGCTTCAATGCCGCCGACGGCCTACCCGCCGAAATCGAGCGCTTGGGCGGCACGGTCCAGCGACAGCACGTGGTGGGCTTCTTCTACGAGCCGCTGATGGACTTGCAGAAGGAATACGCCCGGAAGCTGCTCACCCATAGGAACGCCTACACGGGCATGACCTACGCCGGAAGCCCGGGCGTGGCCTTCGTCGAGATCAACAACGAGAACGGGCTGATCCATGCGTGGCTGGGGCAGGAAGTGGATCCTTTGCCCGAGGTCTTCCTGTCAGTCCTGAGGCGGCAGTGGAACGACTGGCTGCGCTTCTTGTGGGACACAGAAGACCGCTACTGGCAGACGATGTATCGCTACCTGAAGGACGAGCTGGGAGTGAAAGCGCTGGTCATCGGCACCGTCTTTGGTGGAAGGCGTGCCCGGCCGCATCACCTTGCCCCTGCCCGCGAAGGCGGTTCAAGCCTGGGCGCTCGACGAACGCGGCCAATGCAAGACCCGGCTGTCCATCCAAGCCGACGCCCCGAGCCGCGCCGTGGTCGCCATCGGGCCTCAGAGTCAGACGCTCTGGTACGAGGTCATGGTGGAATAGAGCTCGAGTCCCAACGTCGCCGCCCATCTCTCGATTCCCGAACGGAGTGGGCACACACCTCTCCACGCCCGCTTCGAAACCGGTTCGCCTCTATGCGTCAGCCCGTCTACTGATAGAATCCAGGACGTCCGTGCCGTTGGGCGTCCTGTCCGCTTTGGCGTCTCTCCAACAGGAGCAAACGCGATGAAGGAACTGATCTCGGCGTCATTCGCGCAAGGCGGCATCCCCGAGGGCTGGCTGTCGCAGCCGGTGAAGCCGGCGTTCGAGCGGGGCGGGCTGCGAAGCGGGCGCGTCACGCAACTCACGATCCCCTTGCCTGCGGTGGCGTGGGGAAGGCTGCGCGTGGAGTTGCAGGTCGAGCCCATCGGCGGCGCGACACTGGAGGCCAACGACCGCGTGCAGCACGTGGTCGTGGCGCTGACGGACGAGTATCCTCGGCATCGGGCGCTGAAGTACCTGCACGAGCTGGGCGTCGGCCGGAAGCGCGTGGCGCCGAGGGCGGGCGTGCGGAGCGTGGCGTTTGAGTTCGACCATGGTCGGCTGCGGGGGTTTGCGGACGGCGAGGAAGTCGTCTCGGCCATAGACCCTGTGCCGCAGATGTTCTTCGGAGACTTGCACCTGGGACTGTGGGACGACTGCCTCGTGCGGCATATCCGCGTGCTGGGTGACGACGCCATCACGACATCCCCGTATCCCGCTCCCGGCCGCGCCCGTACGGACTTCTTCCTGGAAGTCAACGTGGACTTCTTCGATGACCTGATCCGCGCGCCGTTCACCCGGCCGATGTTCGGCGACCTGTTCGCGGAGTTCAAGAGCTGGGGCGTGCGGCGGTGTCACTGGATTTACTATGGCGGCCGCAAGAATGGGTGGTGGGACTTCGCGCCGCTGGGCGTGGCTGAGAACTGGTCGAAGACCGTCCAGAACGTGGGCGAAATCCTGCCCACGGTCGTACAGGCGGCGCACGCGCACGGCATTCAGCTCATCGGCATGATGAAGCCCTTCGACATGGGCTTTCAGCGCAGCTTTGGCGAAGGCACGCCCGAGGCGCGGCGCATGGGCCGCGCGATGCGCATCGGC
>Ga0194113_10010815_pt1 | contig 10863 bp, 10 predicted proteins | sample TA2MahC200mmetaG_FD_146193 | JGI IMG/M metagenome (GOLD analysis project Ga0194113, IMG submission 146193) | Freshwater microbial communities from Lake Tanganyika, Tanzania - TA2015017 Mahale Deep Cast 200m | ecosystem: Environmental > Aquatic > Freshwater > Lake | place: Tanzania: Lake... | reverse complement strand
CGGAAAGCACCGGGTTCCTGCAAGGGGCCACGCTTTACGGGAGCGCCATGAAGGGCAGTCTGTCGGCCGCATCGGACGTGTACAACTACTACGTCGGCGGGACGCTCCCCACGCCCATCGAGGGCCTCACGGTCGGCGTCGCCTACGACTACCGCGGCACCAAAACCTATGACGGCATCCCCGGCACCTCCGCGTACGCGAATGTGATCGGCGCCTATTTGAGTTACCAAGCCACGGAGAGACTCCGGCTCAACAACCGTGTCGAATACGCCACCGGCACCGCCGGCATCTGGTACGCCGCCCGGCCCGGCCGGAACAACGAACTGTTCGGCTACACCTTCACCGCCGACTACGCCCTGTGGGCGAACGTGATCACCCGCGCTGAATTCCGGTGGGATCGGGAGTTGCACGGACACGGCATCTTCAACGACGGCAGCGACAAGAACGCCCTCTCGCTGGCGCTGAACGTGATCTATCAGTTCTAACCTGCGAACTGCGACCGCCCCAAGCTCAGAGGCCGGACCGCGAACCCTCGGCAAGCGGCGGCCCAAGAGTCGCCCGGCGGTTTTCGTCCGACGGTTCTGCTCCCTCAGCCCCTTCCGGCGCCCCGGCCGGAGGGGGCTTTTGCTCTGCCGCCCCTCAGCACCACGTCCCAAACAACAGGCGGTGTCCCACGAACATCAGCCCCGCATCGGCCCCGAGATGCGCCAGCCAGGCTCCGGCCAGCGTGCCTTGACGTTGATACATGACGCTCCAAAGCACGCCCGCAAGACCCACGAGCGCGCCAAAGACCACGCCCCACCCCAACCCGACATACGCGCTCGCCACCACCACATGATGGCCCGCAAAGGCGGCCCCGGCTAACCCGTGCGCCCACGCGCCACGGGCCAACCGCCGCAGCCGCCCGTAAACGAACCATCGCCAGTAGTACTCCTCGATCCCAGCGTGGAAGGTCGACATCAGCCCGCCAAACAACCAGTAGTGCTCCGCCACCTTGAAGGCCTCGGCCTTGGCTTGAATCTGCGGCTCCCCCGCCGCCAAGACCCCCGCCAGCGGCCCGGCTGCCAACACCACCAGCCCAACCAGTAGACCGAGCCCGACTAGCGCACCCCAAACCAACGCGCGCCCGTGTCGGTGCCAGCCGTCGAGTCGAGGCCACGGCTCCCGCAATAGCCCCCACACCGCCAGCGCCGGCCAACCCAACGTGAAAACCTTCGTCGCGCCATAGGCTAGCCGCGCGGCGCCCGAGTCGGCGAACCACACGAAGTAGCACAGGGCCCCCACCGTCGGCAGCACCATGGCCGGAAGCACCACCGCCCAGTCTCGCCGCCACGCCACCCCCGATCGGCCCGCTTCGGTCTGGCCCCCGCTCGCCATCGCTCTGGTTTTCAACGGCCCACAGCTAGCATTCCGCGGTCGGCCCGGCGAATTGAAAAAACCACTGCCCACATCGACCGGCGGCAACGTTCAAGCCCCGGCCACCTCTCGAAGCAGGTTGAAGTCCTGCGTCCGGTTGAAAGCCTCGAGGCGCGCCACCAAGCCCGCCTCACCCGGCCGCAGAAACGAACCGCCGGCACAAGCTAACCCCTCATCCGAAAGACCGAGGAAGACCCGGATCGACTTGCCTTCCGCCCGCAGAGCGGCGCGTGCGACATCCCGCAGATCCGGCGGCCAGTATCGGCCCTGCACAAACGCGGCCTCGAGCCGGGTGCCATAGGCGACGTAGGTGGGATTGAGGTGGAGGTTGATGCGCAACCGATGTCGTTGGGCGCGCTCACTCAGGTAATCGATCGCCCGGTGGATGTCCTGCACGGCCCCTTCGTCGGTCATGTCGGGGACGGGCTTCTGCATGAAATAGCATTTGAGGCGGAACCCGTAAAAGGCCAAGCGCCGACAGAGATCTTCGAACTGCTCGAGCTTGAGCCCTTTGAGAAAGACCTCGTTGCGAATCCGTTCGTCGAACGCCTCGAACCCGATCGCCAACTCGAGCTGCGTGGGGGTGTCGGCCTCCGCAAGCGCGCGCGCCAGGAACTCTAGCTCGGCATCGTCGACGTACTCGACTCGGGTCTCGAGGCTGACGACACCTAGGCGCGGAAACCGTTCGTTGAGGCGGGCGATGAGGTAGATCAACGCCGTCGACGAAAAGGTCTGCTGGTCGAGCACGGAGCCGTTGTTGCTGACGATGACCTTGCGCAGACTCGCCGCGCGCTGTGTCACGGCGGGATCGCCGAGCACCCGGTCGACTTGAGCCATCAACGACCTGAAGCCGACGTGTTTCTTCGAGGTCTTGGCGGGCAGATTGCAGCCCAGGCACTGCGACCACCGGCAGGCCTGCGAGTAAAACACCACAAACAGAATCTGCCCTTCCTCCGACTCCTGAAACCAAAAGGCCGCCGGGCGCGACGGATCGTGGCCGTCGTCGAAAGGGTAATCCTTCTGCCCCCGTTGGGTGCCGTGCAGGATCTGCTGCTCGACCTGGTCGGCGGCAACCACGGGCGACTAAGACCCGTCATCGCCAATGGCCTCGACGGGGCAACCTTCCTTGGCTTCTTTACACTGCGACTCTTCGTCGGGCGACCCTGGCTGCTTCGACAAGTACGAGTAACCGCCGTCCTCGTTGCGTTTGAAGTTGTTGGGAGCGGTCTCGCGGCACAGATCGCAGTCAATGCACTGGTTGTCCACGTAATACTTGCCGGCGACGTTTTCAGGGTATTTGTTCGCAATGTCAGCCATAGTCCAAATCGTTCGTTGAACCGGTAGTTATGCGGCTGACCTCCACAAAAGCAAGCCCCATTTCCCGTTTCCGCTCCGCTACTCGGCTCGACGCAGTCCGGCACGAGACAGGGCTTGCTTCTCTGGCCGCCCCCGGCAACATTTCCAGACATCAACCACGTGCCCGCGTCGGCCCGCAGCCCGGGCCTGACGCGCGCATTGCGAAAGGTCATGGCCATGTCGATCCGAGTGCGGAAGCTGAATCGGCGCGCCTTCTTGCGCGCCACGGGTGGGGCGGCCGGCGCCACCGTCTTCCCGTTGCTGATTCCAGCGCGTGTGTGGGGCGCCAACGGTCAGCCAGGGGCCAACGCCCGCTTCGTGGTCGCGCACATCGGCGTGGGTGGCATGGGGATGACCCACGTCGCCAACATGCTCCGGCTCCAAAAGGAGGGCAAGGTGCGGATCGCAGCCGTGTGCGACGCCGACGAGAACCGCCTCGAGGCGGCCGTGAACAACGTTAAGGGTGGGGTGGTTCCGTACCGCGACTATCGCTACATCGTCGAGCGTCGAGACATCGATGCAGTGGTCATCGCCACGCCCGATCACTGGCACGCCATCCAAACCGTCCACGCCTGCCAAACCGGCAAACATGTCTTCGTCGAGAAACCCGCCTCGGTCACCGTTCGCGAAGGCCAGGCCATGGTGGCCGCTGCCCGAGCGAACAAGGTCGCGGTGCAGGTCGGGGCCCAGGCGCGCACCGCTCTGGGCGGGTGGTACACCTGCCGCGCGATCCGCAACGGCATCGTCGGCAAGGTCAACAAAGTCACCTGCTGGCATTACGCCAACCCCGTCGACGATAAGCCGCTGCCCGACAGCGAACCGCCCGAGGGCTTGGATTGGGATTTGTGGCTCGGCCCGTTGCCGTGGCGCCCCTACAACCGCCGCTATCAACCCGCCAACTTCCGGTGGCTGCTCGAATCCGGCGGCGGCCAAATTCGCGACCGCGGCGCTCACCAGTTCAGCACCGTGCTCTGGTGCATGAACGCTGACGCGCAAACCTCCTTCACCGTTGAAGCCACCGGCACGCCGCCCGCCAAGGGCCTCTGGGATTGCCCCGTGACCATGGATGTGGTCTACCAATTCCGGAATCCGGACTGGACGCTCGAGTGGGGGCAACCGGGGAACAAGGTCGGCCAGACCGAATTCGGCAACGTCTTCTGGGGCGAAACCGGGCGACTGGTCCTCGAATGGGAAGGCGGCTATCGGCCGGCCAACCCGGAAGCGATCGACTTCAAGCTGCCGCCCGGCGGCCAGGAAGTCTATCGCACCGACGAATACCAAGACTTCAACCTCAACCACAAAGCCGATTGGTTGAAGTCCATCCGCGAAGGACACCTCCGCCCGGCCGTCGACATCGAGATCGGCCACCGCACCGCCACCCTCTGCAACCTGGGTAACCTCGCCTACCTCCTGGGCCGCAAACTGACCTGGGACGGCGACCAACAAGAGGTCGTCGGCGATCCGCAGGCCAACCTCCTCCTGGGCAAACCGCAGCGCTACCCCTACGTGCTTTAACCCCATGAAACTCGCCACCCCAACCATCGCCATTCTCCTCGCGACTGCCGGGCACGTCGCCTTCGCCGCGGATTCGGCCCTCTCGGCCAAGCCCACACAGCACCCCACCGAGTGGACCATCGCCCTCGGGAACCGGACGCTCCTGGTCTATGCCATCGCCCCGGGCACCTTCAAGCCCTACGTTAAGGAGTTGGGTACCGTCCACGGCGTCAACCTGCTGCGAGACGCGCCCCACGACCACCTCCACCATCACGCCCTCATGTACGGCATCCGGGTCAATGGCCTCAATTTCTGGGAAGAAACCGCCGGGTGCGGCGTGCAGAAGCCCATTGCCACCTCGCCACCCGAGCTTGGGCACAGCCCGCAGGGCCTCCCGCAGGCCCGCCTGCGCCAGCTCGTTCATTGGCTCGACCCCGAAGACGCTTTCCTGCCCGACACCAGCCGCGCCGCGTTGCTCGTCGAGCAGCGCACCCTCACGCTCACGGTCCATGAACCCGAGCAACAGGTGGCCCTGCACTGGAAATCGGAGTTTCAAGTCGGCTCGAAGACCAACCAAGTCGCCCTCACCGGCGCCAACTACCATGGCCTCGGCCTGCGCTTCCGCCAAGATCTCGATCCCCTGGCGGCGCACCTCAACGCCGGCGGCCCCCCCGACCTGAGCAACAACCGACAAGACGTCACGCCCCACCCCTGGGGTGCCGTCGCTTTCGATCGACCCGGCCAACCCGCCACCCTCGCCCTCTTCGGCCATCCCTCCAACGCGCGCGGCGACGCCCACTTCTTCACCATGCGCACCCCCTTCGCCTATCTGTCCGCCACCCAAGCCCTCGACCGCGAGCCCTTGGTCTATTGCAGCGGCGACCGGTTCCAACTCAATTACCTCATCACCGTGCATGCGGCGCTCTTGTCCCGTGAAGCCCTCGAACGCCAGGCCCGACGGTGGCGTGAGTCCCAGCCCTAATGATGAGCGCTCTGGATAGGCTACCGTTCGCGGGCAGGGCGCGAAGTCCTCTGCGCGCCGCAAACCGCTGTCGACAACAGGAAGCCGCGGCGCGCAGAGGACTGCGTGCCCTACCGCTGACCTCCAGTCCGTGGCCGTGGCTCTCGATTGAACCCTGAACCCGGGTGGTGTGGCTCCCCACCTGGTACCACCCATGAAGGCACTCCTCCGACTCCAGCTCCTCATCGTCGTCTGTCTCCTCGCCCTGCCGGCCTCGATGCTCGGCGCGGCTCAGGCCCGACCCAACGTCCTCTTCATCGCCATCGACGACCTGAACGATTGGGTGGGATGCTTAGGCGGTCATCCGCAGGCGCAAACGCCCCACCTCGACCGCCTCGCCGCCCGCGGCACCCTTTTCCTCAACGCCCATATCCAGTCCCCACTCTGTAACCCCTGCCGCGCCAGCGTCCTCACCGGCCTGCGCCCTTCGACTACCGGCATCTACGGGCTGCGCCCAGGTCTGCGCGACGTCGAGGCCACTCGCCACGCCGTCACCTTGCCCCAGTACTTCGCTCGACACGGCTACTTCACCGCTTGTTTTGGCAAGGTCCACCACGACGGCTCGATCCCGCCACGGCTGCACACCAACGAGTTCAACGTCTGGGGACCCGCCCCAGGCATCCCCGTGCCGCCCACCAAATTCGTCCAAACCCCAGACGCCATCCGTGCCATGGACTGGGGCGTGTTTCCCACCGACGATCGCGACCAAGCGGATTGGAAGATCGCCGAGGCCGCCATCGCCCAACTGAACTCCCTTCCGCCCAACCAACCCTTCTTCCTCGCCGTGGGCTTTCGCCTGCCGCACGTGCCTTGTTTCGCGTCCCAGAAATGGTTCGATCTGTATCCGCCCGAGGACCAGATCGTCCTGCCCCAGGTCCTGGCCGACGACCGCGCGGACGTGCCCGAGTTCGCCTGGTACTTGCACTGGAAACTGCCCGAGCCGCGCTTGTCTTGGCTCGAGCAGGCCAACCAATGGCGGCCGCTCGTCCGCGCGTACCTGGCTAGCACGACCTTCATGGACAGCCAAATCGGTCGCCTCCTCGACGCCCTCGATGCCCTGCCCGCCCGCGACCGCACGGTGGTCGTGCTCTGGTCAGACCACGGCTGGCATCTGGGCGAAAAGGCCATCACCGGCAAGAACACCCTCTGGGAACGCTCGACCCGCGTGCCCCTGATCTTTGCCGGTCCCGGCGTCGCCCAAGGCCGCTGTGCGCAGCCGGTCGAACTACTCGATCTGTACCCCACACTCGTCGAGTGGTGCGGCCTGCCGTCCCGCACCGGCCTCGAGGGGCACAGTCTCGTGCCCCAGCTCAAAGATCCCCGCACGCCCCGGCCCTGGCCTGCCATCACCACCCATAATGTCGGCAACCACGCGATCCGTTCCGAACATTGGCGTTACATTCGTTATGCCGACGGTTCGGAGGAGCTGTATGATCGTCGCGTCGATCCCCACGAATGGACCAACCTGGCCCGCGATCCTCAGCACGCCGCGGTCCTGCGCGATCACGCCCGCTGGCTCCCCAAACTCGACGCCTCCCCAGCCCCAGGCAGCGCCCACCGCGTCCTCACCCAGACCAACGGCGTGTGGTTCTGGGAAGGCCGCCGGATCGACCCGGCCGAAAAAGAAGACTGACCACCCGCCCGACGCGCGTTTGCGAGTCTGGGCTGGTTACGGGCGCGCCGGACCGCTTTCTCGAGCGCCAAGCGCACACCTTGCGGTGAAATGCAAGATGCGCCCAGGGGCTCGAACTGACGAACGCCGGGTCGGCAGCTATTTCATTGTCACTGCGCCGCCCGTAGCTACACTGGCCGCTCTATGATGAAGGTGTTCCAGCTCCTGTTCGCCCCGTTCACCACCTGGAGTGGCCTGGCCGAGGCGCGCCGGGGAGCTGGGTTCTTCTTGGTGTTCAACTTGCTCACGCTTGCCGCGGCCGGCTCCGCCATCGAGGGTCTGGGCCTGTACAAGCTCGGCCTCAAGTCCGGCCTCGGCTCGGAGGGCAGCCGCACCCTCGTCCAAGACTTCGCCACCGTTCTGCGCTACGAACAGTTGCGCCTGGCGCTCGACTTGGCGGTCGTCCTGGTAGGCGCACAATTTGTGTTTTGGGTCGCCCGCGGCCTCCATTTCAACTGCCGTTTCTTCCAAGCCCTACTGCTGATGGCCTACAGCATCGGACCGCTGTTGCTCCTCCGGATGGCGGACGGGATCCCGCACATCCCCACCTGGGTCTGCTACGCTGTGGGGGTGTTTCTGAGCCTTAACCTGCTCTATAACGGCGTGGCGGCCGTCCTGCAACCCGATCGGGCCTCGGGCTTCGGCCTGTTTCTACTCTGCGCCATGATCTTGCTCCTGTTCACTGGCGTCGCTCATTTCGTGGCGGTATCCTTTCTGACGGGCAATCTCAAGTACTGAACCGCCGCCTTCACCGCCCAGCCCGAACGTTCGAGCGCCGCCCGCGCCCGCTCAGCGTCCGCCGCGGTTAGTTCTCGCACGATGCGCACGGCGCGCTCGCGCAGTTTGGCGTTCGCAGGGTTCAGATCCACCATCAAGTTGCTGAGCACCTTGCCCAACCTGACCATGGCCAAGGTGCTGAAGATGTTTAACACCAGCTTGGTCGCCGTTCCCGCCTTCAGCCGAGTCGAGCCCGTGAGCACTTCCGGCCCCAACTCGGGCGCGATGACCACCGCAGGTCGCGTGCCTTCTGCCAGCTTGAGGTGCGGATTGAAGCACAACAACAACGTGGTCGCCCCCTGCCGTTGGGCCTCGATCAAGGCGCCCCATACAAACGGCGTTCGCCCGCTCGCCGCGATCCCCAAGACGACGTCCCCAGCCCGCACCCCGCGATAACTCACCGCCTGCGCCCCGGCCATCCCATCGTCCTCCGCACCCTCGATCGAGGACCACAACGCCCGGTGTCCGCCCGCAATGATCGCCTGCACCTGGTCGGGCGAGGCTCGGAAGGTGGGCGGACACTCGCTCGCATCCAGGACGCCCAACCGCCCGCTCGTGCCGGCGCCCACGTAGAACAACCGGCCGCCCCCGCGCAGCGCGCGCACGATCAAACGCAGCGCGCGCACGATCGGCCCGCGCTGCGCGCGCAACGCCGCCGGAATCCCCTCGTCCTCGCTCAACATCAGCTCCACCGCCGACCCCAACGAGCGCCGGTCCAAGTCGTGCGAGCGCGGATGCCGTTGTTCCGTGGGCGAAAGCGCCGTGGCCTCCGGCAGCACAAGCTCCGCGGGCACACCCTCCCGGCCGTGCCCAGGCCGCACCGTCGGTCGGGCCTGGCTCCCGACCTCACCCTGCCGCGGCCGGCCGGGCGCGTCCGAGTCGAGCGCGCGCGCCTGTGCCCACGCGCCCCAGGCGCCTTCCCGCTCCAGGAGCCGCACTCGCGCTCGAGGCCACTGCGACCGAATCCGCCGCGTCACCCAGTGGACCAGGCGCGGCTGCTGGTGCAGCACCCCACCCACCAAAATGAACTCGACCCGGTGCTTGGGTGCAGCCAACCGCCGCGCGCAGGCCACGGCGTCCCGGGCGAGCGTATCCGCCGCCTGCGCCACGACGCCCGTCGCCAACCGGTCGCGCGCAGCCCACGCGGCAAACACCTCCACCGCCAACGCCGCCACCTCCGCTTTGCTGGCCTGCTGCACCCAGGTGATCAGCTCGTTCGGCTCGTTCAATGTCATCGCCCTCAAGACCCGCTCGCCCAGCCGCGGCCAGCGCCCGTGCAGGTCGTACTCGTGAATCAGCGTGCGTAACGCTTGCACGCTGATGTCATAGCCGCTCGCCCGGTCCCCCAACACGTGACCCCAGCCGCCCACCTTCACGGTCGCGCCCCCCAGGTCTCGCCCGTAACAACACGAGCCGGTCCCGCTGATCACCACCACCCGCATGCGCATGGCCCCCAAATCGCCCGCCGCCGCCCAAGCCGACTCGAGATCGTTGCCCGCCCAGCACGACACCCCGGGCCACGCCCGCCCGGCCGCAGCCCGAATGCGACGCCGGTCGCTCTCCTCCCGCGCCCCCGCCATCCCGATCCCCACGGCGCACACCGGCGGTAGGCGCCTGGCCAAAGCCCGGAAATGGTCGTCGAGCTCATCGTCGCTCAGCAACCGGAGGTTCGCCGGGCCAGCCTCGAGCCGCTGCCCCAGCCGACCCGCCCCATCCGCCACCACCGCCACCGTGCGCGTGCCGCCCGCTTCGATCCCAAGCCAGCTTCCCGGCTCCGCCACTCTGCCACCGTTGGTCTTCATCTCGGCGCAGAGTATTCGAGCTGCTAGCCGGAAAGACAAGCCAGGCGCCGCCGCGGCCAACCCCGAGTTGGCCAGGACCAATGCAACGTCTGAGCCAAGCTGCTGAGGATTAGGCGGTCAGCACCTTTTGCAGAACAAACGCCCTCAGACTGTTTAGGGTTGGGCGCATGAGCCAGTATCGATTGCCCGCGCCCGACGAACAGACTTTGCTGGAGGGGCTTCAGGTCAGGGTGATGGAGCCCGTCGAGCTGCCTCGATCTCACAGGCTGCTCCACCGCCGCCATTATCTCGGAAGTCTCAAACCGGAAGGGCGCTTGGTTTCACTGGATGCGATGCACACGCAGGATGAGACCGCGCGCGAGCTGGTGATCGAATACGGAGCCGATTACCTGCTCACGGTGAAGGATAATCAGGCCACTGTTCACCGAAACATCGAGCAATTGATCTCGGCCCCCGAGGCCGATTTTCCCCCCTCTCGAGCCCACGCCGACCCGAGCTCGAACCCGGGAGATCAACAAAAGCCGGCCTGAGAGCCGGTCCATCCGTACCGCCGTGCTGACGGCCGAGCAAATCGGCTTTCCCCTGGCTGAACAAGGCGCCCTGCTCTTACGCCAAGTTCAAGGGCGCAAAGACGAACTGGTTTCCTTGGTGAGCAGTGCGGAGCCTGAGAAACTGCCCGTTCAAGACTGGCTCCAGTGCAACCGATTTGCCTGGGGAATCGAAAGCGGCAGCCATCAACGGTTGGATGTCTCTCATAACGACGATCGCTGCCGGATCCGCAACTCCAACGGGATCTAGGTCATGGGGATGTTCCGGCGCCTGGGCAACAGCCTCTTCATGGAATGGCGATCCCGCCAGCGTAAACCCCAACACGAAACCACGACCGATTTCCATCCAGTGAGGCTCCGCACCGGACGGTTGTCTCGCTCACGAGATCGCCTCGACTCTCAAGTCCCGTAACGCACTCAACCCCGCCAGCGACGCCCCCCCACCCCGAATCGGCCGTGCCCCACTCCGCCGTTTGGCCCCAAACCGCTCCCGATGCGCCAACCACACCTCATCCACAAACCCCTTGGATCCCAAGACCACCCCGTCCGTCATGTGCCGAATCCGCAACCGTAACACCTCCCCCACACTCAACTCCCCACCCTTCTGCAACACCCGCTTAATCTGCTCCCGACTCATCGCCACCTTCCCACTGCTCCCAGACACCCCTGCCCGCACAAACAGCCGCTTCCGATACTCCGCTGCCACCTCCCGCCACTCCCGCACCGGCACCTCTAACTTCCTCGACTCCTCGGAAACCTCGGCAGACCGTGCGCTGG
>Ga0194113_10010813_pt1 | contig 10864 bp, 6 predicted proteins | sample TA2MahC200mmetaG_FD_146193 | JGI IMG/M metagenome (GOLD analysis project Ga0194113, IMG submission 146193) | Freshwater microbial communities from Lake Tanganyika, Tanzania - TA2015017 Mahale Deep Cast 200m | ecosystem: Environmental > Aquatic > Freshwater > Lake | place: Tanzania: Lake... | reverse complement strand
AATGCCAAAAACAAGTTGAAAACGCGTCAAATCTTTAGGGCATACCTGCGCCTCGCTGCAAGTCTCGTCACACGAAACACTTAGGGCAAACCGCCTTCCGTAACTTGTAAAGTGGGGCTAGGACTCGTGGCCCTGGCCACGGCGCACGTCCGCGCCCAGGCTGACGGTCCTGCGCCCCCGACGACAAAGAGCTTCGTCTACAAGAGAACGAAACAAGCCGATCTGGAAATCGTCGTCCATTACCCTCCCGGCTGGAAACAAACCGACAGGCGACCCGCCATCGTGTTCTTCTTTGGAGGCGGGTGGCAGAACGGCAAGATCACGCAGTTCGAGTCCCAGGCCGGCCACCTCGCCAGCCGAGGCCTGGTGGCGGCTCGGGCCGATTACCGGGTCAAGTCCCGGCACGGAGTCAGCCCCAAAGAGTGCGTTGAGGACGCCAAGAGCGCTGTGCGATGGATGCGGAAGACCGCCGCTGAACTCGGCGCCGATCCAACTCGGATCGTGGCCGCCGGTGGTTCGGCCGGTGGCCACATCGCGGCCTGCACGGCCCTAGCGCCTGGCTTGGACGCCGACGGCGAGGACCTGACCGTCTCGTCCAAACCCAATGCTCTGGTCCTCTTCAACCCCGTGCTGCGGTTTCAGGGTGTGCGGCAACTGGCGGACCGAATAGGCAATGACGAGACGTTGGCGGCGGCCCTCTCGCCGACGTTGCATCTCACCAAAGACAGCCCGCCGACGCTGATCCTCTTTGGAACTGCCGACCGACTGGCTGCGATGGGCGACGAGTTCATGAAGAAGTCCCAGGACCTTGGCCATCGGGCGGAGCTCTTCATGGCCAAGGACCAGCCGCACGGTTTTTTCAACCGGCCGCCCTGGCTGGAGAAGACAACACAGCGGATGGACGAGTTCCTTGTGTCGATCGGATACTTGGAGGCAAAGTGAGACGCGCCTGATGCCTGATGCCTAGCCGTAGGGTGAAGGTGAGACTCCCGCTGCGTGAACGCGGGGGCCTCCGCCGCCTGAAGCCTGAAGCCTGAAGCCTGATCTCTCACGGAGCGGCTGCCGCCGTGCTTCACGGCTTCGATCCGAATCCGAGCGTTTCCCGGCAGTATTGCAGGCACGCCTCGAGATCGTATTTTTGCTGCGCCTGTTCCAGTTCCGGCGACTGATTCCCCGTGGGACGGCCCGGCGGCAGTTGGTGTTTCCGGCCGCGTTTGGCCAGTGCCACAAAGCGTGCGAACTCGGCAGCCCGCGCGCGCGGGAACAGGGACCAGAACTCCGGTTTGAGATATGGCATCTCGTACGGCCACTTGTACGAGATGACTTCCAGGACAAACGCCGTGTGAGGACAGAGTTCTTGAAACCGCTTCACATACGCCGGCCAGTCCACTACGCCTTCGCCCATGTTAACCCACATGCTCCCCGCGCCCTGGTCCGTTTCCCAGACGGCGCTGTCGCGGATCCCGGTGGTGAGCGCATACGGTCCGAGGATCTCCAGATTGGCCAGAGGATCCTCCAAGGTCCAAGCGGCGTTGCCCGGGTCCATGGTTGCCCCGACGAAGTCCTTGCCGGCCTCTTCGATCAGGCTCACCAGTTCCCACGCCTGCATGTCTCCGGCGTGGTTCTCGACGGCGATTTTCACGTTCGCGTCTTGTGCTTCGCTCTTGACGGCCCGCAACACCTTGACCATGGCGTCGATGTGGCGATAGATGCCGCCGTCGCCCTGCCGGTCTCCGCGGTTTCCGAGATAGCAGCGGGCGACGGTGCTGCCGAGCCGGTGCGCGGTGCGAATCAACAGCCGCGCATGGTCCTCGGCCGGGCCCCACTTCGCGGCGTTATACGACTTCGACGTGGGACAAATGCTGCTCGTTCCGGCCTGCAGCTCAATGCCAGCCTCAGCCGCTTGCGCGCGGACCGTGGCCAGGTAACTGTCCTCCAGACTCTCGTAGACTTCCAGATCCGAGAGCAGCAACGTATCGACCTTCCGTGCGGCTGCATACTCGATCAGTCGCGGCGCTTTCCAGCCGCAAGTCCGCACGGAGAAATTGTCGAAACCGAACTTCAGTCGCGGCGCGGGGCTCTGAAACGGCCCGAGTGCGGGCCTCGCCACGCTCGCACTGCCCAGGACTGCCAGCGAGGCCAAGAACCCGCGGCGATTCGAAGTGCCCATCAACTCGTTCATCGTACTCTCCCGTTGGCGTGTCGTTCCAGTTTGCTCAGCAGAGTTGCCCACGGCGACATTATAGCTCGCCGAGATCCCTCGCACGAGCCGCTGGGACTCCCTCGATCCTCGAGGTGCGGCCCCGACCGCGGCGTGTGCAACAATGCCGCGGACCGGCCGGCGACGCCCGCGTGCGACCGCGGTCCGAGCTATCAGCGACGTTGCCGCCACACGCCGGCGCACCCAGGAACTGCCGGCGGCTGAAGGTGCGACAGCAGCCGCGACGTCAACTGTTCGCTTTGCTGCTGGCGATCGGGATCCGCCCATCCCGGATTGCGTGCTTCCCGGATCGCGGAGGCGGCGCCACGCGCCGGCGCACCGGCGATCCGGCCGGCCATTAGCCGGCTGCCTCGCAAAGCAACTCGCCGAGGAAGTCGACGGTCGCGAACAGGTCGTCGGTGGTCCCGGTGTCGTGTTCAGGCAGGGCGCGTGCCATGTCACGCGCCACCAAGTCCGCGAGTTGCCGGCCCGCGTCGTCATCCGCCAGACGCCCCCAGGCCCCTTCGTTCGGGCCAGGTGCTGACGAGCCCGCCCGGCGCGCGACCGCCACAACGCACTCGTCCCTCACACGCGCGCGCGATGGAACCGGGTCGCACGTCGCCACGTGGAGCTGGCTGCGAAATTCCTGGGTCCTGACATCGATCGGCACGCTGCCGGCGGGATCGGCAACGACGAAGCACTGGCCGCTCACGCGCAGCTGAGCATACGAGAGCGGCGCGGCGTGCGGAGTCATCCCACCGTCGATTCGGAAGGAAACTCTGCGGACCGCTGAGTTCACTCAGTTCTCAAGAGGTTTCGCACGGCGGTGATGATCGTATCCTCGGCCTCCGAAGCCAGGCGCGCGGGCTGACCGTACGAAATCATGGAGGAATCGACCTCGTAGCCGCCTTCGTCGAGCAGTCTCTTCGAGCTGATGTAACAGGGCATGCCGTTGGCGTAGGCCGTGACCCACAATCGCGGGTCGTTCATTTCGCTTTTCAGCCGCAGCACATAGTCCACCGTGACCTCGCCGGGCAGGAACACCATGGTCAGGTCATGGCCCAGTGTCCATGTGGTGATCGGGTAATCAAACGACCGTGGCAAGGCGCCTTCGCGGTCCCAGATAGTGAGGAAATGGCGAGCGACATCGCGCGCGCCCAGAGCACCGTGCTCGCTGTCGGCTCGCTGCTGCAGCTCGTTGCGCCCCGGCAACTGTCCCAAGGGCACTTGGATGACGTCGCGCCGCGCGATCAACTCCGGTCCCACCGGCGTCCACTGTGCTTTCAGCAAAGCGCGCACCTCCTCGGCGATCCGCTGCCCGTGCTGTTTGGCGAGTTCCAGCGTGCCGTTGGGATAGGGACCCACATCCGCCCCGCAGCCGATCGTGACCATCGCCACGACTCCCGGACAATCGGTCTCGATGGCCTGGTGCGCGAATCCGGCCCAGTCCCCATGAATTGCATTGAAGGAGCCGCTGGTGGTGGTGCAGTGGCAGGCGTAATTGGCCACGATGCATACCGGATTTCCCGCGGCATCGGTCACACGCAGCACGGGCAAACTGTGGTCCACCGGCCCCGGCGACTCGGTTGCCTGGGAGGGTAGAAAGCCAACCCACTTGCCGTTCTCCAGCAGACGCCGGTTGGTGCCGAAGTTGGCCGTACCCTGGTTCCAAGAGAGAAAGCCAGGTTTGCGCGCGGCCAAGGCGTCCAGGGCCACTTGCTCCAGGCGATCGGCCAGCTCACGGCGATAACGCCGCATGTGTTCCAGATGTTCGGCCGACATGGCCGTCGTGTAGTGCCACGGGGCGAATTCCGGCAGCAGCGGCGCCGAATGCGTATGGGTCGAGAGCACGACACATCGCCGCGGTCGAATGCCGGCCTTGGCGGCAAGTCTGTCCGCCAATTCGGACGTCAGCTCGGCCGTCGCGCTGCAGTTCTCGGCCAGGATGAGCACAGCCGGCCCTTCGCCGCTGTCATCTCCAATCGCCAACGCCTTGCCCCACAGTCTTTGCACGACTTCCGTCGCTTCCTCCATGCGGCCAGCATAGCCCGCCAGGCGGACCGGGTAGTCGGGAGTAATGTCGATCCGCGCTACTCCCGCCAGCACAGCTCCGTCGGGCAGTTCGGCGCCACCGGCACGGCGCGAGTCCGCCAGGATAGCGGCCAGCAGGAATCCAAGACAGATCATGCGTGTTCGTTGCCACATGTCGCGTTTTCTCCTTCGCGTATTCAGCGTTGCCGCGCGGTGTTCGCGCGGCGCCGTCCACGGTATCGAGTATCTTCTGCCCACCGGCGGCGCCGAGCGGCGCCGTGCGCTGATGGACCATCTAAAAAGCCACACAGCAGAAGGTGGAAATTACGATTGCATCGCCCAGTCTGAGGGCGGGTACACAGGGGACACGTCAAGAGAGCGCGTTCACGCCTCGACCATGGCCAGGTAGACCTTGCGGATGGCCGCGATCACATCGTCCACGTCCTGCTCTGTATACCGCGGCCCGATAACCACGCCGCCGTGACGGTTGAGGATGTCGATCGTCCGCGGACAGCACTCGGGCCCGTATTGGATCGCCTTTCCTTGAGGAGTGTTGAACGAGGGCCACTCCGGATGGATCGTCACTTTGTTGGCCACGCGCGCGTCGGTGGGCAGGATGGCCGATCCACCCGGTCCGTTGGCGGAGATACCTTCGGCGCGCACGGCCCGCAGGAAATGATCGCGGCGCTCGCGGCTCCCCATGTCCAGGAAGATACGCATGCCCAGGTCACCTTCAATATCGCCCGACTTGCGGAGCTTGAGCTTCGGCAGATCGGCGATCCCCGCGCGCACTTTCTTGGCGTTCGCCCGCAGCGCGCCGCAGATGGTCTCCAGCTTCCGCAACTGGCCGAACAGCACGGCGCCGGTGAATTCGTTCATGCGGAAGTTGCAGGAGGCGAAACCGGCCAGAACGCCGTGGCCAACGCTCTCGTTGCAGCTTCGTCCGAGGGTCCCCACATCGTGGAAGCGGAAGGCACGCTCATAAAGCACGGGGTCGTTGGTGACCACCGCGCCCCCCTCTCCCGCCGTGATCGTCTTGCTCAACTGAAAGCTGTTGATGCCAATGTCGCCCAGCGTCCCGACGTACTTGCCCTTGTACTGGCCGCCCGCACATTGAGCACAGTCTTCCAGGACTCGGAGCTTGTGACGCCGCGCGATGTCGAGGATGGCGTCCATGTCGCAGGGGCAGCCTTCCAGGTGCGCGGCGATAATCACCTTCGTCCGCGGCGTGATATGCCGTTCAATGTCCGACGGGTCGATGCCGAAGGAATCGTCGATCTCGGCAAAGACCGGCAGCGCGCCGCTCAATACGATCGCATCGTAGTCGGCATACCAGTTCCAGGCGGGCAGGATCACTTCATCGCCAGGACCTACTTCCAACGCCGCCATGGCGGCGTAGAGAGCCGTGGTGCCCGACGTGACCCCGATGGCGAACTTGGCGCCAAGGTGCTCCGCATACGCCCGTTCGAACTGGACGACTTTGCCGCTCTCGTGACGGAATGGCGACCGCGAACGGAGCACGTCCAGCAGTTCCTGCTCCTCCACGTCGTCGTAGAACAGCGTGCCGTAAGGTCCGGATCCCAGGCCGCTGCTTCGTACCGGCTTGCCGCCATCGATGGCCAGCTTCTCCGGGTTGTCGCGCAGTGGATTCCCCGATACCGTCTCCGAACAGATCAGCGCGGATGCGGCGCCCACGGCGCCCAAGGTTCCCAGAAACTCGCGACGATTCGCTTTGCGGTTACCCATCGGACTCTCCTTTGTGGCACGATTGAAACTCAGCGTCAGGCTGGATTGTGGATACCAGGTTCCCTTCCGGCGTTTCCGCCATGATAACACGTCCCGGTGGCCGTTGGCGAGCAGTGAAGGGCACCTGACGCACTGCCGCGCGGAGAGTTCCCCGTCGGCTCCGAGCTTCAATTGAAGTGTATCTTCAGACCGCCGGGAGTTCGTACCCGGCGCGGCGAGCCCGGTCGTTCCAGGCGTTGGCTTCCGCGTTGTCGATGAAGCGTTCTTTCACCGGATCGAAACGCAACGTCTCGCCGACTCGGCCGACATATCGCGTGATGTTGACCAGGTGACAGAATGCCACCGAGCGATGCCCGATTTCGATTTCGGAGTTTGGCGGTCTGCGAGAATCGATGCAATCAAGCCAATTCTGCAGATGCCACCGCGCCTGCCACAGGGCCGTTTGATCGGACCATTTCACCTCTTCCTCGGCTTCGTCGACTTTCTTGAGTAACTCCTCTCGAATGTCCGCCGGATTGGACATGAACTTGTTCCGGTTGATCTCCAGCTTCCCCTTCTCGCCGATGAAGATGGCTCCACCCATCGGCCCGCTAGTCGGCAGCTCAAACGAGACGTGCGTTCCGTCTTCGTAGGTAGCGACCACTTGTCCGTCCTGCCCGGGGGTGACGAGCTTGAATTCGGTCGGCAACGTGTGGTCTTTGCCAAGTGCCCATTGAATCTGATCCACTCCGTGGGCGCCCCAGTTGGTCATTTCGCCGCCCACGTAATTGCGCCCGGCGATGGCGTTCGGCAAACAAGGACGCCAGACACTCTGATTCAGATGGAGGTCCCAATTGAAGCCGGGCGGGATATCCCCGGGGCCGTCTGCATCGATCTCAGGCGTCACATCCACGCCCGGATAGTTCACCGCTTGGACTTTGGAGATCTTCCCGAGTCCGCCGTTGCGAACGAATTCGCAAGCGACCCGGTTCATTTCCATGGACCGCTGTTGCGTGCCTACCTGGAACACGGCTTTGTGCTTGCGCACGTGTTCAGTCATGGTCCGGCCTTCCTGGATGTACAACGTCAGCGGCTTCTCGGCGTAGACGTCCTTCCCCGCTTGCACGGCCTGGATGCACGGGAACGCGCGTTGATATTCCTGGCCGGTCATGATGACCGCGTCAATGTCCTTTCGCTCAACGATGGGGTGGTGACCGCCGTAGATGTCCCATTTGGCGTTGCGTTCCTTGCGGAACTTGAACGCCTGGTTGATATTGCAGTCGGCAATCGCGACCAACTGCGCGACTTCGGGAAGCTGGTCCATGAGCAACTGAGCACGGAATCCACACCCGATGGCCCCGACCACAATGCGGCCATTCGCACCGGGACGGTCCCCTTGTGCGAACACAGTGCGCGGAACAAACATCGGCAAAGCGACGGAACCGGTGATCGCGGCGGCGCCGCCCATCAACAGTCTGCGCCGGTTGAAAGGACCTGTCATGTTTGCTTCTCCATCATTGGCATTCTGGCAATCGTCACAAGGTTTCCGGGTCGAACGGGTGCCCGGCTCACGTGTTCGCGATTCCGACATCCTACTCGCGACGAATGCCAATTGCCATGCCTGGAGCGCCGGCTGCCTGCAGCGGTCCCTCGTATTCAGAGCGCCCAGCGGGAGTCGAACTAGAGGTCCACCATGACAAAGCGACGGGCTGCCGCTACATGATGGGGGCGCGGCCGGAAACCGAATGGTCCGGAAGATGATCAGAGCACCGGGAGGGACTCGAACCCTCGTCACCGCATTACGGGTGCGGTGTCCTTGCCGCTGAACGACCAGTGCACTTCAAGGCGACCGAACGGATGGGAACGCTCGGCCAGCAGCGTGATGACGCTCGCGCCTGCCGCCGAGCGAGGTGCCGGCGAGTGGGGCCGGAGGGACTTGAACCCACACTCCAGGATTAAAAGTCCAGTGTGCTGCCGGTTACACCACGACCCCCTGACACGATCGGGCGCGTGCGTTTCAGTCGACGTGGTTGCAACATCGGTTGGCTCCTGTTTGTGCGGCTCCGTAGCAGCCCCGAAAACGGAAACCGGAACGTTCTTGCCGACTCACATTGGTGCGAGTCCCGGCTGCAAGACCATCGTCCCACAGCAGCACGTTCGTCGCCGTTTTCATTGCGCCGGGACGGAGTTGAACCGCCAGAGTCCCTGCGGACGACTGGTTTACAGCCAGCGGGGCTTGCCGATGCCCAACCGACGCGCGAGGTGGTCTGCCAGCAGCACGGGAGACGGTCGAACCCACGAACGATCCGAGGCCTGAGCCTCGCCGCTCCACCAGCTTGCACACGGTGCCATTTCAGCGCCCTCGACGGGACTTGAACCCGCGATCTCCTGCGTGACAGGCAGGCGAGCACTCCAACTGCTCCACGAGGACGTGTCGTTCTGTCAGTAGCTCAGGTGGGATTCGAACCCACAGCATCCCTGAGTCTGAGTCAAGGTGGTCTGCCAGTTGCCTACCGAGCCATCTGCCTCGCCCCCCTGGCGGCAAGGCCGTGGAGCGATTGGGCAGCGGAATTCGCCGGTATTCCGAACGTTTCGCACAGATCTCGAAGTCCGACGACTTCGGCCGCAAGTCAATCGCCCTGGATTGCGAGGCCAATCCAGGTGCTTCACGGAGTCGCCTGCGGGCTGCATGCGCCGCGCTCGTCCACCGAAAAAAGAGACGATTCGTTCGGCGAAAGGTTCGCGAGAAATCGGCGTGCTGCTGGCGAGTCCGGAAAATCCGCGTCTGAAGATTCGCTGTCGCAGCTTGTCGAATCCCGGCTCAATGTGCCAAAACCAGACGCCGATGACGACTCTCGGCTGAGAGTTTCCCGTTTGGACGGCCGTAACCGCTCACGCCCCGGCGTGCCGGCAACACCGTGCAGTTAGGGATTGGAACAAGACTCAGGCTCCAGGCCACCACCGCCTCCTCGCTCTCCACCGACTTCACGTCGGTGGAGAGCGGCGAAGAGGGGCGCGTGGCGGCGCGAGGTAGCTGATCAGTCGGGCTTCCACCGACGTGAAGTCGGTGGAGAGCGGGGGAGTGGAATTCCCAAAAATGCAGCAAATCCGTTTACCGTCGACGGCCCCCCGTTGTCATTCACCCCCCTCATGTCAAAAACTCCAAAATCTCATTGCGAACCCTGTCCTGCACCCACACCGCGAGCGGTCGGGAAACTGGTCTGGACAGGAACGAGTTCCTTTGGCGACGATGGTACGCATGCCGTCCTCACAATCAGACCGTCGGACCATTTCGGACCATTTCGAAGAGCAGACACTCTGATCTCAAGGAGGAGCAAAAGAGCAGACACTCTGGGCTCAAGGAAAAGGAAGAGCAGACAACGTCCAACGTCCAATGTCGAACGTCCAACGTCCAATGTCGAACGTCCAACGTCCAACGACGAACGTCCAACGCGCAACGTCGGACATCCAACAACCAACACGCACACCGGACGAGGAAACGTGATCTTCAGATTGGCACTTTGGGAGTCGCTGCGCATGCCAACGATTCGAATCATGTGGATTCTGTCTGGGCTGATGGCCTTGGCCAGCCCGGTGCGCTTGATCGGGCAGGACTGGCCCACGTTCGCGCACGACGCGTGGCGCAGTGCGGCCACCAGCGCCACGGTATCGCTGCCGCTTGGCCGGAGCTGGGAGTACGAAGCGGCCCATCCGCCGCGTCCGGCATGGCCTCCGCCGGCGAAGCACGACTACTGGCACGACAAGATGAACCTGAGTCCGCGTGTAACGTACGACCACGCGTTTCAAGTGGCCGCGGTGGGCGACCGCGTCTATTTCGGCACTTCCGGCGACGACCGCATCGTCTGCCTGGACGGCCGCACGGGCGAATGCTGCTGGTCTTTTTACACGGAAGGACCCGTTCGCCTGGCCCCGACGGTGGTCGATGGCCGTGTGTTTGCGGGCTCGGACGACGGCATGGTGTACTGCCTGGCTGCCGATGGCGGCGAGTTGATCTGGAAGCAACGTGTCGGCCCGGCCGACAGTCGGTGCATCGGAAACGGTCGCATGATATCGCGTTGGCCGGTTCGTTCGGGCGTACTGGTCCAGGACGGGATCGCCTACGGTGCCGGCGGCTTGTTTCCCATGAGCGAGGGAGTCTATCTCGCCGGATTTGCGGCGAAGACCGGCGAGGAGAAGTGGCGGCGAAAGATCGACCAATCCGTGCAGGGATACATGGCGCTCACCGACCAGCAGCTCGTATTGCCGTCGGGCCGGACGTCACCGAGCGTTTACGCCCGTCAGGACGGCCAACTGCTCGGGGAAATCGCCAGCGGTGGCGGCGCGTTTGCCTTGGTGGCGGACGACTTGCTGGCCGCGGGGCCCGGCGATTCAAATGACGGAACAATGTCACTCGCCGAGCCGCGGACGCGGGAGCCGCTGATATCGCTGAGCGGCCTGCACTTGATCGCGTCGGGACGGCATCTCTTTGTGCACACGCGGACGGAGCTGGCCGCCCTGGATCGCGATCGGTTCCTGCCGTTGGCACGAGAGCGCGCGGCGATTCAGAAGGAGATTGCGGCACTGGAGAAACTCAAGGATCCCACCTCCAAGGCGCGATCGGCGGAATTGGCTCGGGCGCGAGCCGCGGTCGACGTCCGCATGAAGGCGTGCTGGTTGTGGCGAACCCCGTGTCTACAACACGAGTCGCTGATTCTGGCAGGCGACAAGCTATTCGCCGGCGGCGACGAGCGTGTGGCCGCGTTCGACGCGAACCAAGGCAACGAGATCTGGTCGGCACCCGTTCGCGGACGCGCCTGCGGACTGGCCTGCGCGCAGGGGCGGCTGCTGGTGAGCACCGATCTGGGATCCATCTGCTGCTTCGAACCGGAAGCCGTGCTGGCCGCCCGC
>Ga0194113_10010806_pt1 | contig 10870 bp, 14 predicted proteins | sample TA2MahC200mmetaG_FD_146193 | JGI IMG/M metagenome (GOLD analysis project Ga0194113, IMG submission 146193) | Freshwater microbial communities from Lake Tanganyika, Tanzania - TA2015017 Mahale Deep Cast 200m | ecosystem: Environmental > Aquatic > Freshwater > Lake | place: Tanzania: Lake... | reverse complement strand
GAATGGTCTCATTTCGTTTCTGATTTAGAAACGTGGGAAGAAACTTTGGAGATGTTTCATACTATTGCTTCTATCAGAACAGAACAATGTCAGGAAGTGCAAAACGAAATCTTCTAAAACTAAAATGAAACGATATATTATTTCCAATCTAATCTTGGCCCCGTTTGTCTTTGCTGCCTATACCTATCAAAACTTACCTGTAATTGGTACAATTATTTTAGCGACTGGGTTTATTGTTTGTATAATTTACCTCTTAAAAGGAGTTGCGTTTACCAAATAATAATCAAATAAGAAACAAATAAGACCCCCGTTATACTACTATAGCGGGGGTTTTTCATAGTTTTTGGATCTGGGGAGCCCAATTTGAGAAACTATTGTCCCCGCCCGAAGGCGGGGAATTGATTAAGCTTCTGGGTGATTTGGGGAAACTGGGGTGTAAATTCCGCTCCCGATTTGCTCCTCTTTTGTAGATACCGGCATGCCTAAACCACGGAGAATAAAGTCCAACAATCGGCCATTGAAGCCAGCGACGATAGCGGCACGGGGTTCTGCACCCAATCGGATGTCTAGCGCAATGTTTTCCCATTGATTAAGATAGATACCTAAAGCGCACCGATTGTAGCTTTTCTTTGAAGATTCCTTTTGATCGTAAGCGATGAGCAGAGAGGCTATTTGATTTTTCAGATTTTGCATTGCGGAGCCAAAATAGATGAAAGAAATGAAGAAAGCAACAAATTTCTTCCAAAGTATAGTTTTCCTTTTCGGGGAGCCCAGATGTGGAAACTATGGTTTTGGGTATGTAAATTGATCAAAAATAAATTTTGACATTCTAGGTGGTTGTGCTAAGGTCTTATTGTAAGTTAATACTTATTTATAAACAATATGATCAAAACTATCGAAGACAACGAAACGGAAACGCAACCCGAATTTCTTAACTGGGAAGAGAGCTTTAGCTTGTTTTGTGCTATTAATAAGGATATTGAATTTCTGACTGAACAAGTCAATTACTATAGTGCCGCCGCTAGTCACAATGCTAATAGTTTAGAGTTCTGGAATAGCCGTCTGTCTCATTTGGTTAGTGCTAAAGCTAAACTAAAAAAGGGAATTCTATTAAATACTCCAATGATTAAATACTTTTCTTGAAATAAAGTAATACAATAGCCCTGTTGTAGTAATACAATAGGGTTTTTATAGTTTTTGGATTCGGGGTGCCCAGATGCGGAAACTATGGCCCGAGCAGGAACCATGCCAAAGGCAATTGTTAAATTCTGGTGACATTTCACTTCCCCGCTTGATTTCAGATGAAAAGTTAGCGACAATCTGCGCGACGGTAAGAAACAATAAAAAAAACACTATGTACTGTGAAGATTATCCCTGCTGCGGCCACGAGCCGGGCGGTTGTCCTATTGTGGATGAAGAAACTGGTGAACAGCGATTCCACTGCGCCCAGTGCGGCTGGCTGATGCCGCCACGAGCCAGAAGCGCAGTCTGTGAGCCTTGTCACGGGCAATGGCGACGTTCATGGGACGAGGATCCTACCGGGCAAGATATGGATTAGTAAATATTACCATATCAAATAACAAATAATACATCCCCGTTATACTAGTATAGCGGGGTTTTTTATAGTTTTCACTTTCGGGGAGCCCAGAAACGGAAACTATGCCGAAGCAAGGACCATGCCAAGTGCCTCTGTTACTTTTCTGTGACATTTCACTTTGGGGCTTGATTTCACTTGGGGATGAGTTATGGTGGGGACGATGAATATCAAATCGCTTGTTGAGAAAATCCAATGCCACCCTGACTTCAACATCCCCAAGGGGGCATGGGTCAGCGTTTACAACGGGGCGCAACACTACGGTGGCCCCGAGGAAGGTGGCTGGTGGTACAACCGCAACACGCTGGTGGGCTCCATCTATTTCCCCACCATGGAGCAAGCCGAGGCGTGGCTTGAAAAGGCCAAGGTTGAGGTCGAACGCGAGAACCGCGAGAACGCCCCTGCACGGCATCGCGCCATGGCATCGCTTCCGGGCGAGGAATGTGACACGGCGTACCATGATGAGGGCTTCATCCCCACGGGATGGGACGATGGGGGCGAGCTATGGGTCGCGATTGAGGATCAGCGTGGCGCGTCCGACAATAGCGCGGAGCCTCACCCACATTACGAATAAATACTAAATAATACAATAGCCCCGCTGTGATAAACAGTGGGGTTTTTTTGTGTTAAATAATAATTAAATAATACGCAAATAAAGAACAAATAAGAGTATAACTAGTGATTTATCACTATTTCATAGTTTATAGTTTTGGGGACCCCAAAGTCAAAAACTATCGCTTATTTATAAACAGCTATTTATAAACAAGAAACCCTCTGTATTACTACAGAGGGTTTGTCACTAGTTTATTTATTAGCTAATCCTATTATGAATAGCAGTATTAGTAGTATTATCATATGTCACCGATATTAGTACAATTGTCAATAGCTATAGTAAGAAACTTGCATTCTTCTTTGTCTTGGCGATATTGTTGAATAGCGTCGTATTCTTCTTTAGTAATAGGACGACCGTCTACTAATAGATCGAATCTGTTATTAGGATTGTTGTGAGGAATCCCAGCTAAATACAATTGGCCTGTTTTATTGTTTCTCACTAAACCGTCTTTTATAAAAGAGAACCAAGCGGGTTTACCAACAGCATCGGGATTGATATTATAATAGGTTTCTTCTCCAGCCAATGTTATAGTGAAACGAAACTTCCTAGTGACACGACCTTTATATATATTTAGTGGTATACCACTACGGCCACCAGTGTTCAATTTATACTCGCCTTCCATCAAAACAGTAGCAATACGACCCGCCTTGATTTGTTCAATATTGATCATGTTATTGTATTTATATAGTGACGTTGTTGTATTTATAAACCGCAATCTGACTTTGCCAATTTAGCATATTGCTATAGTATTACAATAACTATTTCTACTTTAATTTTCTACGTTACTGGACACTTGGCATGGCCTATGCTGGGAGCAGGAAACGTGCCAATTTCACAAATAATGCCCGAAATATCCAAAATAACTTGGCATGAGACTTGCTGGGGAGCAAAGAGTGTGCCAACCTAGACTTGGCATAGGACTTGCTGGGGAGCATATCCTGTGCCAACCTATGGGGAACCATAGTTTTTCGATTTGGGGACCCCAGATTGGAAAACTATCCTTTCGACGGACTTGGCATAGGACTTGCTGGGGAGCAAAGAGTGTGCCAAACCCATTTGTTACTTTTCTGTGACAAATGCACTTTTCCGTTGCAAGTCTCTTTCCCTTTGGTACTGTCAGGGCAAGCAAGCAAAAACGCTTGTGATCACCAACTAAAAACGCAACACACTATGGGCATTCAAATTGGAAACATCCGGGCGGGGCAACTGGCGACGATCCTCGTGACGGGAGCGCACGAAATGGCAACGGGGGGGCGCAAGGGCGTCCCGTTGAACCCATTGACGGGGCGAGTCACTCGTGACCATAGGATCACTGCTCGCGTCTCTGGCGTGGAAACCTATTCCCGCCGATTGGCAAAGGATGGGCGCGAGCCTACCGGGGCAACCAGTTACTGGTCATGGGTCCGTGACGAACAGGGCGACATCATCGATGGGCTTGCGGTGCATAAAACTAACGGAACCCTATATCTGGTATGCGATCCCACTACCGTCCAGCGGACCGTGCGATATCTGGTCGATGGGCGCGAGGCGACGGCGGAGGAGTTGAAAACCATCCATGACTACCGAAAAGACAAGTCGGGCGGCGAGCCCGACATCCTCCTTTTCAAGCTTGACACCATCGCAAACTTAGAGTGACCCACCCACGCCCCGCCCACACGGCGGGGTTTTTCGTGCCCTGATTCGATATTGACAATGCCCCCAATTTTGGAAATAATGCCCGACATTTCCTAAATATGGGTACGGGGGGGTCTAAAAATCATTCTGCCCTTCTTTTATTAATATACTTCTTATTAATATCCCTCTATAATTATTCTGCCCTAATATATCAAACCTTTTGTTTTTTAACATACCAATTAAAAGAATTCATTATTCTACCCTTCTTTTATTAATATAACCCTATTAAAGAATCTATTATTCTATCTCCTTAACTTTACTAAATACTTACTATTCTCTCTCTGTCTATATATTAATATCTAATACTATCCCCCCCCCATATTTCTAAAAAATAAGACCAAAAGGAAGAACTGGAGAATCTGCAAGGTCAAAAAATCCCCGGAGTCCTCCCCGGAAAAAGGGCTTTTTCGATATAACTTGTGTAGATATATTTAATGTTAATCAAATGTTCTACCTGTGGAAATGAAAAAGAAGATATAGAATTTACTAGAAAAAAAAACAGATGTAGATCTTGTTGCTATACAATAGAATACGAAAAAAAGAAAGAAAAAATGGCGGACCCAATAACTGGCGAAGCTTTCTATTTAAAAAGAGTCATCCTCCGCGAAGCAAAAAGACGTTCAAGAGAAAAGAATTTAGAGTTTAACCTTACTCTAGAGTATTTAATAAATATTAAAAATGATACCTGCCCCATTTTGGGCCACAAAATACTGTACAGATCAGGAGTAGACAAGAATAGATCAGCATCTTTGGACAGAATAAATCCAAATAAAGGTTATGTAATAGGAAATGTTAAGATTGTTTCTTTTGAAGGAAATACTTTAAAGAATAGAAATGACATTAACTCTACCTACAATGTAATGAAATACCAGATAAGTTCTACTCCCCCGGAGGAAAGACCGCCAGAAATGAAAGGAAAATTAACGGATCTTGCTGAAAACTTTTATTAATTCAGTTTCAAATAATTTATCTTCAGTATAATCGATATTAATTTGTTTTGTATTTTTAGTGCCTTTTATTATAATGGTTATATATGGTAAATCATATTTCGCGCAAGTCATCGAAGCGAGCGACACTAAACAAGAGTCACAAATCTTCATTTGTTTGCCATCTTCTGCAAGCATATTAAAATAAACTAATTTGTGTAAAGTATAGAATAATAAATAATCTTGTTTATCATATGACAGTTTACAACCCTCACAACAAATTCTCTTTCTACAGGTCCTAGGATTTACAACCGTGACCCGAAATTTATTCTTCATTATATATAGTACATCTAATTAACAATAGAAGATCAAATAAATGTCCAAAAAAGATAACTCCCCTCATGTCTCTCAAAGAGAAAAACTAAAAGATGAATTTGATATTCGCAAACTAAAATGGACCCCAAAGCAAGAACAAATTATTGAAACTTCTTTAGATAAGAATACCAATATTGTTATTCTAGATGGGCTTCCCGGTACAGCTAAGACTCTATTGAGTGTTTATTGCTCTCTAGAACTGATAAAGACAAAAAAAGTATCTGACCTCGTTTATATTCGCTCTTTAATTCAAAGCACAGACGGCCAAACAGGTTATCTAACTGGTGACTTGGACGAAAAGACCTTCTTTTACAATATTCCTCTATTTGATAAGTTAGAAGAATTGATTAGCAAATCTAGTATTGATCTATTAAATAAGCAAGAAAGGATTAAAACCTATCCTGTCTCATTGCTTCGCGGTTATACATTTAACGTTAACTCTGTGATCCTAGATGAGGGTCAAAACATGATGTTTGATTCTCTTGTGACCGCAGCCACCCGAATGGGCAAGTTTAGCAAACTATTTATTTGCGGCGATACGATTATGCAAAATGACTTGGGTAAGAAATCTGGGTTTAAAGAATTTTGCGATATTTTTCAAGATGAAGACAGTCGAAACAATGGCATTCATTACTTCAAATTGGGGCAAGAAGATATTATGAGAAGCGGAATTACTCGCTTTATTGTTGATAAGATTACTAAATATAAGTCAATTATTCAGTAAACTTGTCTTTCATTCTTTGATTAATTAATCTTGATAAAGTATTCGCGCATTTAGTTATTTTTGTTTCTGATTGGCCCCAGAAGAATGCGTGTAATACTTCATGTATTAGAATGTTGACAGTCTTTTGCTTTGTTAGTGTAGGGTCGATTTGTATTTGAGGTTTCTTTGTTTCTGGCGAATCACATAGACCATAATAGTCTTTTGGAGGTTTAGTCCAACTGATATTATATTCTATCCCTTTATTATTTTTGAATGAGTACTTCATTCTATTATAATTACACTTACTTTTTAACTTTATAGACCTATAATAAATTAATAAATCATGCAAAAAATTTACTGCTCTCAATGTGGAAGTCCTAATTTATACGCTCAAGTAAAACCAAGGTTTTGTTCTGCTTGTGGTACGGCGTTCTATGGCGTTGCCGTAGAAAACAAAGATGACAAGAAGTTAAAGCAAAATAAACTTCGCGCACAAGAAGAGTATGACGAACAGGGTGATGATGAAAGTGATGATGAGCAAGAAGCTCATGGTATTCCTGAATTAAAAGGAGGTTTACAAGTTGATATAGAGTACGATTTACCAAAGAAAGAAGTCCTTTCTAAGATTGCCGCTTCTGTCCCTGATAGTCTCTCTCGTTCTATTGATAGGCAACAAACAACTATTTCTCAAAAGGAAATACTAAAAATTTTTAAAAAAGAAGCTGGTACATTAAGAAATAAATAAAATGGCTCTCAAAGTTCAAAAACAATCTTTTGAAAAGAACATTAACGTCATAGACGAAGAAATTCGTAAGCGAAAAAATAAGTGGAATCTTTCTGCTCTTTCTTGGATTGATTTTGAAGACGTTGAGCAGATATTGAGAATTCATATCTATAAAAAATGGACTTTGTATGACCCAAAAAAACCTCTTGCCCCTTGGTTAAACATTATCATATCAAATCAAATCAAGAACATCATAAGAAACAATTATGGCAACTATGCTAGACCTTGTTTAAAGTGCGCGGCGGCAGAATGGAATGACTCTTGTTCTATATATGGAGAGCAGTGTAAGAAATGTCCTCTCTATGCTCATTGGGAAAGTAATAAGAAAGATGCCTTCAATACAAAGGTGACTCTTCCTCTTGAGAATCACATTAAAGAAGTGTATGACATGACCAACGAAGGGTTTGATCTATTGAAAAGTACTCAGAGTTTAAGTTCTGCATTGAGAAAAGTATTGAAACCTGCTGAGTGGATTGTTTATGAGATGCTTTGTTTGCAAAATCAAACAGAAGAAAATGTGGCTAAACTATTAGGATTCAAAACTACAGAAAAGAATCGTTCCCCCGGATACAAGCAGATAAAGAATCTCAAGCGTTCGATTATAGTAAAAGCAAAACGGTGCATAATTAATGGAGAAGTAGAAATTTATGGCTGAAAATGAACCCCAAGAACTTAACGATCAACAAAAACTATCAATTTTAAATGAGTGGAACAATCGCCCTACTAATCCCCCTTCTTTGCTTGAACTTGTTAGGCTTACTTTTCCTAATGTTGATGGGGCAGACGGTAGAAGTTGGCACGGTAAGAAAGTTAAAGAGTTCTTAGCATCAAGACAGCTGAGAGCGAGAGCTTCTTACGAGTATCAACCTAAAGATAAGATAGAATTAAGTCAAGACCAAAAAGAATTTACTGCTAATAATGTAAATTCAATGGGTACACTTGAGATCACAAGGACTTTATTTAACAATCAAAACCTTACTAGCCTTAGTCAAGAAACCCGCACGGTCATTGAATATATTAAAACCCTTGACCCTAAGATAGTTAACGGTTCACCACTAGCTAGGAACCAAGAGAGCCTAGCTGATTCTGATTACCAGCCTCCCAAGACCCCAGACAGGATGCTTTTCAGGATTAATCGTTATGTTCATGAGGGTATTGATAAAGATAAAATAACTTCACGACAGAAGTCTGCAATAAATGCAATTATTGGTTACATGCACACTTACCGTTTCTTGCATCAAATAAATAGTTACTCTTCTAATATCGATAGAGAGTTATTTGAGAGTTCTTTTGTGCGTTACACTTATGACAAGCCAGACCTTACTCAAGAAGAAGTAGATCAATATATTGTTTTAGCAACAGAGGTTGTTATTTCTGCTAATATTCAAGAGACCATCCAGACATTACAGAATCAAATTGATGCTGAAGTTGATGGTGGTGGTAAAATTCCAATGGCTCTTGTAGAAGCTATTAGCGGAGCAAGAGATGAATACAATCAATCTACCATTCGGCAACAGAAACTCTTAAATGACTTAAAGGTTAAAAGAAGCGACCGACTTAGTAAACAAATCAAAGAGAATGCAAGTATACTAAATCTTGTTCAGATGTGGAAAGAAGAAGAGTCTCGCATCCAATTGATTAAACTAGCAGAGAGGAGAAAAGCAATGGTCAAGAATGAGATAGATCGTCTCTCTACAATGGACGAAATCAAATGTCGCATACTAGGAATTTCAGAAGACGAGGTGTTAAATGGCTGAAACATGTAAAATATGTCAGAAAAATTATGACACAGATGCGGATTTTAATCGCCATCTCAAAACTCATAAATTAAGAGTAATAGAATACTATCAACAACAATTACCCCGCTACGACCTCTTCGATAACTCTATTATTAATTATAAAAACAAAGAACAATATTTTAGCACTGACTTTAATAATAAAAACAATCTAAAAAATTGGCTCAAAACTCAATCTCTAGAAAATCGAAAAGTATATTGTAGAGATCTCCTTCTTAAGAGAAAAGACAGAAAGGGTTTGCAATATACGCCATCTCAAGTTGAGCTTCGTAGCGTATTAAGCCCAAGCGTTATTTACTTGCAAGAAATTTTTGGTGACTATTATCAAGAAACAGCAAAGCTTGGTTTTAAAAATAAGCATGTATATCCAAAAAATTTAGATAATTTAAAAAAATTACAAACTGAAGGCTCTACTATTTATATTGATACCCGAGAACAGAAACCATTTATCTTTAATATGGCTTCTGAAGTTCGCACTCTTAAGTTTGGTGATTATGGATTTAGTCACCCTAGTTATGATGGTAAACTTTATTTCGAAAGAAAATCTATTTCTGATTTTATTGGTACATTGAGCGCAGGTTACGAAAGGTTTTGCCGAGAAATAGAGAAGGCTAGTGATGTAAATGCCAACATGGTTATTATTATAGAAGAAAGCTTGAGTAATTCACTGTCATTTAACTACCTCCCTCATGTATACAAGAAAGCTACAAAAGTAAATCCTGAATTTATATTCCATAATGTTAGAGAATTGATACAGAAATATCCTCATGTGCAATTCTTGTTTGCCAAGGGCCGCAAAGAATCTGTTAGGATAATTGAAAAGATGTTTTCTACTGATGAAAACTTTTTTAAATATGACTTGCAACTTTGCTATGACCTAAAGATGCTATAATATGTGGTATACCCCAGAAAAATACAATAGAATAATTCCAAATTTAAATGATGAATATTCTAGACTAAAAGATACCCTTGAAGACAAAGAGGCTAAAATAACTTTAGCTAAATTCTTGCGTTCAAATATAGGTGTCACTACAGAGTTAATCTCTGGTATAAAATTATGGCCCTATCAAGAGGTTGTAATTAAAGGAATGCTGAACCGGAACTTTTGCATGAACGTGTGGGGTCGCGGTGCTTCTAAATCTTTCTCTGCTGCGGTGTTTTGTTTCCTACAGTGTATATTTGAACCCAAAAGTAAAATCCTAATTGCTGGTCCAACATTCAGAACAGCAAGAAGCATCTTTAATTCAATAGAAAAGATTACTGAATCTAAAGGCGCAGACCTTTTGATGCAAGCGTTTGGCGCAAAGTCAAAACGCAATGACGAATATGACTGGTCTATTAATGAAGGTTCAATAAAAGCAATTCCTTTAAGCGGTGAAAAGATTCGTGGTTTTCGTGCTAATGCTCTTGTTCTTGATGAGTTCCTATTATTGCCAGAAGATATTATTAAAAACGTATTGATGCCATTCTTGATTGTTCCTCAAGACATCAAAGAACGTATTGGTATTCGTGAAAAAGAAGATGAATTAATCCGACAAGGAGCTATGACAGAAGCAGATCGAATGGAGTTTAAAAATACTTCCAAAATGATTGCCCTGTCGTCCGCCTCTTACACTTTCGAAAATCTTTATAAGACTTACAAAGAATGGTGTGATAATATCTATTCAAAAGAATCAACTAATGCAACTTATTTCGTATCCCAATTGAGTTACGAAGCTTTACCTCCCGAAATGATTGATTCTTCCATCACAGAAGAAGCACAAAATGGTGGGGCTTCTCACGCTTCATTTTTAAGAGAGTATTGCGCTCAATTTACAGATGGCAGCGACTCTTATTTCAGCATGAAGAAGATGGAGGAATGCACTTTAAAATTTGAAGAGCGTCCTCACTCACAAATTAAAGGAGATAGTAGCAAAGAATACATATTAGCAATGGACCCCAACATGAGTGACAGTCCAAATGCTGACTATTTTGCAATGGCTATCATAGAAATAGACCGAGAAAACAAAAACGATGTTCTCGTTCATTGTTATGCTGGTCTTGGCAATTTAAGCGCCCATATTAAATACTTTCATTACTTAATGACGAGTTTTAATATTGTTTATATCATTTGCGATAATGCTGGCGCAGACATTTTTTTTAATACTTACAATGAATCTCAATTTGTAGAATCAGAATCTCAAAAAATTAAGTTTATTGACTTTGATTCGGATCTTGAAGGTATTGAATATACAAAGATGATTCAAAAAGCAAAGAGCCAATACAACCTAGAAAATAAGCAAATAGCAGTCACTCAAGTATTCACAACTACTTTCATTAGAAGAGGTAATGAGAACCTGCAAGCAGCTATTGATTATAAGAAAATATGGTTCGCTTCAAAGGCTGTAGCTAATGAGTCATTTTTT
>Ga0194113_10010804_pt1 | contig 10870 bp, 9 predicted proteins | sample TA2MahC200mmetaG_FD_146193 | JGI IMG/M metagenome (GOLD analysis project Ga0194113, IMG submission 146193) | Freshwater microbial communities from Lake Tanganyika, Tanzania - TA2015017 Mahale Deep Cast 200m | ecosystem: Environmental > Aquatic > Freshwater > Lake | place: Tanzania: Lake... | reverse complement strand
GATGCCCAGATCGGCCACGGCGTCTTCCATGCCTTTCCAGGCCGTGGCGTTGAACGACTTGTCGTCTATGCCGCCAACGTCGGTCACCTGGCAGGCCTTGAAGACCGGCGCAGCCTCTTCAGCAGGCGCGGCCTCTTCGGGTGCTGCCTCCTCAGGCGCAGCTTCCTCTGCCGGCGCAGGGGGTTTGCAGGCCGCCAGCAGCATAGCTGCAATGAGAAGGATGCTTATCAAGAAAAATAGTTTCTTCACCATATGGATACTCCTCCTAAGCTAAAAGGGTTGAATAGGATAGAAAAGATATTTCTCGTCGGGTTGTTGATCAAACCCAATCCATAGAAGTCTAGCATGGATTTTTTAAAATATCAATGTGACCATGGCATGAGTTTTTCTATGATTTTCGGCGCCCGGTTCCCTTCGAGCGGCTGCCCTGTGCGAAGTCACTGGTCTGGGTTCCGTGTCCTCTGGCTATGGGATCGTTCTACCAACCAACTCGATCGATCCTGCACGAACATCTACCAATATTTCTTCGACAAGATGTTGCTTCCCGGGGCTGAGCAAACTCGCGTTTACATTATGGATGGATAATGGGACAGATACAGACCGTCCATCAGCGCCGGCGGCAAACTCGGGCCAAAACGAATAGAAGCCTTCCAGAGCCGAGAAGCCCACGGTGGCGACCCAGGCATCGCGTACATTTTCGGGTGGAGTTTTCCCGCCAATGATATGGACGCCCGACTGGGCTAAATATCCTAACAACGCCTCGTCCCCAGCGCCAGGCGCAACGTAGGCCGTCTGCACTCCACGCTGGAGCAAGAAATCCGCCGCCGCCTGCCACTCAGCGACATTCGCGCCTGCATCTAGCTGGACGTAAAGAGGGTACTCATAGAAGGGGGGATAGACCGGGCTGCAGAATCCACAATAGAACTTCGCCCCGGTGATGAAGCTTCGTCGGGCCAGTTGACCAGCCTCGCTATCCGAGGCGCTGATCACACCCACCCGCCAATCTGGAGTAATCAAGGCAGCAAGATAACCGGCGATAAATCCCTGCTCATCAAGACGCTCGCCCCCACTGCCGATCACGCTGAGATTTTGGGCTGATTCCAGACCTTCGATGCCCACTGCCAGAAAACGCGCTTCTGGAAACGACGCGGCCAAATCCCCCAGGCCCGGCGCGGGGGGAAGGGCGATCACCCATCGAATATCTTCCGATGTGATCATTTCAGGAGTGATCGATGGATAAACCTGGAAACGCAAACCCGCCTCGGGAATAGATTGCGATAAGCTGGCATGAAGCGCGGCGACCATTTCAGGATCCGCCTCCGCAGGGGCCAACAAAACCCCCAACGGCGGCAATGATGTGGCGGTGGGGATATCCGTAACTGTCGGTGAAGTGGCGGGGGGCAATGTAGCTGATGTCTCTGCGGGATCTATGGTTCTATTCACTGCGCCACACCCGACAAGCACGAGCATACTGAATACCCACACAATTCGTTGAACGATTTTCATATTCTCGCGAAGAACTCCTTTTATTAGGCGGTGCAGGTATTTTACTCCAAATCCTACCTGCCTTGTATTCCTGCGCAAAGTTAGAGAAAATAAAAGCCGACTAAAGCCTTCACCTCCCCCCATTCTCGCCATCAGCTGCCTGAATAAACGGCGTTTCGGTGGCGAAAATGGGGGGACAGAGGGGGGTCGGCAGTCTCGACGATTATCAGTACTTCACGAAATCACGATCTAAGACCCGTTGCTTCGGTTCACTCAGCACAGGCCTCGGGTCGCCCGGGGACGGGCTTCCGATCTTATTCGTGATCTACCGATTATCTTGTATAATACAGGTATGATCGAGCTGAACATCCCTGGCCACGGTGTAATCCAAATCGAGCATCTGGTATGCGACGTCAATGGGACGCTTGCCGTAGATGGTCAACTTCACGAAGGCCTGGTTCGAAGCCTGACGAGTCTACGCGATAGAGTGACGCTGCACTTGCTCACCGCCGATACTCACGGACAGCAGGATACCATCAACCGGCAACTCAACATAAAAGCTGTGCGGATAGAACGAGGCGGAGAAGCTCAACAAAAAGCAGCTTATGTGGATCATCTTGGCAGCGATCATGTAGCTGCCATCGGACAGGGAGCTAACGATGCTGCCATGCTCGAAGCAGCCGCAATCGGCATCGCTATTATATCTGTCGAAGGGGTCGCTGTCGAAACCTTGATGGCAGCCGACTTGATCATGCCAGATATCTACTCGGCACTCGAATTATTCGTGAAACCCCTCCGCATAGTAGCAACTTTACGGAAATAAACGCGCAGTGATACTGTACATCAACAAGATACAATCGCATGGGCCTCCCAAAGACTGAACAAACCCCGGACGATTCCAAACGCCTACCTCCGGCGAGGAGGAGGCGCGCCCGGCGCCTATTGCTGCCCCTGAGCGCCGATGAACGCGAGGCCTTTCTCGATAGCATCGCTCACCGCGCCTCGCCATCGGTTGATTTCTACTTGTTTTCTCTGCTATCTGGCCTGGTTTTGGGTCTGGGCTTGTGGGTCGACGCGCCCGCCTTGTTGGTCTTAGGGGCGCTCATAGCGCCAACGATGACTCCATTTGTGGGCATCGCCCTAGGAACCATCAGCGGTTCGATGCGCTTCTTCGGTCGCAGCCTGATCGGGCTGCTCACCGCCAGTCTGTTGGTATTTGGCGTCAATACGGCTGCTGGTCGCATGACCACATTTTTGGGTGCGCCTATCCTGACCCAGGCTTACCTGCATACCCAACTTGGCTGGCACCATTTCATCGTACTGACGCTTGGGAGTACGCTCACTGCCGTAGCGATTATCCGCAGCCGCCGGCGGGCAGCGGTGGCCAGCGTTGCCCTGGCCTACGAACTGTACGTCCCCCTCGCGGCAGCAGGATTCGGTCTGGGCAGCGGAATACCCCACCTATGGCCGGATGGTCTGGTTGTATTCAGTATCCATCTAGCCTGGGCTGCGATCCTGGGAACCCTGACTTTATTGGTGATGGGTTTTCGTCCTCTTACTCTATTCGGCTATACTGCGGGGGGTGTCTTGACGATCGCTGGCATCCTCTTGATCATCGGCCTGAGCGGCGCAGGCGCGGTTGTTGGGGGGCAGGTAGCCTTACCCACGCTGTCGCCAACGGCCACCTTTCCTCCCACTGAAACGCCGCCGCCATCCCCTACCGCCACCGCCTCGCAAACCCCCATTCCCCCTACAGTGACTTTGCCGGCCACGCTGACGCCCTCCTTGACTTTGCCCCCCAGCGAGACCCCCATACCAAGCCCAACGCCAATCTATGCGATCGTCAGCGCGCCAGTAGAATTTGGCGGCGCCATCCTTCGGGATGGACCAGGCTATGCCAACACCGCCATCACATCTATTCTCAATGGGACGTTGATCGAACTCATCAGCGAAAACCCCACCTACGCCGATCATGCCGCCTGGCTCAACGTCAGACTTCCCAACGGCCCTGAAGGATGGATGTTGCAATCATCTATCACGGTCGCCACGCCGGCGCCGAACTGGTAAACCCTCCCGAAGGTTTGTCTGGACCGATTCACCGGCTTCTTGCTGGCAACCTTTGGGAGGTCTTTAACGAAGTGTGCGCGCAAAACATGTCAGGAGATAACCCGAAAAAAGGGGGGTGGGGCGTGCTCCGCACACCCCACCCCCCTTTTTTCGGGAATCCTTCTGACAACATTTGCGCGCACACTCAACGAATGAATTGAGCGCGCACTTTGCGAATACGGCGGTTGCTGACAAGTTCGACGGTGAGTAAGAGGTTGGCATCTCGGACACTTTCACCCACTGCCGGCACATGCCCGAGACGGGCGTAGATGAAACCGCTCAGCGTATCAGCCTCATCACGGGGCAAATTGCAGCCCATCAAATCATTGAAGTCATCCAAATCAATCCGGCCACGGAAAAGGTAATCTCCGTTTTCTAATTTGCGAAAAGGCAGCTCTTCCTCTTCATCATATTCGTCTTGAATCTCGCCAAAGATTTCTTCGATGATGTCCTCTAAGGTGACAACGCCGGCCACTCCCCCATATTCATCCACAACGATCGCCATGTGGGTGCGGCGTTTCTGCATCTCCTCCAGAAGCTCACCCACTTTTTTCGCCTCGGGAACAAAATAAGCCTCCCTCAGCAGATCACGCCGAATGTCAGCCGCGCCGTTCTCCTCCTGCCAAAACTGAAGCAAATCTTTGGCGTAGAGCAATCCCAGAACATTATCTATGGTTTCTTCGTAGACCGGGACGCGAGAAAATCCTGATGATAGAAGAAAAGCCACGGCTTCCGAGAGAGAAGCGCCGATCTCCAAACCCTGCACATCAATACGCGGAACCATGATCTCCCGGGTGAGCGTATCGCCCAACTGGAAGATCGAATGGATCATCTTTCGCTCCCCTACCTCGAGGATGCCATCTTTCTGACCAACATCAACCAGCGTTTTCAAAGTATCCTCAGTTACCGCGCCAATATTTTCATCTGGCCGGCTTGTTTCACGGGAAAAGATCAAGCTCAAGCTCGCAAGGGGATAGAAGATCAAGTTGATATAACGAATCCACCCGGTCAACCGCAGCGCCCACTGTTCAGGATTCCGAACCACCCTGCGTTCGATCATCCATTCCAGCCATGCCACCACCAGCCCAACGATGAGGAAAATTCCGACAGCCTCTACGAACGTGTCGAGGCGCGCATCTTGCCGAATCAAGAAATAAACCATCCCCAATAGAACAAAACGCAGCAGTGATTGGGCGATATGCAGCGCGGCATAGGATCGGGGCATTTTCTCTAGCACCGCTAGCGTATGCCCGGCATGGGGTTCATTCAACTCGCGCAGATGAATCAGACGGGCTAAACTCGAATGTCGCATCGCGGCCCGGGCTGCTATGGCAATAAGGTCACAGACAAATACAATGACTAACCCACTAATCACCAGGGAAACCTGAAGCTCTGTCAACGAACTCCTCGATACTTCGTAACTTCGTAATCCGGGTATCCTCTCAAAGAAGGGGAAACGTCCCGAAGGTTTCCTCGAAAAACACGTTCGAACCGCTCGAACCTTCGGGACGGTGTGTTGCCATCCCCAAGTTATTGAGAAGAAACCAATCCAGGGTTACTCTAGCTTGCGGATCGCACGGGCTGGCATGCCAACAACCAGCGTCTTCTCTTCGACGTCTTTCGTCACCACGGCGCCCGCCCCAGTGCGAGCGCCCTTCCCCACCTTGAGAGGAGCAACCAGCATCGTATCACTGCCAATGAAAACATCATCGCCGATTTCAGTAGCATGTTTTCGGGCGCCATCGAAATTACAGGTGATGGTACCGGCGCCAATGTTGACATTCGAGCCAATCGTGGCATCTCCGAGATAAGAAAAATGCCCCAACTTGGCGCCTGGCCCCAAATACGAGTTCTTCACCTCTCCGAAGTTGCCCATGTGGACGCCTGAGGCCAGATGTGCGCCCTTACGCAAATGCCCAAAGGGGCCGACATCTACATCATCTTCCAACACGGCGTGCTCCACAACCGAACAGAACAATTCACAACGGTCCCCAATCAGGGAATCTCGAACAACCGTATTTGGGCCTAACTGGCAGGCCTGGCCAATTTTCGTTTCGCCGCACAGATGGGTATTCGGCGCGATGACCGTATCACCCCCAATGGCAACGCCCGGCTCGATAAACGTCGAACGAGGATCCTGGATAGTCACACCGGCCAGCATCCACCGCCGATTGATGCGCTGCTGCATCATCGCTGAGGCCTCAGCCAGATGGACTCGGGTGTTGATTCCGATCATTTCAGAAGCGTCTTCGACCCGAATGGCCTGGACGCTCTGCCCCTGCGATACGGCGATTTCCACTACGTTGGTCAGGTAATACTCTCCCTTGGGAGATAATTCGATGTGTTCGAGGGCGTCCCACAACCAATTGGCAGAAAAGCAGAACACCCCTGTATTGAGTTCATGGATGGTCAACTGCTCCGGGCTTGCCTGGACTTCTTCCACAATGGCAAGCACGCTGCCGTTGGCATCACGCACGATACGCCCAAATCCACGCGGATCATCCGCTACCGCAGTGAGCACGCTGATGGGGCCATCATGAGCTTGCTGAGCATCAACCAGGCGCTTTAACGTTTCGGTTGTCACCAGGGGCATATCCCCATAAGTAACCAAAACATAATCGGTCTTGCCCCGTAGAACAGAATCAGCCTGCTTCACGGCGTGCCCGGTTCCCAATTGTGGTTCTTGATGGACAAATAGAGCATCTTGCCCTAAGGCCTCTTTTACTCGGTCAGCATCATAGCCTACAACGACGACAGGGGTTTCCTGGGTGACAGCACGGGATGCGGCGATAGCATACCATAACATCGGTTGCCCAAGAATAGGGTGAAGAACTTTAGGGAAAGAAGAACGCATCCGGGTGCCTTGGCCGGCCGCTAAAATTATCGAAGTGGTTTTCATTTCTGCTCCATTAAATACAACAAGCGTCGCGAAGAATAGGCTCAACGCGAAGCTTGTTTGTATCAGCTCTCTTCAGTTGTTGATTCAGGCGCGGGTCTTCGGCAACGAAAGAATTCATCACAATAAGTAACTGCTCAGCCATCCATCGAATAAATTCGAGGCTGGCGTGCGAAATCCACCTTCGTGGATTGGATTTTCAACCGACGAAGGTCGGTTTCGCAACGCAGCCTCGATTTCCAATCGATAGCCTGAGCAGTAACCACAATAAAACAAAGGCAGGGGAGCCCGGATTCGAACCAGGATCAACAGTTCCAAAGACTGCTGTGCTGCCCTTGCACCACTCCCCTACAAAGAGGCTTGCCCACATGGGCGAGCGCATTGTAACATAGGCCCCTTAACATGACAATAGCTACTGCTCGTCGTCATCACCCTCGGGAGTCAACCCCAACTGACGAGCCTGATCGTATGTGAGCGCATCGGCGTTGGTGATTTCTTCCATCTTGAGTCTCAACGAAGCCGTATCCCAAAAAGCATTTGCCTCTTCGATATCAATATCTGTTGACCCAACTTCCTGAAATAACGCTTCGATCTCCGGTTCAGGTACGAAAGCTTCTTCATGAACCTCGATCTCGGGTTCGGGTGGTTGCTCTCCAGATTTGATTGGCACTCCTATATGAGCCAGGGTGGTCAATAAATCTCGCAAGCTGGCATGAACCAACCTGACCGATTCATGTAGCTGGTCACTGGATTTGCAGGGATTTGCAGCCACAAGCAGCGCGTAGGCTTCACCGACGTGAGCCAGGAATATATCGTACTTAGAACCCGCAAAATACATCAGGTCGCTGGGAGGCGCTGTATGGAGAAATTGAGCCACCTTGTCGCCGGCGCTAAAGGCCGCCATCAACGCCGGGAACAGCGCTGTCTCGACCGAGGCGTCAGGTAAGTCCCCGGCCTGGGCCAAAACGCGGCCTCGCTCGTCGAGAAGCACCGCTGAGATAGCGTTCATCTCCTTGCGCAATCCGGTCAAACGATCGGCAATGCTTTCGACAGGCTTGTCAACGCCCAATGCATCCTGCCTGTGAACAGGTTCATCTACCAACCCCAGGCAGCGTTCTACAGCATCCAAGAAGTCCGCGATTTCGATAGGCTTCAGGAAAAAGGCGGCCGCGCCGGCGTCAGCGACTTCTTGCCTGATTTTCGAGTCCATCAACCCGGTCATCAGAATGACGCTGGCATCAGGCGCGTGCTTTTTGGCTTTTCTCAATAACTCCAATCCCGTTATGCCTGGCAAGCGGACATCCGAAACCAGCAAATCGAAAGACCCCATAGAGATTTCCAATAATGCTTCTTCGCCAGAAGGCACATCAATCACTTCGACATTCGATCCCAATTCCTCGATGACGCTGCGTAATGCCAGCCGTACTTCATGTTGGTCATCAACCACTAATACTCGATGCGATTTCATAGCGAATTCTCGCAACTTCTTCGGCAACACATCATCTTCACCATTGTCGAATTACTCATCGAATAGAACCTGAACACTCGTCAGGAAGCCGGTTCGATACTCAATGCCACCCAGGGCTTCGGTGTAGGGGAAGATAACACGCTCATTCGCAAAATCGTATTTCCCCTCGGAATACAATGGTATGTACGGGCGCTGGTCCGCTAATAAAACCTGCATTCGATACACCAGCTCCCGTGCATGTTCAAGGTCACTCGTCTGCACGAATTCATCCACGAAAGCATCATACTCAACATTACGAAAGCATGGCACATTCTGACCACCACTTTCGATCGTGCAATTACGGCTGTGCCAAAAACTTTCATAATAATCCGGATAAGCCGGACTGCCCAATGACCAACCCATGATAAACATATCGAAATCCGAAGATAAGAATATGGTTTCCAGGATTTTATTCCGCCCAGCTAATTCTGTCTGAACAGGCATACCCAACTCACGAATCCACTCTGAAATCCAGAGGTTGATCGTAGCCCGTTTTGGATCATAATCCATCCCAGGGCCTAGAATAGTCAGCGCTGGCATACGTTGCCCATCGGGCATCGTCAAACCTTCCCCAGGGATAACTTCCTGTAAATCCTCATCCCAAACCGGTTCGGATTCCCATGTCCAGCCGGCGTCTTTCAACATCCGAACAGCTAATTCTAAGCGTTCCTTTCGTGAGAGAGCCGCAGAATAAGGACTCGGTATCTCGTTATACCAAAGGCCATTAACTGCTGGCATTGTAGAATACAGGGGAATCACAACACTATCTAACACCTGATATGCTAAAAACTCTCTGTCAATGAGTATTTCGAGCGCCTGGCGAAATTGGTATTCCGACATCGGATACTTATTCATGTTGAACGCCAAATAGAACATGTCATAATCCGAGTTGGTATACATCGTGATCGCTTCATGCCTTTCGAGATCAACCCGCAAATCATTGGGGACGGACAAGGGATCCAAGACATAATCAACTTCACCAGCCATCAAGGCCTGGTAAGCTGCCTCCTGAGAATCATATAGAAAGAAAATCACTTTTGGATTGTAAGGTCCAACGGTATAACGCAACGTCTCTGCACCCGCAGCGTCGCCATAAAATCTTTGTTCTGTTCCATCAGGCAACACACGTAACCAGCTACCATCTTCATACTCTATTATTTCGGTACCCTCGAAATAGTATCGTGGGTTCCTGGTCAATTCGAAGAGGGAACCCGCATCCCAACGCTGCACGATATACCCCCCCGCAACAGGTTGCTGCATGGCATCTGCCTCGAATAGAATTCGATGGGCTTCTTGATATGCAGTCCAGGTATCACATTCTTCTTTCTTTGCTTCGGTTATCGCGTCGGATTGACAACCCTCCGGCTCATAATCAGGCGGCGATTCCATGCCTTCGATCAACCTGTAGGCTTCATCGGCTATTTCAGACCAGAAATGTTCAGGGAGAATGGGCGATAAGGCTACACCCATTTGCCAATTACTCAAGTCTGGAGACTGATTCAAGAAGGTATATTCTACAGTCCCTTCATCTATGGCTTCAACGGTTATATCGGCGTCATCAGGTGAACAATAATTTGGCCAATACCCAGTCAACTCTAAATCTCTACAAACATTATGGGTGAAAACGACATCGTCAGCAGTAATTGGCTCGCCATCGCTCCAGGTTGCGCCTTCAAGTATTTCGACTTTGATGCTCCAGGAACCATCGGCATTTTCGACCGGCGCAGGAATATCTTTGGCGAGGGATGGCACAAATTGAAAGCGCACATCGGAGAGAACAAACAGATGCGCGGCTGTCTCAGATAGCACATACTGTGTCCCAATGGTAGGGCCAAGCCCCAGGTACTGCCAGTAATTCAAGGTGGTCGGTTCCTGAAAAACACCAATACGATAAGCGTCGCAACACGCTGCCGCGCCCTGGACAGGCTCCACGGTCACAACCACCGTTTCGATAATGCGCTCAGCTTCTTTTTCTGCGATGACGGTCTCGATCACCGGCTCCGCAGAACAGGCGGATAAGAAGAAGACGGCGAGAACCACCCACACAAAAGGAGAAAACTTGTTATTCATCATCATAACGAAATCCTTCGATCATTATGAGGAATTATACCAGGCGATCCTCTCACTTCTACCATCCCCTCGATTTTCGGAATAGCTTTTCCCGAAACATGGTCCCTGACCAGTAGATCCAATAGGCAAATCCGCCGATGATTAACACACCCCACCAGATCAGAGCCAGGGGGGTAATCACCGCTAACCACCGGCCGCTATCCCAATAAAAATAGGCGTCTTGGGGAACCACCACCCAACGATCCATGACCTGTTTGATATAGAATGCTGATCGTTCATAGGTTTTAACATCGAAAAAGAGGTACTGGAAATAACCAATTTCATCCACATCAAGCAAAATAGCCAGACGCAGATTTGGATTGTGTCTTATCGGATGGGGCTCGAACCGCAGACCTGTTAATTCCTCATACAGAACTTGATTGCTCGTTCGAATTGCGCTTTCCAGGGCAACCGCCACATCGCCTGGAGATTCGTATGAAGACTGATATTCTGGAGTGAAATATCGCGCATCATATCGGAACCAGGCCTGGAGATGAGCAATGAGTATGAAAATCCCGGCAGCACACAATGGGATCAGAGCTGCAAGGGCTAAACGTATCCAATGATATTGCTTCATAACCTTATTCTTCCTAATTCTTCTTGATCTATAACTGCTCATCCATCGAACGGATTGGCTCGAAAAAAGTGTGTGCGAACGCTAAGCGGCAGCGCCGCTCTGCGTTCGTACACCCTTTTTTCGGGATCTTCCCCGTTTGGCCAAGTAGTTACCTCGATCTTGTTTTCTTCGATCTCCTAACGCTTACGAA
>Ga0194113_10010797_pt1 | contig 10872 bp, 7 predicted proteins | sample TA2MahC200mmetaG_FD_146193 | JGI IMG/M metagenome (GOLD analysis project Ga0194113, IMG submission 146193) | Freshwater microbial communities from Lake Tanganyika, Tanzania - TA2015017 Mahale Deep Cast 200m | ecosystem: Environmental > Aquatic > Freshwater > Lake | place: Tanzania: Lake... | reverse complement strand
TGCAGCGGTAGCCGACACTTGCACCTGCGCTGCGCTCCGGCGCAAGTGCAGGTGTCGCGGCGCCCTCGCCGTCCCCCAGCGGGTAGAGGCTGTGGTTGTCCAGGCAGACGTTGGTGTTCAGCCCCAGCGGATCGCCGCCGAAGTCCACCAGCGCCGTCGTCCCGTAGCCGCGCGCCGCGCACTCGGCGTTGGGATGCGGCGCCCAGTCCACCAGGTAGATCCGGAGTACTCCGTCGGGGGTGAAGCTGAAGAAGCTGGGCCGGTGGTAACGCGTCACCCGCTCGCCGTCGAGCAAATGGGCCAGCATCCCGAAGACGTCCCGATGCACGACTATATCGTAAGCCGTCGAGGCGTCCACCAGCTCGTAGTCCCATCCTCGCACGACCCGTGCGCGCACCGGATACCGGGTCTCCGGCCCGAGGAGCACCACGTCGGCCTGCGCGACGGGTTGCGGCGAAGGTGCGGCCGTAGGCGCCGGCGTCTGTGTCGGCGGGAGAGGTGGCAGGTCTGTCACCTGCGGCGCCTGCCGAGCGGCGGCGTTGGGCGTGACCAGCGCGCCCCAGATCCAGCCGGTCCGTTCGGAGATCGTGATCTGCCACCACCCGCCGTACTGGCCGGTGACAGACAAGCGCTGTCCCACTCGGGCCCCGCCGATGATCGGGTAGGCAGTCCCCGGTCCGGCGCGCAAGTTGGCGGCGGACTCGACCAACACTGCCGGCGATTCCGGGGTGGCCGTGGCGGCTGGCGTGGAGGCCAAGGTGGGCGCCGGCGTGTATGTCGGCGCCGGCCGCGTCGGGCCCGCCGAGGCGGTCGCCCTCGGCGTCGCCGTCGGCTGAATGGATGCTGTCGAAGACATGGTGTACGTCGGTGCCGCGATAAGCGTCGAGGTCCCCGACGCTTCGCGGGTCGGAGTGATCATTACCTCGGTCGCTGGAGCACTGCCGGCGCTGGCCGCGCTCGCTACGATCTCCCCCGTGAACTGAGAACCGACTATCCTGGGCGCCCATGGCGTGCAGCCAGCCAGCGTGAAGGCGGCGACCAGGATCAGAAGCGAGTTACGTGTGCAGCGAATCATCGTGTGTGCCTCCTGGTATGGTTGTGTCGTGGCGATCGCCCTCATTCTCCTGTGACGGAGCGCTCCGGTTCGGCAACCATTTCGGGGCGCGTTTCCGCGACAGGTTGCACGATCGGAGTTATCCCGGTATAATGGACGCAATTAAGCAGTGAAGCCGACCAGGTACAATCTGGTCGGCTTCACGCCCGCATCCTGTTGGTCCCAGGACTGGGGCATCGCTGCCTTCATCTTAGCACCGTTGTTTGTGATGAGCAAATGAGGCCGCGGTTCTTCGCTCCGAGGGACTGCGGCCGTTTCATTCCGTTTCGGTTTCCAAAGGGCATGATAACGTGACACATCCACATGGCGGCACTGCATGGCGCGCTACTCGTCCCTACTTGCCGACGAACGCTTCGAAAGCGGGGCTGCTGGACGAAACGCGTCAGTTCCTGCTGACCTATGCACAACTCGGCGACCCGGACGCCACGGCGCGTGAGCTTACCGACGGAGCGCTGCCGCAGCGTTCGCGCGAGACGCGCCGGACGATCGTCAAGGTCATCAAAGCACGACTGACACGTTGGAACCCGCCTGACTGGGTCTTGGCGGAGCTGGCAGCGTTTGCTGTGAGCCCAGACACGGATGCCCTGAAATCGGCACTCTTGTTGCACGCAGCCCGCCAGGATACCTTGTTGTACGACGTAGTCCTTCACGTCATTGCTCCCCGCTGGGCAGAGCATGTCGCCGAGGTCAGCCGCGCCGATGTACAGCGTTACCTGGACGCAGTAGAGCCTCTTCATCCTGAAGTCGCGGGCTGGAGCCGAGAGACCCGCGAGCATCTGGCCGGTGGTCTGCTCTCGATCTTGCGCGATTACGGCCTGTTGGTCGGGACCGCAGCCAAGCGCATTGTGGAGCCCATCGTGCCGCCAGGGGTTGTTGCTCATCTCGCCCGCCTGTTGATCGCCGAAGGAATCTCCATGGAAGAGCTTCCACCGCACCCTGACTGGCGGCTATGGCTTTGGGAGCCTGAACGGGCAGCCCGCGCGTTGGTCAACCTACCAGTTTCGCTGGAGATACCGCATGCCTGAGGTCGAAGAACGCCTGCACTACCTGATCGAACGCCTGCAGACGGCCTATGCGAGCATTGGGCACTCCAGCGGCCGGCCGTACATCTACTTCGTTTATCCCCCCGAACAAGAACGCATATTGCGCCGATTGGCCGGTGAACACCTCAGATCAGGCGGGGGGCTCTGCTTTCACCACGTTGACCTGCTCGATGTGACGATTGATGCCCTGGCCGATCAGGAGGCACGCCGGCAGGATTTACTCAACGACCCCAATCGGGGCGCCGGCGCAGCCGAGTCTATCCTTCGTCTGTGGGCGCGGGCCGTCACACGCGTCATCGCAGATGCCCTCACCACATGCGAGGGGACGGAATCATCCGCCATGCCGGGGGGCCGCCCTGTGGTGGTGCTACACGGCCTGGCAGCGCTGCACCCTCTGGGCAATCCGACCAGCCTGATGGAAGCCGTCGCCGAGCAGGAGCTTCGCGATCCAGGCAGCGGACGCGCCATTCCGGTTGTCCTGCTGGTTCCGGGCCTGCGTCCGCCGGGATCGAGCCGCACATACCTCTTCCTGGGCCGTGAGGATTTGAGCCTGCAGTTCTATCGGGGCGAGGAAGTTTAAGGAGTCCAGGAAAGAGCGGGCGAACAAGTCGTCGTCAATCCGCCCATTCGCACAGGGGTGAGAAGTATGCTGATCCGTACCACATTTGCGACAGCCATTCAGGAACGCATCGAACCGGTCGTCAAGGTCGCCGACCGCCGGCCTGGCATCCTGGCGGGCGAGCTTTCCAACCTGGTCGTCACCCCCCAGTGGGAGCGCTATCTGCGCCAGGTTCTCGACGCCTACACCGATGCGGCGGACCGGGAAGACGAGCAGGGCATCGGCATCTGGATCAGCGGCTTCTTCGGGTCCGGCAAGTCACTCCTGATGAAGGTGCTGGGCGTGCTGCTGGAGGGCCGCGAGGTGGATGGCCGGCCGGCGAGCGCAGTCTTCCTTGACCGCGTCCCGGCCGCCAGCGCCGAACGGGCCGACCTTACGCGTTTTCTGAACGTCTGCGCCCGCAAGATCAGCACGACGGCTGTGGGCGGCAACTTGCATGCCATGCTGTCCAGCCAGAACGATCCACTGGCCCTGATCGCGTTCAAGCTCTTTGCCGGCTATCGGGACTATACCGCCAACTGGCCCCTGGCGTGGGCCGTGGAATACCAGATCGACGCGCGTGGCCGGAATGACCCCTTCCGGGCTGCGGCCGCCAGGCTGGGCGGAACGGACTGGGAGGAGATCGCCGCCGATCCCGAGTTCTACCTTGAGCACCTCTATCAGGCCGCCGTGGAAACCTTGCCCGAGCACTTCACGGGAGTCGGCGCGGTAGAGCGCGCCGTGGCCGCGGTCACTGCAAACGGCATCACGCCACAGGCGCTGGTGGAACGTTTCCGGCGTTGGTGCACTGCTCAGGACGCGGGGGGCCGGCGACACAAGCTGCTGCTCCAATTGGACGAGTTGGGCCAATGGATCGCGGCCGGCAGCACCGGCTCAGGCAGCGCCACCGACCGCATCACGCAAGTCCAAGCGTTGGCCGAGACCGCAGCTGTTGCCGGCGGGGGCCGCATCTGGATTGCCGTGACTGCGCACGGTGACATCCAGGCCTTGCAGCAGAATGTCTTGCAGGAGGATTACGCGAGGATCATCCAGCGCTTCCCTGTCGCGCTCCGCTGCAAGTTGAGCAACGAAGACATCAGCCAAGTGGTGGAAGAACGACTGCTGCGCAAGACCCAGCCCGCGCGCATCGCTCTGGAGGAGCGCTTCGGCGAGCGCAGCGGCGAGCTGGCCGACCTGGGCGCCGTGCGCGGCAGTCAGCGCGTGTATCCGGTCCCCGATGCGCCCCGTTTCGCCCTGTTCTATCCCTACCTGCCGTGGACTGTCGCCGCGATTCCCGACGTGGTGAAGGGGATCGCGCTGGCCACCGGCCGCGACGAAGCGCTCACCGGCTCGAACCGCACCATGATCGGCGTGGTGCAAGGCGCGATCATCGAGACGCCGGGCCTGCTGGAAAGTCCGGTGGGGCGGCTGCTGGCGCTGGCCGATCTGTACGACCAGCTCTCGTCCGACGTTGCCATCGAAACCAAGACCGATCTCAACCGCATCGGTGACAGCGTGCCGGACGCGACGCGCTTCACCGTGCGCGTTGCGCGTGCCCTGTTCCTGCTGGGCCAGGCCAAGTACATCCCGACGACGCTGGACAACGTCGCCCGGGCGGCCGCCGACTCGCTCGACGTCAGCCTGCCAGGGCTGAGCCGGCAGGTCAAACTTGAGTTGGAGCGCCTGGTCGGGGCCGGCTACGCCAAGCAGGTCGGCGAGCAGTACGTCTTTCTCAGCACGCAACAGCGCGGCTTCCAGGACAAGGTGCGCGGCGAGCAGGAGCGCCTGCTGAGCCAAAGCTACGAGTTGGTCCAGGCGCTGCGGGATTACGAGGGCGAGGAAGCGCTGCGCTTCGAGCGCGTGCCCCTGGCCGCGGGCGCGGCCGAGCGCGAGCTGGCCTTGAAGCTGGAGCTTGACGGCCGTGTGGCGCGCAATCCTGCGTCCCACGTGGCCGTGCGCGTTTACAGCCCGCTGCAGCGCGCGCTCGATCCCCAGATCGGCGACGACGCCGCGCTCCGGCAGCGCTCGAGCCAGGATCCGGACAACATTCACTATCGGCTGGCAGAGGCGCCCGGACTGCGCGCCAACCTGGCGCTGGCGGTGGCGACGGCCAAGGTCGCCGATGAGACGCTTGGCTCCGCACAGACCTCGGCGGTCGAGAAAGAGATCGCGCGCCTGGCCAAGGCCGAAGACCTGCCGACGCTCAAGGAGCAGGTGCGGCGGCTGCTGGCAACCGCGGTGCGCGGGGGGCAGATCTTTTTCCGCGGCACCATCTACCAGGCGGCCGACGGCGAAAGCGCCGCGGCGGCCGCGCGGGCGACCCTCAGCCAGATTTTGCCCCAGATCTACACCCGCTTTGGCGAAGTGCCGCACCGGCTGGCCAGCGAGGCGACGGCCGTCCGGGCCGCCCTGGCCGGCAATCTGTCCAACAGCGATCTCGTCGCGTTGGGCGTCTACCGCGGCGACGGCACGCTCAACGAGAGCCACGCGCTGCTCAGCGCACTGCGCGGCCGGCTCCCGTTGGCCGAGCAGGATCAGGCGCCGGCCAGCGCCGACGACCTGCGCGCCGAATTCGAGAAGCCGCCGTTCGGTTGGGACGGCAACTGCGTCAAGGTGGCCCTGGCGCTGCTGCTGCGGGCCGCGGGCTGCCGATTGATCGAGAACGGCGTGATCTTCACCGACCCGAACGCGCCGGCTGTGATCGAATTACTGACCAAGGAGCAGCGCTTCCGCGGCCTGCGCGTCCAGGGTGTCCGCTCCGAGCTCGGCATCCCGGAGTTGATGCAGATCCGGGGCTACATCGAGACGATCTTCGGCGTCACCCGCCTGCCGTTGGTCGCAGCAACACTCAACAATGCCCTGGGAGCGGCGCTGGCGACGATGGCCGGCCGCGCCAGCCAGGTGCGCGCCTGGGCCGCCACGGCCCAATGTCCCCTGCCGCAGACGTTTGAGGCCAGCACCGAGCTGGTGACCGAGCTCGTCAACAACCCGGCGCAGAACGTTCGGCTGGTCGCCTTCCGCGATCAGGCCGATCGCCTGGTGGCCTACGCGACCGCGCTGGACGCGCTGGCGGCGTTTCAACGCGAGCAAGGCGGGACCTTCACCCAGGTGCGTGACTTCTACAATCGCATGGTGAACGCCTCGGTGGACCTGGCCGACCTGCGGCGCTTCCTCGAGGATTGGCGAGCAGTGATCCGCGAGCGCAGCGTGACCGATGGAGGACGCTGGAACGAGGTCATGCAGGCATATGGGGCGGCACAGCGCGCGGTGACCGAGCAGATCGCTCGCTGGCAGGATGAGGCGCGGCGGCAGTTGTCGAATGCGGAGGCAGGTATTGAGGCCGATGTGCGTGCGGCCGGCGTGCCTGATGAGCAGGTCCCGGCCGAGGCCACCGTGCTGAGCGGTCTCTTCGGCGATGTGCGCACCGGATTGAGCCAACCTGGACTCGGTCTCTACGAGGCGCAGCGGCTGCTGAGCGACCTGGCGGCCGCCAAGCTGGGCGTGCGGGCGCGGCTGGGCGAATTGCGGAGCCGTTATCAGGCTGCACTGGAGCCGGCCGCGGTGCATCTGCGGTGGCGCGATCTGGCGGGCGAGACGCGGATCGCCTCAATGGATGAACTGGAGCAGGTTTTGAGCCATCTTCGCAGCCAGATCGCGACGGAACTTGGGCAGCAACGTGTGGTGGTTGTAGAATAAGGGTTGTTCACAAGCCCCACCGGTGAGGAGAAGACAGGCCATGCGCATCCGAGAGATCAGCTTCCACAACTTCCGCTCCTTTCGCGGCCAGCGACAGATATCGTTTGTGGATCCATTGACAGAGGCCAGTATGCCGATCAGCGTATTGGCCGGGACGAATGGGACCGGCAAGACCACCATCCTCGATGCCATCGAGGCATTGCTGGCCTTCGCGTTGGATCCGGATCAACCGCGAGATCTGGTCCGAGAAGCGATGGAGACCGGCCTGGTCCACTTGACGGTCGAGGTAGACTGGCCGACCACCAACGGTGGGACGACTGCACTGCCGGGTCTGTTGCCCGCATTGCTAAACATTGCCGTGGGTCGCAGGGATCTGGCGCCTGGCAACCCCGAACGTGAGTGGCCGAATCTAGTCTGCTGGTTGGTTCAGCGGGGGAAGCAAGGGCCGCCCTTTCGCCGTCAGGGTCGCTTGGGGAAGCAATTCCGGGAACAAGTCTCGGCCATGCTACAAGGCGAGACGCCACTGGCGGGAGGGCTGCTCTACTTTCCGCATGACCGGCGTTTGACCGTAACCGACAAAGGGGGACCCATCGAGCCGCCGCCCGAACAGCGTTCCTGGCTGTTCCACCACAGCGCCAGCGATAAGTGGCAGGGCAGCCTGGAACAACTCTGGGTCTGGCAAAACTATCTCGATCTAGAAGAGGGTGCAGAGAGGCACACCAATCTTAAGCCTTTTGTGGGCACGGTGGAAGATGTCCTCGGTCCCGGCCGCTCTATCACCATCAGCAAAGGCAGGGTTTCTGTGCAGGCAGCCTGGCAAGGCAAGGAGGGTGAATTATCGCAACTTGGGCTAGACCAACTGCCCTCCGGCGAGCAGCAGGTGCTGCTGCTGTTCGGTGAGCTGGCCCGCCGCCGCCGCAAGGGCGCCGTTCTGATGATTGACGAGCCGGAGATCAGCCTGCACCCGACCCTGCAACGCCTGATGGTGCATCAACTGCGCCAGTTCGCCCGTGCATGGGACATGCAGGTCATCCTGGCGACCCATTCGTTGGAGGTGCTGCGCGCGGTCCACGAATCGGAGCGGATCCTCCTGGATCAACTTGACCAGGCCGAGGACGCGGAGGCGCCAGCATGAACGGGTATCCGCTGGTGGATGAGCTGGAGGTAACGATCCGCGCCGGCCGCGGCGTCGCGGTCATCGTTGAAGGCCAAAGCGCCGAAGAAGACCCGTGGTTCTACGGCCAGTGGTTCGGTGACCGGGCGCGCCAGGTGACTTTCTTCCCGCAGAATGGTTGGACCCGGGTGGTCGAAGCGGTCGCGGAGCTGCGCAGGCGTTGCCCCGGCGTCCCGGTCTACGGCATCATTGATCGTGACTTTGCGGAGAAGGAAACGCTCGATGCCGACTTCGCCGCCGAGGGCATCTTGCGGACGTCGTATTACACGTTGGAGAACTATCTGCTGGATCCCGTTTGTTGGGCAGCGGTGTTCCGCCTGATCTTTCGCCGGAAAGGCGGCGCGCCCGATGGTTGGGACCAGGAGGAGCGGGTCCAGGAGCACATCGCAGCCGCGTATCGGTCGTGTCTGGATCTGGCCGCGTACAACAAGGTCATTAAGTCGGTCGGCGAGCGTTATCGTGCGCTGGCGCAAGCGACCGCCGAAGCGGACCGCGAGTATCTGCATCACCCGGACGCGTTCGCAAAAATCGGTCCGGCTGCCAGGTTGGCCGCCTGGGGCCAGAAGATGGGCTGTCCCGAGGACCTGGGCGCACGCTTTCACGAACATCGCGCCGCGTTGGAGATCGCCAGCCCGGCTGCCCTGCCGAAGGTGGTCTCCGGGAAGCATGTTTTGCACGTTCTGCAAAGCAGATTTCCACACCTACCGCGCGCCGGACGGTTTGGCTTATCCCATTACCTGAACCTCTACCTCGACCGCTGTCCCGATCCGCCCGCGGACTTGGCCGGCATCATCGAAAGAATCATTGCGGACGCCAGATGATCAAACGCCATCGTGATCTCCTCCGCGTCGTCGTCGCCGACCTCCGCCGCACGCTGAGCGGTGGGGCGAATGGCCAGCGGGGCGACCTGGACCGCGAGTTGGAGCGCCTGGGGATCGCGCCCGACGGCACGGTCACGCCGTTCGACGCGCTGCCTAACCCCACCCCAGCGGAGCGCCGGGCGCGGCGCGTAGCCGAAGCGCAGCTCGATCTGGGCACGCGAGCCACGGAGCGCGCAGCAACCGGTGCGGAAATCGCAAATCGCAAATCGCAAATCCGCAATGACATCGTGGAACGCGCGGCGTACACCTGGATCAACCGGCTGCTGGCGTTGCGCGCCGCGGAGGCGCGCGGGCTGATCAACGAGATCTTGCGATCCGATCCGGCTTACGATGGCCTCTCCGAGGCGCTGTTCATCCTGCGCCAGACGCAGCCCCAGCGTGCCGCTGGCCCCGATGGCGGCTGGTGGGCCGTGATCGAGGACGCGTGCCGGGCGCAGGCGGCTGCCCTACCCGGCTTATTCGACCTGGCCGTCTCCCAGGTGACAAGCACCGCGTCGCCCTGCTGCATCGCATCGAAGCTGCCCAGCGTCACAGCCAGCGGCCCGGCCGTCGCCACTTTGTAGGTCGTGTTGTCGGCCGCCGTTCCCTTGAACCTGATCCAGCCGATGTTCTCGCCCCAGGCGTAGCCGCTGAACACGCCGGCAGAGGTGACGTGGCGCGGGCGTTGGCAGGGGGAATAGCCCGCCGCCCCGTTGAGAAAGAGCGATCTGCCCACCTGCGAGGCGCTGCGCGACCGCTGGGAGGTGGAGGGACAGGCGCTGTGGGACTTCATCTGCGAGCGGCCAGGCGCTACATCCGCACTGCGGTGGGCGAATCCGCCGCGCCCGGGGCGAACTCTGATTCGGGGTCGCGCTCACCCAGACTAAGGCCAGCAGGCCGCACGGGCCAGTCTGCTGGCCTTGACATTTGCCCGGCACGGTGGATTACGGGCCAGTACCGGGCTGCAGCCTGAAGTCAAACACCCCGACCCGGTTGGAAACCAACGACTTTTGGCCGCTGGCGCTTACGGCCAGTACGATGTAGTAGTCGTTGATATCGGAATTTCCCAGGTGGCTGGTTTCATCCGTGAAGCTGATGGGATCGCCGACATGCAAGACGTTGGGCGCGATCAGCGAGCCTTCCGCTGGAATGGGTGCGAAGTAGGGCGCGCTGCTCCGCCAGACCTCGTAGTGATGCGCGCTGCCGCCGGTGTCCGACCAGGTGAGGGCGACGTTGACCCCGGATTTACTCGCCCGTAGATCAGTCACGGCGGTCAGCGCGCCGCGCCAGGTCGTATTGACCTTGTAGGCCGGGCTGCCATTCCGGAAGTGGATCCAGCCCACGTTCTCGCCCCAGGCGTAGCCATTGAAATCGCCCGTAACCGGGTCTACCGTTACCCGCTCCGCCCCGTCAGGGTCAAAGTTGATCCAGCCGACATGGGCGCCCCAGGCGTAGCCGGAGAGGTTGCCCACGCCGTCGTTGTTGACGCCGTAGGTACCCGCGGCATCGTTAGCATAGGTATGGCTGCCACCGCCTTCGTGCGTGCCCAGCCTGATCCAGCCGATGTTCTCGCCCCAGGCGTAGCCCTCCAGATGATCGCTGAAGACGGTCACGCCGCCGTTGTCGGGATTGAAGTTGAGCCAGCCGACGTTCGTGCCCCAGGCCCACTTGTGCGTGCCGTCAATGTTGCCGGCTGCCAGGGCCACACCCACGGCCAGCAGGGAGAGGATGAGGCCCAGCAGCAGGGCGGTGTACCGGGAATAGACTCGTATCTTGTTTTTCATCATGGAACCTCCATAGTTTGCTGAGTGCGCTGCGGAAAGCGCAATGATGTTTAGTCGGTTCTTTCAGAAGGCCGAGAGCGGTCGCGGATCCGCCATGCCCGGCCAGCGGCAAACCAGGGATCGCTGATTGATCTGAGTAACGCGCCGGCCCGTTTCTGCGATCCAGGCCACGGGCACGCCGCTGGCCTTCAGCTTGCGCGTGACAGCCAGCAGCCGGTAACGGGGCAGGCGTCGCTGGGCTTTGGATAAGAGATAGGCCGGGTTGCCGCCCCACAGCTCGCACCAGTTGCCCACTTGCACCACCAGCACGTGACCCGGCAGGCGGCTGGAGAACTGGGCCTTTTGCTGGTCCAGCCGCAGCGCCGGCCGCGGCGGCGGAACCGTATAGACCACCCGCGCTCCGTCGCGCCGGGAGTATTCGGCCAGCCAGGGGAAACGCTGCCAGAGCCGCGCCACCAGCCGGTGGCTGGCCGCATGGCGAAAGTGCGCCAGGTAGGCGTTCAGCCAGCGATAGACCGCGCCCAGCGTCGGCCAGTGCCAGGGATAGACCGGCCGCTCGTCCAGGGTCAGGCCGTGTTGGACGAGCACTTTTTCCGCCCGAGC
>Ga0194113_10010791_pt1 | contig 10878 bp, 8 predicted proteins | sample TA2MahC200mmetaG_FD_146193 | JGI IMG/M metagenome (GOLD analysis project Ga0194113, IMG submission 146193) | Freshwater microbial communities from Lake Tanganyika, Tanzania - TA2015017 Mahale Deep Cast 200m | ecosystem: Environmental > Aquatic > Freshwater > Lake | place: Tanzania: Lake... | reverse complement strand
CCAGAGAGTGTCGTCCAAACCCAAGCCTTCCTTTCGACCCAGCGGAAAAGTAATATCGCGGCCCAGGACTTCGACAATCGGCGCCGAAAGAGTGAACTCGGCAATTGCCCGCGTGGCAGTCTGCAGGTTGCGAGCAAAGTTCGAGGCGGCGCTTTCGACGGCAAACTCCTTGGATCCGAAACCCATCGATTCGGTCGAATGCTTGACTCGCAGCCTGACGACCGGCGTCCCGCTCGACAAGTCGATATGATACCAGATTATGCCGCCGGCGAGTTTACAGGTCCAACGGTCGCTGTCTTTGGATTTCTCCAGCGAATAATCCGACAGCGCCGGCAGAAAGATATAAGCCGCGTTCATCACCTTCTCGATTTCCTCGAGCGTGATACCTAATTCCTTGGCTTTAGACGCCAGGAACAATTGGCGCTTCTCTTCGCTGACCAGTTCGCCGCCGCGGGTTTGCAAGGCGCCTTCGACGATTTCCAATATCGGCGGGACTAGCTTCTCTTGCATCAATCCTGCCAAATCATCGATAGTGAGGGATGAGCGGGTATTAGCGGCTGCGGCAAATTCAGATATCAACGCTTCCGGCAGCGGATTGAAGTCGAAGCGCGGCATTTCGATTTGCTGTTTGATTTCGGTGAGTATCACGCCGACATAGCGGGACTCTATGCGGCGCGCCTGTGGAGTGGTCAACCACAATGCGTCGATGAAGGAGATGGACTTGCGCTCATAGCGCGGCTGAGCCGAAACCGGCCGCACGGCGGCAAATCCGAATATGAGAGTTAATACTGCAAGAGAGAAGACGCGAGACGAAAGGCGTAATTTGTATGAGTATTTCATTGATTGAACTCGATGAATATTAATTGGACAAGAGTTCTTTGAAGTATTCATAAAGCGCTGAAAGCGCGTCTTGTCCGTGTAGGTGGGCATCCGGACATATATTTGTTATTAGCGATTCGCCTGGACTCCCGCCTTCACAGGAGAGACGTGTGAATATAATTTCCTGGATTCTCGGATAGACTGGCAAGCGGGAATGACGCACTATTCTGACGCTATGATATGCTGAATCTGGCTGACTTTAAGCGGTGTAACCAGTATCTGTTCATCTGCCCATCAATCGTTCCAACTGATAAGTGTGCCGCAGCGGATGCGCGACGGCGTGTTCGAGCATCTCCTCGATGGTGTAAGGCGCTTTCCAGCGTGAGAGATAGGTTTGGTCGAAGTAGCGTTGTTCAGGGATGTCCTTGAGCGGCGCTGCCCAGCGCTCGGCAAGGTGGTCGAGGTATTCGTCGGCGTGCTTTTCGATTTCGTATTCTTCCCAAGTGGGGATGACTTGCGGGTCGGGCAGTTCCAACTTTTCACAAATCCAGGTCAGGTAGCCTCTGGCAGCGCGCAGGATATGGCGCAGTAAGGCTTCCAGCGAATCGTAACTCGGGTCGCCGGTGTTCTGCGGCAGTTGAAGTCCGGCGGCTTTCGCCTGCCGCCAGAACGCGACGAACTCGCGCAGAAAGCGGTCTTGCAGCGCTATCAATGCTGCCGCGCCGCGATATTGATATTGAGGTAGGTTCATTTTGATTTAATTGACGATGTTAATGGTAATGCTGATGCTGATATGAGATATAATATGTAGGATTATTAACATTAGCATTGGCATTAGCATTAGATTGACTATTGCTTTAAATAATTTTTAGAATTAGTTTATATGTAATTTACTGCAATTCAGCAAATTCTGCAACCTAAAAACTCATCTGGGGGTCGCTTGACCGACGAAAATCATACATTGTCTCAAGGATTATCGCCCGACGCCTACCGCGCGATGGACGGCCGGCAATACACGCCTTACATTCGACACCAGCAAACTGTAGCGGAATTTACCGCCCGGGCAATTATCCTCGGCGCGATACTCGGCATAATCTTCGGCGCTGCAAATGCCTATTTGGGATTGAAAGCCGGAATGACTGTTACGGCGTCGATTCCGGTGGCGGTCATCTCGATGGGGATTTTGCGCGGCGTTTTCAAGCACGGCACGGTGCTGGAGAATAACATCGTCCAGACTGTCGGTTCAGCCGGCGAGTCAATAGCCGCGGGTATCGTATTCACTATCCCGGCTATCCTACTGATGGGTTTGCAGCCAAAGATAGCGACGATATTCTCGGTCGCCGCCTTAGGCGGATTGCTCGGCGTCCTGCTTATGATACCGTTGAGGAAATTGCTGATGGTAAAGGAGCACGGCGCTCTGCCGTTCCCGGAAGGCACCGGCTGTGCTGAAGTATTAGTCGCCGGCGAGCGCGGCGGCTCAAAGGTGAAAATCGTCTTTGCTGCGCTGGGCTTGGGAGCGGTCTATAAAGCGCTGATGGATCCCCACATCTTCGGTTTATGGACTGAAACGCCGGCGTTGAAACTGCCGTTTTTGAAAAAAGGTGTCATAGCCTTCGATTCGTATCCGGCGCTGCTGGGAGTAGGATTTATCGTCGGTCCGCGCATCGCGGCGTTGATGTTAGCCGGCGGTTCGCTGGCGTGGTTAGGGCTTATCCCGTTGATTGCCACTATCGGCGAGCATCTGCCGACGGCGCTGTTTCCCGCGTCCATTCCGATTTCTGAGATGTCGCCGGGCCAGATCTGGAACAACTACATCCGCTATATCGGCGCTGGAGCGGTAGCGTTCGGCGGGATTGTGTCGCTGATTCGCGCCGTGCCGACTTTAATCAGTTCGTTTGGCGCTTCCATCAAAGGTTTCAGTTTGAAAATCGATGCCGGCGAAATTCGCACCCGGCGCGACCTACCGGGGGTGGTAGTCATCGGCGGCGGCTTGTTAGTAGCGTTGTTGTTATGGCTTGACCCGGCTGTCAAGGTTAACTTCCTGGGCGCGCTGTTGATGGTCGTGTTCACATTTTTCTTTGCGTCGGTGGCGTCGCGGTTAGTGGGGCTGGTGGGCGGTTCGTCGCTGCCGGTGTCGGGAATGACCATCGCCGCGCTGCTGGGCACGGCTTTAGTCTTCACTTCGCTGGGCTGGACCGGCGCCGAGGGCAAGGTGGCGGCGCTGATTGTCGGGGCGGTAGTCTGCGTGGGAATATCGGCGGCAGGGGATATGTCGCAGGATTTAAAGACCGGCTTTCTGTTAGGGGCAACGCCGCACAAGCAACAAGTCGGCGAGTTCATCGGCATTCTGACGGCCGCGCCGTTTATCGGTCTGGTCGTGTTGTTGCTGCATTCGGCGTTCACTATAGGTTCGGAGGCTTTACCGGCGCCGCAGGCAACGCTGATGAGGCTGGTCGTCGAAGGTGTGATGGACCGCAATCTGCCGTGGGATTTTGTGCTGGTAGGGATGGCAATCGCCGCGGTTATCGAATTGCTGCGGCTGCCGTCGCTGCCGTTTGCGGTGGGATTATATCTGCCGTTTGCGCTCTCAGCGCCGATAATGGCTGGCGGTATACTGCGCGCGCTCATTGAAAAGAAGCGCCGCGGCGACGCGCTTAAAGAAGCGCGCGAGAACGGCGTGCTGTTCGGCTCGGGGCTGGTGGCTGGCGAAGCCACGGTCGGCGTGCTGATCGCGCTGTTAGTCTATGGGCTGGACAAATTCCCCTTCCTGTCCGGCATCAAAGTTCCCTTCACTTCCGGTCTGCCGCTGCCGGACTTGATGTCGGTCATCGCCTTCGGATTAGTTATGGCGGCGCTCTGGGGAGTGATTCGCAGGATTAAGTAATGAAGCGTGCTTATGCCGTCGACCCGCAGTGGGGCAACAAGGGATGTGTAGAAAATTGTAGCCCGGTTTCTCCGAAGCCGGGGAGCATCCGCCGAAACGACAAATTATTGAGTAGATTGCAAAAGTGATGATTAATATGAAAATTCAGACCATGGCAAGGCGGACGCCCTCGTCCGCCGCATTCTATGCTTGGTTTTCGGCGGACGAGGGCGTCCGCCTTGCCATCAGTTAATAAATCCAACACTTTTACAATTACCTATATTGTCAGTTTAAAAAAGTAGAATTAAATCGCAATACCATAAAGCATTCTCCACAAAGTCCGATCTCACCCAATCTTACTACTCCGCTATCGCTGCCGACTACGACCGCATCGCTGGTTATGATGACCAGGTCGCGGAACGGCAGCGCGAGCCGCTGAAGACGCGCATCCGGCAGGCTTTTTACGGGCTAGATGTGCTGGAAATCGCATGTGGAACGGGCTACTGGACAACGGTCATCGCTGAAACTGCGCAATCAGTTTTGGCGACAGATGTCTGTCCTAATTTCGTCCTTACGGTCCAACAAAGGCTGTCCGGTCGCTCCAATGTCCGCTGCCAGATAGCCAACGCCTACGCCCTCGACGATATCGAAGGCAAATTCAACTCCGCCTTCGCCCATTGGTGGTGGTCGCACATCCCAAAGTCGGAGATTGCCAGATTCTTGAACACCCTACACAGCAAATTGCTCCCTAACGCATTTATAATGTTTATCGACCAACTGGCTTATCCAAATGAAGGGAGACATATCGATGATGAAGGCAATATGCTTGAACAGCGTAAAACGCCGGATGGGAGAACATTCGATATTATCAAGAATTTTCCGACGAAACAGGAAATTAGAAGCGTCTTAAAGGATGTCGCTGATAATATTGAATATATCGAAAATGAAAGTCTTGGCTATTGGGGGTTAAGTTATCGAGTGAAGATGCTGTCGCGGCACTCAGCCGTGTGCTAATGCAATATGAGCCAGATAACGATGGTCTGACGACCCGCTAAGATGCGACATATTAAAGGTTCTATACCCCCCGGCTTTAGAGTAGCCGGGCTGTTTTCTCCCTTGCTCCCTTGTTTACTTTCACTTTATCAATATCACCTTTCGGCTAATCACATCCTTTCCCGTCTCCCACCGCACAAAATATACTCCTGCCGCCAGATTTGGCGCGTCCCAGCGAAAGTTGTGCCTGCCCGGGGATAATTCACCGGAATAAAGCGCGGCGACCAGCCGTCCATAATAATCATAAATGCCGATATCGCCGAAACACCGCTCCGGAACTGCAAGACAGATATCAGTCGCCCGGTTGAACGGATTGGGCATAATTATAATATTCATTTCATCGATTCCGTCAATTCTGTCTATATCGTTCACATATAATCGGCGGTTATGCCAAATCGCTCCGATGTCGGCCCTTGACCCGTCCGGGTCGCGCGGCGCAGACGGGTCGCCGACGTCGATGCAGGGCGAGTTCCACTGCAGGCTGAAATCTTTGCGCCGCAGGTCAACAAAACGCGGGTCAGCCGAGAATGAACCTACGTCCGGCTGGCAGCCCTCGTAATTATAGCGCCCATTGTCGAACACATCGTTGTAAGTCAACACTGGTTGAATATGCGTCTCATTTAAAATGCCGCGGCCGTTGAAGGCGATGATGTTGTCGGAAATCGTCAATTGTCCAAAGCGCCGCAGTTCGAGGCCGGCGCCCCAGTAATTCACGATGGTATTGTTCATAATGCGGCCTGCGCGGGCGCCGCCGGAAATCGTCACGCCGCCTTCGGCGACGGAACGGGTAAGGCTGAAACATTCCCAACTTGTGATGACTAATCGACCGTTGAAACGGCAGGAGTCGATTTCGGCGTTGCCTTCGAAATTGGCGTTGTAGCCGAAGCGGCAGTTGTCAATTCGCAGCGTATCGGCTTGCAGCCACCATTCGACATAATCTTGGCTCTGAGTATGCTGCATCCGGACTTTTGAGAATCTCCCGGTCCGCATCTGCACCATTGCATGCCCAAAATGCTGGCTGGGTTTGATAATCACCGGCTTGTCGGCCCGGCCGTTAATAGTCAGCGACCTTCCAATCGTCAGGGCGTTGTTGCCCTCTAAATTCAGCTCGGCGCCGGCATCGACTTCCAGCGTGTCGATAGCGCAATCGCGGATATAATAGGAACTTTCCCACAAGCGGACGCGACCGTAGTTGCCCGACAGGTCGGGATATTCGCCGGGCGCAAAGCCGGGCGGCGCTTGACGGATGAGCCGGTGGTCGTAACGCCAGGCTCTATTATAGCCGGTGCCAATATGATTGGAGCAATGGAGATAGCCTCGCCGCCACTGGGCGACGCCGCCCTTGAGAAAGATATAACCCCGCTCGTCCGGCGTCGGACCTTGATACAAATCCCAATCGTCGTTATGATGCTGGAAGGTGAACGATTCATTCAGCGCCACCAGCGAGCCGTTGATGGCGATGGAGTGGCGGTTATAGTCATTGCGGTCAACATACCAGCCATTCTCCTTGCCGTTGCGCCAGTTGTTTTGGATGATGATATTGCGCTCTGAAATTAGTCCGAGCATATTCCGCATTCCACCTTCATCCGGCGTATCGTTGCCGAAGTATCCGGTGCGCTGGTCTGAACCGGTATAGATGACATTGTCAACGAGCCACATATCGCCGGACGAGCCGATAGTAAGCACGCCGGTCAGCGTGCCTTCGATTTCGACCTGTCCATCGACAAAGATGCATTGACCATAAGAGGGGCCTTGACCCCAAATGAGACTTTCTCTTGGCGCCGAACCCAACGGATATTGATGAATGTCGATGCCTTCGTTGCCTCTTAACTTAATCCAAGTCATTAAGCGTCCATCCCTGTCGTAGATTAAGGGGGTGGCATACCGGCGCACAGTTTCGGCCGTGCGCGGGAAGCGATAGGGCGGCGCGTTGAACACAGGCGGATAGGCAAAATATATGTTCCGAGGATGATTATAGATAAATCTATCCCGGCTGGTGATGACCGGACCAAAGAATTGTGGGCTGTATTTTATCCCGATAAAATCGTTCGACCTCACCGGTCCCCATAGTGTATCTACATTCCAAAACCATATAATTTCGCCGAATCTGGTGGTCTCGTAATTGGTCAGATAGAAGTAATATGTAATCGGTTCGCAGCGCAACGCCTTCAGCGGCAGCAGGGACAACGCCAGCCCAATGCAAATATGTTTCAAGGCGGTTTTCATTGATGCTCCTTTGGTAGAAATATTGTATTTACAACGGATGGAACGGATTGAACGGATATCCGTTTCATCCGTTAAATCCGTTGTGAATTTTACATTCCCCCGGCTTCGGAGAAGCCGGGCTACTCTGCTGCCTGCAGTTGACCACGGCGAGTCAACGGCAGGCGATGAACTGCTGCCGACTCGCCGTAGTCGGCAGCATATTTGCCGCAGAGTGTCCTCACTCTGTGGCTTTTATACGGCAGGATGGTAACATCCTGCCGCACAAGATAAGGCGGCGGGCAGAGACGCCCGCCCTACCATCTGTCAACCACAGAGGAGTCTGCCCCTGCGAAAGCAGGGGTTGACAGCCGCCTTAACTTACGCCTCGCGCCTCGAACCTCGAACCCTCAACTCAATGCCGGTTCATAAAGATGAACGCCGGGCGCGACTCGGTCTCGGCGAAGCCTTCGACCATCGCCGAAACCTGGACGGTCACCTCCAATGTGAATGGGTCGAGGAAGAAGTCGTCCATAATGCCGCGCAGAAAAACGGTTGCCACGCCCTGCGGCTCGTTGTTGCGCGCATCGACCAAGCTGGTGAAACGCCGCACCGGCTCGTCGCCAAAGCCGACATACTGCCGCGTTTGCATATTATACCAGTAGAACCGGGCGCGGTTGGAGCGGAACAGGACCGGCGCGCCGTCGATGAGGATGCCATGCCCGTCGGTCAAGGTCGCCCAACAGCGGATGTTGCAGGTTAGATTCGGGTTGCCGCGGTCGAACATAAAATTGCCCGGATCCACAGCCAATTCCAATCTGCCGCGCTGCAAAGGTATCACAAACTCGCGATGAGTCTCGAGCGCGCCGTTGACAGTCATAACACTGACAGTGATAGTTATATGCGTGAAGGTATTGGCGCTGTTATAGACCAGATAGGAATGAGCAATACCGTTGCTGGCGCGCGCACTTTCGATCTGAGCTGCCGGCGGGTCAACGCTGAACATCACCATCCCATCGTAAGCCGAAGGATTGCGATGGGTGTCCCAGATCCGCACTGAAAGCGGCAACCGCCACAACCCTCCGCCGATGTCCTCGCCGACGGTCGAAATGTCCAAATCCAACTGCGCTGGAGGTCCGCCGGATACAGCGATCGTCGAAATTGTATTCTGAACCGTATCCCTGCGGGTTTCAGGATCGCGCCAAGTGTAAGCGCGAATCAACTTGCCGCCGATGTGCGTTCCTGCGTTCAAAGTCGCTACGGCAATCCCCGCGGCCATCAAGGTCGAATCGCGTTGCCCGCGATTATTAAAATTGCAGCCGGCCGGCTCGGGCGGCTCGCGCAATAATTCGAAAACTACCGTTGTCGGCGTTTCGACCGGATTGCCGTTGGCGTCGCGCACAACAGCCCGCAAAGTCGATGAAGTATTTACAGCCATGCCGGCGGGATAGATTCGCAGCGGATTTGCGGTTAGTTCGAGGCTGTTGGGACTGCCGGAGACAAAGTTGACCGTTATGCGGCCGATGATATCGCCGGTTGGCGAACCTACCGTTGCAGTCACCTCAGCAACGCCAGCCGCGACGCCAGACGATAATCTGACTCTCGCCCTTCCTAGCGTATCGGTAATAGCCAAAGGAGGCGTAATATAGCCCATTGTCGTCGTGAATCTGACAAATACTTCCGGAATCGGATTGTCAAATAAATCAGTTATAGTCGCGGTTATGAAATACAATCCCGGGGTAGTCCAATCTCCGTCGGCGCTTAGTCTAATCCTTGCCGGCGGCCCCGGTAGAATCCTGATTTCGACGATATTTGAATAGACGGTCGAATCCTCATTGACCACCGAGGCTTGCAGGTGGGCTGTTCTGATCATATTCCCTGAAATGAACTGTGTTTCTGCCACTCCATAATTTCCGGATACTGGAACGACTTCACGCGTGAAACTACCGTTATCGACCTCGAAGCGCACCAGGGTCCCATTTAGCGCGAAGTCGCCGTTCATAAGGAAGCAAGCCGCACGCACGGGGGTCGAGTCTTGCCGGCCCACAATCATATGCGAAGCCGCAGCCATTAAGGTTATTCGGTCAACCGGCGCCTTCTCAAGAATGGTTACCTCGCAAGACGCTTCGACATTACCGGCGGGATAGCAAACCGTGATGATTGCCGGGACGATATTGCCTCGCGGGTCGATTGAAGGCAAGCCGATATCTGTGAATAGTGCGCTCGCGACACCCAGGCTATTAGTTGAGACCGACGAATTGACGGCGCCATGCGTCGAACTGAGCGTCAACTGCGCATTCGGGACGGCTTGACGGCTGCGGTCTTTGAGAATCATAGTTAAATTCGCTGTCGTCAGACCATTGTCAGCATAAATGAAACTTCTATCGGCGCTGATAGTCAGGATATACGGTTCCCGGCGATGCCAATTGATGGTCAACAATGCCGACCTGCCGAACGGCGTGCCGGCTATGAAGGCGGCGATGGTGTCGCGGTCCGCCTCCTCAGCCGTCGTATAAGTAGCGGCGGCAACGCCGTCCTGCCCGGTGAAGACTTGTCTGGCAATGATGCCGTGACCGCAGCGGAACTGCACCGGCAGCCCGACCACAGGCGCGCCTTCAGTAGTAATAACCGTCGCCCGTGCGGTGCAGCGCCCAATCTGGCTTTGTTCCAAAGTCAGATAATCTGGGCTTAAAGTTAAAATGAGGTTGCCAATAGTGGCTTCAAGGTATCGGACTTCGAGTATTTGGTCGGTAAAGATGGCTTCGGAGCCGTTCGGATTGAGCGCGGCGCAGTGAACGACTACCCGGCCGCTGGCGCCCAGCGAAGTGAAGGTTGCGGCTGCAACGCCGTTTTTGTTAGTTGTCGCGTCGCCGCTGATAGCGCCGAAGATACCCGAACCGGCTGTGTCGGCAGGCTGCAGACTAAAGCGCATCGGTATGCCGAACAGCAGTCCGCCGGCGGCATCGACCACCGTCGCCGTGAAATTGACCTGGGCGGCTGTCCCGCGCGGCGCGGCGACATTCAGCGCTGAGGCGGCGAGGTTGACGCTGGTGGGAATCCCCGTGCCGAAGAGTTTGATGCGCGGATTTGCCGACCCGCCGGTTGCGGAAGCCAGCATTTCGACGCGGCTGCCGCCCAAAGGAATGGTCAACTTAAGCCGCGCTGAGGCGCGTCCCTCGCTGTCGGTTGTTACCCGCGCGGGAGTGATTTCACCTTGCCCGGCGAGCAGCGTCAGGTCGATGCGAACATTGCTTTCCGTTGTCTCGCTTGAGTTGCGGATGAGGATATCGAACGGCAGGACAACTTCGGTTCCAACCGGCGCCGACAGGCTGTCCGGCAGACCGATAATTGTGACAGTGCGCGTCGATGGCGCGGTGACGGAACTCTCGTCATCTTCGCAGCCGATAAACAACGTCAAACAGAGCAGAGCCAATAAGGTGGCTTTCATTCGTGCTTCTCCTAAAATAATGGTGTTGATGAATTATTTGACAATATTGACATTATAGACTTTATGGATAAAGTGCGCGCAGAGAACATATCTCTGTCAACTTGCGAATTTGTCACTTGCGAGCTATTTTCTTCCTGTGACAGAGCAAGCGAAGATGAAAATTGTTGCGGGGTGAATAGGGATGAATATCGGGAGGCTGAAAATTATCGCGCGCCATTAGCGCATGGCGCGGAAAGGTTTGGCGCGCAAAATGCTGCGTCCTGCCTAATTTAGAGTGCAGGAATTGCATCCGGTCATTTTGGGATGGGTATCGACGCGGCCGGAAAGCGTCGGCTGAGGAAATTCCGTATGTTACGGATATACAATCTATTGGCTGTGCCGGGAACATCTCGCCGCTCCGAAGTAAGTTTTTCTAAGCCGATACAAATTGACTAAACCATACACATTATAGCAAAAATTATTCCCTCAGTCAAGTCGATTGAGAGTAAAAAAA
>Ga0194113_10010784_pt1 | contig 10881 bp, 11 predicted proteins | sample TA2MahC200mmetaG_FD_146193 | JGI IMG/M metagenome (GOLD analysis project Ga0194113, IMG submission 146193) | Freshwater microbial communities from Lake Tanganyika, Tanzania - TA2015017 Mahale Deep Cast 200m | ecosystem: Environmental > Aquatic > Freshwater > Lake | place: Tanzania: Lake... | reverse complement strand
AAATCGTGACTTTCATTATCCACCTCCTTATTTGAATTCCGCCAGGAGATCGGGCTCCTGGACTTTTACCTTGGTAGTCTCTCCTTCTACCAAGGTTTGCTCCTCGGAATTTCCTGACTCTTCGCCAGAATTATCCTCAGAGCCGCGCGCTCGACTGCACGATTCGTCAGTGCAGTTCTCGCACGCTTTCGGATCCGTAGTCCGGTTGCTGCCGTTCTGACAGTCAGAGCAATACTTTGCCCCGCTGCCCTGGCAGGTGCATCCGTCACACGGATCGCTGCCGGAATCCTCATCCTCTCTTTCCTTGGCCTTTACAACAGGCCTTCCGGAAAGAAGATTCAAGGTCTCCCGACTCACACCCTCTACGTCCTTCTGATGTTTCAGAATGACGTTAAGAGTGCTTTTGACCAACTCGGGATCGAGCTGGTCAGCGCCAAGCGCCATCAACGCTCGCGCCCAATCAAGGGTTTCGGAAATGGATGGTTTCTTCTTTAACCAATCCAACTCTCTAGCCCTCTGGACGAATCTGACCAATTGATTGGCCAGTTTCGCCGAAATGCCTTCCACCTTACGAAGAACTATCGCCAACTCCCTTTCGGGACTGGGATAGTCAATGTAAAGGTGAAGGCACCGCCTCTTCAGCGCATCAGAAAGATCCCTTTGCGCGTTAGAGGTCAAGAACACGATCGGCCTGCGCGAGGCCTTAATCGTGCCGAGTTCAGGCACACTCACTTGAAAGTCCGAAAGGACTTCCAGCAAGAATGCTTCGAACTCTTCGTCGGTCTTGTCAACCTCATCAATCAACAAGACCACTTGCTTCTTCGACTGCAAAGCCGAAAGAAGCGGTCTAGCCAAGAGAAACTCTTCGGAGAAGATGTTCTCCTGGACTCGCGACCACAACTCCCCGCTGTTCTCGGCCAAATGATTGGCCTGAATGCGAAGAAGCTGTTTCTGGTAGTTCCACTCATATAAGGCCTTGGCCTCATCCAAGCCTTCATAGCACTGAAGCCGGATGAGAGTGGCTCGCAGAGTGGAAGCTACCACTTTTGCCAGCTCGGTTTTGCCCGTGCCGGCCGGTCCTTCCACCAGGACTGGTTTTCCCAGTTTCCCAGCCAGAAAGACCGTGGTGGCTATTTCGTCAGAACCCAGATAGGCCTGCCGATCTAGCCCCGCCTTTACCTCGTTTGGCGAGGTAAAAAACTTGGTCTTCATAGGTTCGCCTCCTTTCCTCCTTTTAGTTTTTTGGGAACCGCCAAGCCCACTGGCCAGGCGGAACTCTCATGTTCACCTCTTCGCCGTTCGGAAGAACGACAAAGATAGCGAATGAGCCGTTGTCTTCAAGACGGCCCTCTTCGTCCGGAATATCTGCCGGACGGATTGTCACCCCTCGCGCAGCCAAGTCTTCAACCGCCCGCCGCGCGATCTCATGCCATCTTTGGTAAACACTAGGCGAAATGTTTACCAAATCGAGATCGACGATCTCGCTCATTCCTTTCACCTCCTTCTTTTTTAGTTTCGGTCACGATGACCGCTTTGCTTACTTAAAGCCAACAAAAAAAACCAAATAGGCAAAGTGGTCACCATGATCCGAAAAATATCGAACTAAATTTTTATATTCCCATATGTTCAGTTTGAGGAATGACTACCTCGCCCCTGCTTTACAACGAACTTACCCTTTCTTTCTTTTCTCTCTCCACCCTTTTTCAAGCCGCCAATTAGAGAATATGACGGCCTGGAAAAGGGTGGTCAGCTAAAGAGCTGACCGAAACCCTTAAACCCAAATCCTTATTTTCGGCCAATTACTTGGCCTCCCACATTATTTATAGTGTCGTGGTTGACACTTGCGGAAATCAGATTACTCCGATCTCCGCTAACCAATCGGCAAACTCCTCAGGAGTCGCCGACTCTGGCGGGCACTGCCGCCAGGGCTCTGTCCGGGCGACATACGCACGAACTGAGCCCATCCAGCCCTTTAGTGGCTCCTTCGCCACTGAGGGCTCGGCCGCTTTCGCGGCCAGCATCTTTTTTAAATTGCTCATTTTCTCCTCCTTTCTCAAACCACTTTTTTAAATGGTCTAAGAAAGAGGAAGAAAAACCCTAACCCGTATAACCCTCTTTCGTTCCGCAAAGTGCGGAACTCCCACTTTTTTACAGCGTAAGTGGTCAACGCCTTGATCCTTATCGGATCATCCACACCCGAGCCCCAGTCTTGGGGTCGCGGTAAGTGGGCCGGGGAATTCCGATTTCCCCTTTTTTCTCGGATTGCTCGAGCACTCGCTCGAGCAATTTGTTGTTCCATTCCGCGGCTCGGACTACTGCGGAGAGTCTCGAACAAGTACTCGCGTTCATTTTCTTCACCTCCTTTCAATTGCTAACCTTTAACTCTTAACAACTGGAAGGAAGTGAAGATTTTCCAAATTTGTTTTTCAATGTTCTTCCCGCTTTTTATAGCAAGGAGATTTTCCTCCGCAACCTCTGGAGGGTTAAACCAGCGTTGTGGAGGCCGATCTCATTGTTATGGGAACGGTTTATAGAAAGCTTTTTGGGCGGCTTATTCGTTCGATTGCTCGTACGATTGGGCCATCAGCTTAATCGGCTTTCTATAGAATTTCTCAAGAATTGCCTATTTTCCAGTCTTCTCTCTCCTTTAGATTGAAGACCATGCAACTATTGGGAAACCCTTTAATTTTCAAGAAAGAACTATTTACTCTCTCCTCAAAGATCTCTCTCCTCGTATCTTTTTAGTAGAGAGGGGGATGAAGGTTGAATTTTCTGGGCTGGAGCGGTTTTGTTTAAGCAGCCATTATAGGCTCTTATTAATATTTTTATATGTCCGCTGTCCAGATTATCTCTCTCCTCCATCCCTCTCTCTGCTTTCTATTAAACTCAACAGGCGGCTCTCCGGAGAGAGCCGCCTGGTCAAAGTTCAAAGCGACTTATTATTCATCCCGCACTTACATATATGAAGTGCTGGACGACTCTCTCCTCTTTTTTAAGCCCCCTCTTAGAAGGGCTTTTTATAGATTATTAAGAAACTCTCTTTATATTCTCTTACGCTTGTATTATAGCATACTTCATCAATCTTGTCAAGACCTTATCTACTGAATTCAACCTTCAACCGCAACACTCTTTTATTCTTTTCTTACAACTCTATTGTAGCATATTACTTATTATTTGTCAAGAGGTAAGTGATATAATACAACTACCCTATGAATTTCCTATATCTATTTAAAAAGTTGTACAAATCTAAAAAGATAACATTTATTTTGAAAATTAAGTTTAGCTTAATTTTCTTTTCAATCGAGTTTATTATTAAATCTGAATCCAGAGAATAAACATTAAAAAAGAGACACAATGTGTCCGCTTTTTGGGGTACAGATTTTGGGACACGACGGTGTCCCAAAAAGACAGCCTTTTTGTGTCTCATTTGTCTCATTCCCCGAATAAAACCAAAAAAGTGAGACACTTCCGTTTTTCCGATTTTATGCTAAAATCCAAATATCCACCCCGACTAGGATGCTTCGCCCCAAAACCACAAAAGGGCTCAAATTCCCCTCTGGGGATGAGGTTCCAGACCCGGTTGGGGCGCTGGAAAAGGCCCATCGACAGAACAACAAAATCTTGACAAAAACCACCCCTCAATTAAACTAAAAAGTGAGGGGGTGCGGGTTTTTTGCCCAAAAGGACAAATAGTTTTTGAAGAAGGAGATGTCAGCAGCTGCCTAACAATGTCCAATTAGACTCGGGTAATTAATCAAGTTCGTCAAGAGCTATTCCCCCTTATTAAAGAATCCGGCAAGAGCAGGATTTTTTAATTTAAGAAGTTATGCTAATATAACAGTATGAAATACAAAATCGTTGTTTCCGGTGCAGCCAGAACAAGCCATTGCTGCCGCAATATCAAAAAAGTATCAGAAATAGTCGGCCAGGAAATAGCCAAGAAAAAATGCATACTCGTTACCGGAGCAACTACCGGAGTTCCTTATTTTGCTGCTTTGGGATGTAAGAAAGCTGGAGGGTTTAACGTTGGCTTTTCTCCTGCCACTTCGGAAGTCGCTCACTTAAAAACATATAAACTGCCGATCGAGCCGTTTGACGTTATGATTTATACCGGAGCAGATTACGTTGGCAGGGACACTTTGATGACAAAATCAGCAGACGCGGTCATAATTATCTGCGGCAGAATGGGCACAATGCACGAATTTTCCACTGCTTTTGAAATTCAGAAGCCAATAGGCATTCTGGAAGGAACAGGCGGCACAGCTGATAAAATAAGGTCAATCATTACCGGCCCTCACCGTAAGGTAGCTAAGATTGTTTATGACGAAGACCCTAAAAAGCTGGTTCAGGAAGTTATAAATCTGATTAAAAAAGAAAAGAAATCCAATTCAAAATATAAAAAATAAAGGTCGCAGCTAATATATTTTAAAAATATGGCAAGCGAAAAAGAAGGAAAATTAATAGGCAGAATCACTCACTTTTTTGGTCATCTTGGCGTGGCAGTAATTGAGGTTTCAGACAGATTAAGGGTGGGAGACACTATCAGGATTGTTGGCGGTGATACTGATTTTGAAATGAAAGTCGATTCCATGGAAATGGACCACCAGAAAGTCAGAGAGGCTACCAGAAACAATTCTGTAGGAGTAAAAGTCCCCCAGAAAGTCCACGAAGGCTACAAGGTTTTCAGGCTGTAAACAGATAGAAGCTATTTTCCCGTCTAATTTTCAAATGCCTGTTTTGGTAGCTTTATTGGGATGAAGTTTATAGCTGATTTTCACATTCACAGCAAGTACTCAAGAGCCACTTCCCGCGACATGGATTTGGAAAGCCTTGATAAGTGGTCAAAAATAAAAGGCATTAAGGTTTTGGGTACCGGAGATTTCAGCCACCCCGAATGGTTCAAATCTTTAAAAGAAAAATTGGAGCCCGCAGAGCCCGGGCTTTTTAAAATTAAAAAACAGGATAATGGCACTCGTTTCATTTTGACTAATGAAATAAGCTGCATTTATTCAAAAAACGGCAAAGTCAGGAAAATACACATTTTGCTCTTCGCTCCTTCGTTCGAAGTAGTCGAGAAAATAAACGCTCAATTGGGCTGGATAGGCAATATAAAGTCAGACGGCAGGCCGATTCTGGGGTTAGATGTCAAAGAACTGGCAAAGATCGTTCTAAGCTCTTCTGAGGATTGTATGGTTGTTCCGGCTCATTGTTTATTGCCCGATACTTTCTTGCACAGTAATACTGGAATCAAACTAATAAAAGATTTTTCCGTTGGTGACAAAGTTTATACTCATTTAGGAAGGTTAAAAAGGGTCAAAAAAATCTATACCAGACTTTATAAAGGACCAATTTATCATATAAGGCCATATAATTTTAGAATTGGCTTAAAAACGACAAAAGAACACCCATTCTACATAATTAAAAGTTATAAAGATTGTAAAAATTGCAGTCATACTGTCTGTAAGCCAACTTGCGCTTATTATAGAAATACAAGATGTAAACATCCATATTTTAAGGAATATAAACCTCAATGGCTTCAAGCAAGAGAGGTAGAAAAGGGCGATATTATTGTTTTTCCAAGGTTTAATAATATCACGAAGGATATTAAAGAGATTAAACTCAGCAAATATCTTCCTGGGAAATTATTTAAAGTTTTTCAAGAAAGGATAGGCTGTACCCAGGGGAGAATTGATAAGAAATTAAAAAACTCAATAAAAATAGACAAAGAATTCTGTAGATTAATGGGCTATTATCTTTCGGAGGGATATACTGATAATAGGGATTCGGTTTCCTTTTGTTTCCACTGTAATGAGAATCAATATATTAAAGATGTAAAATTATTAATGAAGAATGTTTTTAGACTTTCTTCTCCAAGAGTAGTAATTAGAAGGAGAAATGTTAATAGTGTAGAAATTATTTATTTCTCAAAAATTCTAGCAAAAGCTTTTAGTCAGATTTTTTACAACAATAGTGATGTTAGAAGAGCACATACTAAATGCTTGCCTCAATGGACGTTAAACCTGCCATTAGTAAAGCAAGTAGAAATTTTTAAAGGTTGGTGGCGAGGAGACAGCGGTATTACTGCTTCCAGAGAGCTAATGAACCAAATGAAAATTATTCTGCTTCGCTTAGGAATTATTCCTTCTATTTATGAACAAACTAAAGAATTTTTTAATAAAAAATATACCCATTTATATAAGAAAGAAAACAGAATTATTAAAGCCCGACATTCTGTATTCACATTTAATCAATTATCATTTTTTGAAGATTTGTTCGGTTTATTAAAAGATCCTGAATTTAAAAAATTTGATTATAAATTAAAAAGAAGACATGGCTGGATAGATAAGAAAAATATTTATTTACCGATAAAAAATATTGAAGTTAAAAAATATAAAGGGAAAGTTTATAATTTAGGGGTGGAGGAAGATAACTCCTATCTTAGTGAGTTTGCCGCGGTTCACAATTGCATGACGCCCTGGTTCGCCATCTTCGGTTCAAAGTCAGGGTTTGATTCGATCGAGGAATGTTTTGAAGAGTATTCAAAATACATATATGCTATGGAAACAGGCCTTAGCGCTTCCCCTGACATGCTTTGGCGAATGCCAGCTGGCAGGCAAACAGCACTTATTTCAAACAGCGATGCCCACAGTCCGAGAAAGCTGGGCAGGGAAGCAAATGTTTTTGATTCAGAGCTAAGCTACCAATCAATCGTTGAGGCGATTAAAACCAATGATCCTGAAAAGTTTTTATACACTATTGAGTTTTTCCCGGAAGAAGGCAAATATCACTTTGACGGGCACAGAAACTGCCAGATCGTTTTATCTCCGTCAGAAACCAAAAAATACAACGGCATTTGCCCGGTTTGCGGAAAGCCTTTGACAATAGGAGTTTTAAACAGGGTTGATACGCTGTCTGACAAAGAAGAAGGGTTTGTTCTTAAAAACGCCATACCTTTTAAGAGCTTGGTTCCTTTAGAAGAAATTATTGCTGATTCTTTAGGAATGACGACAGCTAGCAAAGAAGTGGAAAAATCATACAAAAGCTTAATTGAATCATTCGGTTCTGAATTTGATGTTTTGCTTGATGTTTCTCCTGAAAGATTGAAATCAGCTGTCCGTTCTGAAATTGCAGAAGGAATAATAAGGGTAAGGGAAGGGAAAGTTATTAAAGAGCCGGGATATGACGGAGTTTTCGGCAAAATAAAGGTTTTCGGCCAAGGAGAAGAAAAAAAACTGATAAAACAGAAAACATTGTTTTAGATAGGACAGGTAGGACATTAAAAAGAGCTTGACAAGGATTCTGAATTGCCTATAATTAAAAAGGATAGTATTAAACACGAAAACAATGACATATAATCCCTATACAATCTGGTCAATTTCAAAAAAGGTCTTAGCCACTATGGTTTTGCCTTTTGGAAAAATTACTTGCTGAGAGGGGTTATTAACAAAGAACTTATTTTAAAACTAACGCCCCTCTCGATAAAGAAGGGGTTTTTAAAAACATGACAGAAGAAAAGAATTTTTATCTGACCAAAGAAGGATTGGAAAGGATAAAGAACGAATATAAGAGCTTAAAAGAACTTAAGCTCGCTAAAACCAGAGGAGAATCTCCTAAGATTTTGCAGTCCGAAGATTTAAATCCGGAATATCTTGTTTTCCAGGAAGATATCAGCTTTTTGGAATCAAGGATGACTGAACTGGATAATATTATTAAAAACGCTGTCTTGATCAAGACTCCTCGCAAAGAAAAGCAGAATATCATTGATTTGGGAGCAACTATTTTTGTTGAAGTTGGCGGCCAGGCAGACGAGTTCACTTTGGTCGGCTCTCTGGAAGCTAATCCCGCAGCTGGCAAGATTTCCAACGAATCACCTGTTGGCAAGGCGCTTGTGGGACATAAAGCAGGTGAAGCAGTCGTTGTTTCCTCTCCGATCCAGACAACTTACAAGATTAAAAAGATAAAATACATAACCAGCTGATATAAATCTGTCTCGTTTTGGCTTTGAGAGGGTTTTTTAACTCTCTTTTTTATTTAGCTTAAATATGATAAATTGAATAAGTATGAAAAACCTGCTTAATTTTTTGGTTGAAGTCGGCAAATTGAAAAGAATGCCGAGAATGGGCTGGGTTTTAAGGGGAATAGACAATCCGGAAACAATAGCTGACCATACTTTCAGAATGACCTTAATGACTTGGATTTTATGCTGCAAGAAGAAGCTTAATATTAGCAAGGCCCTCAAAATGTCGTTGATCCACGATCTTTGCGAAGTTTATGCCGGAGACACAACACCTTTCGACTGTATTTTGTCGAGAAAAGGAAAAAAAGGCAAAAACATCTTTAACAAGTGGCCGAGATTGTCTAAAAAAGAAAAAGAAATATTTTTTTTAAATAAATGCAAGAAAGAAAATAAAGCTTTAAGGAAAATTACCTCGAAACTGCCTCCTAAACTGAGAAAAGAAATAATAAATCTGTGGGATGAGTATGAAAAAGGTTTGACTCTAGAAGGCAGATTCGTCCGCCAGGTAGACAGGGTGGAAAATTTATTGCAAGCTTTAGAATACTGGAAAAAGGGCAAGAAATTCAAAATTGAGCCATGGTGGATTCAGATAGAAGAATTAGTGGATGATCCTTTATTACTTAAATTCATAAAAGTCTTGGAAAAAAGATTCCATAAAAAGAAATGAAGAAATTCGCCTATATTTTCGTAATTTTTACCGGCTTAATATTGCTTTTCGGCCCGGAAGCAATGCCTGAAAATTTGCAGCCCCAGCAAATCCTGGAGACGGTTCAGGACAGCGATATTATTATTCTTTTTAATTCCGGAGGCTGGGGAGACGTGCCCATTGAAAAGGCAGAGGATTTTACCCCGATCATTGAAAAGATGCAGCAGGTTCTTAACCAGTGGGAGTACAATACAGTGGTTATTCCTTATGTTAGGACAAAAGATGATTTGCTGGGCAGAATGACCGGCATAAGAGAACTTTCAAACAATTTTAAAAATTCTTCCAAAGATTTAGCTGAAAGGGTAGAAGTAATGAGCAAGGCTTTTCCCGACAAGAAAATCATTATTACCGGGCTTTCCAACGGCGCAGCATTTGTCACTAAAGCCTACCAGAACGTATCAGAAGAAGTTAAAGATTCGGTTTTTGCCATTGCTATCGGCACTCCTTTCTGGGCAGATGATTTTGAGACAGGCAATATCATTCAAGTGGACAACGAAGGGAAAGACTCTTTGGTCGGGGGGCAAGTCAGTCCTTTGTTTTTTTCTCTGATTAAAAGCCCGTTTAAATGGCTTAAAGCCAATATTGGCGGAGAACAATTGTCTTTTGCTAAGGCTTTTCAGGCTCCGGGACATATTTATAATTGGGAAGCGCCTGAAGTCGGTCCTAAAATCGTCAGTTTTCTCAGCGATAAGCTCCGCTGATTCATATGAAAAAAGTTTTACTTTTTACGCTTTCTTTTTTAATCGGCATCATACTTTTTGTTTGGGTTTTGAAAATAGTTGGCTGGCAGGAGATTAAAAATGCAATGCTGGTTTTTACCGGCTGGCAGGGATTAGTCATCCTGCTGATTACTTTTTTAATGGCCGTATTCGGCACTTGGAAATGGAAAGAAATTCTGGACGGCAAAGGCCAGAAAGTTTCCTTTTCCGAGCTTTGGAAAATTTATCTTGCCACTTTTTCAATCAGGCTTTTGGCTCCAATAATCATTGTCGGAGCAGAGATTTTCCAGGGCTATATCTTAAAAAAGAGAGAAACCGTTCCCTGGCCCCAGGGCATGGCTTCAGTAATTTTGGACAGGATTTTGGAGTGGACAGTTAATTTAATAGTGATTCTATCGGGCGCTGTGTTTTTTCTTTTTACCATCGGCATTCCGCCGATAAATCTTTTCATATTCACCGGCATTATTCTTGCATTCTTTATCGCTGCCATTTCTTTCTTTTACGTCAAAGCCTTTAAAAAGCAGAGCATGACAAAGATTTTCGGCAAATTCCTGAATAATGGCTTAGATAATCATCTGTTTGAAATTGAGCAGGAAATATTTTCCTTTTTTAAACCGAGACAGAAAAACATGTGGAAGGTTTTTGCCCTGAACGTGGTAAGGTCCGGCTTAATGCTTTTTAGAACCTGGCTTTTAATCTTTTTTTTGGGTAGCAATATCGGTATCTTGCCATCCATGTCAGTTCTCGGTTTTACTTATCTGGCAATGATAGTTCCTATTCCCACTTCTCTTGGTTCTCACGAGGCGATCCAGACGTTCGCTTTTAACTGTCTGGATTTGAAAGCAGCTGCAGCCACTGCCTTTACCATGATTATCAGGGGCGCTGATTTGATGGTTGCTTTATTGGGCATTTTCATTTTGTTCCGCTTGGGGGTATTCTTAATTAATGCAACTGTTTTTAAAAAAGCCAAAAAAGTTTTGAGCAAATATGATAAAAATCAACAGAGTAATTAAAACCTTAATTATTTCAGATTTTTTTCTCCAGTCAGGCTGGGGATTAATCGGCCCGATTTTCGCCATTTTCATAACCCAGCAGATTGATAAAGGAACTTTAGCTTCTGTCGGATTTGTTGCTGCCACTTACTGGTTTGTCAAATCAGTTGCCCAGCCATTTATTGCCCATTATCTTGACGTTAAAAAGGGAGAGAAAGACGACTTTAATCTTCTGATTTGGGGCATGCTTTTTGCCAATCTGGTTCCTTTGGCGTATATTTTCACCACTCAACTCTGGCACATATTCTTATTGGAAGGAATAAGGGGATTGGCTATGGCTTGCGTTATTCCGACCTGGTCAGGCATTTTTACCAGACACATTGATAAAGGATGGGAAGCATTTTCCTGGAGCATTGAAAGTACCAGTCTCGGTTTTGCAGCTGCTTT
>Ga0194113_10010780_pt1 | contig 10883 bp, 2 predicted proteins | sample TA2MahC200mmetaG_FD_146193 | JGI IMG/M metagenome (GOLD analysis project Ga0194113, IMG submission 146193) | Freshwater microbial communities from Lake Tanganyika, Tanzania - TA2015017 Mahale Deep Cast 200m | ecosystem: Environmental > Aquatic > Freshwater > Lake | place: Tanzania: Lake... | reverse complement strand
GTCGTCCACGACTTCGCCCAAGGCGATGGCCAGCCCGCCCAGCACCATGATGTTGAGATGGATGCCCAGTCCCAGCAGGGCGATGACGGCGGCCAGCAACGAGAGCGGAATGGCGACGGCGGGAATCAGCGCCGTGCGCAGATGAAACAGGAACAGGTACAGGACGCCCACGACCATCAAACCGCCGATCAGCAGGTGGCCGGAGAGATTCTCCAGCGAACGTTCGATGTAGTCCGCCGGCCGGAATAGCGCGGGGTGAAAGGCGATGCCCTGCTGGCGGAGCAGGGGGGACAGGTCGCTCAGTACCCGTTCCACGGCGCGGGAGACGCTGAGGGTGTTCGCGCCATATTGCGCGATGACCATCAGCACGATGCCGGGTTGGCCGCCGATCGCCGCCGCGCCGATGGGCGGGCGGGCGCCGGCGGTGACGGTGGCGACATCGCCGAGGGTCAGTTGCTGGCCATCCCGACGCAGCAGGACGACCCGGCGCAGCGTGTCGGCGGCGATGGGCAGTCCGGTGATGCGCACATCGATACGCTGATTCGCATTCTCGATGAAGCCCGCCCCGGGCATGCCGGTCGCCTCCCGCGCGGCGGTCAGCACATCCTGAATCGACAGTCCGTGCCGGCGCAGCCGCGCCAGGTCGGGCTGAATCTGGAGTTGGCGGATTTCGCCGCCGAACACGTTGACGTCGGCGACGCCTGGCACGCCGAGCAGGCGCGGCGCCAGGGTCCAGTCGACCAGATCGCGCAGCGCCATCAGGTCGAGCGTGGTGGAATGCAAGCCAAGGGTCAGCACGGTCGCGGAGGACGAGGACAGCGGCACGATCACGGGCGGTCCCGCGCCCGGCGGCAGTTGTCCGACCAGCGCATTCAGCCGCTCCCCGACGACTTGCCGGTTGCGGTAGATGTCGGTGTCGTCCCGGAAAATCGCGGTCACGACGGACAAGCCCTGGATCGATTCGGAGCGCAAGGTATCCAGTCCGATCAGTCCGGCCAGATGCCGTTCGATGCGCTGGGTGACCAGGGTTTCGGTCTGCTCCGCGGTCAACCCGCGCGCCTCGGTCTGGATGACGACCCGGGGGGCGGAAAATTCCGGGAAGATGTCCAGACCGGCATGGCTCAGCCGATAGCCGCCATAGCCCAGCAGCATCAGCGCCAGCGCCAGCACCACCCCCGCGTGCCTGACCGAGAACCGGATGATGCCAGAAAGCATCAGCGGGGATGGCCGAACAAGGCGGATTGGGTCAATCGTCCCCGGTCCTTCATCCGGTTTTCCGGGGCGCCGCGGCAGAGCCGCCGATGAATGGCGGCCGGGTCATTGCTGGCATGGCGGTTCCGGTGTTCCCTGGGCCTTCCGGCCCGCGTTTCGTGTGTTTCATTAAGGACGGATGACGGCTGCGCGCAAAGCTGGTGCATTTTGGCCCTCTCTCGCGTCCCTCAAGGATGACCCGAACAACAATTTGTTGATACAGCGTTGATATAATCTTATGTCTTCGGAGGTATCCGGTCGGGCGCTTGGACGGCTGGTGGTTTCGAACGATAGTAGGGCTTTCACAAAAGCCTGTACAGGACCCGGTCATCCCGGGATCACGCAAAGCTGTTTGGTTCAGCGCCGTTGAGCAGGCCGGGCGACCGCCAGGCATGACGCGGCCAGACCCGGAGAGGAGAAAACCATGCAACCCAGCCGCGAACTGCGCCTCGCCATTCTCGCCATTCTGTCCGCCCCCCTGACCGCACCGATTACCCCCGCCCGCGCGGATGAGGCTGGTGGGCCGGTGTCCAACAGCACGGTCGCCATCGGCGGCGATAAATTCTCGGTGGATCCGCGGCAAGGCGTACTGAATTACAGCTACACCTTCTTCGATGGCAACGTGAACTACGGACAGACGCCGTTCTCCCTGGCCCTGCAGTACCAGCAGACCGCTGCCGGCACCTACGTCGGGAATTTTACTGATAGTCACAGCCATGCCCACCCTTACGGCGCCAGCGCCTACCTGCCGACGCCCCTGCCGGGGACCAACGAGCCCAATTCCAGCAACGACGATGACGCGGGCGGCGTTTGGGATCTGAACCTGCCGGCGCTGTTCATCAATACGGCCTACGCCTCCAGCTTTTACGGCCAGGCCAAGAACAACAACGGAGATCACCCCTACGTCATCGCGTCCCTGAGCCTCGGCGATTCGACCTACCAGTATCTGACCCCGATGGCCCTGTACAGCACGGACAGCGTCACGCCGGTACCCTGGGATACCTGGACCAACTCCTTCGTCGCCAATGGCCGGCCTTTGTATAGCAAGGATACGACGTACCTCAACGTCCAGACATTCAACCTCTCCGCCCTGAACGGTTACACGCCGCCCGACCAGCAACGGCTCGGCATTTCCGTGCAGGACAAGCAGGGCGCCACCTACTACTTCGCCCCGGCGGTGCTCTACGGCTGGGAGGGGCCCAACGTCTACAAACCCAGCTATAGCCCCAACAACAACTCCACCACCCCCAAGATGGATGAGTTGTTCGTTTACCGCATCGCCCGTATCGTCTATCCCACCGGGCAGTTCCTGAATTTCACCTATGCGGACGATTTCAAGGGCAACACGTCCCATACCGTGTCCATCTCCGGCACCGATAGCAAGACCATTGCCGAGGTGTCCTACAACCAGAGTAGCGGTACGGTGAAAATCGCGGACGCCGCCGATGCCTTGCAAAGCCTCTACCAGATCAACTTCACCGGCGCGGATTACCGCGTGAAATCCGTCGTCAACCTGTCCAACAGCCGGTCCATCGCCTACTCGTATTTTACCAACCAGTCCGTGCCCTATTCCTGGAATAACCAGACGGCGCTCAGCGCTATCACCAACGCCTATACGGGCGCATCCACGGCGATCAAATACGCGCAGTTCAACAAGGAAGTCTACGACGCCGGCTGCAACGAGTTTTACTTGGGCCAGGTGGCGGTGCAATCGCTCACGAATACCAGCAGCGGCGCGCAGGTCAGCCAGGCCACTTACGATTTCGGCTTCGGCAACTCCAGCCAATCCAATTTCATCGTTCCCGTCGTGTCCGGCGACAAGACCTACGGGTCCGGGCTCGACCACTGGCTGGACGGCATCTACTACGACACCAACCAGGACAGCAGCGGCTGTTCGGCCTCGGACACGGTGAATCCGGCCAAGGCCAACCTGACCTATGGCGCCACCATCACCACCACCTACTCGGACGCCAACCGCAACCGTGTCCAGACCCTCTCCTACGACGCCTACGGCCGGACCATCAGCGAAACCATAAAGGGCGGCAGCGGGGCCTGGAGCGAGGGCAGCACCCTGACCAGCACGGCCTATACCTATGAGCTCACGCCGGACCTGTTGCTGGCCTTGGGCGATTACGCCAAGCTGCCCATGGCGTTCGCCTCGCCGACCTCCACCGCCAGCGGCATGAACTTCTGCACGCTGAACGGCACCGTGCTCCAAAATGGCCCGAACTGCATGATCGCTCCCACCCAGAGCTGGGTGTACGATGATGCCGGCAATCCCACCCAGGAAACATCCCGGCTGGGACAGTTGACCGAGTACGCCTACCTTCCGGCCAGCATGACCAACCCGCCCAATGAACGGCTGGCGGTCACCTCGAAGCTGCACAGCATCGGTCTCAACGGCCAGTCCTACGTCCTCCAGACCCAGCAGTTCCAGAATTTCGCCATAGCGCCTGGCGACGCCCTGCCCGGGTCACTGACGCAGGCGACCCTGCCGGTTTCGAACGCGGAAACCCGCTTCGACGCCAATACCGGGGCCACCTATGCCTACCGCACCGACACCATGGGCGGCTATGTCGCCGGGAACACCAGCGAGCCGGTCCTGAACGGCATTCTCACCCAGCGTACCCAGCAGGACGATACCGGTGTGTCCGACGTGGCCTCCGTGACCACCCAGTACACGCCGAGCATGACCTCCACGGCGGGCGGTCAGACCGTGCTGGCCATGACCTCGACCCTGAGCGGCGGCGGCGCCAGCCGCAACCGCGGCGGGACGCAAGTCTCATCCATGGGCTATCCCATTCAAACCACCGATGGCCTCGGCCGCGCCACCACCCGGAGCTACGACGCCTACGGCCGGACCCTCTCGGAAACCTACCTGGCGGGTACGCCCCAGCAGCAGACCACCACCACCGCCTACGACAGCGACCTGGGCCAGACGCCCCAGCCCATCGCCGGTCAGACCGTGCTGCCGACGGCCTACAGTGTGCGCACCACCGACCCCTTCGGCAACGTCGTCATCAAGACCTACGACAACCGCCAGCGCCAGACCGGCGCCTTCGAGCAGCGGGTCGGCAGCGCCCTGGTGCAGACCGAGGGCTACGGCTACATGGGCGGCTCGGACGACCGGCTGACCGCAATGGTCCGCTATGGCAACGGCTGGCAAAAGCAGGAGAATTACTACTACGCGCGCGGCTCGTCGCAGCGGGTCGCCACCGTACCCAATGTCGGCCTGGCCGAGGGCACTGTGGTGGACGGCATCAACGGCAACACCCTGACCTTCAAATATGCCCCCGGCGCCTTGCCCCTCACGATCGGCGCCATTTACGGCCCGGCGAGGATCGTCCACGCCAACCGGATCAGCCATCTGGTGCTGTCCGAGGGCCTGATCGACGCCGCCGCCGCCACCACGGCCCTGAAAGGCCTCAACCTGGACAGTTTCGCCAACGGCCTGGTCAACCTCGGCAACAATCCCTGGACGGGCTTCCAGAACCAAGCCCCGAGCGAACTGCAGAACCTCTACCAAGCCATCGGCAGTCTGCCTGGCGGCTCCGGCAACGCCAGCAACCTGCTGGAGTACACCACCTACGGCTACGATGAATGGAACCGGAAGGTTTCCATCACCCATTACGCCCTCTACAACGGCGCCGCCAACGGCAATTCTCCGACGCTTTCGGAAACGACCTCCAGCCTGACCTACAACATGGCGAAACGGGCCATTACTACCACCTATCCGCAGGGCCAGCAGGAAACCCGCAGCTACAATCTCCTGAACGGTCTGCAGGAGGCCAGCCTCCTGGTCAACGGCGTCACCACCCCGCTCGGCAATATCTTCCACGATGGACTGGGCCGCGTATCTCAATACAATGACCTCCTCAACGGCGGGCAAGCCACCGCCAGCTACGCCCCCGGCACCGGCCTCTTGAGCGCGGCCACCGATGTTTACGGCAACGCCCGCGCCCTGAGCTATGACCCGACCACCGGGCTTCTGACTCAGACCAGCCTGACCCCGGCCGGCGGCGGCAGCCCGATTACGGTAAATTACAGCTACGACAACCACCTGCAGCCGACCCAGACAACGGACAGCCAGGGCGCCACCTACACCCGCGGCTATGGCGCGGATGGCTCGCTAGGCTCAACCACGACTCAGTTCGCCGGGCAAAACGCCAACGGACAGGGCTTTTTCTATGACGCCTACGGCGATCTCGCCGGGGTCACCGATTCTTACCTGCCGCCCGTGCTTCCCGGTGGCATCTGCGCCCAGGACATCCAGGCGCCTAGCTATTACCAAATCAGTCGGGATAGCTATGGCCGCCTGTCCAGCCTGAATTTGATTCCCTACCAGGGCAACTGGGGCAACAACTACATCTATCGCAGCCTCGGCTACGACCCGGTGACGGGCCTCGTCAACGCGGAAGCCACCGGAAACCTGCCCCCGCAGTTGAGCTGCGACACCCCCACGAGCGACGCGCTCGCCCTGACCACGGCCCTGGGCTACGACCAGAACCTCCGCCCCGCTGTGAAAACCGTCACCCGCAGCGACTTGGCGGGCAAGGTTCCGCCGCTGCCCACGGGCGTCGCCGATCTGTCCCTCACCGTGACCGCCCCCGTCAAGGCACGGCGCTACAAGGAGCTGAGCTACACCCTGACAGTGCGCAACAAAACGCCGCGATTGGGCGGCAGTCCGGCTATGGGCGTCACACTCAACTTTCTCCCCGCCGGGACTGCCGCCGAGCATCTGGTCTACACGCGGATTCCAAAGGGCTGCGCCCTGGGCGGCGGCAAGGTCACCTGCGCCTTGCCCGATCTCGCGGGCGGTAAGAGGGCGCGGATAACCCTCGCGGTGAAACCCACGGCCGAGGGTGTGTTAAAGCCCAGAATCCGCGTCCACTCCGCCGCCCTGGACCCGGTACGGAACAACCATACCCTGACCGCGGCCACCCGGGTCTGCGTCACCGCGACCTGTCCCGGCGGCGGCGGCGTCCGCTATCTGGCGGACCGCGGCGTCGGCAGCGGTCAGGCCGGCCAGGCTGTGTTCGGCCTGACCTACGATACCGCCAACCACGTCGTGCAGAGCGCCCGCCAGGATATCACCGGGAACAGCCTGACCGAGAGCTATGGCTACGATTTGCAGACCGGCGCCCTGGTCAGCTATGTCAATGACGCCGGCGTCGCGATGCCGTACGCACGCTGGCCCAACTCGGTACCCATTGACGCGGCCACCTTCCAATATGATCTGTATGGCAACCTGACGCGGAAAACCTATACCAGCAGCGTGTGGGGGCTCTCCGCCCAAGTGGCGATCGCCGCCGGCGCCGGCGGTAACCCGTTTCAGGCGAGCGCCGTCGCCGAAACCGGAGTCCTGATCCAGCAAACGGGGAATGTGGGCGTGCAAGGCGCCTACCAGTACGACATCGCCGGCAACGTGACCAGTGACCCCTACGGCCGTCATTACGCCTACGACGCCCACGGCCTGCTGGCATCCATTACCCGCGCCGATGGCGGCCAGGAAACCTACGTCTGCGACGGAAGGGGTCGGCTCATGCAGCGGCAGGCCACTTGGCTGGGCGCCCCGGTGTTCGAGTATGGCCATGCCCGGCACGCCGGCAGTCAATGGCAGGTGGAGTTCACCGGCGGCGTCACCTACTTCCCCGATGGGCCGTTCCAGGGCAACACCCAGCCCAATACCCTGGCGGTGACCGATCTCCAGGGCCGTGCGGTCAACACCCTGAGTTACGGCAACAACTCATCCCTGTTCACCGTCCTCGCCAATACCGGTTTCCTGCCCGACGGCATCGCCACCAACCTCTTGGCGCCCACCGCCGGCTACCCGGCCGGCATCGCCGACACCAGTCACTATCCGACGGGCGCCATGGGCACGGCGCTGGGCGTCGACGTGGGTACGGGGCTTCAGATGAAGGGCGGCTATCGGGCCTATGACCCGGTGGTGGGTCGCTTCATGCAGTGGGATTCGCTGTCGCCCTTCGGGCGCGGCGGCCTGCACGGCTATGCCTACGCCGGCAACGACCCGGTCAACTTCGATGACCCCACCGGCCATTACGCCGAAGCCAAGACCCATCGCTATGGCCCCAAGCCGCCGCACGCCCACCACTACGGCTTCTGGCAAGGTTTCCTGGCCGGCATGAAGGCCGGCGCCGAGTCGATCTACATGCAACCCTACCACTTTGGTAAAAGCATGGTCCACGACTTCGCCACGGGCAACCTTGCCGGGCTTGGCAAGATGGCGTTCAACGCCGCGTTTTCCTCAATCGTGGATGCTTACACCGGCGGTGCGGGCCAGATGGTCTTCTCGGAGTTCGTGAGCACCAACGGCTCGGCCATCTTCTCTGGTAAGAGCCCGTTCAAGGGCCATGTACCGTTCAAGGGTAACGCCTACCAGATCGGCTACCAACTGGGGGACCAGTCCGCGGCGGGCGCCGAGCTGGCCGCGCTGACTCTGATCACGCTGGGCGCGGGCGCCGCCGTCGACGCCGTCGCGGTCGATGTCGAGGCCCTCAGCGTCGATGTCGACGTGGCGGCGGATACCGCCCAAACCAGCAGCGACGCCATGTTGAGCGCTAAAAACATGGAGGCGTCGGCGGAGCGGATTGCCGAAGCGTCCGGCGACTGGGAGACCGTCTTCGACGCCAACGAGTTTGACGCAAACGAGCCGGCGGCGGAGACCAAGCCGAATACATTGAAGTATTCCGAGGCGCGCAGTCTTCGCGGGAGAGTTCGGCAGGCCTCGGGCAAGCGCTGGTGGCAGAGTTTCGATGAAGCGGAAAAAGGCGGTATCAATGACTACTTCAACAAACTCAGCGACGATAACTTCGAAGAGATAGGGGTTGAGTTCAGAGCCGGAGCACGAAATCTGGATGGGCGCACGAACCTCGATTTCGCCTCGGCCATGGATTCCACGCCGAAGTCCGTCTATGTCTTGAGGTCGGGGGAAATCGCCAGCCACTTGGGGATGGAACTCTCCAAGGCCGACCTCGCGGATCAGCAGGATAAGCAAGCGCCCAATCCGAACGCCATGCCCGCGGGCGCGGCAGGCCCCTCCAAGCCCGTGCCGTACCAGTAAGGTCCGGAGGCCCACCCAGGGACCGGCGTTGCCGTCTGCCCGCCGGCAGGCGCGGAGCGCCCGGTCCCGCTCTCCTTTGGTCTGCCTTCCACACAAACCCTGCGCGCCTGACGCAGTGTCCCTGTCTGGCGTGTCACTGATGGTTCATACCCCCGCGGCAGGCAAGTTCACCCATACAGCGTCCAAGGCTTTTATTCCTCTCTCGCGGGAGGGACAAGCAAGGGTGGTAATAACGCTGGCGTCGTTAAAGGTATCGGGCATCAGCGTGAAGCCTTCACCCTTCTGGAAAGGGATTTGTATGAAACCCCAAGCACGGTGGGCTGAGAAGATGCCGCCCGAGGAGGCGGGTCCAATTGATTGGCAACACTCCTGCTTGGAGCGCGGCTCTCTGGCCCGCAAGCGGGCGGGTCGCCCGCGCTCCCGGGTACGATCAATCAATTGAGCCCGCTTCCGCTCGATAGGGCAGGGCGTCGCTTTGGGGGCGTTCTTTCGTCAGGCCTGTCTCAAACGGCGATCGTTCAGGGCGATGTGCCGTAGGTTGTGAGGCCTCTCATAGGGCGCCGTCTCAGCGCTCCGGCGCCGCCAGCACCCGGTAGCGCTCGTCGGCAACGCCGGGGTTGGAGCGGACCTGGCCTAGCAGTTCCGCTAGTTGGCTGGCGACCCGCGGGGTGTAGTGGTAGCCGTCGATGTAGTGGCCATCGTCGCGGGTGATGGGCGAGGGCAGCAGGAAGTCGACGACATAGGCGTTCTCCAGTTGTCTGGCCAGATTGGCGGCGCGGGATTTGCAGCCGTTCCACAAGGTTTCCTGGACGCTGCCGGGCTTGGGTTGGAACAGGTGATGGATCGGCGGGAAGAACACGATCTTGAGCGTGTCCGGCGGTAGTTGTCGCATGATCGACTCGAACTGCTCCAGGGACGGGTAGCGCAGTTGGGTCAGGGGGCCCCGGTCTTTCATCAGATTTTCCGGGGTGCTGTGGTAAAGCCGCTCATGGATCGCGGCCGGGTCATTGCTGGCATGGAGGGTTGTGCTGTTGTTCTCGTAGCCATCGAGCCAGCGCGCATAGGGCCGGTAGATGCCAAGCAGTGCGCGGGTCTGGTCCCACGCGGACTTGAGGCTGGTTTTATTGAAGGGCGGCAGGTCATTCCAGGGGTTGGTGTCGTACAGCCACTCGGGGTAGCCGCGACGGAGGATTTCGTTGCCATGCTCCGGCATTTCCTTGGCGTGACACCAGAGGAAATCCAGGTCCGCCACGACCGCGGCCAGGTGTGGATGGTAATGGTGAAACAGTTCCAGCACCCGCATCTGTTCCCAGGCGGTCGAGAGCGGCATCGACAGATTGGCGAAGGTTCCGCCCAGGGTGCGATTCAGATCGTCGGGTTTCAGCAGCATGGCGGTTGAAGTGCCAATGACCAGGCTGTCAAAGCGGGGCTGCTTGAGCAGCTTGGCGTTCCAGTGGCGGTGGTCGCCCCGGGGCGGATAGCGGTCCCAGTTCGGCGAGAAGGGCGCCGAGTCATAGGGATCGATGATCAGAATCAACAGGTAGAGCAGGCCGGCCGACAGCAGCGCGGCGGCCAGCAGGGTCAGCGCGAACCGCCGCCAGGCGGCCTCAGAACTGGAAGTAGATGAATTCCTGTTCAACTTCACTCCCGATGACAAAAAGCGATACGAAGATGACGAGGCCGATCAGCCAGGCCAGCGCCGGCCGGGGCTGTACACGCTTGAAGGCGAGGTCCTGGCTGGCCGGGCCGATGACGGCAATCAGGCCGCCGACGACCAGCCAGGCGATGGCCTGGAGGTTGAGCGTGAAGCCTGACAGGCCAAAACCATGCATGGCGCGATAGAGTTCCAGCGCGGCCTTGAAGTTTTCGCCGCGAAAGAGCGGAACGCCCTCGAACCAGAACACCATGGTCAGCGTCCAGCCCAGCCAGGCGGGCAGCCGGCGCGGAAAGCGCTTGTCGATCAGGGTATAACTGGCCAGACCGACGCCCTGGATCAGCCCCCACAGCGCGAAATTCCAGGAAGCGCCATGCCAGAGTCCCGCCAGGAACATGGTGATGACCATGCCGGTGAAGCGAGGGTAGGGCAGCCAGCGGCTGGTCGCCATGGGCACGAACAGGTAATCGCGGAGGAAGCGCGAGAGCGTCATGTGCCAGCGCTGCCAGAGTTCCCTGATCGAGGTGCTGCGGTAGGGGCAGTCGAAATTGATCGGCAGGGTATAGCCGAACAACAGCGAAACGCCCAGCGCCATGTCGGTATAGGCGGAAAAGTCAAAAAAGATCTGCCAGGCGAAACCGATCGCCGCCACCCAGGCGTCCAGTAAAGGCACCGCCCCCTGGCTGGCGGCGGCGAAGACCGGGGCAATCATGCTCGCCAGGTTGTCGGCGATGAACACCTTTTTGACCAGACCGATGGTAAACAGCGTGGCGCCGCGGCCGCACCGTTCCCACAAGCCCTCGCGCCAGGGATTCAGCGCAAATTGCGGGATCAGTTCGTGATGGCGGATGATGGGGCCGGCGATTTCGTGCGGGAAAAACGTGACATAGGCGGCAT
>Ga0194113_10010775_pt1 | contig 10885 bp, 7 predicted proteins | sample TA2MahC200mmetaG_FD_146193 | JGI IMG/M metagenome (GOLD analysis project Ga0194113, IMG submission 146193) | Freshwater microbial communities from Lake Tanganyika, Tanzania - TA2015017 Mahale Deep Cast 200m | ecosystem: Environmental > Aquatic > Freshwater > Lake | place: Tanzania: Lake... | reverse complement strand
CCGAAACCAGGCGTTCACGCCGGCCGAGGGCAAGCCGAACCCGTGGCGGCCGTTGGTCAGCACCAGCCGCTTGGGCACGTCGTCAGCGATCCGCTTCCAGAGCTGCCAGCCCGTGGGCCCGGTTTGCTCATCCTGCCAGGCGTGCCCGATGAGGATCGGCGCCCGGATCCGCGCCGCGTGCGTCCCGAGGTCTTGGTCGTGCCACGCCGGACCGTCCAGCGGCTGGTGCAGTCCCAGCCACAGCATGTCTTGCGTCAGGTCGCGCTGGGGACGCGCGGCGGCGATTTGCGACCAGGCCGCGTCGTCCAGTCCGCGGGCAGCCCGCGCGGCCGCGTCCGAACCGAACACGCCGTCGGACCGATACCAGTTGTTCAGCCAATCCACGGGGAACCCCATGTTGGGCACGCCGCCAAGCCGCGCGATGCCGCGGTAGAAATCGTCGATCAGCCCGCCCACGCAGATCGCCTTGAGCGACGGCGGTTGAGTGGTCGCGGTGAGGAAGCCCATCAAGCCGGGCCAGGAGTAGCCCAGGATCCCCACCTTGCCGTCGGACCACGGTTGCTTGACGATCCAATTCTCGATGATCTCGTGGCCGTCCAACCCGTTGCGGTGACTGATCGCCTGAATCGTTCCCCCCGATGCGCCCGACCCGCGGAGCGACGCGCTGACCGTGACATACTGCTGGCCAAAATCAGCCGGCGACTGAGGAACCGTCGCGCCAGGGTAACCGTTCATGCTCAACATGGCCGGCCAGGTGCGCGTCTTGTCGTCGGGATCAAATCCAGCCGGATACCCGACGGCCAGCGCGATGCGCACGCCGTCCGACATGGTCGCAAACGTGAACTCCTTGCGATAGCTGTCGGCCGACGAGCGCGCCGACTTTTCCGTTCGCCGCTCCCGCTGCCGCCGATACGCTTGGGCTTCCTGGGCCGTGAGCACACCGTCCCCATCCGCATCCGCTTCCGGATATTGCCGGAGCCACTCGGCCAGTTGCGCCGTGGTCGGTTCGCCAGAGGTGGCTGCTTCACTCGCAACCATCGCCACGCAGTAAATCAGAGCTGAAAAAAAGACGGAGACGTTCATCTGCTCATCCACTCCCTATGGCACGTTGGACCAATGGCGCGGGAAGTCGCGTCAAGACGGGCACCGAGAGAAAACCGGAAGTTCGAGGCTCAACACGCACCGGCAAATCCGCGAGCCGAAGCGAGCGTTCACTGATCAGCGAAAACGCCTTCCAACCGGTCCGCGTTCAACAGCCGCTCGCCCCAGGTCAACAGCAACTCGGCGTCGGCCTCGGCGATCTTGCGGCACGTCGCCGGATCGAGCGGACCGAACTTCCGCGTCAAGAGCCGCAGCAGCAACTGGGCTTCTCCCTCACGCTGTCCCTCACGCTGTCCCTCCGCTCGGCCCTCCGCTCGGCCCTCCGCTCGGCCCTCCGCTCGGCCCTCCGCTCGGCCCTCCGCTCGGCCTTTCTCGATGCCTTCCGCTCGCCATCGTTCCGACCATTCTTTCACGCGTTCAGCTAACAACGTTCTCACCTCCTGCAGGTTCTCAACTTCTGGGAATTCCACCTGGGGCATCCGGCGAGGCAGCAGAACTTGACGAAGCCACACCACGAATGCCCGCCGCAAGTCAGCTCGCTCCTCGTCCTGCAACCACTCGCCCAGCGCCTCAATGACGCAACACACGTCCTGCGGTTCGCGACTGCTCTCCAAACGAAACAGGGCCGCCACCAGATTCCGCATGGACGCCAATTCCTGCTCTCTGTAAGTGCGCTCCTCCAACAACACGTACTCATTGCTCGGCCTGTAACGGTCCAACCCGCTGCCGGGCACCGACTCTACCAGTTCACGCACGTCGAGTACCGCCGTCCACCGTGCATCGCCGTTGTACAGTACGACCGGAAACACGGGCGGAAGCTTCCCGCTGGCAGTCAGTTGTCCCTCGCGAATCAAGTCCTGATACAACATGCCAACGTAGACCAGGACACGCAGCGCCATGAAACGGTCCACCGCGGACTGAAACTCAAGCAGCAGATAGACGTAGAGCCACCGATCCCGCCAGCGCACGCGCCAAATAATGTCGTCCTCCCGCTCACGCAAATCGTCACTCACGTAGCTCCCGCTGACACGTTCCAGCGTGTCCAGTTCGACCTCTCCCACCCACGCCTGATCCACAAAGCCCGTCAGCAAATCCGCCACCATTTCGCGGTGAGAAAAGAGCCTTTTGTATCCCGCATCGTGATCGACCATGAGCCATATTCTACCGCATCCTCGCTCGAAAGACACCCGCGCCAGTTCTCCGAACGTGCCCTAGCTGGACATTGCAAAAACGCGCGCATGCCCGGCGGCGAACCGACCACACCATGGCCAGTTCCCCCTTGTCGGAGCATCCGGCATGAGCGCGCGGTTCTTGACGGGAGCGTTCGCGGCAGCGATCATTCCCGTGTCCGAACGCCAACTTCCGGTCTCCAGGACCTCGACCCCGTCTCTGTGCGGCACCACACCCGATGATCCCTGAACAAGCTTGCGTGATTGGGTTGGATATGGGCACCAGCGGTGCTCGCGCCGTGGCGATCGATTTCGGCGGTCGGGTTCTGGCGGAGACGCACGCGAGCCTTCCGTCTGAGGCGACGCGAGTGGACGGGCCCTTTGTCGAGCAGGATCCCCACAGTTGGACTGTGGCGGTCCGCCAAACGCTGGCGGCGTTGACACGCCTTCTGCCGCCGACAGCCCACGTGGCCGGGCTGTCCGTCGATGCGACCTCGGGGACGTTTCTTCTGGCCGACCAGCACGATCAGCCGCTCACACCTGGCGTGATGTACAGCGACCAGCGCGCGGCGGACATCACGGCGAACGTGGCCGACTGCTTGCAGGCCGACTTAGCGCCGTACGGTATCCGCATCGCCTCCAGCTTCGCGCTGCCCAAGATCATCCACTTGGCGCGCACGATCCCGGAGACCTTCGCGCGCTGCCGCCGCGTCATCCACCAGACCGACTGGATCGTCGGCTTCCTGTGCGGCCGCTACGACGTCACGGACATCTCCACCGCCCTCAAGACCGGCGCCGACCCGGGCCGGTTGACCTGGCCTGATGCGATCGAGCAATTGGGCGTGCCGCGCGCGATCTTGCCTCGCATCGTGCTGCCGGGAACACCCGTGGGAGCCGTCACCTTGGAGGCCGCGGCGGTGACGGGTTTGCCCCGGGGTACACCCGTGGTCGCCGGTTGCACCGACGGGACGGCCGGCTGCCTGGCGTCTGGAGCCTGCCAGAATGGCGACCTGAACGTCACGCTCGGAACAACCCTGGTCTTCAAAGCGATCTCCGCGCAGCCGATCGTCGACCCGGCTGGAGCGATGTACAACCACCGGCATCCGGCGGGCGGCTATCTGCCGGGCGCCGCGTCCAGCACGGGCGCGGATTGGGTGTCGGAGCATTTTCGCGGCGCCGATCTGGACGCGCTCAGCCGCGACGCCGACCGCCGGTTGCCGACGCGAGCGATCGTATACCCTCTGGAGAAGACGGGCGAGCGGTTTCCTTTCGTCCACGCGCGCGCCGCGGGCTTCGGGCTCTTGGACATCCCCGACCCAACCACGCGATTCGCCGCCGGCATGGAGGCCGTCGCGTTCTTGGAACGGATGGCCCTCGACCGGTTCCAGGAGTTGGGCCTTTCCCCCGGGCCGACGGTGTACGCCACGGGCGGCGGCGCCGCCAACGATGTCTGGCTGCGGATCCGCGCCACGGTGAACCGCCGGACCTACACGGTGCCGCGGCACGCCGGATGTGCCGTCGGCGCCGCGGTCCTCGCGGCGATGCCCGTCATGGGCTCGTGCCAGGAGGCCGTCACACGTCTCGTGCGCGGCGGACGCCACATCGAACCTCACGCGGCCTGGTCGGACGCCTACGATGAGCTCTACCAGCGATTCCGCGCCGCGCTGGTCGCGCGCGGCTACGTGTCGAGGTGAACCGGTGAGCATCTTCAAGGCGTGTGATGTGCGGGGCGTCTTTGGCGAGGAGTGGGACCTCGCCGATGCGCGGCGGATTGGTCGATCGCTGGGCCGGATGCTTCGCCGGCGCGACCAGGCCGCGATCTGCGTCGGCGGCGATTTCCGCCGATCGACACCCGCCATCAAAACGGCACTCGTCGCCGGATTGCTTGAAGCAGGCATCCAGGTCGACGACCTCGGACAACTCCCGACACCCGCCGTGTACTTCACTGCCCGCCAGACGCACTGCGCGAATCTGGCGGTGGTCACCGCATCGCACAATCCGGGCAAGTACAACGGCGTCAAGTTCGTGGTGGCCGGTCGGCCCCCGCTGCCGGACATGATCGACGAGTTGCGCGGAGGGCAGGACGCGAACGAGGGTCGTGAACGACCGGGCACGGTGCGAGCGCGGACGGCCGTCGCTCAGTACGAGCAATGGGTCGTCAGTCGATCTCGCGCGATGGCGCTGGAGGGTCTGCGAACCGGAGCCGGGCGGACCTTCGGTCGCGAAGACACGTCGACCGACTCGCGATCGGTCGAGACGCGAGAAGAAGACGCCGGCGCGGCACCGCCGCGGCTGCCTCGTGTGGTGGTCGACGCGATGGGCGGCGCCATGACGGGCATTGCCCGGCGCGCCCTCGAGGCGGCAGGTTACGAGGTCTCCGCGGTGCGCGACGAACTGGACCCGGATTTCACGACGCGCAACCCGAATCCGTCTGTCGACGCCAACTTGCGTTCGCTGCGGGAAGCCGTCGCGGACCGGCGAGCGGGCATCGGCATCGCGCTGGACGGCGACGGCGATCGCGTCATGTTCGTCGACCACGGGGGAGCCATCGCGCGGCCGGAACAGATCGCGGCGTGGCTGCTGCGGCGTTGCTTTGGCCGTTGCCGCGTCGTGTATGATCTGAAATGCGCGTCGCTTGTTCCACGGACCGTGACTGCCTTGGGCGGCCAGGCGATCATGCAGCCAAGCGGTCACGGGTTCATCCGGGCGATGATGCTGCAGTCGCGTGCCGAGTTGGGGGTCGAGGTGAGCGGACATCATTTCTTCGGCGCGCTGGACGGCGGCGACGACGGGTTGTTCACCGCGCTGCTCGTCCTGGACCTGCTCGCGCGCACCGGCGCGAACCTGGCCGACGTGTTGGCGGCGATCCCCTGGCCCGCGATCACGCCCGACCTGCGGATTGCCTATCGCGGCGACGTGGCGGCGGCAATCGAGACCATCGCCGCCACGTGTGGCGGCGAGGTCAGTCGGATGGACGGCGTGCGCGCCGAGTATGAAATCGGAGGTTGGGCGTTGGCACGGGCATCCATCACGGAGCCTGCGATGACGTTCCGTTTTGAGGGACGCGATCGCGCGCACGTGCTGGCCATCGTCGAACGGTTCTTGGGAAATGTCCCGGCACTGCTGGAACTCGTAATGGAGAGAATGTCATGACGCCGCAGCTCACGGAGTTGATCGAGATGTCGCGGTCGCTGGGCGACGAGCGACAGGACATGGTGATTCTGGGCGAGGGCAACACGTCCGCCTGGGCGGATGACGGTTCATTCTGGGTCAAGGCGTCAGGCACTCAGCTGGTGCAAGCCGACCTCGCGACGTTCGTGCGCGTTGGCTTTCAACCGGTCCTGGCCGCCTTGGAGCGGAACTCGATGGACGACGAGGAGATCAAGCAGTTGCTGCGGGAAGCAACCTTGGAGGGATTCCGCACGCCGTCGATCGAGACCTTCCTTCACGCGATCTGCCTGCGCCTGGAAGGGGTGCGTTTCGTCGGCCACATCCACCCGACGGCGGTCGTCGCGCTGTTGAGCAGCGCACGCAGCCGCGAGCTGTTCGGCGGTGCGGTGTTCCCCGACCAGATCGTGCTTCTCGGCCCGACCCCCGCCTACGTCCCGTACGCCGATCCGGGTCTGCCGCTGGCACACGCCGTGCGGCAAAGCCTGGCCGAATACATGAGCCGCGAAGGACGCGCGCCGCGCGCGATCCTCCTGGAGAACCACGGCGCCATCGCGCTGGGCGGCACGGCGCGCGAGGTGCTGAACATCTCGCGGATGCTCGACAAAGTCTGCCGCATCCTGGCCGCTACCCTCGCCGCCGGAGGACCCCGCTTCCTCACGGCGGCACAAGTACAACGTATCGAAGGACGCCCCGACGAACGCGCTCGACGCGCCGATCTCAAATAGCCGCGCCAGCGCCGGAGCCCTCCGTCAAACCGCGTTCGTCACCGCCCGCGGCATCTCCAGCGTCTTGCCGGCCATGCCGACCTTCGCCAGGATCGCGTAGAACACGAAACCGACCACGAACGCGGCCAGGGGAGGAACCGGATTGTACAGGATGTAGTCGGCCGCCTTGGCGAACAACGGCGAGGCAGTGTCGAAACCGATCTTCTCCATGGCCATGTTGAAATCGGCCCGGTTGATGATCGAGCTGAAAGCGCCCACGACGAAACCGAGCAGCCAGGAGAACCAGCCCGCCAGATTGAATCCGGCACGCGGCCCGTTCCACTTCCGACCGGACAGCAGGTAATCGGCCGTCATCGCTCCGCAAACCGGACCGAACGAGGCGCCAATCACCATAAACACGGCCCCCACGTTCCCGGCCAACCCCGTCACGACCAACACAATACTGATCGCCGTGCCTACTCCCACGGAGATAAACGGATTCACCTTCGGCAAAGTCGTCTTGAAACTGTTCGCCGCGATGAACGACGAGAAACAGGCCGGTGGAAATGCCGCGATCGCAAGCAGGTACGTGAACACGGCACCGATCTTGTCGCCCATGATGTGGTTCATCAGTCCCGTCGTCTGCAGGCTGGCGGCCAGCTTCGGGAAATCGGGCGAGTCCATGGCTTTTCCAAGCGTTCCGGCCACGATCAACAGCGACAGGCCGCCCGCAAACACCGTGGCGCCGGCGATGCCCACGATGCCGCCCAATTGGACGTCGCGACCATCGCGATTGTTCATGCCGAAGTCCGTCCCGGCCGCTCCCGCCGTCGCAAAGAACCCCAGAATGTAGACGAGCAGCGCCGAGACAACACCCATTTGCGTCAACGCGTCCCCCTTGCCGAAACCAATGGCATCCTCGTTGAATGACGGAACACCGCCCACCGACTTGAAGAACAGAATGCACAGAATCGCCAACGGAATCAACGGCAGTAAACTCGCCACACTCGCCACGTACTTGATGCCCTTGAGTCCGACGAACGCCGCGAAGATGGCCCAACCGACCGCCACGGCCAGATGCGGCGCGGTCATCTCCGCCGCTTTCAAGCTCTCAAAGAAAGGCGCCACAAGAAACAGAGCGGCAAAATACGCGTTCACGCCCAACCAACCGAACTGCAACAGGCCCATGAGAAAGCCCGGCATCAGGAACCCCCCGTACACGCCGTAGGTCGACGTGCCCACGATGTACAAGGGCAGACCCGTCTTCATGCCCAAGAGACCAGGCACCAGGTAGAAGAGGAAGTGACACAAGAGCGCTGCCAGCACGAGACCCGAGAACGCAACAAGCAACCCGTGAACCAGCGTGCCACCCGGCGCCCCGCCCGCCGTCGGAACGTCCTGCCAGAAGACAAACCAGAGCATGATCCCGGCATACGTCTGCGCGGTATTCAAGTACCACGCCGACCGATTCGCTTTCGGGATCGGCTTTGCCGATGCAACATAGTCCGGAAGTTGTGAAGCCATGGGCGTCCCTCCTGCCTCGACCGTCAGGTCAAGACGTTATCGAAATGTAACAACAAGAAAAGGCGGCCTGTCACTGCTCCACGAGACGGGCGTCCACCAATGCCGACAGAACTCGTCCGTGGTTCCCGACGAGTCCCGCCCGGCGAGAGCATTGCCAGCTGCCGTCAACCATCGTGACACCGCCAACACCTACCGCACTCCCAATTGCCTTGCGCATCGCCTGCCGGCGATTCCTGCTAGCACATCAGGTTTCTGAGTATACCGCCTGCCCAAACCGCGTAAAACAGCCGCTCCGAAGTTTTCCCGCACGCCCTCCGGCGACCCTGACGCACAACCGGTGAAGCCTGCCCGGTTGTCCCGCCACCGACCGCGCGACCATAATGACTCGACCGGGCACACGGTCGAAGCCAAACGGTGGACGGGCACTCCTGCCCGTCCCAAACCCCATGGACGGGCAAGAGTGCCCGGCCTACAAGAGGACTCCACGACGACGGGCAAGAGTGCCCGGCCCAAACCCCATGGACGGGCAAGAGTGCCCGGCCCACAACGATGACTCCACGACGACGGGCAAGAGTGCCCGGCCTAAACCCCATGGACGGGCAAGAGTGCCCGGCCTACAAGAGGACTCCACGACGACGGGCAAGAGTGCCCGTCCCAAACCCCATGGACGGGCAAGAGTGCCCGTCCTCCAAGAGGACTCCACGATGCCGATGACACGCCGCCGTTTCCTGGCCGCGGCTGCCGCCGCCGCAACTTCCAGCGCCCTGATCCCAAGCCTCGCCGCGAGCGCCGCTGACGGCTCGTCAACGATGCGCCTCGGTTTGGTCACCTACCTGTGGGGAGACGACTGGGACCTGCCCACGCTCATCAAGAACTGCCAAACCGCGGGCATCCACGGCCTGGAACTGCGCACGCAACACAAACACGCCGTCGAACCGTCCTTGTCGGCGGCCGAGCGGCTGGAGGTCCGGCGCCGGTTCGCGGACAGCCCCGTCACGCTGGTCGGATACGGCTCCAATGCCGAGTACCATTCCGCCAATCCGGCCGAACTGCAGCGGAACATCGAATTGACGCGAGCTTACATCAAGCTGATGCACGACTGCGGCGGGACTGGCGTCAAGGTCAAACCGAACGGATTCGTCAAGGACGTTCCGCGCGAGAAGACGATCCATCAGATCGGCGAAGCGCTGAACGTCGTCGGGGCTTTCGGCGCCGACTACGGGCAGAAGATCCGCCTGGAAGTCCACGGCAGCGGCACGCAAGAACTGCCCCACATCAAGGCCATCATGGACGTCGCTACCCATCCGAACGTCGGCGTTTGCTGGAACTGCAACAACGCCGACCTGGCAGGACAAGGCCTGGAACACAACTTCCATCTGATCAAGGACCGGCTCGCCGATACCGTGCACGTGCGCGAACTCAATGCCGGCGACTATCCTTACTCGCAACTGATCGCGTTGTTGGCGGCGAGCGGATTCAGAGACTGGATCCTGCTGGAGTGCCGCACGCGCCCCGCCGACCGCGTCCAGGCGCTGGCCGAACAGAAGAGCGCGTTCGAGAAACTCGTGAAGGGGCTCTGAGAGATTTCATTCGCCGACGGCGCGCGGTTCGACGGACTTGAGTCGACTCGTAGGTTGAGACCGGACGCGACGCGAACGCATCTTGTAGGACGGGCACTCCTGCCCGTCCGTGCTTCCCGGACGGGCACTCCTGCCCATCCATGTGTCCCGGACGGGCAGGAGTGCCCGTCCTACGGTCAGGTGCGGCCGGCACGCCGGCCGGGGGCGTCACCCGGCACGGAGCTGCGATTCGACGCGACGGATGGCTTCCGCGATCGTGCACTGCCCGTGGGCCAATCGAACGCTCTCGGACCGGTCGACCCACCGATTGACCTGTTTCTGAGCAGAGATCACGGTACTGTGGGTGCGGCGTCCGAAGTAGTCCCCGATCTCGGAGTACGCGGCTCGCGTGTACTTGCGGGCCAGCCACATGGCCAACGCGCGAGGCTGGCTGACCGTCCGCGCCTTGCCCGATGACTGCAGGCTGTTCGCGTCAAGACCGAACACGTCACAGACGGCCCGGTCGATGTCACCCAATTGCACCACGCGGCTCGTCGCACGGAAGACGTCCGCCAGCGTGGTCTGCGCCATCGCCACGTCGATCGGTCGGTGGAATGCCAGACAGGTCGCCTGGAGCTGATTCAGCGCACCGGCCAGTTTTCGCGCATCGCCGTCCATCCTGGCGGCAAGCAGACTCAAGACGTCGTCGGGAAAGTGCGATTCCATGCGCGGGGCCAGATTCCGCAAGATGCCCAGCCGCGTGTCAAAATCCGCCGACTCGACGCCGCACACCAGACCGCCCGAAAACCGTGCCGTCAATTCCTGCCCGAACTTCGCCAGTTCCGCCGGCGGACGATCGGCCGCGAACACCAACTGCCGCCCTTCCCGCAAGAGCGTGTCCGCCGTGTGCTGCAACTCCACCAGCGTGGCGCGCTTCCCGAGAAAGAACTGGACGTCATCAATCAGCAAGCAGTCCACGTGCCGGTACTTGTGCCGGAAACTCGGCAACCCGCTTCCCTGCAAGGCCTCCAGGAACATCGACGTGAATTGCTCCGCCGACAGATACAACACTCGCCGGTTCCGCGCCGTGCTCCGCACCGCCGACCAGATGCCCTCCAGCAAGTGTGTCTTCCCACAACCCGTCGGCCCAAACAGAAACAACGGCGACAAAGAACCCGGTCGCTCCGCCACCATCTGCGCCGCGGTGAACGCCACCCGATTGCCGCTCCCCACGACGAATTGATCCAGCCGCGCGAAACGCCTCACGCGGCTCGACCGTTCACCCGCCGTCCGCGCCGCGGCGACTGGTCGCGGCTCCCGCACGCACCGCGCATCGTCCGATTCGCGATCCGGCGTCGCCAGCGCACTGTCCAACCGGAACTGCACCGCGATCTCGTCCGGCGACGCGTGGAGTCGGCGGCACGCGGCGACAAGGTCGTCGCGAAACTGACTGCGCAATCGATCCAGCGTGAACTGGTCGGCCGCCGATACATACAGCGATCCGTTGGCAAGGTGCAATGCCACACCTTCACCAAACCAAAGATCGAACCGTTCCCGGCCGACCTCAGCAGCCACTGCGTCCCGCAGGTCCGTGTGGATGTCCCTATCGTCCTTCGTCACTTCCTGACGCATCCTCAGCGCACGGTGCCACCGCCAA
>Ga0194113_10010771_pt1 | contig 10886 bp, 9 predicted proteins | sample TA2MahC200mmetaG_FD_146193 | JGI IMG/M metagenome (GOLD analysis project Ga0194113, IMG submission 146193) | Freshwater microbial communities from Lake Tanganyika, Tanzania - TA2015017 Mahale Deep Cast 200m | ecosystem: Environmental > Aquatic > Freshwater > Lake | place: Tanzania: Lake... | reverse complement strand
AGCGATTGCCAAAAGTTTTTTCCGATAGCGGAATCATTCTAATCCCCCCTAACCCCCCTTTAGAAAAGGGGGGAACTACAGAGAATTGCTGGGAAAGTCCCCCTTTGAAAAAGGGGGATTTGAGAACCTCCAAGGGGAAGGAATTTATGGCAAACGCTATAGTTGCCTCGGTGCGATTTTCGCCGAGAGGACACCATACTTTTATGGGTTTCCCCAGCCTTCCGCCCGGCTTGCTTCGCCATTAGGGATAACGGAGCAAATTTTTTGAAATTCTCCCCCTCATATTGAGGGTTCCCCTAATTGTCTTGCTGGAACTACTGCCCTACACTGCTCGAAAAAGTGTTGAGTGGAGGAGGGAAGGCCATGAACATCAGTATCTATGCGGTTATCTTTCTCTTGGGAGGAGTTGCCGCGGTCATCGTTATGCGCCTGCTGTTCCTGTTCTTGAACCGCCCGTTTAAAAACATCAAAGACGACCAGTACCTGGAGCAGATCGCCAACGCCTTGCAACTACCAAAGTTCGGGCAAGCAGAACCAACGCCGAGGTCTTAGGAGACCTGGGCCATCGAACGTCCCCAGAATCTGGCGTTTTGGGGTAATCAATTATCGAAGGCCAGGATTTTATAAGTCTGGGGCACTTGCCGGCGCCGCTGGTGCGCCCGGTTATTGGAAAAGCCCCTGGCCCTCTCTCCCCAGATCTTTTCCAGTGACGCCAGTTTTCTCCTACTTTTTCTGGTTTTGCTCCGGCCCGAATAACCTGAGATACGTGCCGTAGCCCGCCTTTTCCAAATCCTCCCGGGGAATGAACCGCAGCGCCGCGGAGTTCATGCAGTATCTCAGACCCGTGGGCGCCGGGCCGTCGGGAAAGACATGCCCGAGATGGGAATCGCCCTGCTTGCTGCGCACCTCGGTGCGCTTCGAGAACAGCTTGCGGTCATCCCGCTCCACGAGGTTTCCCGGCTCCAGGGGCTTGGTGAAACTCGGCCAGCCGGTCCCGGAATCGTACTTGTCCGTGGAAATAAACAATGGCTCCCCTGAGACAATATCCACGTAGATGCCGGGCTTTTTGTTATCCCAGTATTCATTCTTAAACGCCGGTTCCGTGCCCTCCTTCTGGGTCACTTGATATTGCATCGGCGTCAACTTCCGGCGCAGTTCCTCGTCACCGGGCCGGGTGAATTTCGGGTCGCCCGGGGGGGCGGCGGCGCCGGCTTTGGCCTCGCCCCAGACCTTCTGGATAAATTGATCCCGGCCGGAATTCCAGCGGTAGTATTTGTATTTCACGGCGTGGGTCTGGTAATAGTCCTGGTGGTAGTCCTCCGCCCGGTAGAATTTCGTGAAAGGCAAAATCTCAGTCACAATGGGTTTGGCGAAACGTTTTGACTTTTCCAGGGCCTGCCTGGATTCCTCCGCCCAACGCTGCTGCTCGGCATCGTGGTAAAAAATGACGCTGCGATACTCGGCCCCCCGATCCGCGAATTGCCCGCCGGGATCGGTGGGATCCACGTGCCGCCAGAAATAGTCCAGCAGATCTTTATAGGAAACTTTGGCCGGGTCATAGACCACCTGGACCGCCTCCACGTGCCCCTTTGAGCCGTAATTTTCATAGTAGGGATTGTCTCCGCGACCCCCGGTGTACCCGGAGATGACCTCCATCACCCCCGGGAGCTTTTCAAAATCCGCTTCGACGCACCAAAAACAGCCGCCGGCCAAGGTGGCGGTTCGCAAGTTTTTTTGCGGTTCAGGCATGGCAGCACCTTTCCCTGGTTTCTCTTGGGGTTTATTGTCGGCCAAGCCGACGGCCACCAGGCCGGCGGCTAACATCAACACAAGCATAAACACGGTTTTCATCAGTGCTGTCCGGTTAACAGATTAAAAAAAGTCCGAAATCTCCTGTGAATCTGTTACAATGTGTTAGCCATAACCCATTAAACATAAAGGAGATTTCTAACTATAGCCCATTGTAACACGATCTTTCATCAGATGCTAACACTTATCCCGAGACATCATTTTGGCAAGCTGGAAACCGAGCACGGCACTGGCCGGAAAGCCCGGTCTTTTACCCGTCTTTTACCCTTTGGAGTCAGTTGGTGCACCTACTTTCCATGCAACTTGCCAATATACTTGTCCCTGGAAAGCTGCTACATCTATAACATATTCTGTTCCGCCAAACTAAAATACCCGTGGCGGCCGATGATCAGGTGGTCGTGGACCGTCAGGTTGAGGCTCTGGCCGGCCTTCACCAGGGCCCGGGTCAGCTCCCGGTCCGCGGCCGACGGGGTGAGGTGACCGCTGGGGTGGTTGTGCACCAAAATGAGCCCGGTGGCCTTGTGCTTCAAGGCCAGTTCCAAGACCTTCCTGGGATAGACCACCGTCTGGTTCACCGTGCCTTCCTGGACGATTTCCTCGGCAATGACTTCGTTCTGGCTATTCAAAAAGATCACCCGGAACTGCTCGTCAGGGAGGCCCCCCATGGAGGCGCGGCAGTAATCCACCAGGTTGTCCAGGGACTTGATGGTCTGGCGCTTGAGGGCCTCGGACTTGAGCGCGAAGTCGGAGCAGGCTTTCACCAATTTTATGAGCACCGCGGAATACTCCCGCAAGCCGGTAAACTCCATGAGGGCCTCGGGAGTAGCGTCCATAACCTGGGTGAAGGAGCCGAAATGCTCGATCACCCGCTTGGCCAGGGGCTTGACGTCGGAGTAGGGGATGGCGAAGGTCAGGAGCAGTTCCAGGAGTTCATAGTCCTGCAAGGCCCCGGGGCCGCCCGTGAGGAAGCGCTGCCGCAGGCGGGCGCGGTGTCCGTGGTAATGAGGTTTTGCCGGTTTTTCCACCATCTCCCTTTCCTTTTACTCCGGCAATGCGCCAATTGCAACCGAGAAAAGTTTATTCGCCCAGGGCGGGCGCGGAGGCCCGCCCCACCAGAAAAATCAACCATAGGGCGGACACGCAGGTCCGCCCCGCCCGACGATAGATCAGGCACTGGCGCATAAAAACGCCGGGACCATCGGTCCCGGCGCTTTATCTCCTTAAGGGATTGGGGAGGAGGCTTTGGGGGATGGGTAAGGGCTCTTACGAAAAAGCCCTTAGCCCCTCCCCCAAAATCTTTTCTTCGTTCTTAGTGCTCTTCCCCGGCGGCCGCGTCTGCCATCTGCCGGCGCATTTCCATATCCATGAGCACCCGCTCCCGGGCCTTGTCGATGCCCAGGGCTTTGCGCTTGGAGTCGATGTGGGCGATCATCTTCTTGGCCATCACTGCCGGGTCGGCCTCGAAGTCCCACTTGCCGCCGTACTCTTCCTCGATGCCCTTGAAGAGGTAGTCGGTGAAGATCTCGGAGCCGGTGGTGGGGAAGGTTACTCCGAACAGGGTGTACACGCCCGAGGTCACGAAGTACTGGCCGATGGCGATGGCTTTCTCGCTCATCCACTCCGGCGCCGCGCCCGCGGCGGGGAGATCGCTGATGTCGGTGCCCAGGCCCCCGGCCTTGACGCAGGCGGTGGCCGCGATCAGGATGCGGGAGTTGTCCACGCAGGCCCCCATGTGCAGAACCGGCGGGATGCCCACGGTCTCGCAGATCTCGGCCAGACCCGGGCCGCAGTACTTGGCGGCTTCCGGCGTCAGCAGGCCGTATTTGCCCGCGGCCATGGCGGAGCAGCCCGTGGACAGGACGATGACGTCGTTCTTAATCAGTTCCTTGATCAACACCATGTGGGAGGTGTCCTGCGCGGTGCGGCAGTTGTTGCAGCCCACCACCCCGGCCACGCCCCGGATCCGGCCGTTGATGACGTTGTCGTTCAGGGTGTAGTAGGTGCCCCGGATGGAGCCGCCCAGCAGGTACTGGATGGTCTCGGAGCTGAAGCCCACCACTGTGGGGGACTTATCCGACGGGATGAGCACCGGGGAGCGCCGGTTGGGGAAGTTGTCGATGGCTGCCCGGAGCACCTGACGGGCCACGTCCAGGGCGTGGTGGTCGTCGAAGGGGATGTGCATCGCCGCGCCTTCCATCATGGCCCGGTCGTCCGTGGTGATGATCTTGGTGTGGTAGCACTTGGCCACGTTGGCCAGGGACTGCATCACGCACTGCACGTCCACCACCAACGCGTCCAGCGCGCCGGTGATGATGGCCAGTTCCTGGTGCAGGTAGTTGCCCGCCACCGGCACGCCGTGGCGCATGAGCACCTCGTTGGCGGTGCAGCACATGCCGGCCAGCTGGATCCCCTTGGCGCCCTTGTTCTGGGCGTACTGGATCATCTCCGGCTCCTGGGAGGCCACGAAGAGCATCTCGGGTAAGAGCGGCTCATGGCCGTGCACCACCACGTTGACGTGGTCCTCTTTGAGCACGCCCAGGTTGATCTCGCCGGCGATGGGCACCGGGCAGCCGAACATGATGTCCTGGAGGTCCGTGGAGATCATGGATCCCGACCAGCCGTCGGCCAGGGCGCAGCGGGTGGATTGCTTGATCAGGTTGTGGTAGTCCTGGTCCACGCCCATGTGGGTGCGGTGCATCAGTTCCACCACCTCGATGTCCACGCCCCGGGGCACCACCCCGTGTTTGCGCCAGATCTCCTGGCGTTTCTTGGGGGCCCGGCGGACGTAGTTGATTTCGCCCTCCTGCTGGCCGAACTCCGCCAGCACCTTGGGGCCCAGCTCTTTGGCGATGTCCGCGGCCGGGCGGGATTTGGCGTCGTCGCCTTCACCCACGGTGATGGCCACGTCCCAATCCTGGGCTACCCGGCGCAGCTTGGCCACGTCCTTGATCTGGTAGCCCTGGGTCCGGCCGTTGGCCACTTCGATGAACAGCTTGGCCACGCCCCGGGCATGGTCGCTGTGGGACGCGGTCCCGGCGGCCACCATGCGGGCGAAGTTCCGGGCCACAATGGTCTCGGCCGTGGCGCCGCACAGGCCCATGCGCTGTTTCTTCTCTTCGCCGGTCTCCCCTTCCTTCTTCTTGGGGGGCGGCACCCGGCAGGGACCCTGGGCGCAGATGCGGCAACAGGCCCCTTCAATGCCGATGGGGCAAGGCTTCATGGCCTTGGCCCGATCAAAAATGGTCTCAACGCCTTCGGCCTGGGCCTTCTTGATCAACTCCTGGGCCGCGGGGTCCATGGATAGTTTTTCTAAATCTAACTCAGCCATTTATTTCTCCTCCAGTTTCTTGCTTTTAGGGATGACCTTCATGGCCCCCCTTTAGAACCAGAGCCCCATGCCCGGAAATTGAACATTTACGGCGATTGGCTTAAAGGGCTGAGCTCTGAAAAAAAATGAATGTTCATATCCAGGTACGGCGTCGCCTTAGCCGGCCAACTCCTGGATGATGGTCTTGACCATTTTCACCGATTCCGGATGGCGCATGATGAGCAGATCGCTCCCGGCCAGGAGCAGGTCCACGGCAGTGATGGCCTCCATCAGGATGCCCCGTTTGGTCTGGTCGCCCAGTTGGGGCGCATCTTCGTTGGTTTGCTTGCACTCCTTCACCTTCCACACTTCTTGTCCGACATAGTTGAGGATGGGGAACTGCAGCTTGTCATCTTCCTGGGTGAGGGCGGCCATGCGGTCCCGTTCCATGACGGAATAGGAATACTCCATGCCGTAACCCAGGCCGCCGGTGGTGGGATCCACCAGGATCTGGCTGTCTTTAACGCCCAACTGGCCCAGGAGGATGTTCAACTGCTTGGCCAGGTTGACGTCGATGGGGGAGTTGGCCGACAACGAATGGTTGTAAGCCAGGGCTGCGGCGCCGATCTTCTTGTAGTTCTTGTCCTGCACCGGGCCGATGGTGATGCTCTTGTCGGCGCAGGCCTCGGCTACGGCGGGCAGCACTTCCGCGTCCTTTTCGACGTTGCTGGTGCCGTAAACGATCAACGGCACGTCAATGGCGGCCAATACCTTCTTGGCCGTGGCCGCGGCCGCTTCGGGCGTGGCGTTGTCCCCGTTGGGATCAGTGCTCACCAGGACCAGGCCGATGGCTTCGGCGCCAAATTCCTTGACGCACTTCTGGGCCCAGGCCACGGGGTCCTTAGCCACATCCTTGATGGCGGCATACGCCGGGCCGGCCCAGTCCTCGCCCGGATCCTTGTCCCATACCTCCATGGCAATCCGGGGTTTGTGGGGCATTGCCCCTTCAAACACATAGAAGGGGTAGGAGGTCTCTCCTCCCAGGGTGATGGCTTTATCGCCCTTACCGATGGTTACTGTTTTGATCGCGCCAGAATACTTCTGTTTGGGAATTTCAAACGCCAAGGTGGTTCCCTCCTTAATTTTTTCGGAAATCGCCGGCCTCTTAACTTTTCTTGAACTGTGGAGGTATAAACATTGTGAAAATAATAATTAATTAGGCAACCTGTCAAGCAAAAAATCACGCCTGCGAGGATCGCGGGTAATGAACTTAGGTAAGCAACCGGTCAAAGATAGCGTAAGCCCCTTTTAATGCTGGGGAATCAGCCGGCAAGGTAAAAGTGGGGCGGCCCTGGCTGTCGAACTCGGCCAGCTGGGGGTCCTCAGGGATCAAGCCGGCCAGTTCGAGGCCCTGGGTGGCAATTTCCTCCGTGGTTTTGGGACTCAGACCGTTCGTCACCCGGTTGACGATGAGAACGGGGCGGCCCACCACGACCTTCAGGGCCTGGGCCAGGTCCTTGAGGCGCCGGGCCGCCTGGATCCCCCGCCAGGAGGGGTCGCTCACCAGCACCAGGAGATCCACCTTATTGGTGGTGAGGCGGCTCATGTGCTCCATGCCCGCTTCGTTGTCCATCAGGATGTAGGGATAATTTTTGCTCAGGACCTCCATGAACCGGGCCACCAGGTTATTGGCGGCGCAGTAGCAACCGGGCCCTTCGGGCTGGCCCATGGCGATGAGGTCGAAGCCGTCGGCCTCCACCAGGCACTGGTTGATGCGCATCTCGATGAGTTGGTCTTTGGTCATGTCCACCATGCCGCCGCCTTTTTTCATCTCTTCCCGGGCCGCGCCCACGGAGCTGTCCACCTCGATCCCCAGGACTTCATTGAGATTGCTGTTGGCATCGGCGTCCACCGCCAGCACCGGTTTCTTGCCGCGTTCCAACAGGTAGCGCAACAGCATGCCGGCCACGGTGGTCTTGCCGGTGCCGCCTTTGCCGGCCATAGCGATGAGAAAACTCACGATTGGCTCTCCATTAGCTGTGAAAGTATTCACATATATTATAGGGGGAAAGAACGAAAACGTAAAGCTCTTTATACTATAACTAACTCTTTGCTCCGGCGGTTGGCAAATCAGGGAGATTTTCGGGAAATGGGAACGATCGCTGGGCTTCGCCGGACAAAATACTTGCGTGGCCGGGGGGAAAATCATTATAATTTTAGCAGATGCGGCCGCAACCCGGCGCATCCTTTGCCGGCCACCTACTGGGGGATCGTCCAACGGCAGGACAGCGGCCTTTGGCGCCGCTGATCTAGGTTCGAATCCTAGTCCCCCAGCCAGCCACCTGCATTAAACCCAAAGCCCCGGGGAACCTGACTCCCTTCAAATCAGTCGCGCCTGGGCCTTTGGCTCACCCCTAAAACATGAAAAGATATGGTGGCACAGGTTTTCAACCTGTGCTGAGGAACTTTTCGTAATAGAAACCTCTTATGGTCGACCAGGGGCATTTTTTCCCTTGACAGCCGGAATTAATTGCATATATATTGGGGTCAACAATATTCGGGTACCCATATAGGGTATAATAGGGAAGCCGGTGAAAAACCGGCGCGGTCCCGCCGCTGTAACCGGGGACGAAACCTGTAGGAAGCCACTGTCTCACTGAAGCGAGATGGGAAGGCACAGGGAGTAGGGCGATCCGGAAGTCAGAAGACCTGCCCGGATGAAGGCTTGAGCCCCTACGAGGCCTAGGGGCGAGAAGCTCAACTAAGGATCAAGAAGCTGGGTGCAATCCTTAAGTCTCCGTGACTTAAGGATTTTTTTTGTGGCAATCAACCGCATAAAGGAGAACGACATGGCAAAGCCGAGCAAGTACCGGTGGTTATCTCTACTGCTGCTCATCTCCGTGATGAGTTCCCCCGGGGCGCTGCACGCGGCCTCGACGGCCAACCCCGCCATCGTTTTGGCGGCCTTTGGCACCACCACAGAAGCCTTTGACACTTACAACCATTTTGAAGAAAAAGTTAAAGAGCGCTTTCCTGGCTATGAAATCCGCTGGGCCTTCACTTCCCATAAAGTCCGGCAAAAGGTCGCCAAGGAAAAGGGCCAGAAGCTCAATGACCTGGGCACGACGTTGCGAGAATTAAAGGCGGCCGGATATACCCGGGTGGCCATCCAGTCCCTCCATATTGTGCCGGGGGAGGAGTGGGAAAAGAAAGTCGTGCAGGTAAGCCGGGAGATCCCCGGCCTAAAAATCGCCCTGGGCAAACCGTTGCTGAGCAGCAAAGAGGATCAGGAGCGAGTCCTCCAGACCGTGGCCCAGACCTTTCCCAAGGATTTAAAGGATACCGCGGTGGTCCTGATGGCCCATGGCAGCCCGGCGCCGGAGGGGGAAAAGGCCTATCTAATCTTTGACCGACTGCTGCGGGCCCGCTACCAGAACGTCTTTTTAGGCGCCGTGGAGGACAAACCCGCCAAGGAAGAGGTCTTTGAGGCCGTCAAACAAGCCAACCCTGCCACCGTGATCCTGATGCCCTTCATGTTTGTGGCCGGTGAACATGTAGCCAAGGATATGTTGGGCGATGATCCGGAGAGCTGGAAATCCGAGCTTCTGAAACAAAAACCCTATCGCATCGAGGGAGTTAAAAAGGGGCTGGGTTATCAGGATGGGATCATCGCCATCTATTTGGACCATCTGGCCCAGGCCTTGAAGAGCTTGTAGGGAAAGTCATCTCCATCTTCAGGGTGCGAAACAACTTATGAATTGAACGTCAAGGAGGATTTTATGAAGAGCGGGCTGATCGTTTATCTGACCGGCGGGGCGGAGTTGCCGGAAGGCCTTGATCTGGCAAGCCATTGCCGGGAAATGGGCTTCACCGCCGACCGGGTGGAACTGGTGGGCTCCAGGCAAGGATTTTATGAAGTGAACGATGCCTGGCACTACCTCTTTACCAAGGGGTGTAGGGATATCAAACTTCTGGTGGCCCAGGCGGAGCACAACCGTTTGCAGCCGGTTCACCCCCCGGTTCGGCTGAGCGGGTAGAGAAACCCCTGAGGTGAAGCCGGGCCGGCCTCGGGGAGGAAAAGCACTTTATTGAGGGTAGAGGGTCACTCTGATATTGCAATTGCGATTCAATTACATTAAGATGGTTTTCACGAGGGGGATAACTTAAATGTTGACAAAACTTTTTCCCTGTCATAAAGTCGTGAAAAATCCGGGAATGAACCCCGGATCGTCATACCCTCATAACCTTGAATTGAAAGCCACGAAGGCTGTCGCGCCGCAGGCGCTGAGCTTTCGTGGCTTTTTTTGTTTCCTAGGCCAAGGCTTAAGCCCTGGCGAGGCATTCTCCACCCCGGCATGGCGCCGATTATGACGGCCTGAAGGCCTCAGGGATGCCCCAAATTATCTCATTTGGAGTATGGAGAGGAGAAAACCACATGCGGAGTGTGAGAATCTGGTTGTTCTGCTTAGCGTTGTGTGGTTGTGGTTGGCTGGCCACCGGGTGGCTTAACCCGGTAATTGCGGCTGACGATAAAGAAAAGGCCATTTCGAAACCCGCCGCGGTGGAGGGAGAAATTCAATTTGAAGGACGCGGGGAAGGCTTCCAGCCCGAACCCGCCAAAGACGAATGTCCCTCCACCTTCGGTCCCATCGTCACCGACACCGCCATTCCCATCGAGACCGGCAAGTTCGCCCTGCAGCCCACCTTCGGGCTGAGCTTTGCCACCAACAACTTCAGCCCCAGCTGGCGGCGCATCAGCGCCGGCGGAGATTTCAAGTCCTTCGGCATGAGCTGGAAATTCACCTATGGCCTGTGGAATAACCTGGAGGTCTATGCGGTCATTCCCTATATCCACAACTGGGCCAGTAACGTCAGTGAACCGGGGCCTCGGGGGGAGCGCGCCGCTGATTTCGGAGGGCTGGGCGACATCAACCTGACGTTCAAGTATCGCCTGGTGGAGGAGACCCAAGCGGCCCCCACGGTCAGCGCCATCTTTTCCCCCACCTTTCCCAGCGGGCGCTTTCGCCGCCTCAATCCCGGCCGCCTGGGGATGGATCAGTTGGGGAGCGGCTCGTATACTTTCACCACGGGTCTCAACGTGTCCAAGTATCTGAGCCCTTTTATCGTTTATGGGAACTTCTGGTACACCATGGGCACTGCCTACACCAGCCGGGAGGACCGCAGCCCCCTCGTGCATGTGCTTGATGAAAACGGCGTGGAAACCGGAGAACTGGCGCCAGGCGATCCCAGCGCCACGAATGTGCGCAACTACCCCCGGGACTTCATCACCGTGAACCTGGCCGCGGAGTACCCGATGACGAAAAAGTGGATAGCCCTGGTGGAGCTGACCAGCACCTGGGAGGCCGGTCGCCTCTTCGGGCACAAGGCCAACCTGGCCCCCGCCGCCCTCCTCTCCATTGTGCCGGGAATTGAGTATATGGCCACGGATAAATTCTCCCTGGCTTTGGGAGTTCAAATTGACCTGGCGGGAAAAGAAACCACCGCCAACATTACCCCCTTGCTTTCCATGGTATATGCTTTTTAAAAAGACGATGAGGAGGAGGAAAATCTATGACTCATCTTCGACAGTTGTAAAAAAATAGTTTTGGATTATCAGTAAGTTAAGCCATGGCAAAAAAGGGTTGGCACTACATGCTATTGGAGTCCGGCGTCTGGTCTTCAACTGACCGGTCCCAGAGGGGTGACCGCCGACGGCGGCCGCACCCCGGCGGCGGCGAAGGCGTGGTGGGCCGAACCCACCAGGTCGGTG
>Ga0194113_10010769_pt1 | contig 10887 bp, 9 predicted proteins | sample TA2MahC200mmetaG_FD_146193 | JGI IMG/M metagenome (GOLD analysis project Ga0194113, IMG submission 146193) | Freshwater microbial communities from Lake Tanganyika, Tanzania - TA2015017 Mahale Deep Cast 200m | ecosystem: Environmental > Aquatic > Freshwater > Lake | place: Tanzania: Lake... | reverse complement strand
CCAACCCCTTCTCAAGATGATGCCTTCTGGAGGCACTCTCATCTTTACGAGTGTGGCTGAAGCCTTCTTCACCTATATGAAGGTGGCCTTTATCGCGGGAATCATCCTGACCTCTCCTTTTGTCCTTTTCCAGGTATGGGCTTTTGTGGCTCCTGGGCTTTATCGTCATGAAAAACGGTATGTGATTCCTTTTGTCGTTGCAGGCTCTTTCTTCTTCGTCTTAGGAATCCTTTTTGCCTATTTCGTCGCCATTCCGGTTGGATTTAAATTTCTCCTGGGATATGCCACTGATTTCATCAAACCCATGCCAAGCATGAAGGAATACCTCTCCTTCAGCATCAAATTCCTGCTGGCTTTTGGTCTGGTGTTCGAATTTCCGGTAGTCCTGGTCCTCCTTGCGCGCATCGGCGTGGTTGATGCGAAGACCATGGCCCGGCACAGGAAATATGCCATTCTCCTGATCTTCATCTTTGCGGCGGTCATGACCCCACCGGATATCATCTCCCAGTTGCTCATGGCCATTCCCCTGATGGGGCTTTATGAGTTGAGCATTCTTCTCTCCAAAGTTTTCGGAAAGAAGAAACCAATTCCTCCAACCACCGAATAGTGCCATGGCAGAGTCTCACTATAAGATTTCACGATGGCCGGAAAAAGAGAGACCAAGAGAGCGATTGCTTCAACAGGGGCCTCAGCAACTCACCGAGGCCGAACTCCTGGGGATTCTCATTGGAAAAGGGACAAAGAGAAAGACGGCCATTGATCTGGCGAGGGAACTTCTCGACCGGTATGATTCCCTTGAAAACCTTTTCAGCCGCTCCCCTTCGGAATTAATGAAGATCAAGGGCATCGGGTCTGCCAAGGCGGCAACACTTTCAGCGGCCTTCCAGTTGGTCAGGCGGATTGAATCACAAAAAAGCAAAGACCGACCTTACTTCAAGCGAGCCAGAGATGTGGCCGATTATTATCTCCCATTAATGAAGGATTTGAGGAAAGAGGTTTTTAAAATACTTCTCCTTAACCGTGCCAACCGGTTGATTAAGGAAGTGACGATTTCCGAAGGAACGCTTGATGCAAGCATTGTCCATCCGAGGGATGTCTTTCGAGAGGCCCTTCTGGAATCGGCTGCAGGGGTCATCCTCCTTCACAACCATCCGAGCGGTAATCCCGCTCCCAGTGAAGACGATATCCGGATCACCAGACAATTGGTGGAGGCAGGCAAGGTGATGGGGATCAAGGTTTATGATCATATCATTGTGGGAGAAAAGGATCACCGCAGTCTGGCAGATGAAGGGCTCATCTAAAATCAGTTCGGAGTAATTAGTTCGCCCCGATATAATCGGGGCAGGGAGTTCGGAATTCGGATTTGACTTAGATTCCGCAATCCACAATTTGCAATATGAATCGTGTACTGGTTACCGATGGTCACTTTCGAAAGACACTTGCTGTGGTTCGGTCCCTCGGTCGAAAAGGGGTCGAGGTCACGGTCGGGGAGAGAACCTATCTCAACACCTCCTTCTTTTCAAAATACTGTTCAAGGCGTCTCATCTATCCTTCTCCAAGGAGATATCCGGATCGGTTCATTGAATGCTTGCTCGCAGAGATAAAAAAAAATCCCATAGATTGCCTCTTTCCAATGGAGGAAGAGACTCTTCTTCTTATCGCAAAATATCGATCTGAAATTTCAAAACATACATACCTTCTGATTCCTGACCTTGAAAAGATCGAGTTTGTCCGTGACAAGGGGAATCTGATTAGGTTTGCGGAGGCTCATGGGATTCCAGTGCCAAAGACTCTTTATTCCCCCCCCACCCTAACCTCGGTTTCGAGTCGTACCGACCTCCCCCACGAGAGACTGTGTCATAATTCCGTTCATGGTTCGAGAACCTCACCACGAACGGAATACGGCATGTTAAAAAACAATCACTTAGCCGTTCGTCCTGAGCATGTCGAAGGGCGAATGGCAAATGACGACACAGTCTTCGAGGGGGGAAGGGAAAAAGAAGGGTATGTGATTAAGCCTAGGATCAGTTCAGGGTCCTTCGGGATTGTTTATGTTAAGAAAAAAGAGGATCTGGTATCTTCCTATCAAAGTGTCCATCAACGTTATCCATTTCCATTGATTCAGGAATATATCCCCGATGGAGAGGGAACATTTGGCTTTTCCGCTCTTTTCGATGAGTCGTCGAGTGTCAAAGCTGCTTTTGTCCATAAGAAGTTAAGGATGTATCCGGTTCAGGGAGGTCCGAGCACTCTGCGTGAAGGGGTGGAGCATCCTCAAATCATGGAACTGGGGCTATCGCTTCTAAAGGCATTGAACTGGGCGGGCATTGCAATGGTGGAATTCAAGGTGGACCCAAGAGACGGGATTCCGAAATTGATGGAGATCAACCCCCGGTTCTGGGGGTCCTTGCAACTGGCGATCTTCTCTGGAGTTGACTTTCCATATCTCATCTTGAAAATGGCCAAAGGAGAAAAATTCGAACCTGTTCTTCAATATCCTATTGGCAAACGCTCACGGTGGTTTCTCTTCGGGGATATCCTCCATTTTGTTGACAATCCCAGACGGTTTAGGCTACATCCATCTTTTTTCAGATTCTTCGATCGAGAAACCTGTGATGATATGATTTCAAAAGACGACCCGCTTCCTGTTCTGGGGGCAATGGCTACTTTCTTCACCTTTCTCTACGACCCAGAGATGAAGCGATTTTTAGAAAGACGATAGCGTTCCATTGAAATATTTTCTAAGAATGTTTTTGTATGCCGGGTCCCCTGCTTAGCCAGAGTGAAAAATTGGACTGGATTTTCTGTATATCAATGGCGGGGAACATTTGTTACTCCACTATTTCATAATCATCCATGTTGACCTCGCGCACTTTGAACCGATTGAAACTTACCGGTCGGGGGTACGGCGCAGTCGCATCAAGTCCTATCTTGCAGCCTATGCCACGATCGGTTACGGGATTGAGCTCGTGGCCACGGGCGTCGGGAATGAGGAGGATATCTCGATCGGGCCGAAATCTCGTTGCCAAGGCCCACTCCACATCCTGCGGATCACGGATGTTCACGTCGGAATCGACGACCACCACCTGTTTTAGAGAAATAAATGATGCGAAAGTGGCCAGGATCACGTTTTTCTGGATGCCTTCGATTTTCTTTTCGATCTGGACCACAGCATGGTAAAAACCACAACCACCATAGGTGAGGACGACATCTTTAACCCCCGGCACCTGATTGGAAATGGAGCGAAAGATACTCGCCTCGGCCATGAGACCGACAGCATTATGTACCTCACGGCCGGGGATGAGCGTGTGCCAGACTGGATTCCTGCGGCGGGTAACGCCTTTGACCCGGATGACCCATCGGTCGTCTTTCTGAGCGTAATAACCGGTGACTTCCGCCGCAGGTCCCTCGGGCTCGCGTACCGTTGGAAGCAGCTCCGCTTCCAAAACAAACTGGGCGGTTCCCACTGCTTCTACATCTACCGTCTTGGCCTTCACCAAGGTCAAGGGCTCTCCGAGAAGATGGCTGGCGATCCCCAATTCATCCAGCTCGATGGGCGCAGCCACAGCAGGCACCACGGATGCGATATGTACCGCAGGATCGACTCCGTTATTGATCGTAATCTCCAGCGGTTTTCCTCGAGCCTCGGCACGCTCGTAGTAATCCCGCAGGTGGCGGCCGATGTCCATCAAACAGGTCATGCGATCACGACCGGTGATCATGCATCGCATGATCGAAGCATTCCGTACTCCGGTATCCGGATCCTTTGCAATCACCACCGATGAGGTGAGGTATTGCCCGCCTTCCTCTGTGCCAACCTGCGGCGCGGGCAGCTTCCTGATATCCCAGTTTTTCTCAACGATCTCCTGGCTTAGCGCCGAGTCCACCACCACCGGGGGCATTGGAGAGGCCCGCCATTGGGCGATGGCCTCCGCAAAGTGAAAAGGCAGGCGCGTCTCCGGCACACCGAACAGATCGGCCAGGATCGCCCGATTCCAATACAGGCCGGCGAAAACCGGCCACTCGCTGCCTTTGACTCTCTCGAACAGAACCGGTTTATGGCCGTGGAACTTGTGGGCAACCGCTCCGAGTTCAAAACGCGGGTCGACTTCGGTCTTCACGCGGACCAGCTGGTGTCGGTTCGAAAGAAAATCGATCACACCGTTGAGATCGGACATACCCCTATTGGACAAATCACCACAAGCATGAAATCGGCGGCGACCCTTTGTGCTCGAAGTTCTTTTAGCCATGGGACTCACCTGCCTTCCGATGACGGGCGACCATTGATCACCGGGTCGCCGCTTCAGATTTCAAAATGGTATGATTCACGGATCACTGACTCACCGTAAAAATTTGGGAAGAAACAAGGCCATCTCAGGGAAGATGAAAAGCAGCACCAGACAGATGACATAGGCGATAAGAAAGATGAGCGTTCCCCTGAAGATTGTCTCAATGGGAACGCCCGGAGACAGCCCCTTCACAATATAAATATTCACTGCTACCGGAGGAGTCACCGCGCCCATGGTGGTCACCAGGGTGATCACCACTGTAAACCAAACCGGATTAAACCCCAACGCTTGCGAAAGGGGAAAGAAAATCGGGATGGTGACTACCAGAAAACCCAGTGCATCCATCAGGCAACCACCTACGAGATATATCAACAGCACGACGAGGAGAATGATTTCCCTCGGGACATTCAGCTTTGCCGCCCAATCGGCAAGTTCAAAGGGCAGCCGCGTCACGGTTAAAAATTTGCCGAAAATCACCGCCCCCGTAATCAACATGACAACCATTGCCGAAATCCGGATTGTTTCAGTAACCGCTTTAGCAAATCCCTGTTTTGAAAGTTTTCTCCTTGCCAGACCGATCAGCAAAGCGCCGAAAGATCCTGCCGCTCCGGCTTCGGTGGGAGTAAACCAGCCGGCATAGAGTCCGCCGATGACCAACAGAAACAAGATCATGGCCTCAGCGACCCCCGTCAAAGAGATCAGCTTCTCCCTCATTTCGGTTTTCGACCCCGGTGGGCCCAGGTTGGGATTTTGGATGCATAGCCAAAAAACGATCGAGATGAAGATCAGGGTCAAAAACAGCCCCGGCACGATACAGGCGATAAAGAGCGGGGTGATAGACTGCTCGGTCTGTACGGCGATGATAATGAGAACAACGCTCGGAGGAATGACAACGCCCAAGGTGCCCCCGATCGCCACGGTTCCCGTACTTAATGCACGATCATAACCGTATTTCCTCATCTGGGGCAGGGCAATGGTCCCCATGGTCGCAGTCGCCGCAGAGTTGGAACCGCAGATGGCTGCAAACCCGGCACTGGAGAGGAGTGTGGTGATTGCCAACCCGCCCGGCAGTCTTCCCACCCACTTGTAGGCGGCGTCGTAAAGCCTTTCAGTAATGCCGGAGTGGTAGGCGAACTGTCCCATGAGGACAAACATCGGAATGACACTTAACCCGTAAGATGAAAGCTGTCCCCACACATTTGTCGCCAGCATGTAAATCGCAGCATCGGTTGAGATGATGTAGGCGTTGCCCAAAAACCCGGCCAGGATCATGGCAAAGGAAACGGGCATTCTAAGCGCCATCAGCACAAAAAGAAAGATCAACCCCAGGGTGGCCGTCGTGTTCGGGCTCATTTATCCCCTTTCGGTTTGTGAGAAAACTTTGACTCCTCTCTGCCGTTCCTTCGACTAAAGGCTTCCATACAAGACCTTACGAAGTCCACGATCAACGCAAGGGTCAACCCCGCGCAACCCAAAGAAGCCAGGTAGACCCATGGGTAAACAATGACTTTCATGGTTTCGGAGAGAGAGCCCGATTTCCTCAGAACCCCTGCATGGAGAAAAAGGTTCCACGTTACGATCATAAACAGCGCCGTCAAGGTCAGATACATCAGCATGTTTATCACGGCGCGAAGTCGCAGGCCCAGGCGATTGACAAAAAGATCGATCGAGACGTGTCCCCGGTGGATTTGTGTGTAGCCCAGAGCAAATGCCGTCGTCACTGCGGCAAGCCAGGTGGTGGTTTCGATGGTGCCTGCCATCGGGTGTCCGAACATCCTGGACACCATCTCTCCCACGGTGACCAGCATCATGGCGATCAGGGAAAGGCTTGCCACGAAGGCAAGCCCCCTGTTCAGCATGGCGTTAAACCAGTCCAAGAAAGCCATAGTACGCCTCTCCTGTCCCAAATCGATTTCTACTTGTATACCTGTGCGTACTTGTCCCTGAGTTGTTTCAGACGTTCAATAAATTTTTCTGCAGGCAGCCCTTTGGCTCCTGTCTCTTTTTTCCAGCTTTCAACCATCGGGGCGAGCAGGGCATCCCATTTTGCTTCATCGGTTTTCGAAAGCGTGTGGATCTGCAGGCTGTGCTCCCGCTTGGACCAGACAAGCGCTTCGTTCACATTTTGTTTATCGTGGTACTGCCCGGTCCAGAGGGCCATCTCCCGCGCGAGTTCGTCGATCACCTTCTTCACCTTATCGGGAAGGGAGTCCCACTTTTTTTTGTCCATCACCGCAGCAAAGGCGACGACCACGGTCGGGTACTCCGTCACATGGCGGAGGAGTTCAGCCAGTTTGAAATCTTTTAGCACCTCGCGGGATGTCATGGTTCCATCGATGACGCCGGTTTGAACCGCCTCCGGAACCTGGGGCATGGGCATACCGACCGGGGCCGCGCCAAGGGCTTTCAAGACAGGCACGCCCGTGCCGGCCGCACGTAGTTTCATCCCTTTCAAATCATCGAGGCTCCTGACAGGTTTTCTGGATTGGATGTGCCCGGGTTCGCCCGTGAACAGGGTGATAATTTTAAATGGTTCATACTCAGCGGGTTTAAATTCCATGATGAGGTCCAGCAGGGTCAGACTCGCCACCGTGGCATTCGGAAACTTGAGGGGAAGGGCGATCCCTGAGGTGAGGGGGAACCGTCCCGGATCATAAGAGGGCGAGCCCAGGCCTATGTCCGCCACCCCTCTCGATACGCCATCGTACATGTCCCCGGCTCCTAAAAGCGTGCTCCCCGGGAACGTTTTGACCTTCACCAATCCATCCGTACGTTTTTCGATCTCCTCGGCCCAGTGGGCCATCTGTTTTCCGGGGAACGTACCTGCGGGGGCAAAAAACGCATAGGTCAGGGTGATGGGTTTCTCCTTGGTTTGGGCCTGCGATGGAAGGCTGCCGCCCAGCATCATTGCAACGGCGACAAAAAAAACGACAAAAGCGGGTATCTGGCGTTTGAATGTCATGGCCTCTCCTTTCTGTTTGTTGTTGTAGCCTGACGATGTCAAGTTACAATCCTTTGTCTAATGTTTTCCATAATTTTTCGACCGTGAATTGGGAAAGACCTAACGACTTAAGCGTCCTTCCCGTCTCCATAAAATCCGTCCCGGCAACCGCTCCTGCTAGGGTGATTAAGGATCGGGCGATCGGAACATCGACTCTTGTATAATCCGCGACAGAAATCAAAAAGGCTAAACCGCAGGCAATATCCTCTGTGACATATCTATGTGTATAACCAATCTTCTCATACCATAATCTGCTCTCCATCAATAGCTTCTTCGCAATCCTGGGATACATCCACTCATTTGGCCTCTTCTCATCGTAATAGTCTTCCAATGGATAATGGTTTGGCTGAAACCCTAACGCCTTTCTGATGGCGATTCTTTCCTCGTCAAGGAGAGAGATCGTTTTCCTGATTCCCGGTGTGGTCCCTTCATTATGGATGTCATAAGGGGCAGGATTCTCAATCGGACCTGTGTTCAAAACAATCAACGGGGGATGAAGGACGGGGCCAGCGTTCATGAGAGCACCGGATAAGGCATTTTCAATGGGATGCACAGAAGGAAAAACGGCCCCAATTTTATCAATGGCTTCTTTCGTCTTTTTCGCCGGGAAAATACCTGTGGGCAGATGACAGGCCCTGACGACAATTCGAGATTCCTGTGGACCCATCTTCCTTGTCAAGTACGGAAGGGTTCCTGTTTCACCGATGGCAATATCTTTTTTGCACCCCCTTTCTCTTAAATGTTGATACATGAGAAAAGAACCAAAAGTTCCGGGTGACAGGAAAATGACCTGTCCATCCTCCAAGTGAGGCAGAAGACTCTCGGCAACAGACCGTTGGGTAAATGCGGGAATGGGAGAGCATATGAGGTCTGCACTCCCGATGGCCTCTTTCATATCATCCGTTATCAGGGAAACCTTTGCTTCTCCTTGGATGAGAGGGCCGGATACTTTGATCGTATGGGTCTTCTTAATCTCTTTGAATTCGTCGAAATACTTGCTCCACATCCTGACTTCAAACCCCTGCATGGCCAAATCAGAAGCCATGGCAAAGGCTCCGTTCCCGCCACCCAGGACAGCTACCCTTTTCATGACGATGCTCCCATTCCGATGGAAAAGACAACAACTATTCTTTCACGAACCTTAACAGTCTGATCAAATCCTTATACTTTTTTTCAAAGAGAGTTTTGATTTCAACATCTTGATAATCATATATCCCTTTCCCTGTGCGGGGGCCGGTTTCCCCTCTTCTCATTTTTTCCTCGATCAGTTTTGGGACCTTAAATCGTTCACTCTTAAAAGTGGAATGCAAGAAATCATCCGCATAATAAAGGATGTCGAGCCCCCCCATATCAATAAATTCTAATAGACCAAAAGCACACAACCTGAAGCCAAACCCTGTTTTAATAGCCCGATCAATCTCTTCCGCCGTTGCCACGCCTTCCTCTAATATACGGACCGCTTCGTTCATGGCCAAAGCCTGTATTCTCGGTATGATGAACCCGGGGCTATCCTTTAAGACCACGGGTACTTTCCCAATCTTCCTGAGAAGAAGTTTCATTTGCTCTGTTGATCGGGGATCTGTCCCCTCTGAAAAGGCAATTTCAACAAGGGGGATAATAAAAGCAGGATTTAACCAATGGGTGATCAATAACTTGTCAGGATGGATAAAGCCTTTTTTCAACGTATTAATATTGATCGTTGAAGTGGTAGAGGCTAAGACCGCTTCTCGATGAACGTAAGGAGAAATTTTTTTAAATAATTCTATCTTTAAACCCGGCTTCTCCGGGATGGCTTCGAATATAAAATCGCCTTCTAAATTTTCTTTGTTTATCCCGTAAGAAAACGAAATGTTCGAGAGGACCCTCTTTAAATCCCCTTTAAAATAACCTACCCTTCTCAAAAACTTCAGATTGGAGTTAAGCTCTTCCTTCGCCTTCTTCTCGACTCTTTCATATTCTTCAAGCGATCTCGGTTTTCCATCAATGATTTTTACTTGAGCATTTTTTGAGGCGAAGGCCAGTCCAATCCCTAAGCCCATTCTACCCGGACCAATGATTATGATTTTTTTATTTCTCATCATTGGATGCTGTGATATTTCTGACTCATACTGTTTCTAAGTCTTTGCTTTCAAAAGCTGTCTCGATATAAACCTATGGTTTCTTGTGGTGTTGTTGGCTTGGAATAATCCAACGAGAGAATGGATTTAAGCTAAATTTTCCCTCCCATTTTGCGATTTCGGGGAGGTGAAGGCAGGCCATCCGGAACTTTAGCATATGTTCTCTCAATATCTGACTGATTTGGCACAGCCTTTTGCTCCGGATTCCTGCAATACTGGTAGGGTACAGCTACCATAGAAACACCCAGATGTCAAGCTCAGTTGGGTTACATTGACAGTGACCTTATGTTCTTCTAAAATAAATAGCCATGCGGAAATATGGGAGTGAAGCACAAACGGACAGTGGATGGGGAGGACCGGGCTCGATGCGAGATCCGGATCCTCCTCGATGATTTAGAGGGTCCGACATTCAAGAGGTTATCCGTGAATCAGGAAAGACGGTGAAATTAGGGACACTTCCCTATTTTTATTTGTCGTTAAAAAAGGTGAAATATTGATATTTTGACAGAGGTGTTGGAAAAATAGGGAAGTGTCCCTAATTAAAGGCTATGAAAAATATTTTAACGGTGGATGTGGAGGACTGGTATCACATCTGTGATATTGAACACATCCTTCCCCGTTCCTTGTGGGATCGATGTGAGAGCCGGGTCCTTGCCAATATTGAGAAGATCCTGACGCTTTTCACTCGCTTCAAGGTTCGGGCGACCTTTTTCGTCTTGGGATATGTGGCTGAGAGGACACCCGATGTGGTGAAAATGATTCATGGGCAGGATCATGAGATTGCCTCACATGGGTATGATCACCTTCAGGTATACAAACAGACCGAAGAGGAATTCCTCTCGGATCTGTTAAGATCAAAGGGGCTGATTGAAAGGATGACTGGAGAAAAGGTGATCGGCTACCGGGCACCTGAATGGTCGATCTGCAAAGGAAAGAGAGACTCCTACTGGGCACTTGGCCTTCTGGCCCAGAATGGATTTCTCTATGACTCGAGCATCGCTCCGCTTCGGTTCATTGGAATTCCCAATGCTCCAATCACCCCGCACATCTTATCTACCTCCTATGGCCAAATCAGGGAATACCCTCCCTTGGTCATGCCCTCTCTCCTCGGAAACTTTCCCATCGGAGGTGGATGGGGATTGAGGACCTTTCCCTACCGAAGTATTAAGAAAAGGATTCTTCAAAACAACCGTGAAGGTCACCGTGCAGTCATCTTCTGCCATCCGTCTGATTTCGATTCTCAAACTCCATCCATCCCTCTCCCATGGGTTAAACGATTCGTCTGTTATGGAAAGATTAAAACCACGGAAGAGCGAATGATCCGACTCTTTGATGATTTTGAGTTTGGAACCATAAAGGAGGGTTTTATTGGATAAAACCTGTATCCTCATCCCTGCCTATAATGCCGAAAAAACGATCGGCCCTGTTCTGGAGAAGGTGCAGTCTCTTGGTTTGGATACTATCGTCGTCAATGACGGTT